>Ga0207422_1004072_pt1 | contig 12823 bp, 9 predicted proteins | sample MarCyaLeptolynsp_FD_187757 | JGI IMG/M metagenome (GOLD analysis project Ga0207422, IMG submission 187757) | Marine cyanobacterial communities from Panama - species 1 Leptolyngbya sp. (SPAdes) | ecosystem: Environmental > Aquatic > Marine > Unclassified | place: Panama: Panama City | collected...
CTCAGGATGTTGGCCCTGTGGCCAGACGAATTCATCCAGCCCGTGTGCATGCCCTCAACGATCGCCTGGGGAACATAGGCACCCGAAATCGGCTGATGCTGGTTGAACGGATTGTAGGCGATGTTTTCGCCCATCGGATATTCCGTCCAGCCCTCAGCCTTCATGCGGTCCCAGGGGCTTGAACCGCCCGAACCGGTATGATTGAGCACACGCCCGTCCGCCATCCATTCGGAATGTTTCTGCGCGGCGGCATTGATCCGCCCATCCGTCGCAAGCGGTTCCAGCCCTGCCGCTGCCCGTTCCTTGTTGACAAGCTCCAGGATCAACTGCTCGCTGGCGCTGAGTGCCTTAACGGGATTGTCGACCATAGCGTTTCCTTTCCTTTCTCACATCGCGCCGGAAGGCTCGCGATGAATTCAGGCGAAAGAAACGCCGATTTGCGGAGTGATTTTGCTAAAGATGTGTCAGAAAAACTGACCCGCGATGCGGGCAGGCCCGGTTGTCGGCGGTCCGGCTTGAAGGACCTTGTGCAAGTGTATCAGAACGCGGCGTAACCTGAGCTGCACGTCATCAGGAGCGGCGATGAAACTCGATGCAAAGGCATCGTTTCCACGACTGAAACCTGACCTTCGGTTGCAAAGATATCGCGAAGAAATTGAATCTAAATTACTGAAAAGAAAGAGAAAGAATAGAGTTCTATTCAAACGGCTTTCGATTGCCAGCCGCTCCGGTCGAGCCCGGAATTTCACACTTTCATAGCAAAGGAAATTCGGGTCCAGATGCTTGAAATGACAACATCAAGCAGCTTGAGACATACGCAAGAACACCAAATTGACGCACCGGAAACTTCAGGCAAGATGGACCCAACGCATTCGGATTAAGCAACAGGTCCGCTTACGAGACCGTGTAATCCTTTGAAGATGCGGTCATGTGGGGGGTGTCTTGTGGCTTTGATCGGCAATCTGTTTTTCTACACCGGCCTTGCCGTTTCCCTTGTCATCGGCCTCCTTTATTTCCGGGATCTCGGAGACGTCACCCAGATGGTGCTCAAGGTGAAGCGGGAAAACATGGCCCGCTTCATCCGCAACGAGCACCGTTTTCTTGCTGTTGGTCTTGCAGCCGCTGTCGTCATGACGCTGGCTCATTTCGCGTTCGGCGGCGGCCCTTTCTGGCTCTGGCTGGTGTCCTTTTTGCTGATCGTCTTCCTCTATGCATTTCCTTACGTGTGGGTTCATATCGGCCTGAGAAACCAGAAGAATTCGGCAAAATACCTCTCGGTCAGTCAGGCGCTGGAGTGGGTCAGCCCGTCAAGCCCGGTGCTCGTTATTGAAAACAATGGCGTTGCCCGTGCCCACCCCGATGCCCAGATCATGAGGCCTCACCTTGCGGGCAACCGGGAGGGGTTGGACGGTGAAAATGTCATTATGACCTACTGCGCTATGGCCAACCTGGGGATTGGCTACACGCCGAAGATCGAGGGACAGGACCTCGACCTTCAGGTGCTTGCTCAGCACGGCAACAACCTGATCCTGAGGGACAACCGGACCGGTGAACCGATCCAGCAGATCTACGGATTTCGCGACCGGGATGCCACCCCATCCGAAAATGGCCCCGCCTGCCCGGTGCAGCCTCAACTGGCCATGCGCCCCTGGCCGACCTTCCGGATGACCATGCGGGGTTTTCAAAAAGCCTACCCGGACGGCAAGGTTTTCATCAACGCGCCGTCGGAAAACCCGATCCTTTTCCTGTTCGACCTTGCCATCGAGACCATCTTTTCCTCCGAAATCTCACGACAGCACCGGGTGAATGAACCGATTATCCAGAACATGAACCGCGCCGCTGACAAGCGCCTCCACAACAAGACCTATGTCTGGGGCGTCGACATCGACGGCGACGTGGTGTGCTGGACCGACGATTTCGTCATCGAAAACGGCAATATCGTCAATGCAAGGGTCGGAACCCGCGATCTCGTGGTCGCCTGGGATCCGAGATTCGAGAGCCTGGGCGTCTGGTACAACGACACTGGTGCACCGGTGACCGGGATCGATTTCTTCGGCGTGACGCCTGCTGGAACACTCCGGCGCGTTGAAAATCTCCGTCCCGGGATGTTCTGGCATGTCTGGGTGGAGTTCTTTCCAAACACCGACCTCAATCGCATTGGCGCGGGGTCGCGGGACGAAACGGCAGGGAGTCCGGCAGAGGCGGCGCAATGAACCACCAAAGCCACGAAGCCACAGGACGACAAAAACCGGGGGCCTGGAATGAACAGATTGCTGACGACAATGATACTCGCGCTTCTGGTGATGCCCGTCCGGGCGCAGGATGCGCCGATCGTTCATGATGCGGAATATTACATTCTTCAGGCCCAGAACGGCGAGAAATGGGCTGCGGAAGACGCCGCCCTGGATACAGCCCTGGCCGAAATCAGAGCTCGCAATGACGGCAAGCCACCAAACATCTTCTATATCCTGATCGACGATATCGGCTTTGGCGACCTCGGCAGCCCAACCCTGAATGCCATCCGTGGCTACAAGACGCCGGCGATCAACGAGCTGGCCAGTGAAGGCATGCGGCTGGCCCGCATGTATACCGAACCCTCCTGTACACCCACCCGTGTCGCCTTCATGACCGGCCGCCAGCCCCACCGCAACGGCATGGGCAACACCCAGGTTGAGCTTTCGGGCTTCGGCCTTGCAGACGCGGAAGTCACCCTTGCCGAGGTTCTCTCGGAGGCCGGTTACAACACCTCGCATGTCGGCAAATGGCACATGGGCGATATCCAGGCATCCTGGCCGAACTATCAGGGCTTCGACTACGCGGTCTTTCCCGTTCATCAGCAGGGCCAGCTGACCATCTACCACGACGATGCCGCGAATGAAGAGGTCTCCATCGGCATCGGCGATAACAACTACAATGATCGCTTCACGCTGGACCGCTGGTTCCGGACCGACGCCTCCCGTCTTGTCACGGGTGTCGAGGGCAAACGGAACCAACCCGTTCAGGAAGTGGAAATGGCCTCCGGTGAGCGCTGGACCGAAGCGAAGTATCACGACATGAACGTCCGCTATCAGAACCAGGCAATGGAACAGTTGCGAGAACTCGCAGCAAGGGACGAACCCTTCTTTCTGCAATACTGGCCGCTTTATCCTCTGACCGGACCGCGCACCACGACGGATGAATACACAACTCCGAATGGCGGTATTTACGTTGAGAAGATGAAACTGGTCGATGAGTGGATCGGCGACCTCATGAGCGAAATGGACACCCTAGGTGTTGCCGACAACACGATCGTCATCGTCATGGGCGACAACGGTCATTTCACGAAGTATTCGCCACAATCCGGCTACACACCAATGATCTTCAAAGGGGGCAAGGGCAAGACAACGGAAGGCGGCGTGCGTGTTGATGCCTTTGTGCGCTGGCCCGGTGTGATTGAAGCGAATTCGGTCGTCGGCGATATGGTGCACGTCAGCGACCTTTTCACCACCCTCGCCCGGCTCGGAGGCGCGACGGGCAACGTTCCGACAGACCGCATAATCGACGGGATCGACCAGACATCCCTTCTGTTGAACGGCGAGGAATTCGGTCGTCGGGACTACGTTTTCCTCTACAACATCAACAAGCTCGAGGCGGTGGTCAAGGAGCAGTACAAGCTCGCAATCCCCGGTGGCAGCATCGAGAATGCCATTCTTGCAGACTTCTACGACCTCTTCCGGGATCCGCAGGAAAAATACCCGGTCTCAACGGAGATCGGCGCCTGGGGCAGCGCTAAATTCGTGAACATGCTGCAGCGGCATCTGATGCGGAAGGAGAAGTATCCCGACAGCAAACCCGACATTGGCATGCCCTATGACGGGGTGACAAACCTGCGCCCCGAAACCCGGGCAATGCTGGAGGAATGGCTGTTCATGCGCAAGACGCCAGAGCAGTAGGTCAGGAACAAAATGCCTGGTGAAATACACCCTCATCATCTTTGACGGTGTTGCATTTCGGCCATGCTCCGGCACTTATTGAGAGCTGCCGGTGGCGACTGCATCATGCATATGTTTAAATAAAAACAATCAATTCGACTGATTTGAAATGAAAATGCGGCGAAAAGGCAAGATTTCATGCGTAGTTTTTACAGTATATCTGAAAAATCGTGCGGTCTCGCTCTGACTTTACTCGCAGCAAGCTTGCCCTTCTCAGCGTCACATGCAGCCGATCTGCCGCAGCCGGCAACTGAACCCTATCAGGTGAACGAGCGGATCAACCGTGCCTGGGAATTCATGATCGCCCCCTATTTTGTTGCCGCCAACATCACCGGCACCACTCAGGTCGGTCGTCTTCCGGCAACCGATATCGATGTCGACACGGGCACCATTCTGGAGAACCTGCGTTTCGGCGCGATGGTGCGGGCCGAAGCCCTCTACCAGCAGAAGGTCGGCGCGATGCTCGACATTGCCTATATGGGGCTGGGCGCATCGGCGGATGTGCGTGCCGGGGGTGGGCGTATCAGTGTCGGGGTCGACCAGTTGATCGTCGAGGGGATGCTCTTCTACCGGGTTTACAACTCGCCACAGACGTCGGTCGACCTCTACGCCGGTGGGCGCTACTGGGACATCAATCTGGACCTGAACGCCCAAGGCACATTTGCCGGAAATTTCGACATTTCGCGTGGCGATGACTGGATCGATCCCGTCGTCGGTATTCGTGCGTTCCACATGTTCAATGACAAATGGTCCGCCAACGCCCGGGGCGACATCGGCGGATTTGGCGCGGCGTCCGACTTCACCTGGAACGTCCAGGGCGGTATCGGCTACCACTTCAACAAGACCTGGTCGGCGCATATGCAATACAAGGCCCTGAGTGTCGACTACGACAACGACAAGACCGGTACCAACAGCTTCGCCTATGACACGATCACGCACGGCCCCTTGCTTGGTGTCGTCGCCCGCTTCTGATCATTGACGCCGTTCTGGCTGCCCCTCACCCCTTGACCGGGTACCGGTGCGCTTCCTCAAAGACGTCAATCACCTTCGTTCCTGCCTTGATGACAGCGCCATGCTCGGCGCCGCTCGGAATGTCATAGATCGCCCCCGGTCCAAGGGTCCGCGTCTCCCCGTCGATCGTGAATTCGATCTCCCCGTCGAGCACCGTCCCCCACTGGGCAAGATGGGCATGAGGCGGCAGCACGAAGTCTTTTTGAAAATCGAAGAAGACCACAAGCCCGGCGTCCGACTGGATCGCATGCGAGGTCACGACATCTTCGGGAAACGGGATGTCCAGTGCGGGAAAATTCTTGATGAAATCAGGTAACTGCATGCTTTCTGCCTCAAATGCGCTGACACGATGCAAGCAGCTTGCCCGCTTGCGACCTCCGGTTCAAGCACCCTCGTCAAAACGCCTCAGGGCCGTGAAACATCACCAGGAGAGCGGCAGTGACGAGGGTGTTCTTTTGCCTTGCGAACGTCAGGCAATGCGAAGTGAAGCCAACAACTTGAAGCCACATCCGGAATCAGTTTCTGACCCTGAACTTCACCCCTCAAGCCCTGAAAGACATCAACCGGCCTGAGATAACACCACCCCGCTGAGCGCGGCTAGAAGCAATGTCCAGATCAGGCTGACGTGGAAACGGAGCAGGAGAAGACCGCTAAATACCGCAAGCACGGGCACCCGCCAGTCCAGGCTTGTCAGGTCCGGCACCCAGAAGGTCGCCCAACCTCGCCGTTCGGCACTGACAGACGTGAAAACGACATGCAGGGCGAACCAGACGGAGAGATTGAGCACAACACCCACCACTGCGGCTATGATTGCAGAGAGGGCCGATTGAAGCCGTGGCAGCGCGGATATCCGGTCGATAAAAGGCGCTCCTGCAAAGATCCACAAAAAGCAGGGAACGAAGGTCGCCCAAAGCGCGACAAGACCGCCGGCCAGTCCGAGCCAGAGACCGCCGCTCTGGAAGGCGGCGAGAAATCCGACGAATTGCGTCACCAGGATCAGCGGACCGGGTGTTGTCTCGGCAAGGCCGAGCCCATCCATCATTTCGCCGGCACTGAGCCAGCCGTGAAGGGTGACCACGTCTTGCGCCATATAGGCAAGAACAGCGTAGGCACCGCCAAAGGTGACAACCGCGAGCTTTGAAAAGAACCAGCCGATCTCGCTCAATATCGGAGCGCCGCCCCACCAGTCGAGCAGAACGAGCGGCCCCAACCACAAAAACAGCCATGTTGCGATGTGGATCACGGTTCGCACCGAGGCAGGTGCGACGCCCGCAACGCCGTCGACCTCGGTGTGAACGTCTGACCGACCGGTCGCGACACCGAACAGTGCAGCGGCCAAGACAATCAGGGGAAAAGGCAGCGAAAAGAAGAAAATAGCAACAAAGGCCAGAGCCGCAATGATCCACTCTCTGCGCTCTCTCAACGCCCGTTTTGATAGCCTCAGCAGCGCTTCCAGGACGACGATGAGAACGGCAGCCTTGATACCAAGGAAAAGCTGGGACATCAGACCTACATTGCCGAAAGCGGCATAGAGACCAGCCAGGGCGAAGATGGCTGCGGCTCCGGGGATGACGAAAAGAAGCCCCGCGAGAAGACCGCCCGGGACACCCCTCAGTTTCCAGCCGCAATAGGTCGCAAGCTGCATGGCCTCCGGTCCGGGCAGAAGCATGCAGAACCCGAGAGCATTGGCGTAGATGCGCTCCGAAAGCCAGCCGGCCTCCTCAACCAGTTTGCGATGCATCAACGCGATTTGAGCAGCCGGACCTCCGAACGACAGAAGGCCGATGCCGCCGAAGACGAAAACCATGCGCTGCCACGGGACCGGTGGAATTTCGCACAGCGGAACGGACCCGGCCGTCGACCGGTTGGACGATGACGGTGTCGGCATGAGATCAGCCTTTCCGGCTTGCGGTGGGCCAATCGTGTCCCTCGTCGCTCGCATCGCGCGCCCAGCGGTAGAAGGCATCATAAAGGCCCATGCCTGCCTCAAGCTGGCGCAGGTCATCCTTGTACATGCGCGACAGGCCGAGCGAAGCTGCCAGCAATCCTGCGGCCTCCGGTGCCAGGTCGTGACGATTGGTATCGGCAGCGCGCACGATCGTGGCAAGCCGCAGAAGCGGCTCGGTCTGAAGCTGAAATTCCTCAAGCATCGTATCGAAGCTGCAGCGGTCGCCGCGATGGCTCCAGAAGACGTCCTCAACATCGAACGGCGTGGCCCCGAACCGGTCGGCAACGGCATCGACCTGTGCTGGCGACACGAACAGGAATCGGGCTGTGGGATCGACAAACCGGCGGATGAGCCAGGGACAGGCGATCCGGTCGATCTTGGGCCGGTGGCGCGTTACCCAGACGGTTTGGCCCATGGAGTTCCTGCCGGGCACACGCGCCTCGGGCACCATGGGCTGCCCGGCGTCGCGCCACCCGGTGCACCCGCCTTCCAGGAACTCTGCCTCGATGCCGCTACTCCTCAGCACCGCAGCCACCCCTTCGGACAGCTTCAATCCCTTCCAGCAAGCGACGACCACCCGCCTGCCTTGTAACCGGCCGGCAATGTCTTCAACACTCTGGAACGGTTGCCTGAAGGAGGACGGGATAAAGGCTGGGTCCGCAACGAAATCTTCATCGATACGTACATCAAGAATTACCGGAGCATCGGGCGTGCCGACCAGGCGCGAGAGCTGTGAAACGGAAATGGAATTCAGAGACGGCATGGCGCGTCCTCCCGTTGAAAGGGGTTACAAGGACGCGAAACTTCAGCTTACGCCTCACGGGGTGTTCGCTCGCCCCATGGGATTTAAGTGCCAAATTGCCGATTGGCTGTCAAGAAAGTCAAAATGAAATCTACTCGAAAGCGTAAGCAAAATGCGAGTTCAATCGTTGAGATCTTCAAAGAGCTCCAGGACCAAATCCGAATGCCAGTCATTAACGCTGTACATTGACGGAACTGCGCATCCAGTGCTCTTTATTTGGTAGATGTTCAAGTTTGAAGTTGGTACCTCAAGAGAAGTTATTGGCGCTGAAACGATGAGTGATCTGGGCTTCTCTAGGACGAACAGATAGCGGCCCTGAGGGAGGTCTTTTGAAGGCTCGTGATAGAGCTTTGTATTCCATATGACGTCGACGATCGGTTCAGCCTCGCCAAAAACGACTTCTTCAACTGCAACTTTGAAGAACGCCATATTAAATTGCCCGGCATTCAATGAACCTTTTTCCCTGGAATTTCGAATTCCCAAAACTTCAAAATTTCTTTTGTTTTGCTGAACCCTGTCGACGACATGATAGGCATGAATTGAGCCAATGATTACCAAATCAGCGTCAATTGCCGAGTATAAAAACGAGGCCCGTCCTTGAAGGCAGGCCCTAAACGGAGGCGAGGATGCACTCGTCGCTATGCTCCAACTGACGGCCAGAAATGCAGTTGCGAGGGCTAAACACAAAAAACGCATTAAACATGCTCTGAACGATAACCTGAGTTTGCAACGTCCACAGACAACCAGACAAAATTATGTTTGGGTAGCAAAGCTGGCTCAAACGCCATCCCTTGGCTACCCGTTCAGAACATCCTTCACCGTCGTCGCCAGCTGTTTCAGCGTGAACGGTTTGGGCAGGAAGAAGAATTGTTCGCCCTCCGGCAGGTTCTCTTCGAAAGCGTCTTCGGCATATCCGGACACGAAAATGATCTTCAGGTCCGGCTGGGTCTTGCGGAGTTCCACAAGAAGTGTCGGGCCATCCATTTCCGGCATGACCACGTCAGACACAACAAGGTCGATTCCACCCCCGACCTCTTCCATCACCTCAAGCGCTTCATTGCCCGAGCCGGCTTCATGAACCGTATAGCCCCTTGAGGCCAGCGCACGGGCGGCAAAGGCACGCACCGCTTCTTCATCCTCGACCAGCAGGATCGAGGCCGAACCGGTGAGATCGGCAACCTTTTCAGGTTCCGTCTCCTTCGGCTCGGGCTTGGCTTCTTCAACAACTTCGGGAATGTGCCGGGGCAGGAACAGCCGGAAAGTTGTTCCGGCATCGACCTCGGACGTGCAGAAAATGAAGCCGCCAGTCTGCTTCACGATACCGTAGACTGTGGAGAGGCCAAGGCCGGTGCCCTTGCCCACTTCTTTGGTGGAAAAGAATGGATCGAAGATCTTCTCCATGATTTCCGGCGGCATTCCGTGCCCCGTGTCCTCTACCTCGACAAGCGTGTATTCGCCGGGCGGCATGCCGCGCGTGTTCTCGAACTGGGTGGACTGGGCTTCCTCGACGTTGCTGGTGCGGATGGTCAGCCGCCCGCCTTCCGCCATGGCGTCACCTGCATTCACCGCAAGGTTGACGATGACCTGCTCAAGCTGGTTGAGGTCGGCCATCACCGGCCAGAGGTCACGGCCATGAACCACCTTCAGCTCGACCTTCTCGCCAAGCAGGCGATCGAGCAGGATCGACAGATCGGCCAGAACGTCGTTCAGTTCAAGCTGCTGCGGACGCAGTGTTTGACGGCGTGAGAAAGCGAGCAGCTGCCGAACCAGTCCCGCTGCACGGTTCGCATTCTGCTTGATGTTCATGATGTCCTGGAAGGACGGATCGGTAGGTCTGTGGCTTGCCAGAAGCAGATCTGAGAAGCCGATAATCGCTGTCAGCACGTTGTTAAAGTCATGCGCGACACCGCCGGCCAGCTGACCGATCGCCTGCATCTTCTGGCTCTGTGCGAATTGGGCTTCCAGGGCGCGCTGCTGGGTCGTCTCCAGCGCATAGACGATTGCTGTCTCACCGTCCCCCTCGCCGTCCTGCACGGCGGAGACGTAGAAGGTTGCAGAACGGGGATCGTTCCCCTCGACCAGCGGTATATCGATCGGGGAGATTTCACCGATGCCTTTTGCGGCGGCGGAAAGCGCCTTGGACAGTTCCTCGCGCCCACTCTCAGCGACATAAGCCTCGAGTTTCGGCGATTCCTCGACCGTGTCGGCCGCCCCGAACAATTTCAGGAACGGCGCATTGGTGCGCAGCACCCGGCCATCATTGTTGAGCGAGGCAATCGAAATGGGTGTGTTGTTGAAGAAGCGGGCAAAACGCACTTCCGCGGCGCGCAACGCCTCGGATGCTTCCTCGCCCTCACCGCGTGATCGGTTCAGAACCAGCGTGCGGCTGTCGCCCGGCTGCCCGTTTTCTCCGAAGGGAACGCGGTGCAAAAGCCGCACGGGCAGTCCGCGTCCGTTACGCGTCACGAAGTCGAGATCGAAGGTCTCGCTTTTCACTTCGCCGGCCTGGCCCTTGACGGAGCGGATCAGCTCCGTGCCATCGCCGCGCACGATTTCGGAAAGATCGAGATCACCTGCATCGAATTGCGCAAGGTCGTAGCCGAGCCAGTCGGCCAGTGTCGCATTCAGGTAGACGATGCGCCCCTGCGAGTCGCTGGAGAAGAACCCTGCCGGAGCGTGATCAAGGAAATTGATGACCCGCTGAAGTTCCTGGAAAGAGTTTTCCTGCTCGGCCCGGTCCCGGGTGATGTCGGCAAGCTGCCAGATCGACATTTGCTTACCGCTGCGTTCCCTGGACGGCTGCAACGGCCGGACGGAGACGCGGTACCACCGTGCGGATCCCTCGACACGCCCGAGCGGGAACGGCATCCGGATCTCTTCCTGTGCCTTTCGCCCCTCGCGCATGGCCTGAGACAGGCGGAAAATGGCGTCCGCCGCGTCGGGGTCGGATGAAAACACGCGCTCCACGACACGGATGTCCGAGGGCGTGTCCGCACCGGTAAGCTCGGCGTAGGCAGTGTTTGCGTAGACCAGACGGCCGTCCGTATCGGTGATCAGGGCACCGTCATCCATCGTGTCGACAAACGCTGCAGCCAAGGGATTGGCTTCGCCCGGACGCGCGGACAGACGAAGGAAGCCGATGGCGCCGGCAAACAGGCAGAAGACGCCGACAACCGCCAGGATGCCTAACAGCGCCAGGATGAACGGCTGCGCAACTTCGCGATCCATGACCGCAAAGGCAGCTGCCGCCCCGACCAGAAGCACAGCCAGGCCTATTAGCAGGCCAATATTTCCGGAGCGCTCCGGCCGGCTGATCATCGGCCCGCCCGGCGCTCCGTCCGTGTCACTCATACGTCCTGTCTCCTGGCCCGATTCGGTTTACTTGGGGCCGTCTACAAGCATTCTGTGCTTGCCCCCCAATTTCAACCGATATGACGCTGACTTCTGTTGAAATTCACGCGTTTGAAGGCGTTTTTTGGCGCGCAGTGAGGTCGCTGTCCCGGGCCGCCCCCTAGTTCGCACGCCAGGAAGCGCGATTGCGCATACGGAAGACGAAACCGATCACCTCTGCAACCGCCTTGTAGTGCTCTTCCGGTACTTCCTGATCTAGTTCCACCGTTGCGTGAAGTGCCCGTGCAAGCGGCGGGTTTTCAACAATAGGAACCTCATTTTCCTTCGCGATCTCACGCATTTTCAGGGCGATGGCATCCGTGCCCTTGGCAATGCAGAGCGGCGCGCCCATGCCTTCTTCGTATTTGAGCGCAACGGCGAAGTGGGTCGGGTTGGTCACGACCACGGTCGCCTGGGGAACCGCCGCCATCATGCGCTTGCGTGAGCGCTCCATGCGCAGTTGCCGGATCTTGCCCTTGACCTGTGGGTCGCCTTCCGTCTGCTTGAATTCTTCCTTGACCTCCCGAAGGGACATCTTCTGTTTGTTGAACCACTTGTTCTTCTGATACGCATAGTCCGCAGCGGCGACAACGGTCATGACCGCAAGAATTGCCGCAAGGAGCTGCAGGATCAGGACCTGGGCCTCCTCCAGAATGACGCTCGTCTCGGCGAAGATAATGATTTCGGCCTCATCGCGATGCGGCCAGACCACGGCTACCATCAGCGCTCCGACGACCGAAATCTTGAACATGCCCTTGGCAAAGTTCACCAGACTGTCGGCGGAAAAGAGCCGCTTGAATCCGGAGAGCGGTGAGACCTTCGACAGTTTGGGCTTGATTGTCTCGGCGGTCAGCAGTGGCTGATGCTGGATGAGATTTCCTGCGACCGCCATGACGAGGAGTACAATCAGCGGCAGCCCGACAATGAGGGCGACCGACTGCCCGGTATCGCGCCACAGGGCCTTCAGCGCAAAGCCGTCGACAGGTATCTGGTGTGCGTGCTCAATGAAACCCTTCATCAGGTCGCCGAGAGACGCCGCCGCTCCAGGAGCGAATAGTGCGATCATCAGGGTTGCCCCGGCAAGAGTGAACCAGGTGCTGACCTCCTGCGATTTGGGGACGTCCCCCTTGTCATGCGCTTCCTTCAAGCGCTTTTGCGTGGGGTCCTCAGTCTTTTCTGAGTCGTCGGTATCGTCAGCCATGTCGACCCGTCACCCTATGATGAATTTGCCGATCGATTCCTGAAAATGCTCGAGATAGAACATCATCAGCGTTGCGATCAGTGCCATGAGAAGGAACAGACCCACGGCGATGTTCACGGGCATCGCGATGAAGAAGATCTGCATTTGCGGCATCAGCTTGTTGAGCAGTCCCAGACCGAAGTAAAAAACCAGTCCGACCACCAGGAACGGCGCACTCATGCGCACGGCGATCGTAAACACATGCGCGACCGTATCCGTCGCGTTTTGCGCAAAATCGCTCATGGGCGGGAGATTTCCGGGCGGGAAAATCGTGAAGCTGTCATAGAGCGCAGCGATCACCAGGTAGTGCGAATCGGAGACAAAAACCAGCGTGATCCCCAGCACCGCCAAAAAGTTGCCGTAAAGCGCTCCCTGTTGTCCTTCGTTGGCGATATCCGTTCCAAGTGCGAAGGCGAGCCCCGACTGGTTCGCCATGATCATGCCCGCAATCTGCAATGCAG
>Ga0207422_1004076_pt1 | contig 12804 bp, 12 predicted proteins | sample MarCyaLeptolynsp_FD_187757 | JGI IMG/M metagenome (GOLD analysis project Ga0207422, IMG submission 187757) | Marine cyanobacterial communities from Panama - species 1 Leptolyngbya sp. (SPAdes) | ecosystem: Environmental > Aquatic > Marine > Unclassified | place: Panama: Panama City | collected...
TGGTAACCCACGCCACGAATCGGTCACCGAAGAACGGGACCGTCCGTTCTCGATCGTGACCCAAGCCCGGAAGGGCTCCGACTGGCTCGCCACTATCGTCGTAACCTTCCCATACCGTGCCTTCCCACGTGGTCCGTTCGACCCAGATGCGTCCGGCAACGTCAACGACCACGGACCGCAGCGCTGGAAGGAAGTCCGGTCTGGTTAGCTCTCGCGGCTCGCACTGAGAAGCGTCCTTGTCTTCGAGCCAGGCGTCAAAGCGCTCGGCGATCGCTGACCAGCGCTGATCGGTCATCGCCACCTCTTCTGCCTCTCGCCGAACGACGCGGAGAGTGTCGCCAGATTGGTTGAGAATGGCGAAGGACCCGAGATCAGTGCGGGCTATCACTGATCTTCGACCAGGGAGGGGATGCGCTAGGGCGACAGCCGCTTCCGGATGCGGGAACCAAGAGAATCCCCGACCCATCTGACACATGACCCGATCAGGAAAGGACTGCTCAACCACGGGGAAGACGCGCGGCATTTCATCGACCCCCATGGCGGAGTACCTGCGCCACACCGGTACGTCGAGCCCTTCTTCCGAGGAGTATGCCCACTGGTACACCTCCGATGGGCCCACCGGATAGAGGCGGAAATCTACAGGGGATGCGACGAGTCGACCGGCAGCCGTCCACTGAGCGAGCCACTCACCCGACGTGCTGAGTCGTGTGGTCCGACCGTTCCCGATGTCCATCGTGAGGATGTCATCGCCGTAGGGGGCGACGGAGAAGACCGACTCGAACTCGACAGGCCCATCTCCGCGCGACCCGATCGTGCGAACGTGCTCACCCGTAGAGGCCTCGAAGACCTCAATACGAAATCGCCCGAGATCCGCAGCAAAGAGCTTTCCGGAGGGAGTCACAGCAACCGACGAAATCCAGGCGAAGTCCTGAGGGCCCGAACCGTCGAGCGAAGGGTCGTCAGTCCCGAGCTCAACCACGTGCTGGATCGAGAGCGGTCGGATCGGCCCTCGAACCGTAACGACCTCCAGCGTCCCGGTGGTCTCTCGAAGCACCTCGATCGCGCCTGCCGACCCAGCCCCCGACTCGCCGCCGCACGCGACCTGCGCCGTGACGAGCATCGTCGTGACGGTAGCGAAGTGTCGGGCCATCGGCGGCTACCTGGCGGTTCTGGATCTCTGCTCGCGCGGCTCGGAATCAGCGGCGCGAAGCGCTCTAGCGAGTATGCTAGCCGCTGAGCAGCAGATGCTAGTCAGAGGGCGTTTCGCTGGGAGGTCGGTTCCGTGTGATCTCGTACACCCTGATCCTCGGTACCCCCAGTTCATCGGTGGCCACCCCGGCGAGCCGAGTCGCGTCCACGTCTGTCGCGTCGAAGTCCCGCGGCACTTCGATGTGTCCCAAGAAGCTGCCATCCGGATCGAACACGCCCCACCTGCGCTCCTGGGCCCAGGGGAGTACGAATCTCTCGACCCAGATGTAGCCCAGATCGTCGACCATGAGATCGGAATAGGCCGGGTAGCGTGGCGGTCCGGCGAAGTCGACTCGCTCCATATCCGCGCGCCTCGCCGAATCGCGACCGACGAGATCGGCCGCCCTATACCGCGCGATGAACTCGTCGTCGATTACCAGTTCCGCGTCCGGACCACGGAGGATCCTAGTCAGCGTACCGTCCAAGTTGCGCACCTCGACCTGGAGGCGCTCGGCCCCCCCGACGATGAGCGTCGAGTCAGTTCCAGCGAAGACCACGGACCTGCTGAACGCATGAGGACCACTGCCTCTGGAATGACCGATTCGCTCGGATGAGATGTAGCTCCCAATGGTGTCCACCACGCCACCGGGCGTGATCCGCCAGGCGTCGGCTATCTGCGCGTAGAACCAAGCCTCCTCGCCTTCCGGTGCCGGCGGCGGTTCACCCCATCCAACGGCAAGTAGGGAGCCATCCGGCAGGCACTTCGAGTTGTACGGAGGTCTCCCCACCTCAGGAGTTTCGAATGGGCGTGTGTCGACGACATCGCCGTCCAGGCTGAGAGTGCTGACGCGCCGGAGAATCCCGTCATACGCGACGAGTGACCCTCCACACTCGGCGATCCATCGAAACGACCGGAACTCGCCAGGTCCGTCACCAAAGCGGCCTATTCGCCTCGTGAAGTCGCCCGAGTCGGAGAAGAACCGGACATCGCCAGACTGAGCGTCTGCTACCGCAAATCCGCCAGCCGGGAGTAGGGCAACGCCGCCCACCTCTCCGAAGAGGTACGGCTCCGCCCCATCCAACTCCCCGACCTCGGTCGCGAGGACGACGGACCATGGCGAGCCATCGGACCCCCAGCGCGGCACCGACGTGGTGACCACCTCTACGCCTGCGCTATCTGTGATCGCGAACGACGGGACCGAGCCAGCGTCGGGAGAGCAGCCTCCGAGACTCACCGCCACAACTGCGAGGCCCAGAACCCAGATGTGCCTCATGTCACCCCCCTCCAAACGCCCTCTAATGGTTCTGCATCTCTGCTTCGCGGCTCGGAATCGGCGGCGCAAAGCGCTCCGCGAGTATGCTAGCCGCGCGGCAGCACATGCTAGTTGTGCGGTACCCGCTCGGACCCCTCCTACCCCCGAGCGAACTCCTATCTGTCCTCGTCCGCAAAGAGGGCGTGTCCGAGTACCGCTCCAAACACGACGGTACAGACGGCGAAGACGAAAAACGTCGGAACACTCCAAGGAGCGAATACCGAGAGGCCTTCGTTCTCGGCCTGAACGACGGCAGCCACCGCAGCCATGTAGGGCGCGACGGACACGATCCCCGCGAGGTAGTCCCCACCGGGAGCTGAAGCGCGGATGTGACGTCCGATGAGACCGTAGGCGAGGCCTGACACCGCGCTCGATAGGACGATCAGTCCGATCCAGGCCGCCGCTTGGTCCAAACCCTCGAAGCCGGACGGCCCATTGAACACGAAGACGAGGATGGCAGCTGGCACGAGAACGATCGCACCTTTCGCCAAGATCATACCGAGTAGCAGCGCAGGCCCCAAAAACACCGGCTGAAGCCACTCTGGCAGACCATCGATCCAACTCATCAGCCCTTGCGAAAGCCCGGCGAGCCCGGGCTGCGGGAACGGCGAGAGCGGCTCAAGGTTCTGATCAGCCCAGTCGTTGAACTCACGACACTCGGGGCATGTCTCGATGTAGGTCGGGTCCCAGTCCAACTCAGAGTCCGTTCCGGAGGGTGCGCCATCCGGGTTGGATTCGATCGCCGCGATGAAGGCCTCCTCACGGGCGACGCACTCCGGGCAGGGCCCCATCCCCGCATCCGACCGTCTACGTTCGTTCTCAGCGAGTACCGCCAACCACCTCAATTGACGAGCGGCAATGGCTGGTACCGGTGCGCGACCCGACTCCCACTTGGCCAGGCCCCGGGCGTCGGTCTCCAACCAGTCGGTGACGTCGATTCCAGCTGCGGATGTCGCAGCAGTGATAGAGCGAACCTCAGCCGCGTCCATTTGCTCGCCTTTCGGGAGGTCGTTCCAGACCGTCAGTGGCACCGCACAACGGTTCTGCATGTATGCTTCGCGGCTCGAACGAGGCAGCGCGAAGTGCTTTCGCGAGTATGCCAGCCGCGCAGCAGCAAATGCTAGTCGGGTGCCACTGCCCAAGATCCCAGGGCTGGGCCCCACACCGGCTTAGCCTCCTGGATTCTCAGCAACCAGGAGCAGGTGAGGCGACGCGCCCATGAGGGACGGCTCACGCTCAGTCGCCTCGGCGAGGCGCAGGATATTCGCCCGCTGTTCAGCGTCCGCCCACCGTTCATCGAAGTCCGGGTAGAAGCCCGCGGGTCCCTCGAGGGCATACAGCGCGATTGACCCGAAACCCGCCTCGCTAGCCTCGTCCTGAAGCTCCTCGGGCCGATGGAAGTAGGCTGTAGTGAATCCACCCGCACCATCGACGTTGCGATGCTGACCGTCGCGGAGCGCGCGCGCTACGATTTCGGATCGACCAGGTATCTCGAAGTAGTTCTTCGCTAGCGCGTCGAAGGCCGACGCCCATCGATTGATCGCCGCAGCGAACAACATGCCTCCGGGGCGAAGCACGCGACGCGCCTCCGACAACGCTCGAACTCGGTCAGTTCGCTCGGTCAGGTGATAGAGGGGGCCCAGCAGCAACACTACATCGGCCGAAGCATCCTCAAACGGTAGTTGGCGAGCATCGCCGACTTCGGACGAAGCGAGGCCCGGGTCGACGCTCCGGCTGCGCCGACGCGCTTCTTCGACCAAGCGTCCAACTGGGTCCAAGAGGTGGACCTCGTAGCCGCGCCCGCTGAGCCAAAGGGCGTAAAACCCAGCCGCCCCGCCGATATCCAGAACCGTTGCGGGGGTTGGCGGGAGCAGACGCTCAAGAAGACGGCACGTGCGCTCGGCCTCTAGCTGGGACGCTCCGCGCGTCAGCCGGTCTTCTTCGCTGCGTTGGTCGTAGTACGCCCGTATCGAAGCGTCGAAGCGGTCCTCCATGTCTTCGTCCACGGCTCGACCTCCCGTCACCCATTGCCCCACACCGCATCTAGTTGTGGCACCTAACGGTTCTGCATTTCTACGTTGCGGCTCGAATCAGGTAGCGCGAAGCGCTCCGCGAACATGCTAGTCGCGCAGCAGCAAATGCTAGCTAGGTGGTCCTGATGGTCGTCATGTCGCCCGCGGCCTCAACCCCCAACTTGTTCTAGGCAACGAGCCGTCCTAGCCTCGTCGAGCCCCGCCTCGAATTCTCGGAGGACTGACATGTCAGAGATTGAGCTCACTCAGCAGTCCCCACTTCATTTCGTGGGCATCCGTCGCAAGGTTCACACCTCCGAACTCGCCACGTTCTTCGGGGAGGTCCTCCCAAAGGTTATGAGCTGGGTGTATCAGAACGGCATCTCACCCACCTCAGCACCGATGGCCGTGTGGTGCGAGATGGACATGGAGTCCGGCGTTGCCGACACCCACGCTGGATGCTTCGTAGAAGGCGCGGTCGAAGGCGAAGGAGAGATCAGCCCTGGCGTGACCTCGGGTGGCGACGTTCTCAAGCTCGTACATCGCGGTGGCTACGACTCGATGGGTCGGTCCTGGATGCGCGTCTTCGAGCATGCCAAAGAACTGGGTCGACAGCCGGGAGAGGGTTGGGAGATCTACGTCGACGACCCAACGACGGTCGACGCCGACGCGCTGCGGACTGAGATCTATCTCCCCGTTACGTGAGCCCCTGAAGAGAGTCCCCCGGAGGGACCTCCTATCGGTTCTGCATTTCTGCTTCTCGGCTCGAACGAGGCAGCGCCAAGCGCTTTCGCGAACATGCTAGCCGCGCGGCAGCAAGTGCTGGTTAGGAGGTGCCCGCTAGGCGTGGGTACCTGCCGAAGAGTTCGTCAGGTGCACCGAGTACGTACTGAAAGGCGTCGCCTGGCATCATCTCGAGGTAGTCGAATGTGCGGCTCCCTAGGATCGTGCCATCATCCGGGGACAGCGCCACGACGACATGGTTCGTGAAGTCTGAAGCGAGTTCAGACTCCCCGGCTAGGAGTCGCTCGAGTTGCTCTAGGGTGAAGTCCGAAGACGGGACACCGAACACAGCCCAGAGCAGCTCAGACCTCTGGTCGTAGGTCAGCATCAACGCGGTCGCCCCGTCGGTATCTGCGCCGATCTCACTCATGCGAGCCGCGACGCTGGGGCGGTAGGACTCGGCGAACCACTCAGGTGGGGCCCCCGTGATCAACTCCGGATCTACGCCCGGCGAGGCTCTCCAGACGCGGAAAGAGTTGGGCTCGACGATCCATGCGACCGATTCGAAGTCGGAGGTTGTGAGTACGAGGTTCGGGTCGTCGAACTCCGGGAACGCCACTGATTCGTAACCGCCGTCCTCGGTGAGATACCCGACGTTCATGCTGTCCCGGGTATGCACCGCGACGACGAGGGTTCGTCCGGCCGCGAGTGGGGCCGGGTCGTACGCGCGGAAGTCGAGCAACTGCTCGGACGCCAATCGGAGGCTGGAGTCGTAGCGCCTGACACGCGCCCTTCCACGGTCGAGCACTCCGAGCTGGCCCCTTGCGTCGAACCAAACGTCGTCGATCGAACGATACTCTCCCGGGCCGTCCCCTTCGCCACCGACGACACGCACTGTATCCGGGCCGAACAGCGTGATCTTCGAGCCGATCTGGCGGTCAACAAACGCAAAGGTGGTCCGAAGCGGGTCCGCCACCAGGATCCCGCGAGGGCTCGGGTAGAAGTCTTCACGCGAGAAGTCGAGCGTTGCCACCGTGTCTAGCGCGACACAGTCCTGGCAGGCAGACGTCGAAGCGGATTGGCTCTCCCCGCACCCGGCCAAGGCAAGAGAGAGCAGCGCACCGAGGGCGCACCAACTCGGGCCACAATTCAGGGGCGAAATCGGGCACCTCCTAACGGTGTGCGTTGCTGCTGCGCGGCTCGGAGTCGGCGGCGCGAAGCGCTCCGCGAGTATGCTAGCCGCGCAGCAGCAAATGCTAGTTAGGGGGCATCGCCCGGTCGGACTTGCCGCGCGGAATCGCCCTTCGTGAGCTTGTCCCTATGGATAGGGACTCCGAACCGCACGGACTTCGGCGCGTTGCCGACTTCGCATCGAGCCTCGTGACGTGGTACCGAGACCTGCCGGTGCTCTGGCAGCTCGTCGTCCAACTATCAACGTGGGCGGCTGCTGGAGTAGCTGCAGCCGGAGGATTCTTCGGATGGCCTACAGGCCAGTCCCCGGTCGTTCTCTCGCTTTGGCTGGCGTTCGCCATCCTCGCGGGTGCGGGGCTCGTACACATCGCGGGGCGTCTCATCTTGTGGCGAGGGGGTCTGCTGGCGCCACGGTTCTTCCGAGACCTGCCCGAGGGTCATCGCGGCGAACTCGCGACGATTCTCGCTCAGGAGCCCGAAGCGTTCCGGATATCAACCAATGTCGCGCTGTTCCAGGACTTGGCGGGCAAGGGACTGATCCGGGTGGTCGCAAAACTAGCGAGTAAGCAGGTGATGATTCGACTTACCCCAGTTGGCAGGACCCTAGTCAGAGATTGGGCAGAGTCTCGAGGTCACGTCCTACAGGGGGCACCTACCCTGGTTGATGAGCGCCTGATAGGGGACCTGCGAGCGATTTGGGTCAACCAAGGCGCAACCGCGGTCGGTCTCGCGAGAGATCTCTTCAGGGACGTGCAGAGAGCGGTCGCTCAGGATCGCTACTGGGCTTCGCTCCTCTCTAGCCAAGTACAGTCGTTGGAGACAGCGGTCCAAGCCCTTGAAAACGTTATGCAAGCGGAGAATCGCGCCGGCATCGAGAAGGTCCGCGATCGCTTCAACGCGATGTACTCGGAGTACATGCGGGCCATCGAGTGGATGGCTCGCATCGAGGCCAATGGCGACATGCCGACTCTGAGCCCCCGACCCTTTAGAAAGCGATTCGAGTGGTGGCAGCAAGCGCATCGCGTCTTTAATGCACGGTTGCGAGACCTAGCAGTTCAACCGAGCCACAGGCAAACGCTTCGGATCTTCGTACTTGAGACCGCTCACGCGATTGAGCGGCCACTGCTGGCCGATGTACTTCGTGAAGTCGAACGGGTCGACGACGTGGTCAACTCACCTCAACTCCCTGACCAGTCCAGCGATACCCCCTAACGGTTCTGCATTTCTGCTTCGCGGCTCAGAACGAGGCAGCGCGAAGCGCTCTCGCGAGTATGCCAGCCGCGCAGCAGCAAATGCTAGTTAGGTAGCCACCCCTAGGGTTCGATGGCGGTTAGTAGGGTGCGAGGGGGTCCACGTTCCTCCACTCCAGCTCGTCACGCCATCGTCCATCGCGGGCCGCGTACTGCACCATAGCGCGGGCGACCTGTGCTGCGGTTAGGTCGAGGGAAGTGCAGCGATAGTGGGCGTCGAGCGAGCCTTCCTGGTATTCCAGCACGAACAGCTCGTCACCTCCGCCCGCCGTCTGCATGTAGCTCAAGCCGCTCCCCGACCGCGAGAAGATCGCGAAGGAGTCGTCTCCACCTGGTAGGCCGGTAATGGCCTCGGTGATCTGAATAGCCGAAGGACCACGTACGGTGAGGCCGCTCCCCAGTTGCAGCTCGTCCTCCTGATCTTGACAGAACTCGTCTACGTGCTTGAGGAAATCTCGGTAGGTCAGCTCATCTAGGTCTTGAGAATTTCGCCGACAAAGCTCGGGTAACTCGGCCCGGAAGTGCCGGTACCGCTCCCACACACGGCTCCGACTTGGCAGGTGATCTTCGGTTTCGGTGGCGAGCCAGTCCCTGATTAGGCCGATGAAGTCCTCGGGGCTGTCATGATGAGCCTGAACGTCCTGACCCGCGACATCCGATATGTACTGTTGGTAGTCGTACCACTGGGACGACGTAACGAGAGCGGTCTTAGAGTCCTGCGGCGCCCCGCCCGAATCCTTGACCCCGAGGAAGATCCCAAGTTCGAGGGGCATGTTGAACCTTGGGAGGTTGTTCCGCTCGTCCAACTCAGTTCTCGACAAGTCGTGAATGCCGAGCCGAGACGAGCGGATGAGGTCATAGAGTTTCTGGATGCGTACTCGACTTCCATCAGCAGTATCCAATGCGCAGCGCACGTGGAAGCCAAGCATCACGATTGCGAATACTGCAGCTTCACGAAGAGGCTGGAAATCGTCGTCAAAGGGGCAATTCAAGAAGACACTACGGGAGAAGTCGGGAGGCACCTGGACGGTCCGCGACAACGCCTCCGTCGGCTGGGTGCGGGTCGCGACGGCACTCAACCATCTGAGTCTCCTGCGTATCACCTTGCGAAAAGCCCGCCAGCTCAACGCGTCATCGTAGTAGCCATCGCCAAGGGCAAGCGGGGAGGTCTCTAGAGAATGCCACTCCGCGACAAGACTGGGACCATCGTGTAAGCTGCGAAGCCACTCCCCGACATCTGCACACCATCTCTCGAAGTCGTCATGCGAATCGACTGCGTCGGCGCCATCGAGAAGGTCGGCACCCTGGGAGGCCAAACTAGCGAGCTGGTCTAGGTCCATGCGCCGGGTATCGCCAAGGCTACCTAACGGTTCTGCATTTCTGCTCGCGCGGCTCGGAACGAGGCAGCGCGAAGCGCTCCCGCGAGTATGCTAGCCGCGCAGCAGCAAATGCTAGTTAGACAGCTGCCGGCGGTCGGACTTCCTAGTCATCTGGGCCGAACCACTCCGTAGTGTGGTGCGCGCCCCATGCATGGATCGCCCGGATGCAAGACCCTGCGTGATGCCCCCAATGGACCTCGAAGTTGAAGCGCCACTCCCAGACTGCAGACGCGGAGTTGCCCGCATCGAACAGTCGGAGGCCGCGCAGGAGGTCATCACGGATTCCGGAGAGGTCGTCGGCGATCGAGAACGGGATCACTTCGCGAGTTGAGTCGAATGGATCGAAGATCCCGTGGTGACGACGTGGAGGTCCAAGGTGTCGATCCAACCCAGCAGTGATGGAATCAGGTCCATCTCCCGAATCGACTTGGGGCGCGTCGATCTCCCGACTCGGGGGCCACGCCGACACTTCCGCGTAGGTCTGCGCGACGAGAGGGAGGACTCCCTCGAGGAAGGCGTCCGGATCCGACTCAGAGTACGCCGTGACGAACTCGCAAAGCCTTCGAGCAGTAGGGGCGAAAGAAGCCGCGAGCGAATCGAGGTCAGGCATCGCTACTGTGAGAAAAGGGCAGCTATCTAACGGTTCTGCATTTCTGCTTCGCGGCTCGAACGAGGTAGCGCGAAGCGCTCCGCGAGTATGCCAGCCGCGCAGCAGCAAATGCTAGTTAGGTAGGGTCCGGGTCGAGCCCCAGATCAAGCAGGATCTCGTCGACGACCTTCTCAGCTCGCCGCTCGCGGGTCGCCTGACGCTTCGCCCGCTCGACGCCATATGCGAGCGTCCGGCGCTTTCCCGGTGTGAACTCGGCCCACGCCTCCTCCGCCTCTGGGCGCGCTGAGAGGGCGTCGGCCAGTTCAGCGGGGATCTCGACCGAGTCCGGAGAAGGATCGCGCTCAAGTACGACGGTCACACGGTCGCCAGGCTGGACACCGGCATCTCGCAGCCAGCCCTCGCCGAACCGCAGATAGGGTCGGCCTTCCCCGCTCCAATGGAGCACACGACTGAAGCTGGCACCCTCGACTTCGCCACGCACGCGTACCGGACCAGACAGCCCCAGTGCTTTGGCGACGTTTTCGGGCACCGATACGAAGTGCTTCATGTAGCCCGACGGCACGGTGCGGTCGACTTGCACTCGTTCACGGAAGAGCGCGGGAGAATCCGCCATGAACCCTAATCTGCGTCGAGAGAAGAGACCCTACCTAACGGTTCTGCATTTCTGCTTCGCGGCTCGGATTCGGCAGCGCGAAGCGCTCTCGCGAACATGCTAGCCGCGCAGCAGCAAATGCTAGTTAGAGAGCGTCGCCGCCTAGAAGATCGGATCCCGCAGTAGATCGGACTGCTTCACGTCCCACCCGCGATTGAATCGCTTCGTGACCTCCGTCACCGCTCGATAGAAGTATTCAGGAGCCGTAGGGCTCACTCGAACTTCATCCACGAGCATTCCGAGGTCCGTGGGCACGAGGCACCCGGTCTCCCATCTCGACTTTCCGAACGGCATCTCGGTCCGACCCTTCTCGAAGGGTACACTCCAAGTAAGGGCCCGGAGCTCGGCTTCGTGCGCGAAGCTCAGCCTCTTGTGGAGGGCCGGCGCAAGGAGGTTTCCATCCGGGATAGAGCCGCACTCATAGTCGATATACCGCACCGTCCCAATGTATATGTCGTCAGTCGAACGATGGAACGAGTCGCTGAGACCTCCGAAGGTCGAGCGCACTGCGACACCGAGCCCCCCAGACGAGTAAAGTGGCCACATCGCCGCTGACTCGTGGCCTGAGACGTGCCAGCAGTTCACGGCACACCAGCCCCGCATTGATTGAGCAGTCTCGATCTTCACGGCTTCTAGCTTCTCCGGGACCCCCGCCGCGGCCCCTTCCGGACCTACCAGTTCCCGAAGCATGGCCATCTCTGCGTCGCGATAGCCGGTCGGAACGGACCCTTCGAAGGGATCGCCAAGCCGATCTAGGCGACAGAAGAAGAGCGCGTCCGAATGCAACAGTGACACGTACTTCGCGAAGTCCATATAGCGCCACACAACCGCATCGCGACTGGGTGTGGAGAAGCTCTCATGCTCCGCATACGGCATTGACGACGCTCTCTAACGGTTCTGCATTTCTGCTCGCGCGGCTCGAATCAAGCAGCGCGAAGCACTCCGCGAAGATGCTAGCCGCGCAGCAGCAAATGCTAGTTAGAGCGCCGTTGGCCTGTCTGCACCTGCTCCTGCCCCGTCACCCTGATACGTTTCTTGCTGCAGTCCTAGGATCACCCAAATGAGGTGCGGCGTGCGACGAAACGACGGCAAGAAGAAGCGACGGGCCCGAAGGACGATGCCGGAGTTCCGGCACGGCTTTCTCTCGAACCCGAAGGTGCAGGAATACCAATCGGCCATCGGGACGCCGGGACACTCCGAAGGACACTCGGTGACGTCTCTGTTCGCGGGCTGCGGGGGCCTTGATCTGGGCTTGCTGGGCGGATTCAATGTCCTTGGACGATCGTTCGTGGCCCAGCCGTTTCGTATCATTCAAGCGGTAGACAACAGCCCTGACGCGGTCGAAGCCTATCGGTTGAACCTGGGCTCTGAGATCCGCGAGGCTGACCTCCGGACCGTGAGCGTTTCCGATCTCGCTCCTGCCACGTTGCTCACTGGGGGGTTTCCCTGCCAAGACTTCTCGTCTTCCGGGCCGAAGACGGGGTTCGATGGGCGGCGAGGCCGGCTTTACCGGGTCATGATCGAGTATGCGGAGGCCCATCAGCCCAAGATCGTTCTTGGTGAAAACGTCCCGCATCTGGCCCGGCTGAACAAAGGCAAGTACCTCGAGACGATTCTCAGGGAGCTCGAAGCTGTCGGATACCGTTGCGACGTATGGGATCTCTACGCGCCAGACTTCGGGGTGCCCCAGAGTCGAAGACGGCTATTCATCGTCGGGGTTCGTCGGGATCTGCCAGGATTCCCGGTCAAACCCTGTGGGACTTTCCTCGGTGGCCACGTCTCCATCGACGAAGCGCTCGAAGATCTCGAGGCGGTTGTTGACGAGACGGTCACCAACCAGAGCCAGTACTTCGTCGCTACGCGGGCGAGCTCGGGGGGTGGGCAGGGCGATCACACAAACAAGGTCGGTGAAGTCGCTTACTGCATCCGCGCGAACGCCCGGGGCCGAATCCAGTTCCACTATCGGCTGGACCGCCGCCTGACCGTCCGAGAGTGCGCTCGGCTACAGACGTTCCCGGACGAGTTCGTCTTCCCGTTCTCCACGCAGCGAAACTTGACGCTCATCGGCAACGCCGTTCCTCCCATGCTTGCCCACGCGGTCGGGGAGCGGCTTGCAGACTACTTGCAGGCCGTGGATGAAGCGGACGCGGACGAGGTGGCGATGCTTCAGGACGAGCGTGTGGCGACTGTTCTCCACCGTGCTCCCCAGACAACTCTCTTCAGTACCGAGGCTCGATGATCTCGGACGACAAGCTGATCGAGGTCTTCCTTCGACCGGTCAGGAAGTGCGCCAAGTATCGACCGGCGTTCGGGCTTGGCCAGAGAGGTGGGCTCGCAGTCGCGGAATTTCAGGAACTCTACGGGGCCGATGAGTTCTACTCGTGGCTGGGTCTAGCGTCAGACAAGGTGTATGCCGCGCACCGGGCAGCTGGCGGGCTAACGTCGGTGTACCGGCAGATCGGGATCGGCGCAGAGCGCATGTTCGG
>Ga0207422_1004080_pt1 | contig 12793 bp, 12 predicted proteins | sample MarCyaLeptolynsp_FD_187757 | JGI IMG/M metagenome (GOLD analysis project Ga0207422, IMG submission 187757) | Marine cyanobacterial communities from Panama - species 1 Leptolyngbya sp. (SPAdes) | ecosystem: Environmental > Aquatic > Marine > Unclassified | place: Panama: Panama City | collected...
CCATGCCAACTACCTTGTCGTCTTCTCCCTCCAAGGTCACTCCTCTCACTCCGGCAGCCGTACGGCCCATCGCTCTGGTTTGACTTTCGTGGAAGTGAACCACCTTACCAGAACGCTTACCAATAATGATGTGATTATCACCATTTGTGAGCTTTATTTCCAGTAAACGATCGCCTTCGTTGATGGTAATGGCATTGATTCCGTTCGTTCTAGGACGTGAATATGCTTCTAATGTGGTCTTCTTAATGGTGCCTTTTTCAGTACACATGACCACATAGTTATTATTGATATAGTCTTCGTCTTTGAGGTCGGCTACATTGATCACCGCCCTGATTTTATCACCAGGTTCTATGTTGATCAGGTTCTGCACCGGACGTCCTTTAGAAGTTTTTCCACCTTCAGGCAGTTCCCAGACCTTCTTCCAATAGACCTTACCGAATTCTGTGAAGATCAAAAGGTAGTTATGGGTCATCCCCACAAACAGGTGTTCTGTAAAGTCATCGTCCTTGGAGCCCGCTCCTTTAGATCCTACGCCACCTCTGCCCTGCGTTCTGTACTCTGAAAGCAAGGTTCGCTTCACATATCCCTGATGAGAAATGGTAATTAACATCTCTTCATTAGGGATCATATCTTCCGTGGTGAAGTCTTCCGCAGAATGAATAATATCCGTTCTACGCTCGTCTCCATATCGATCCTGAATCTCGATCAGCTCATCCTTGATGATGCCCATTCGAAGCTCTTCTTTCTCAAGAATCTCTTTCAACTTGGCGATCAATTCCATGATCTCATCGTATTCTTTCTGGATTTTCTCTCTTTCAAGTCCGGTTAGCCTTTGCAGACGCATTTCCAGGATAGCTTTCGCCTGAATTTCGCTTAGTTTAAACTTCTCAATCAAGCCTGCTTTAGCAATCTCAGGATCTCTTGAGCTTCTGATCAAATCAATGACCTCATCCAGGTTATCCAAGGCGATCAGATAGCCTTCTAAGATATGAGCTCTCTTCTCCGCTTCCTTTAATTCGTACTCTGTACGTCTGATGACTACCTCATGTCTATGATCAACATAGTGCTTGATTAAGTCTTTGAGGTTCAGTGTATAAGGACGTCCTTTTACAAGTGCTACATTATTAACACTAAAGGATGATTGTAGCTGTGTGTACTTGAACAGGTTGTTCAAAACCACATTACCTATCGCATCCTTTTTCAGCTCATAAACAATGCGCATTCCGTTTCTATCAGACTCATCTCTGATGTCAGAAATGCCCTCAATTTTCTTTTCATTGACTAAGCCTGCTGTCTTTTCAATCATGCTGGCTTTGTTGACCTGATATGGTATCTCGGTCACAATGATTTGCTCACGGCCGGTTTTAGTAGTTTCTATGTCCGCCTTAGCGCGCAGCACTACTCTACCTCTACCCGTCTCCAAGGCTGATTTCACACCGGTATAACCATAAATGGTACCTCCAGTTGGGAAATCCGGTGCAGTCACATGCTGCATCAGCTCAGACACCTCTATGTCGTTATTATCAATATAGGCTACTACTCCATTCACAACCTCTGTCAGGTTATGTGGGGCCATATTGGTGGCCATACCTACAGCAATACCTGAACTACCATTTAAGAGCAAGTTGGGCAACTTACCCGGTAGTACGGTAGGCTCTTTTAAGGAGTCATCAAAGTTGAACTGAAAGTCAACCGTGTCCTTATTGATATCTGTTAATAATTCTTCTGCAATTCTCCGCAAGCGAGCCTCTGTATAACGCATCGCTGCTGGCGAGTCACCATCAACGGAACCAAAGTTACCCTGACCGTCAACAAGCGGGTATCGCAATGACCATTCCTGGGCCATTCTCACCATGGTGTCATACACGGATGAATCACCATGCGGGTGATACTTACCGAGTACCTCTCCTACGATTCTTGCTGATTTTTTGTAAGCTTTGTTCCAGTTGACGCCCAGGTCTAACATGCCGTACAAAACCCTTCTGTGAACGGGTTTCAGGCCATCTCTAACGTCTGGTAGTGCTCTTGAAATGATCACCGACATGGAATAGTCGATGTATGCACCCCGCATCTCATCTTCTATGTTAATCGGGATGATTGTTTCCTTATCTCCTTCTGCCATAAACTACTTAAAAAAGTATGGTTTTAATAAGGCAGCAAGATACCAAAAATATTCCGTTTTATGGGTCGAACACCAAGGCTTTAATTGCCTTTTCTGGACTTATTTTTTTTGGGTCTCGGGAAGGACGAACCTTTAGGCTTTCGCCTGATTCTATTTTGCCCAAAACGTGGGTTCTGCTTGCGATAAAAGGGCCTTCCGCGATAAATCTTATTGTTGAAAATATGCTCCATTTGCACCTGATCGGCTTGGTATTTATTCCTTGGATAGATAGGGTATTTAAAGAGTAAACCCAGGTCGATCGTAAAGACGGAAAACTTATGCTGAATATTTACCAAATCGTTGGACACCGTATAGCTTCTCAACTCGAAAGAAGGACGAATGTATCCTTTGAAATATTTGGAGAATTTCATCTGGAACATGACGCCTATATTGAAGAAAGGATCGTAGTTCACCACATCGGTATTCACTTGCTTTGCCCTGACTTTCCAAACGCCTCCTAAGACGTCAGCATGAATGGAATAATCGCCCAGTGTATACATATTGTAGCTCAGGGATGCGAAGAGTTTGGTGGTCGAAAGCTTGGTCTCTGGTAAGGTGTACCCTCTTAGCAGACTACTGACATCCTGGGTCGAAGCAGGATTCCTAAACCTGAGTCCTCCAAAACCAATACCGCCTCCTATGCGGATCATGTCGTCATCTAGGTAGATCTTCTCTTTGGTGCGCTCATAATGGCCCTTATCTAGCTTCTTGAGGCTTATGGAAAAGCGAAAGGTCAATGGGTTAATGCGACCGTTATTATTGTAAGTAAAGCTTGTGGTATCGGTTCTGACGATATGACTATCATCATCAATACGTTCGATACCCACCGGTGTAAGGTCTGTAAACCAGTTGTTAAAGGCATTTATCGGGCTTGTAAGCCCTTGTTCCTCATCAAGTGGTACAATGTACAGTTGATCTCCTCTGGGGTCCCTGATGACGGATACATCATTCAAAGGGTTTCGGTAAGAGAAGTAGCCCAGTCCTTTTTCTATACTGAAGTTGAAGCGGTTAATGGTTTTCCGGATCGGATTGACAAGCCTTCTCTGGAATTTACGTTCCTCCTTCTCAAGGTCTGGTGCCTCTTCTATGACAAGCCCGGAGACATTGGTCTTTTTCTTCTTTCTCTTAAAAAGCTGCGCTTCTGCCTGGTGGCTCCAAATAAGGGCAACAACGATAAGAAGGAGAAAGGATTTATTTTTCAAGACCGCGTCTACGTTTACTTTATTAAAGGCAAACTAAACCAATTATTATGGAAGGCATAAAAAAAAGACTGCTAAAAGCAGTCTTCTTTGCATTAGTATATTAAGGTTGATTAAGGTTCTTATTCAGCTGACATTCCGGCCATAATGCCGTCAACTTTAGCTTTTAATGCGCTATCGCTTCTATAAGCTTTTTTGATCGCATTGTACTTTTTACCACCCAGCGTGTATTTCGCCAGGTTGTTTACTACTGTACCAGCTGCTTTCTTTCTTTTGTCTACCTGTCCTTGAACACTAGTGTAGAACTGCTTTTCGAAATCTGTCGCATCAGCTGGTAGGTTAGCAGGTTTTCCTTTCGCTACTTTGTCCAACTCTACGTAACGGTTACCATCAATACCCTCTTGCTTTTCAATCAAGCTATTTACATAAGGGCTGATTTTACTAGTAATCGCTTTTTGTGCCATTAGGATTACTGCATAGTCTTTGATGTCCTCATCAGTAAAGTCTTGTGCACTTGCAGCGTTCACCCCAACGAACACAAACATTGCTGTTGCCAATACGGCTTTCGTTAATCTCATCATCTCAATTAAATTTTAGTTTGTAAGAAAGCTAGTTAGACTCTCTTCTATATAGTTAGTAGTTCAGTTGCTTTTAACAGCGATACAAAAAAAGGGATTTGTAGAAAACATACAAACGAAAGCACTCCATTTCTGACAGAAAGCTGATATTTTTGGACACATTATTAAAATTTGACGAATATTCTTCAATCATGCGCAAAGTTTATTACCTCTCTACCTGCGATACTTGCAAGCGAATTATGAATGGCCTCAACCTTGAAGGTTTCTCAAAACAGGACATTAAAACGGAAGCAATCACTGCTGATCAATTAACCGAAATGCATGCATTGGCAGGTTCATATGAAAGTTTATTTAGTAAGGTAGCCCGTAAGTATAGAGCACTGGGCTTGAATGAAATGAATCTTTCGGAAGATGATTTCAGAAAGCATATCTTGGAGGAGTATACTTTTCTTAAACGTCCGGTATTTCTTGTGGATGACCAAATCTTCATTGGCAATAGCAAAAAGACTGTAGCTGCTCTGGATGAGTTACTGAATGCTTAGGCTTGAATAGCACGTCATTTCGAATGCAATGAGAAATCTATTTTCTACTAGGTGTTTAGATCTCTCCTAGGGTCGAGATGACTAAGAAATATGCATAGTGCATCACGTTATTCTATTAGAACGTCATTTCGAGTGTAACGAGAAATCTACTATTTAATGGGTATTTAGATCTCTCGTTGCTCTCGAGATGACTAAGGAATATAGATGTTGTATCACGATTACTATGTTAGCACGTCATTTCGAACGTAGTGAGAAATCTATAAATTCATTATAGAAAGAATGACCGTCTATATCACTACCAATTTCAAAAAGACAACGCTTTATGTCGGAGTGACAAACGAACTTGGCTATAGATTAGTTGAGCATTATCAAAACCGCGGCAAACGAAAGACCTTCGCAGGTCGCTACCACTGTTATTATCTCATCTACTTCGAGAACCATGATACTCCAGACGGAGCGATCCAGCGTGAAAAAGAGGTCAAGAAATGGAATCGGAGTAAAAAGGAAGAATTGATCAATTCTTTTAATCCCGAATGGGCGTTTTTAAATGATCAGGTTATCGAATGGCCACCGGAGGAAGGCCTGACCGGAAGGGTTGAATGGTATGTTTAGACCTCTCTACTGATGTATCGGGATCGGGATGACTACAAAATGGAAATGATGCTGAATCAATTATACTCACATCATTAGAACGTCATTTCGAATGAAATGAGAAATCTAATACCTATTTGGTGTTTAGATCTCTCGCTGCTCTCGAGATGACTAAATGATGAAGTTCACTAAAACTCTTGAAAATCTTTATTAGTACGTCATTTCGAATGAAATGAGAAATCTAATACCGATCTGATGTTTAGATCTCTCTCCCGATGTGTCGGGATCGAGATGACAATAAAAAGAAGAGTGAATTTAAAGGATTCCTAAAGAGCCTTAACCAATTGATTTTAGTTCCTGAATGGTCTCTTGAGGGTCTACAGACTTAAAGACAAAACTTCCGGCAACCAAAACATCAGCACCGGCTTCCATAAGCTTAGGGGCATTGTGAATATTGACTCCACCATCGATTTCAATCTGAGTGTGTGCACCATTCTCAGCAATGATCTCCTTCAGCTGCCTGACCTTTTTGTAGGTGTTCTCAATGAATTTCTGACCGCCAAATCCTGGGTTGACGGACATGATGCATACCAGATCGATGTCACAAATAGTGTCCTCTAGCAGTTGAACATTCGTATGAGGATTGATGGCTACTCCTGCCCTACAATCCATGGCGCGAATCTCTTGCAGCGTACGATGCAAATGATCACAGGCCTCGTAGTGTACAGAGATGTTAGCCGCTCCAGCATCTCTAAAAGCCTTTAGGTATTTCTCAGGCTTCTCAATCATAAGGTGTACATCCAAAGGCTTCTTTGCATGCTCATTGATCGCCTCACACACTGGTATTCCGAAGGAAATGTTCGGCACAAAAACACCATCCATAATATCTATGTGAATCCAATCAGCTTGGCTGTGATTCAACATTTCAACATCTCGTTGGAGGTTAGCAAAGTCAGCAGCAAGAATAGATGGGGCAATAATTGGGGAATTCATGCTCAAATATAATCCAATATTGATTGTTGAACTATTGGCCCTTGATGATCTTTTTAGTGACAACCCCATCGGGAGTCACAAGCTTAAGTAGTAATAAGCCGCTCTTTACTCCGCTGAGATCAATTTGGAATTTATTCTGAAAGAAATTAGGGGTGAAATCGTATTGCTGAATCACGGCTCCTTCCCCATTCAACAACTGGCCATCAATAGTCTGACCAATGTATGCTTCCTCAAAAGCCACGATAAAGTGCGGTAATGTTGTCGGATTGGGATAGGTAACAACACCTTCTTCGATTGGCGCCAAAGCCTCATCCGCAATTCTTGAAGCGCGAATAAATCCCGGAAGGCCATAACCGAATAGATTATTAGGATCATCAGCAATATCACCTGACCTTTTTATGATATCTCTAATCTCGCCTGCCGTCATCTCTGGAAAAGCTTGTATCAGCCCTGCAGCAAGAGACGCGACTAAAGGAGCTGAAAAAGACGTGCCATTTTGAAAACCTATGCCTCCGGAACTGGTCAGTAACCTGGTGGCAACACCCTGGGCTACAACATCAGGTTTTATACGGCCATCGGCACTTGGACCCTGACTACTAAAGCCAGCAAGTGATCCCCCATCATCAATAGCCCCAACGGCTAAAACGTCTTCACTATCTGCCGGGGCGGTAATTATACGCCAAGGGCTATCCCCCGCATTGCCTGCGCTGGTGACCAAAACGATCCCCTTAGAAGCAGCTATGTTAGAGGCTCTTGTAATGACAGCAGTTTGGCCATCCATATCTGAAATGGAATAGTCCATGTTATCATCATCAAAAAAATCACCATACCCCAGTGAGGTATTGATCACATCTACGCCCGCACTATCGGCCTTCTCCGCGGCAAAAAGCCAATTGTATTCTTCTACCCTATATTCTCCTGGAGCTTCCGTAATGGCCAGGAAGAACTCGGCATTCGGGACACCACCCACAATATCAACGTTGTTTGAAGCGATGAGAGACAAGGCACGAAGACCATGATTAAAGTTATTATCTACATTCTCCCTGTTTCTAGTAAAGTCAAAGGTATAGGCGATTCTATTACTCAAAACGGCATGTTGTAATGCCGAAAGGGAATTATAGTTTTGGAAACCATCATCAAAAACACCCACCATCACATCATCACCCATGAAGCCTGCTTGATGCATTAAATCCATCTCGAGCAATTGATACTGGCGCTCTGTAATTCTGGAAGGCTCAATAGGGCTGTCTGTGAACTTTGCTCTTGCAAAAGGAATGGGTGTTAGAATATTACCTGGCGCTACATATTCTACTCGATCCACAATATCCAAGGCTGTCACATCATTTATTTGGCTTGATTCCATTTGGACCAAGACACCGTTCATCCACTTGGTGGAGAAATAGGTCTCAATACCCAAACTGGCTACTTGATTAATATAGGATTGATTGACAGGTAAATCTTCTTCCGTAACCTGCACATTGTTTTTCAGCCTTCTAGCAAGTGACCTCTGAGAAAGAAACGCTTCAGGACTGGCTATCGAATAATTGCTATTGGCCTTATCGGTGAAGAAGACCATATAGCGATCCTGCGCAACCAGATTGGCTGAGATTAAAAGGAATAGAAATATAGCGCTAGTTACCTGCTTCATCTAAAAAACCGTGGGCTGTTAATTCTTCTCTGTAATAACGACCCGATTGAACGATTTCTTGCAATGCGCATGGGCCGACTGTGCAAAACCTCAATTGTTCATACTCTTTTCTCACCAAACCGATACTGTCTGCGTAGACTTCTGTACGTAGATCTCTGAATGTGACATCAATACCACTTGGGTTTTGGTCTCTTTCATTGCTCACTTCCACAACGGTTGCTCTTAAAAAAGTATTAAATCCCTGGGTAAAAGGTTGGTTGAAAGTCAAATATTTCTGCACTCTGGCCTCTCTACTATTGAACAGGTTTCTGTCCCATCTGCGTGTCGTGTCTACAGGAAAAACCATCTTTTGTAAAGGTACATTGTTTTCAACGGACACAGCCCATTCTCTTTCTACTCTCGCGGACCAAACAGAATCAAGTCTCCAGGGTTGATTCTCATCATCTCTTGTCAGGCGATGAACTAATCTTGACTGAATACCATTAACAGTGAATTCTTCTCTTACTTCCTCTCTAAGTTGATATTCTAACGTGTCGCTAATGTCTACCGCCAGATAACGGATTTCATAAACATCATATTCCCTATACTTATTCGGAGCCAGAAAGAAGTAAGATTTGCCCAAGTCAGGATCCAGAGGTGGCTCTGCATCTTCAACATTAGTATTACCACAAGAAGTGATGATCAGAAGCAGGCACAGTAAAAGGTATTCAACTCTTAGGCGCATTGATGTAAAATTAACAGTTTAGGTGATGTATAGTTAACGTTGATAAACTAATCTTAGCACATTGACAATTGGCTGTCAATAATAAATACATGTATTTCGGCAAAGACCCTAAGGTCACTTAAGGTTATCTCAATCAACACAGGCTTAACAGCTTGTCAATTATGGATTTTATTGGCTTAATTTGCGATCGAATCGCGAACTATACAATATGGCATTAAGGACTTTCGTACGGGTAAATGGAATCAATAACCTGAGTGATGCACGCTACTGTGCGGGTATGGAGGTAAATGAGTTGGGCTTCAATATCGAAGCAACACATCCAAATTATACTGACCCTGATAAGTTCAAAGAATTGTCTGACTGGCTCTCTGGCGTTGAATTTGTTGGTGAAATCACAGATGCTTCGACCAACATAGCAAATGTCATGACTGGTTATACCCTGAATTCTCTACAGGTTGAAAACCTGGATCAAATAGAACCTGCTATAGCTACAGGTTTGAAGGTCAGCTTTGTGGCAAAGAATCAAGAAGAAGGCAGAGAGGCATGGACACGATCAAATGGACAATTAACTCATGTTCTAATGGCTGCTCCATTTGTAGATGACACTGTAGTGGGAGTTCCCGTTTTACTGTCTGATGGCTTCGATGTCGAAAACTTAGATACTAAGCTTGAAGCTTCTAAAGCAAAGGGCATTGTGCTGGAAGGTGGTAGTGAAATTCGACCTGGCTATAAGGACTTTGATGAGCTGGCCGATATTCTGGAATTACTCGAGATTGATGACTTAGCCTAATAAGTCATTCTTGCCATTCCTAAAAAATATCAGCACTTCGATACAAATATCGGGTTCGACTCCTTAACTTGATTTCATAATCTAGATTTTATGAAACGAATTGTCCTCTTACTTTTTATCTCGGTATTAGCAATCAATGTGAATGCGCAAACTGATGTCACTACTTTCATTCTTATACGTCATGCAGAAAAGTCAAAGGATGACCCTCGTGATCCAAGTCTTTCTGAAGAAGGCTACAAGAGAGCAGAGTCTTTGAATAAGATGCTCATGCAGGCTGATATAGCCGCCTTATATTCTACTCCTTACAAAAGAACCAAAAGTACCGTTCAGCCAATCGCAGATTCAAAAGGGCTTGAGATAAACATTTACGACCCCAGAAGTGGAGACTTTCTGAAAGACATTATGGAGAAGTATAAAGGAAAGACAGTGGTTATTTCTGGCCACTCCAATACTACTCCTCTGGTAGCGAATCTCCTAACTGGGTCTGATCAGTTCAAACAACTTTCCGAAGATGATTTTAGTAAGATCTATATCGTAAGCGTTTCAGAGATTGGAAAGGGAACGGCTACTATTCTTACCTACTAATTCTAACATATCCACTATCTCTTCAGTTGATCTCATATGAATTCTCAACTGAAGAGCCGCCTTAGACAAGTTTCATATTATGGTCTTGTTGGCTTCTATCTAATTGCAGGGGCCAATCATTTTATAGACCCGGAATTTTATTACCCATTGATTCCAGAATATCTGCCTTGGCCGTATGAGATCAATGTAATTAGTGGACTTAGTGAGATTACCTTAGCGCTAGGTATGCTATACAAAGCAACTCGCAAGATTAGTGTCTATCTCATCATTGCTATGCTGATCGCTTTCCTTCCCTCCCATATTTATTTCATCGAATTGGAAGGTTGTATTCATGATGGATTATGTGTGCCCGTTTGGGTGATGTGGGTAAGACTTCTTGTTATTCATCCATTACTGATGCTTTGGGCATGGAATCATCGACACTAGGTACATGCTTACCTATTTTCAAGTATAAAACTCCAAGAAGAGAACTGATCAAGGTGATTAAAAAGAAGAGTGAAGCTAAGGCCACTGCTGCTGTTTCATTCAGTCCAAAAAGCTCATGACCTACGGTGAAGGTCAACTCTCTCACACCCAGCCCTCCCGGTAGAGAGAATGGCAAGGCAGCTAAAACTGATGAAACGAGAAAGAGTGTGAAGTAGTCTACAAAGCCCGTGTCGACATGTAATGCTTTAAGAATGAAATAGGCACAAACTAATTGCAAAGACTGAACACCAAGTGCCTGCAGGTTGGTAATGTGGTTGACCTTTTTGAAAGTCTTAAAGAAGATATTAACCAGTAGGTAGTACGCTGGATAAGCCAAGAGTAAGGCTATCCATAGGAGAAAACCATAGCCTTCCATAGCATCCTTCGCAGAACCCAAAAGTCCAAGACCTACGGCCAAGAAACCCAAGGCCACTACCCCACTGATTCTATCCAATAGTGTTGCCGCAATCAACCCTTTCAGAGGAGTCTTATAAGTTTTATTGAGCAAATAGATTTTATAACCATCACCGCCAATTCCTCCGGGAAGAAACTGATTATACAGCATTCCCAGATAGTACAGCTTTAGATTGACGTTTTCAGATAATTTCAGACCCAGCGCTCTGAAAAAATAATTGAGTCTGAAAGCGCTTAGCATCTTGCTGGCATTGAAAGCCAGGAAGGCAATGATCAAAGGACCAATTCTAGCACCCAACAGGCTACGCTTCAATTCATCAACATCAATTTCGTTCAATACGAAATAGATGGCGATTGTCGCAACTACAACCTGGCCTAAAAGCTTAAGCCAACGTTTAAGCCTTTGCTTGTCCAATGTAGGTTTCTTTCAAACGGTAGACTGTCTTATTCTGAGACTCGTAGTAGGTCCTCATCATAATCTCTACAATGATTCCTACAGTGACAAACTGAATACCCGCAAGAATCATAATGCTACCCAATAAGAGCAAGGGTCGGCCCCATATATCAGCACCGGTCACGAACTTGTAGATAACCAAGTAGAGGTCGATCATAAAGCCTATGGCAAAAGTCAAGATCCCGAGGCCACCAAAAAGATGCATTGGCCTTCTTAGATACTTCTGGAAGAAGATCATCAAAATCAAATCGGCCATCACCTTAAAGGTTCTGTTGATGCCGTACTTTGACTCTCCGTGAATTCTTGCGTGATGATTCACATCGACCTCAGTCATTTTAGCACCTTGAAGCTTCGCTAAAACAGGAATAAATCGGTGTAATTCTCCATACAGCCCCAAGTTCTTGGCGATGTCTTGCTTATAGATTCTTAAAGAGCATCCATAGTCGCTCAAACGAACGTCTGTAGTATTCCTAATGATCCAGTTAGCGATCTTACTAGGAAACTTTCTAAGCACAAAGCCATCCTTTCTATTGGCCCTTACCCCTGCAACCACATCCATTCCTGACTCTTCTAGCTTTTGCATCATTTTAGGAATGTCTGCCGGATCGTTTTGCAGATCTCCATCCATGGTTACAATGTACTCGCCTTGTGCAGCATCTATACCTGCAGACATGGCCGTACTTTGTCCATGGTTTTTGTTGAAAACCAATAGCTTAGTACGCTCATTGGCAATGGACTTGGCATTCTCTACAGTCTTGTCTGTAGATCCATCGTCAACTAATATCAATTCGTAATCTATTCCTTCAAGGGCTTCATACTCTTTTTCACAGAGCGGGATTACATTATCTTCTTCGTTGTAAACGGTAACAACAACGGATAGCTTCATAGGGAAAATTTGAAGTTGCAAAGTAAAAGAGTTCTACCTCAAATACCTAATAAAGCGCATTTCGTGTAGCTTTGCCAGACCATGAGTAAGCAACTCTCCCTTGCCATCATTCTAGCACTCGCATTTGCAGTGTCGTTTGCCAATATTGGAGGGCTAGATGTCTATGCCTTGGACGAAGCCAAAAATGCCGAAGCAGCAAGGGCCATGTTTGAATCTGGCGACTATGTTGTGCCTTATTACAATGGAGAATTAAGAACCGATAAGCCCTCCTTACACTATTATTTCATGGCGGCAGGCTATCAATTGTTTGGTGTCAATGCCTTTGGTGCCCGATTCTTTTCATCACTGATGGGCATACTGACTGTGCTGATTACCTTCCTTTTTGTAAGAAAGAATTTTAATGAAAAAGCAGCCATCAACAGTGCCTTGGTACTGATCGCTTCCATACATTTTAATTTGCAGTTTCATATGTCCGTACCAGATCCATACCTGGTATTCTTTACCACTTGGGCATTCTTTTCTTTTTATGAAGCCTACAAAACGAATAGCAAGTGGCATCTGCTCTCCTACTATTTTGCCATTGGCTGTGGACTATTGACGAAAGGACCCATAGCTTTAGCCCTGCCTGGTTTAACAGCTTTGGCATTTCTAATTTTCAATAAGGACCTCAAGTGGAAAACTATTTGGCGACTTCAGCCTTTTGGTGGAATTCTCATTTCACTTTTAGTGGCCTTCCCGTGGTATTGGCAGGTTCATAAAGCCA
>Ga0207422_1004081_pt1 | contig 12793 bp, 12 predicted proteins | sample MarCyaLeptolynsp_FD_187757 | JGI IMG/M metagenome (GOLD analysis project Ga0207422, IMG submission 187757) | Marine cyanobacterial communities from Panama - species 1 Leptolyngbya sp. (SPAdes) | ecosystem: Environmental > Aquatic > Marine > Unclassified | place: Panama: Panama City | collected...
GGGCACGTCGCGGCGTAGTCGAGGTAGATGGGCTTTTTGATGTCGTCGCTCATGGCTTTGTCGCGGAGCTTTGTGCTGCCAGCGTGCGTCGCTGCAATCACGATCGGGGCGGTCGGTGAGGCCTCGGCCGCGCGGGTCGTCTATCTCAACGCCGACCCGATCACGCTCAACGCGGACAACGGCCAGGACCCCACCCTCGACTCGTACTCGACCAGTGGCTTCGTTGCGGGCTCCGTCTCGGGCTGGCCGACGCTGACCGACGAGGACAAAGCAACGCTGAGCTACCTCATGAAGGAAGCGTCACGAGAGCTCGACATCACATACACATGGGAACGCCCCGCGAGCGGCAGCTACGACATGCTGGTGATGGGCAGCGATACGGATGCGGCGGCGCGGTTTCCCGACTTGGGCTGCAGCCCGGCGATCGGGCTGGCGGACTGCGACGACGGCAACGCGGAAAACGTCTCGTTCTTCTTTTGGGGCTGCATGGACGAGGAGGAGCAGGCCAACCTCGACCAGGTCGCCCACACCATGTTCACCGGCCTCGGCTTCGGTTGGGGGCTCGAAAACACGGGCGCCTTCGGGCAGATCATGGGCACGTTCGTCGACAACGGCGACTCGGTCGAGTTCGGCACGGTGTGCACCGACATCTCCGGGACCCCGGTGTGCACCGAGCACGGCAGCTGCGCGGCCGGGATGCAGAACGAGACCGACGAGCTACTCACGCGCGTCGGGGCACGCGTCGACGACGGCATGCCGAGCCTGACGATCACCGAGCCGGCGGACTTCGCCGTCGTCGACAGCAGCTTCGACGTCACGGCCGATGCCGAGGATGGCTTCGGCGGGATGACGGTCGAGCTGCTCGTCGTCGAGGCCATGGTGACGCAGGTCGACGAGACGCCTCCCTACTCGTGGTCGCTCGCCGACGTGCCCGACGGGCAGTGGACGGTGCAGGTCACGGCGACCGACATCGACGGCAACGAACGCGCCGAGCAGGTCACGGTGTGCATCGGGAGCGACGTATGCCCGGCCGAGGACGGCGACAGCACGGGCGGCGACGAGTCGAGCACCGGGGCGGACGAGGACACGGGCGACGCATCGACGACTGGCGACGTGGGTGACTCGAGCACGGGCGAGCTCGACGACGACGGCGGTGGAGGTGGCGCGACCGACCCCGCTCCGATCGATCCGACCGGTCTGGGGCAGAACGTCGAACCGGACACCGGCTGTCAGTGTCGAGCGCAGGGGCGTGGACCGCTGCTGGCGAGCCTGTTGCCGCTGCTGGTGCTCGGACTTCGTCGACGACGGGCCGCGTGAGCCTCAGCGCGACGCGGTCCGACGTCCGGGCCGGGGATTGTCCCGCAAGAACGTCCACGTGCCGCCGACGTGGCCGGCGCCTTCGCCGAAGGCTCCAGTCAAGGCCGAGCTGTCGCGATTGATCAGCAGCCACCCGGTGCCGCGCCCCCCGCGACCGTCTTGCCAGGTGAAGACCAAGCGGTTGGTCGGCTGCCCCGCTTCGTTCTCGCCCTCGATGGTCTGCTCGCAGCGCAGGATGTACTCGACGGCGAGCGCGTCACCACGGTACAGGCCTCGATACGTGCCGGCGCCGATGCGATCGAGGCGCAGCGTGCCCTCGACGTCGTCGACCCGGCCCTCCCAAACGCCGGCGAAATCCGGCTCGCTGGCGTAGACCTCCGCCGGGGGCATGGGCGGCGGTGCCCCCTGTCCCGACCCCGCACACCCCCCGAGGCCGAGACCCGCGACGATGGCGGCGCGCCGCAGGGCCAGCACAACGCGCTGGCGTGATCGGGTCGAACGATGCATCGGTGGTGGACAGGGGGAAGATCCGCGCGGGCGGCCGGGAGGGTATACGACCGGCGCTCGGCGCTTGCACGGTGGCGTGCCAGAGGGTTTGACGGGCGGTTGGCGGGGACAATGCAACACGACTACAATCCCGGCGCGATGACATCCTGTCACTCCGAGGCCCGGATTGCGCGCGGCGTCGTGGCGTGGGTCACGGCCGTCGGGTTGTCCATGATGCCGCTGCCGGTGCTTGCCGGGCCGGCGGCGGGCGAGGCCGAGGCGGCGACCGAACCGGCGACCGAACCGGCGACCGAACCGGCGACTGAACCGGCGACCGAGGCCGCCCCCAGCGAGGACGGATCGCCGAGCGCCGAATCGGGCCCGAGCACGGCCGCCGATGCAGGCAGTGAGGACGCGGACGACGACGACGCGGACGACGACGACGCGGACGACGACGACGCGGACGACGACGACGCGGACGACGCGGACGACGCGGACGACGCGGACGACGCGGACGACGCGGACGACGCGGACGACGACGACGCGGACGACGACGACGCGACCGACGATGATGATGATGACACCGGATCAACGCTGCCTCCGCTGACGACGTTTCAGCGAGCGGGCTGGTGGACGCTTTTCGGGGCCTTTACCGTCGGGAGCATTGCCGGTGTGTTCGGCGGGCTCGCCGAACGCCAAGAAGACCGCGCGACGCGACTCGCCAATCGATTCGACCTGATGGTCGGGGCGCAACCGCTCTATGCGGACGTCGAGGACGAGTACCAGGGCTACCTCGACCGCGGTCAGGCGTTCCAGCGCACCGCGATCGCCCTGTCGGTCGTCACGGCCGCGGCCGCGATCGCCGGCATCACCCTGTTCGCGGTCGACGCATCGCGGCGGCGAGGCCCACGCAAAGCCAAGGACGAGCGGCAGTCGAAACGACCGCGGCTCCGACTGCTCTCCGGGGGCATGGAGGTGACGTTCTGATGCGCGGACGCGTGTGGACCACGGCCGGCTGCTTTGCGCTCGGGTTGATCGCGAGCTGCTTTTCCCCGCCGTCGGCGATGGTGCAGTTCTCCTGCGAGCCCGACGACGCGCCCGCGTGTCCGCCTGGGTACACCTGTCATGAAGACGGGTGCTGCCATCGGGATGGGACGGACTTCGACGAGGGCTTCGGTGATTGCCGACAGATCCCGTTGGGCGAGAGCTCGACCGGGATGGGTTCGGCAACGGGCTCCGGATCGGCGACCGGTTCGGGCTCCGACTCGGGCACGGGCTCGAGCACGGGTTCCGGCTCCGACTCGGGGACGGGCGCTGACTCGGGCACGGGCTCCGACTCGGGCTCTGACTCGGGTTCGGGCTCTGACTCGGGTTCGGGCTCTGGATCGGGGACGGGCTCTGGATCGGGGACGGGCTCTGAATCGGGGACGAGCTCGGGCTCCGACTCGGGCACGACCGACACGGGGGATACCGGAACGAGCACGGGTGAGACCGGAACGGGCACGGGGCCCATGACCGGGACCAGCACCGGTACGGGGACCAGCACCGGCTGATCCACCCCCCGGCCTCGGGTGGTATCCTGACGTGTGCGCGGCGGGCTCATAGGCGCGGCGTTGGGGCTGCTGATGGGACTCGGTCCCCTCTCGTGCGGCCCGTCCACGTTCGGCTGCTCGAGCGATGCGCAGTGCCTCGCCGCCGGCGCGGACGGCATGTGCCAACTGAGCGGCTTTTGCAGCTTCCCCGATGGCGAGTGCGCGAGCGGTCAGCGCTACGGCGAGCATGCCGGCGAGCTGGCCAACAAGTGCGCGCCGCCGACCACCGGCGACACGGACAACAGTGGCGCAACCGGCGACGGGACAGGCGACGGGACCGACGGTCCCGACCCCGACGGTCCCGACCCCGACGGTCCTGACCCCGACGGACCCGACGACGACGACGACGACGACGACGCGCCGGACGATACAGCGACGGGCGACGACGACGACGACGCCGAAACGGGCCTCCCGTCCGACGGTGGGAGCGGCTCCAGCGCAGACTCGGGCGGAGGCGTCACCAACACGTACGATCCCTGCGGCGATGCTTGCGACGGTTTCTGCGCGGGCATCAACGAGGGAGAGGTGTGCACGCTCCTGTGCGACGTCGACGCCCAAGACTGCCCCGCGCTCGCCGTCCTTCGCGACGGCGACTATGCACTGACCTGCATGAGCTTCTTCGCCGAAGGCATCTGCGGCGTGCCCTGCGAGGTCGACACGGACTGCCCCGCGGACACGACCTGCGGTGACCTGTTGGGCGAGGGCATCTGCCTGTACGAGGCGCCCGCCGGGTAGCTTCCGCGCTGCCCCACGCCGAGATGAGCGGGCGCACGGCCTTGGGGGGCGACCCCGCGCAGGCCGCGGCAGATGCGTGCGGTGGGCGTGGTAGGACTCCGGCCGTGGGCCTCCGAGACATGTTTTCCAGCTCCGGCCGAGCAAAATCCAAGCTCGACAAGCTGATCAAGACGGCCACCAACAAGTACACGCAGTCGGCCGAGCGCTATGCGGCGATGGAGAACCTGCTCTCCGACGGTTCCGACGAGGCGCTCGTCGGCCTGATGCGCCGCTTCACCGTCGTCTCGACCAAGTCGATCGAGGATGAAGAGGAAAAGGGCTGGGCGTACCGGCAGCTGTCGGGCCTGGGCGACAAGGTCCTGCCCGCGGTCAAGGCGTTCTGTCTCGAGCACGACAACGTGGCCTGGGCGCTGCGCATCGTCGAAGACGTCGCGGACGAGTCGCAGGAGTGGGCGATCCTCGACGCGCTGCTCGAAAAGCACCCGCCGGGCTACGAGCGCGACCCGTCCAAGAAGATTCAGATCCTCACCCACCTCGCGGAGATCGAAGACGATTCGGTCGCGGACATCCTCGCGCGCTACGTGGACGACCCCGACGAGGGGGTGCGCTACTTCGTGGTCGAGCAACTCGTCGACATCGGCGAGGAAAAGACCAAGCCAGCCTTGGTCGCTCGGCTGATCAACGCCGAGGAGGACTCCCTGCGCCTGCGCACCAAGATCCTCGATGGGCTCGCCGAGCACAACTGGGACGTGGCCGAGTGGGCCAAGGAGATTCCCAAGTACATCGGCCACGAGCATGAGCTGAGCAAGGGCCGCATCGTCAAGCGCTGACGTCCTCGCGACCGCCCTCCGTCCACCCCAACGACGCATCACCATGCCCAAACGCGACGACATTCGCCGCATCCTCGTCTTCGGTTCCGGCCCCATCGTCATCGGCCAGGCCTGCGAGTTCGACTACTCAGGCACCCAGGCCGTCAAGGCGCTCAAGGCCGAGGGCTACGAGGTGGTCCTGATCAACTCCAACCCGGCAACGATCATGACCGACCCGGACCTCGCGGACCGGACGTACGTGATGCCGCTGCGACCGGAGTACGTCGAGCGTCTGATCGAGCGGGAGAAGCCCGATGCGCTGCTGCCCACCGTGGGCGGCCAAACCGCGCTCAACCTCGCGATCGAGTGTGATCGCCAGGGCATCCTCGAAAAGCACGGCGTCGAGATCATCGGGGCCCCGATCGAGGTCATCCAGCGGGCCGAGGACCGAGAGCTGTTCAAGGCCTTGATGCTCGAGATGGACCTGGATGTCCCGCGCTCGATCTACACCAAGTCGCTCGAGGAAGCCCGCGCAGCCCAAAAGGAGATCGGATTTCCGATCATCTTGCGCCCTTCGTTCACGATGGGCGGCAGCGGAGCGGCGATCGCCTACAACTACGAGGAGTTCGAAAAGCTCGTCAAGACGGCACTGGACGAGAGCCTCGACGGCGAGGTCCTGCTCGAGGAGTCGGTGCTCGGCTGGAAAGAGTACGAGCTCGAGGTCATGCGCGACGCCAAGGACAACTTCGTCGTCGTGTGCTCGATCGAAAACCTCGACCCGATGGGCGTGCACACCGGCGACAGCATCACCATCGCGCCGGCGCAGACGCTGACCGACAAGGAATATCAGATGATGCGGGACCACGCGAAGATGGTGGTCTCGAAGGTCGGCGTGACGACGGGTGGCTGCAACATCCAGTTCGCGTTCGATCCCAAGACCGGTCGCGAGATCGTGATCGAGATGAACCCTCGGGTGTCGCGGTCGTCGGCGCTGGCGTCGAAGGCCACCGGCTTCCCAATCGCCAAGCTCGCCGCCAAGCTCGCCGTCGGCTACACGCTCGACGAGCTGTTCAACGACATCACCAAGGTGACGCCGGCGAGCTTCGAGCCGAGCATCGACTACGTCGTCACGAAGATGCCGCGCTTCACATTCGAGAAGTTCCACGGCAGCGACGACACCTTGACGATCCAGATGCAGTCGGTCGGCGAGGCGATGGCGATCGGCCGCACGTTCCGCGAGTCGCTCGGAAAGGCGATGCGGAGCCTCGAAAACGACACCTACGGCTTCGACATCGAGCCCGGCGGCACCACGCAGGACATCGTCGACAGCCTCGGCCGTCCGACGCCTCAGCGGCTGTGGCATGTCGCGGCCGCCTTTCGACGCGGCGTGGACCTCGAAACCGTCTTCGAACGCACGAAGATCGATCCCTGGTTTCTCCGTCAGGTCCAGCTCGTCGTCGAGTGCGAGCAAAAGATCGGCGACGCCGCCAGCGGCACGATGCCCGAGGCCGACCTGCTGCGCTGGGCGAAGCGCTCGGGCATTTCCGACCGCCGAATCGCCGAGCTGCGCGGCGTCTCCGAGGAGGCCGTACGGGCGCGCCGCCTTCAGGCGGGTATTCGACCGGTATTCAAGCGCATCGACACCTGCGCGGCCGAGTTCGAAGCCCACACCAACTACCTCTACTCGTCGTACGAGGACGAGAACGAGGCGAACATCTCCAATCGCAACAAGGTCGTCATTCTCGGCGGTGGGCCCAACCGCATCGGGCAGGGAATCGAGTTCGACTACTGTTGCGTGCACGCAGCCTTCGCCCTGCGAGAAGCCGGCTACGAGACCATCATGGTCAACTGCAACCCGGAGACGGTGTCGACGGACTACGACACCAGCGACCGGTTGTACTTCGAGCCGCTGACCCAGGAGAACGTGCTCGACATTCTCGACGCCGAGTCCAAGAGCGGCACGATCGTCGGCGTGCTCGTGCAGTTCGGCGGGCAGACCCCGCTCAGGCTCGCCCACGCGATCGAGGCGGCCGGCTATCGCCTGCTGGGCACGCCGGCCGAGTCGATCGACCTCGCCGAAGATCGCGAGCGCTTCGGACAGCTGCTGGCGCGCCTGCGCCTGTCGTGCCCGCGCTGGGGCGTGGCTCGCTCGAGCGACGAGGCCTTCAAGATCGCGCACGACATCGGCTACCCGGTGCTCGTGCGCCCCTCCTACGTGCTGGGCGGGCGCGCGATGGAAATCGTGCACGACGACGGACAACTCGATCGCTACATGCGTGAAGCGGTGCGGGCCTCGCCGGACCACCCGGTGCTCGTGGACGAGTTCTTGCCCAACGCGACCGAGTTCGACGTGGACGCCGTGGCCGACGGACACGAGTGCGTCATCGCGGGCATCATGGAACACATCGAGGAGGCGGGGATTCACTCCGGCGACTCGAGCTGCTCGCTGCCGCCGGTCAACACCGACCGCGTCGTGCTCGACGAGCTGCGCAGCACGACCAAGGCGCTCGCGCGCGAGCTCGGGGTCGTCGGGCTGATGAACGTGCAGTACGCCCTGCGTGGGCATCGGCTGTACGTCATCGAGGTCAACCCCCGTGGCTCACGGACCGTCCCATTCGTCGCCAAGGCCAAGGGCACCCCGTTCGCCAAGATTGCGGCGCGGGTCGGCGCGGGTGAGACGCTCGCCGAGCTCGGCGTCGAAGAGCGAGTGCCCGAGCACGTCTCGGTCAAGGTCCCGGTGTTTCCGTTCCGCAAGTTCCGGGGCGTCGACACCATTTTGTCCCCAGAGATGCGCAGCACCGGCGAGGTGATGGGCATCGGGCAGGACTTCGGTCAGGCGTACCTGCGCGGCACGCTGGCGGAGGGCCTGGGGCTTCCGGACAAGGGCACCGCGTTCGTCTCGGTCTGCGACGACGACAAGGACCACATCATCCCGGCCATCAAGCGCCTGGCGGAGCTCGGCTTCAAGGTCCTGGCGACGCGCGGCACCGCGGAAGCGATCGAGCGGGCGGGACTGGCCTGCGAGACGATCAACAAGGTTCGGGAGGGGCGGCCCCACGCCGTGGACGCGATCCTCAACGACGAGGTCCAGCTCGTGATCAACACCACCGGCGGCCTGGCGCAGCCCGACTCGTACTCGCTGCGCCGGAGCACGCTCGAGCGTAAGATCCCGTACTTCACGACCGTTTCGGGGGCTCTCGCGGCGGCGCACGCCATCGCATCGGCCCGGGAAGGCGAGCTGGGCGACGTTCGTTCGCTCCAGGAGTACCAGGGGGCCCCGGACTTCGACGCCGAGCATGCCCCCGACAATCGGGTGGGCTATCGTTAGCGCTTTGCGGCTGACCGCGACCCCACCGACTCCATCTGATCGTCGGACGACGACCGACTGATCGAACCGCGACCGACTTCGAACGAGCCCGACCGGAGGCAATCACAGTGGCAAACGACACCTTTCCGATGACCCCCTCCGGGAAAGAGGCCCTGCGCGCGGAGGTCAAACGCATCAAGGAGGTCGAGCGGCCCGACAACGTGCGGGAGATCGAGGCCGCCCTCGAGCACGGCGATCTCCGCGAGAACGCCGAGTACCACGCGGCCAAAGAGCGCCAAGGAACACTCGACGCTCGCCTGCGCTACCTCGAGTACCGCCTCGGCAACGCGAAGGTCATCGACCCGCTGACCATCAAGCAGGACTCGGTGGCGTTCGGCGCCACCGTGACGGTCTGCGACATGGACACCGACCAAGAGGCGACCTACACGATCGTGGGCGAGGACGAAGCCGACGCGGATCAGGGCAAGATCTCGATCACGGCTCCGATCGCGCGCGTGCTGATGGGCAAGCGCGAGGGCGACGACGCGACGCTCAAGCTCCCCAAGGGCGACCGCGAGCTCGAGGTCATCAAGGTGGAGTACAAGGCGATCGAATAATGGTGTCGCTCCGCCGCTCTCCTTTCAGCGCCGTGATCGGCGTCGGCTTTGGACTGGTCCTCGCAGTCGCGTGCCGTGCCGGCGCGGGCGAGCGCTGCATCTGCGCGGAGGACTGCAAGTCGGGGCTCGTGTGCGTCAGCGAGGGGCGGCTCCTGCAGGACGACGAGTGTTTGCCGGCCTCGGCGGACGATGAGCCCGGAACCTGCGTGGAGAGCCAGGACAGCGCCGGCGACGACGACGCCGGCGGCGGTCCCGGCCTGTACATGGATCTCGGGAGCAAGCGGGACTTCGATCCGGCCGCGGTTTCGGATTCTTCGGGGTCGGACTCGGGGACCGACACCGGCACCGATGCCGGCACCGATACTGGCGAGACGTCGTCGGGTTCGGGCACCGGCACGTCTTCAGGCACCGATACGGGCACCGGCACGTCTTCGGGCACCGGCACGTCTTCGGGGTCGGGGTCGGGTTCGAGCTCGGGGAGCACCGGCGGGACAGGCACCACGGGGACCGGGACCGACACGGGCACAGCCACCGATTCGGGCACGACCACGGGGATGTAAGCACGCGGCCGCCGCCGCGTTGGGTTCGCGACGCCGGCTGCAGTTGCTAGCCTCGTCGTACCTGTCATGGCTTGCTCGTCGTTTTCGCGTTTCGCCCTGCTGACGCTCGTCGGCATGTTTTCGCTGGGTTGCCAGCGACTGCCCGACGAAGACGGACCGATCACCGGCGGCGGAGGCGGCACGATGAGCGGGACCTCCAACGGGACCTTCCTGCCGCAGGACGAGACCGGCGATGACGAGAGCGGACTCGACGACGGTCAGGGCATGTCGTGCGATCCGGTCGAACAGGCGGGATGCGGCGCCGGCGAGCGCTGCACCGTGGTCACCTCGGTCGCCGGCGAACCGGTCTACGGCTGCGTCGCCGACAACGGCACCCTCGAGCCATTCGATCCCTGCACGGCCGAGGGCGGCGGCGTCGACGGCTGCCAGGCGGGGCTGGCATGCGTCACCGACGTGAGCACCGACGGGACCTGCCTGGGCCTGTGCAACGACAACGGGGACTGCGATCTCGGGGTCTGCAACCCATCGACCTTCGGCGACATCCCGTACTGCGCCGACGATTGCTCCCCGTTCGAGCCGCTGTGTCCCCCACCGACCTCGTGCCGCCGCAACAACGAGCGCTTCTCGTGTCGCGTGCCGCAGGAGTTCGACGTGGGAGCGGCGGGGGCCCCGTGCGAAATCCTCGACGACGGTGGCTGCACCGCGGGCTTCATCTGCGTCCCCGGAGCGCTCGTGCCCGACTGCATGGATCAGAATTGCTGCGTGCCCCTGTGCGAGCTCGACGAGGTCGGCGGCTGTTCCTCGCCCGCGACGTGCAACTCTGCCCTGCTCGCGCCGGCGCCCGGATTCGAGAACATCGGCGCGTGCTTCGTCCCCGCGTAGCGCGACCGAGCGACCGTTAGGGCAGCTCGATCGCCAAGCGCACGCATGCCTCGCGCTGGGCGTCCGCCCGCTGCGGCTCGGTCGAGCCCCACGTGTAGACACCTTCGCGAGCGACCAACAGCGCGGCGGGCTCGACTCCGGCGGCCGCGGCGAGTCGCCCATCGCTGAACAGGCCGAGCTTTCCGGCGCACGAATACGGCGCCAGGCTGTGCGCGGGGCCGAGGTCCGTCCCATCACCCACGACCGACTGCCCCGCGCCCGCCCACAGATCGAAGAACACGAGCTGCTGCTTGGCCTCGTCGAGCGCCGCCGCCAGCCAGACGCCCGTCGGCATCTCGGAGCGTGGACCGCCGGTCATGGCGAGCACCACCGGCCCGATTGCGCTGTCGTAGCCGAGAAAGGTGCAGTCGCCCTTGGCGCACGGCTCGGGCAAGGGGCCACGCGCCGGCTCGGCTTCGCCGTCGGTCGCCAACGACCACAGGCCAACGCCGCGGTCGTCCTCGAGCAACGCAGCGCCGCAGTCACCCGCCGAAAACTCCGCGAGGACCTTGCCCGACGGTCGCGGCCGGCACGACGCCTTGGACGGCTCGACGGTGGTCGGCGGCACCGTGACCGCCGCCCCCGCGTCCTCCGTCGTGCCGACACGATCGCTACATGCGACGAGGCCCACCAGCACGATGCCGGCGGGCCCGAGGCCGTAGCGCTCTCGAAACGATGCGCTCAAAGATCAGTTCGAGGGCTCGGCATCGATACCGATCGAGCCGCCTTGGTCGCCGGCCGCCCGGGACGGGTCGAACTTCTGGATCTGCCACAGGCGATTGCCGTCGGGCGGAACCCCGTCCAGGCCGATCACCGCGCCGTTGCTCGCGACGCGAACCGTGGCGCCCGTGCCTCCGGCCTCGCAGTTGGCCAGCGGGGCCAGCGGCACCGGACCGTAGTGGAGCGTTCGGTTCTCGACGTCACCGGTGATCGAGTAGACGACCTTGAGAAAGTTGCCCTGCGAGTCGTCGAGCTGCTGATCGAACTCGATGACCTCGCAGTCGACGTTGCCGCGCTCGCACAGCTCGTCGCGCCAGCCCTCGCCGCCGTCCTCACGCGTGCCGAACACCGTGCCGCCGTCGGGACCGTTCTGCTGCCAGTTTGGATTTTGTTTGTAGAAGTCGATCAGGCACGCCTCGTAGTTGAGCGTGACCTGCATGACCGACGTTCCCAAGAACGGGCTCTCGGTCACGCCGTCGCCGCGGCGGAACTCGAGCTTGATCGAGCCGTGCTGAAAGTCGATGCCGGTGTCCTCGTCGCAGGCCACGAGGCTCAGGCCGAGGACGGCGAGCAGCGGACCTCGGACGACACCGAGCGAACTGAGACGAGCGATGCTCGATTTCATCGTGATCGATGATGGCAGTCGCTGCGCAGCCCCGTAAAGGAGCGAACCAACGCGAAGCGAAACCGTCGCCGACCGCCGACAACCGCCGACAACCGCTGCCAACCGGCTTGGCGGGAGCAATGGCAGTCTCGTATGTCCGGCCCGCCTGGGGGTTTTTGGGCCGGATCGTCCCGCGGAGGGGGGTGTGCACGGGGCTGCGCATATGGCGTGGTCCGGCCCTGCGACGCCGAATTCGGCGATTTAGGAGACTGTGACGCGGATCACTGCTCGACCGGCTGGCTTCCCGGGATTCTCCACCCGCACGCCCACAGGAAGCCGTTTTCGCCACATCGCGAGATCTGCGCTCGAATGCCGATCGATTTGTCTCGCTCCCGACCGGTGGTCTGTCTCGTACCGCTTCCGCGACCGCACCTTCGCGACTGCTCCTTTTCTCAAAGCCTGCCACGAGCCTGCTTGGACCCATGTTCGACAAGACACAGACGGCTGCCCATCGCGCCGACCGTCGACCCTCGCCCGAGGCCGCGTCCACGGCTCGCATCACCCTGCCCTCGGACGCGCTGACGCGTGCGCTCGACCGGGCGCGAACGCTGGCCGCCACCTGGCGAGGCCGCGGCGCGAGACCCCAACGTCCGCGCAGCACCGGGACTGCCAACCAGTCGCCGACGCCGTGGCTGCTCACCGTGCCCGACGTGGGTCCGGCGTGCGAGATGCTGCTGGCCGACCGGCTGTTCCACGACTTGTCCGCCGCGGAGCGAGAAGGCCTGGCGGAGTGGATCCGCGAACGCCAAGACACCGACAGCGGCGCGTGGCTCGATGCTCGAGGCCGACCCGACCTCTCACTGACCGCGCTGGGATGGTGGGCGTGCAAGGTCGCGGGCGACGACCCCGAGTCCGACCGCATGAAGCGAGCCATCCGTGTGGTGCACGCGCTCGGCGGCGCCCAGCGGGCCCACTTCTCGGTGCGGCTGTGGCTCGCGATGGGCGGTCAGATCCCGTGGTCGTGGCTGCCCGCAATCCCCAGCGAGCTGTTCCTGCTGCCCGCTTCGGTGCCCTTGTCGCCGGCCCGGTTCTCGCCGTGGGCGCGGGGCATGGCCCCGGCCCCAC
>Ga0207422_1004083_pt1 | contig 12770 bp, 13 predicted proteins | sample MarCyaLeptolynsp_FD_187757 | JGI IMG/M metagenome (GOLD analysis project Ga0207422, IMG submission 187757) | Marine cyanobacterial communities from Panama - species 1 Leptolyngbya sp. (SPAdes) | ecosystem: Environmental > Aquatic > Marine > Unclassified | place: Panama: Panama City | collected...
TCCCCGAAGGGCAAATGTTTGTCTTGGGAGACAATCGTGACAATTCGCAAGACAGCCGCTATCCCGCAATGACTGATGGCGGCGTCGGATTGGTGCCGCTGAACAATTTGGTTGGTCGCGCTTCCATAATCATGTGGTCCACTGATGGCAGTGCCGAATGGTACAAGCCTTGGACCTGGTTCACGGCGGCTCGCGGCGATCGTCTGGGCAACACTCTATGAGCGAACTCAACTCGGAAACGCGCGACTGGCTGGTCGGATTGGGCTTCGAGGTCAATGATGACGGCGTTTGGCTGGAAGCGCTGACCCATGGCAGCGTCCAGGGCAACAACCCCGAAATCAAGGATTATCAGCGGCTCGAATTTCTTGGTGACCGGGTGCTCGGCCTGTCGGTGTCGCATTGGCTGTTCGCACGCGGCGACGCGCCGGAAGGAAAGCTCTCGCAACGGCTTAACGCGCTGGTCAGCGGCGCGACTTGCGCGCGGGTAGCCAGACAAATTGGTCTCGCCGAACACATCCGGCTTGGCAAGCAGGCGCGCGAGGACGGGGGTGCGGAAAGCGACAACATCCTTGGTGATGTGATCGAGGCTTTGTTGGGCGCAAGCTTTCTCGAAAACGGGTTCGAACAAACCCGCGACGTGATCTACGAACTTTGGGCTGGTCACTTGTCCGGTGATGCGGGTCAATCCAAGCACCCAAAAAGCGCGCTGCAGGAATGGGCCGCAGGCAATCGTCGCAAAACGCCGCAATACGAAGTGGTCGGCCGCAGCGGTCCTGATCATGCCTCCAAGTTCACTGTCCGCGTAAGCGTCAACCAGGTGGGCGAAGCGGAAGCAACCGCTTCGAGCAAATCCGAGGCTGAGAGGCTGGCCGCCAAGAACTTCCTGGATCAGTTCGGATGAGTGCAGACATGGTCAGCAGGTGCGGTGTTGTCGCTGTTATTGGTGCTCCCAATGCCGGCAAATCGACTCTGGTCAATCAATTGGTCGGCCAGAAGGTCGCCATCACATCGGCCAAGGCGCAGACAACCCGTGCGCGCATGCTCGGCATTGCCTTGCACCAGTCTGATGACGCCAACACGCAAATGATCCTGGTCGACACTCCCGGAATCTTTGCACCGCGCAGGCGATTGGACCGCGCCATGGTCAGCGCGGCTTGGGAAGGCGCGGAAAGCGCCGATGCGGTGCTGTTGATGGTCGATCCGATCAAGCAACGGCGGCATGAGCTTGAACCTCTGATCGAAGCCCTGGCCAAGCGGCCAGAGCGCAAGATGCTGGTTCTCAACAAGGTCGACAAGGCGAAAAAGGAGCCCTTGCTTGCCCTGGCGCAGGAGCTGTCAGCCAAGGTCGACTTTGCCGAAGTGTTCTTTGTCTCGGCGCTGACTGGAGACGGAGTTGGCGAATTGAGAGCCGCTTTGGCCGCGCTGATGCCGGAAGGGGTCTGGCATTACCCCGAAGAACAGGTCTCAGATGCCTCTGAGAGGCTTCTGGCGGCAGAAATCACGCGCGAGCAGCTCTACCAGCAATTGCACGAAGAATTGCCATATGACAGCGCTGTGAGGCCCGAGCTCTACAAGGCGCGACCCGACGGAAGCATCGAAGTGCACCAGCAGATCGTCATAGCGCGCGAAAGCCAGCGTCCGATCGTGCTCGGCAAAGGCGGACAACGGATCAAGGCCATCGGAGAGGCCGCGCGCAAGGAGCTGGCTGAGATTCTGGGGGTCAAGGTGCATCTCTACCTCCACGTCAAAGTTTCCGAAGGCTGGTCAGAGGACAAGGAAGTGTTCGAGGAAATCGGGCTCGACTGGGTGAAATAGGCCGTGGCGATCAAGCGCATCTTTGGCGTCATAGTCAGCTCGCTTGTCGCAGCTGGCAGCGCCGGTGGTGCACTGGCCAACACCAAGGAGTTCACCGACGCCAGCTCTGCGCTGCTCTATGAGCACAAAGTCAAACGCGATGATGGCAGGCACAGCCATGTCAGCATCTATGGGCGGTTGGGATCCTCGAAGGGATGGATCGCCTTGGTCCCCTCGCTCGGTCGCGGGGTGGAGGACTTCACCGAGGACTTCGGATCGACCCTGACCACCGAACTCGCCCGCAACGGCTATAAGGTCGTGCTGATCCAACCGCGTGGGATCGGCCAAAGCACGGGCAATCTCACTCCCAGTGAGATCTCGATGCAGGTTCTTTCAGATGACTTGAAGGCCGTCTTCGATGCCTTGGAAATTGACCAAGTCAGCCTGGTTGGCCACGCATTCGGCAATCGCCTTTCGCGCTATTTTGCTGCGACCAATCCCGATCGTGTGGACAATTTGATCGTCCTCGCGGCGGGCGGCGACTTTGCGCTTTCTGCTGAGCAACGCTCCTGTCTGCTTGGCTCATTCAATCTCGCTTTGCCCGATGAGCAGCGCCTCAATTCGATTGCCTGTGCCTTTTTCGCTGAGGGTCACGACCCGCAGGTATGGAAGGAAGGCTGGTTCCCAGAGCTTGCGATGGCGCAGATCGCCGCGGCTCAATCGGTTGAGTCTGGCGATTTCAAGCGCGCCGGCGGGGTCCCCTACTTGCTGGTGCAACCCGAGCAGGACTTTATCGCTCCACCTGAATTGGCTGGGCGACCGCTGGCGCAAGAGCTGCCCGAGCAGGTCACCTATGTCGAGATTGCCGATGCTGGCCACGCTCTTCTGCCAGAACAGCCAGACGCCGTCGCCGAGGTGATCCTCGACTATCTCGAGCGAAGCGATACTCCATGAATATTCTGATGATCGCTGGGTTCGGCGACAATGCCAGTATGTATGATCCGCTGCTGCTGACAAAGCTTGCAGATCACCATGCGCTGATCCCGCTCAATCTACCCGGTTTTGGCGCGCCCCCCCTTGCCCAGAATGCGACGCTACAAACATTGGGCAAATGGGTATGCGATCAGGCGATCAAGCAGGAGGCCACCGCGATCATTGCGCATTCTGTAGCCTCAATTATCGCAAGCATTGCCGCGCGCGCAGATGGATCCCCGCTCCAACACATTCTCTCGCTTGAAGGCAATCTGACCGCCAAGGATGCCTATTTTTCCGGCCGCGCCTCGGAGTTTGATGGCCCAAAAGCCTTCCGCGACTGGTTTCTCCCGCGACTGACGGAAAACGCCAAAGATGATCCCATCCTGGCGCGCTATGCCAACGAGGTTACGAAGGCCGATCCAAAGGCGTTGTGGGAGCTTGGCAACGATGCGCACGCATTCTCGTCGGTCGGTCATCCCGGCGAGTTTCTCAATGCCTCAGCGCGGGTGACCTATGTCGTCAATCCCGACAATTGTGCCGAGGAATCGATGGCTTGGCTCAGCACCAGCGGCATCAGCACGACCGAGCTACCAGGCGCGAGCCATTGGCCAACGATCGATCAGCCAGAAATTCTTGCTGCTGGAATTTTGCGCGCTCTGGATAGAGATAGCTGACTTAGGCCCGGCCCAGCTTCTCAAGCTTGGCGCGCAAAGCGCTTTCGTCAAACGGTTTGACGATGTAGTCGTCCGCGCCTGCTCCAATACCCTCATGGATGTCTTCTGCGTCACCCTTTGACGTGCAGAACACCACGGTGGGTGCATGCGGCGTTGGGATTGCCCGCAATTGGCGGACAAATTCCAGACCATCCATTTCCGGCATATTCCAGTCGGTCAGAACCAGATTGGGCATCGCCTTTTTGCAGCGCGCGAGGCCTTCTTCGCCATTCTCAGCCTCGATTGCGTGGTAACCAAGGCTCTTTGCGATCTTGCTAGACACTTTGCGGATCACGCGGCTGTCATCGACGATCAGGCAGGTCTTCACATTGGCCTGTTGCACCTGGCCAGAATTGCCATCGCGCATCGCTTTCGCAGCTCGCACAATTGCATCGGTATCCGCTTGCTCTCCGGAAGCGTCCAGATCGCGCGCATCGACCACCATGTCGGGCTTGTCGTCTTGCTCGTTTGGAGCAACCGTCTCGAAGTCGTCAGGGGCTTCCGCCAGCCGTTCGGCAAGCGTTTTGCCTTCCATGCCAGCACGGGTCTTGGCTCCTGGCGAATGCGGGCCCGTCGTGCGTTTGATTAGATTTTGAATGGTTCAAGCTCCCCTGCCTGGGCTTCGAAGCCTGATTCATAGGGATCGCTGGCGGTTTCACCGCCCTCACCCGGTGTCATTCTAACGTGAAGATATGGCATCCAGACATCGCCGAATTCGGCCTTCTGATACCAAACATCGAGAACATCATAACTTGCCCAGATACCATCCGGCTCGCGTAGACGAATTCCCTCGCCAATCCGCGGCACGGCTGCGAAGCGCAGGCGCGCTTGCGTCTGGTGAGTCTCGTTCTGGACTTCAATTTCAATCACGTGAGCTAGCCCCTGGTCTCCAAGGGTGCGTGTTAAGCTAAAATGCTTGACGATTTACCAACGTGATCGCGCAAAATTTGCGCCTGCAGAGTGCTTATTTGGCGGCCGCTTTCTTCTTGGCAGGAGATTTCCGTTTCGCCGCCGCCTTCTTGCGGCCTTTTTTCTTGGCCGGACCCTTGGCAGCGCGCGTATCAATCAGCGCAATTGCTTGCGCGGCTTCGATATCCTCAGGCTTCACATCCTTGGGGATAGTCGCGTTGTAATTCCCGTCGGTAACATAGGGGCCATAGCGCCCCGGCATCACCTTGATTTCGCCGCCGCTGGTCGGGTGTTCGCCAAGCGTCTTGATCGGCTCAGCCTTTTGCCGTCCACCACCTTTGCGATTGGCCGCTTCAGCCAACAGTGTCACCGCCGCATTCATCCCGGTGTCGAACACATCGCGGGTGGATTGCAGCTTGGCATATTTGCCATCGTGACGAAGATAGGGACCGTACCGACCGATCGCTGCTTCGATCTCATTGCCAGTCTCGGGATGCGCGCCGATTATGCGCGGCAGATCCAGCAGTTTGATCGCCCATTCCAGGTCAAAATCATCGAGGTCCTTGGGGATCGAAGCGCGCTTCTTTTTCCCGTCCGATTCCATCTCGACATAGGGGCCAAATCGGCCCGACTTGCGATGAATGTCTTCGCCGGTTTCCGGGTGCTGTCCGAGCACGCCATCAGCGCCGCCATCATCATCGTCACCGCCAGGCTGAGCGAAGCGACGCGTAAACTTGCACTCCGGGTAGTTCGAACAGGCGATGAAGGCCCCAAATCGGCCACCGCGTAGCGAAAGCCGACCGCCTTCGCGGCCCTCTTGCGCGCAGAGCGGACAGAAGCGCGCGTCCTTGCCGTCTTCGCGCGGCGGGAAGAGATAGTCCGACAGATATTCGTCGAGCACTTCGGTGACTTCCGAAGGTAGCTTTTCCATCACCTCTTCTGTTTTGGGTTTGAAGTCCTTCCAGAAATTGGCGAGCAGCGTCTTGTAGTCCTCGCGCCCATCCGAAACGGTGTCGAGCTCATCTTCCATCCCGGCAGTGAAGTCATAGGCGACATAGGTCGGGAAGAAGCGCTCGAGGAAGGCCGTCAGCAAACGCCCCGAATCCTCGGCATGGAAGCGGCTTTTCTCCATCCGGACATAGTCGCGATCGCGCAATGTCTGGATCGTCGAGGCATAGGTCGAAGGGCGTCCAATCCCCAATTCTTCTAGCCGTTTGACCAGCGACGCTTCGGAAAAGCGTGGTGGCGGCTGAGTGAAGTGCTGATTGGCTTCAACGTTCTTCTTGGCCGGGACATCGCCCTTATTGAGCGAAGGCAGCAGGCCTTCATCGTCATCGTCTTTCTTGTCGTCGATGCCTTCCTGGTAGACCGCGAAATAGCCGGGGAATTTGATCACCTGACCAGTCGCGCGAAGCTCATGCTGGCCAGTGGCATCACGCAAAGTGACCGTCGTCCGTTCAAGCTGTGCCGCCGCCATTTGACTTGCCATCGCACGCTTGAAGATCAGTTTGTAAAGCTTGGCTTCATCGCCAGTTCCGGCATTGTCACGGCCGAAATTGGTCGGACGGATCGCCTCGTGCGCCTCTTGAGCGTTCTTGGCCTTGGTGCTGTAAAATCTCGGCTTCTCGGGCAGATATGGCGGATCATAGCGTTCGCCAATCTCCGCCCTCACCGCAGCGATCGCGCTGCCATCCATCTGCACGCCATCGGTCCGCATATAGGTGATCGCGCCGGCTTCGTAGAGCGATTGGGCAAGCCGCATTGTGTGGCTGGCTGAATAGCCGAGCTTGCGAGCTGCCTCTTGTTGCAATGTCGACGTTGTGAACGGTGGTGCAGGATTGCGCTTGAGCGGCTTCGTCTCGATCGCTTCGACCGTGAAACGGCCCGCTTCGACCGCCGCCTTCGCCTCTTCGGCAATGCCTTGATGACCCAGGCTGAGCTTTTCGAGCTTCTCACCCTTGTAGCGCACCAACCGGGCGTCAAACTCGGTCCCATCGGATTCAAGCTTGGCCAGGATTGACCAGTATTCGTCTGGCTTGAAGGCTTCGATTTCGCGCTCGCGATCGACGATCAGACGCAGTGCGACCGATTGCACACGGCCAGCCGACTTGGCGCCTGGCAGCTTACGCCACAGGACCGGCGACAACGTGAAACCGAAAAGATAATCGAGTGCACGACGGGCGAGATAAGCTTCGATCAAGTCGGTATCGAGTTCGCGCGGACTCTTCATCGCGTCGCTCACCGCCGATTTGGTGATCGCGTTGAAGGTCACCCGGTCAACCTTGGTCGGGAGGGCCTTGCGCTTCTTCAGCAGCTCCTGGACGTGCCAGCTGATCGCTTCGCCTTCGCGATCAGGGTCAGTCGCCAGGACCAGTCGATCAGCCCCCTTGGCCGCATCTGCGATTTCCTTGAAGCGCTTCTGCTTGTCGCGATAAAGCTCCCAATCCATCGCGAAGTCCTCGTCCGGACGAACGCTGCCGTCTTTGGGCGGCAGATCGCGGACATGGCCGTAGCTGGCCAGAACCTTGAAGTCGGACCCAAGATATTTCTCGATGGTTTTCGCCTTGGCTGGCGATTCAACGATAACAAGTTGCATGATGGTTCGGTCGGATTCCTTACGCGTGTACGTACGCGCGAGAGTGATGAGAGATTGGCCGGAGCGTCAAGAGGGATTGTTCAACAAGAGCATTTCTCAACGCTTAATTGGCTAAGCGATGTTGATGTTCAAGGGTTGAGCGTGGCCGATGGTCACTAAGCAAACACGTCCTCCAACTCATCAGTGGTTGACGTCAACAGAGTGAAAACAGCGATCCCGTAGGCGGTAAAAAGCAGCCCACCCAATGTGCTCGCAAAGACACCGGCAATGCCGACGATCAAAGGGTTCGAGAGAATTGAGAACGGTGCCGCCGCAAGGCCAACGACAAACCAGTTGAAGAGAACCAGAACCACACCGCCAAAGAAAATCGACCACCCATGGCCCGAAGTGGCGAGCCAACTCTTTGCAAGACTGTCAGTCACTCCTTCTTGCTCGGCGATCAAGAAGCCTGCAGCCGGCGTCCAGCGTGTGGCAAACAGTAGGCCAGGAACGATGAACAAGAAAAGGCCGACAATGATACCCAGCCAGGAGAGGATAGACATACCGATATAGGCGGGGATGCGTAGATCCTTGTTTGGAAGCCGCCCTTCAGTCTGCAGCATCCGAGCGATCAGGAGATAGGTGGCGATTGCGGCGAAGATCGCTTGGAATATCTGGAACAAAAATCCGAGAATTCCTCTGCCTGCATCCAGCGAGAAACCAATGCCTATTCCAAAAAGGCCGTCGTCCGCTCTCGCAACGCCAATCGCAATTCCTAAGGCTGCCACCCCGCCGACAGCGAAAACGTATAGCGCCACTTCGCGCCCGTTTTTGCGGAGGAGCTCCATCATTCGATTGAGGAATTCCCCCGTATTAATCGCTACCGACAACTCTCTGCTCCTGACCCTAGAATGTCTGCCTAACTAACTGACAACGATACTGACCAGGCCACCACCGTGGCGCTCAAGCCTGCCCGACACCTCCAGCTCCAATAGTGCCATATGCACATCAGCTGCGGAGCAGTCAGCCTGGCGGATGAGCTCATCCACCGCAATTGGTGCAGCAGATAGCAATCGAGTGACGTCGTCGACGACAACCGCATCGCCATCACTCGCAGGTTCGGGCACCTCGTTCGCTTCAGGCGCGCTGGCTTCCGATGCAAACCTAGATCGCGGTTCCCCGGTGAAACCTTCCAACAGCTCCACCACATCATCCGGCGATTGTACCAGCATCGCGCCATCGCGGATCAGATCGTTGCAGCCCTTGGCGCGAGCATCCAGCGGAGACCCCGGCACTGCCAGAACTTCGCGCCCCGCTTCACCCGCAAGCCTGGCGGTGATCAATGATCCGGATTTGGGCGCAGCTTCGATCACCACTGTTCCCAACGCCAATCCCGCAATTATGCGATTACGGCTTGGGAAATGACGGCCAATCGGCTCGGTCCCCGGTGGTTGCTCTGTCAGCAACAGCCCATCATTTGCGACGTCTTGCTGAAGATCCGCATGTTCAGGTGGATAGGTGATATCGATTCCGCTCGCGATCACGCCGATCGTGCTGGGAAGCGCCGATTGATGCGCCGCTCCGTCAATACCCCGAGCAAGGCCAGATACAATCACGCACTCATTGTCGGCCAGCTCGCTTGCAAATTCACTGGCGAGCTTGATCCCCGCTGCTGAGGCGTTGCGCGCGCCGACGATTGCGACGCATCTTTGGGATGCCAGCTCCTTCCGACCGCGATAGATCAGGATAGGCGGAGCACCCTCCAGCTCACGCAGCAATGGAGGGTAGTCAGGCTGATCGTGGAACAGATAGGCCGCGCCGGACCGGCGGACCTTGTCCACTTCCCGCTCAATCATATCGCGAGCAATGGGATGGACGCTCTTGCCGCGCCCAGACCCCAGACCTGGAAGATTGTCCAAAGCCGCTTGCGCCGTTCCAAATCGAACGAGAAGCTGGCGATAGCTGACAGGGCCGATATTGGGCGAGCGCAGCAAACGAATGCGCGCAAACGCCTCAGCCTGCGAGAGAACCAGCTGCGACCCTGTTCCCTCCATCAGCAGATAGCCGTCGTCATTTTTTACTACCCAATTTGGGCTCTTCACCCTTGGCCAGACGACCAATATTCTCACGATGCAGATAGATGATCAGGCCGGCGATCGCGGCGAGCACGGGAAAGAACTGCGGGTAGCCAAACAGTGGCGCCGCCGCCGCTGCGGCGACCACCGCGCTCATACCTGCCAGCGAAGAGATCCGGAATATCGCCAGCATGCTGAGCCAGATTGCTGCGTAAGCGAGGCCAATCGGCCATGCGAGACCGAAGGCAACACCGGCATTGGTCGCGACGCCCTTGCCGCCTTTGAAGCCGAGCCAGATCGGGAAGCAATGCCCCAGCACGGCAGCACCGGCAGCAAATGCCATGCCCACTTCGCCCCATAGCATTCCGGCGATGTAAACCGGCGCAAAGCCTTTGAGCAGGTCAAGCAACAAGGTTCCCGCCGCGAGGCCTTTATTGCCGGTCCGCAGCACATTGGTCGCGCCGATATTGCCGCTGCCTATCTCTCTGACATCGCCCAGACCCGCGGCCTTCGTCAGCAGCAAACCAAATGGGATCGATCCCAGAGCGTAACCCAGCAATGCAGCGTAGAATTGTTCCATTGTGTACTCTTTCCCGTCGATCCGCTTTCCTTTTGTCCGTGCCTAAGTAATAGACCGCGGCTCGACAAGCGTTCTGACAGGCAGATACCACCATTCACGAGCCATCTTCTCCAATCCTTTTGTTCGATACCGGCGTTGGCGGACTGACCGTGCTGGCGGAATTGCGCAGATTGCTGCCCAACGCGCCGGTCATCTACGCGGCTGACTACTCCGGTCTGCCCTATGGCCAAAAATCCGAAGCCGAAGTCGCCGCCAGAGTAGCCGGCTTGCTCGGGCGAATGGCAGAGCGTTATCGCCCACGGCTGGCCTGCATCGCCTGCAACACGGCGAGCACGATCGCGCTTGGCATGGTGCGAGACGTACTCGAAATTCCGATTGTGGGCACGGTCCCGGCGATCAAACCTGCGGCGGCTCTGACGAAGACTGGCACAATCGGTCTCCTCGGTACAGCAGCAACGATCCGCCAGTCCTATGTCGACCAGCTCGAAGCAGAGTTTGCCTCGGACAAGACGCTGCTGCGTCTCGCAGCGCCAGAGCTTGTCGACGTAGTCGAGCGCAAGCTGCGCGGAGAGGCAGTCAATCACACCGTCATCGCCGATGTGGTGTCAAAACTGCGCGCCATGCCAGATGGCGACAAGATCGACACGCTCGTGCTTGCTTGCACCCATTTCCCGCTGATCAAGGACGAGCTTGAAGCTGCCCTGGGCGGAGGCGTGAAGACGATCGACGGCGCGGCCGGCATCGCCCGGCGCATTGCGCATCTGACCAAGGAACAGGCTTTCGACGATCAGTCCGTCAGCAAATTTGTGACGGTTGGCGATGCGGACTTGGATCCTTCGCTGCGTCAGTATGTTGAGCACCTTGGATTGTCTGAGTGGGAACAATTCTAGACCTTGCGAACCACTCGCAAAGATCGCGGTAGAAAATCGTCCAAGACTTGCTTAAATCGCCGTGACTTGGAGGAGCGGAATCGCTCCGCTGCAATGGATGCGCAACACGTGAATTACGACCAAATCTTCGATCAGGCGATTGATCGCCTCCACGAGGAAGGACGGTACCGCGTCTTCATCGATATCATGCGCAATAAGGGTGCGTACCCTAACGCGCGTTGCTTCCATGGCCACAATGGACCCAAGCCGATCACGGTTTGGTGCTCGAATGACTATCTCGCGATGGGCCAGCACGAAAAGGTCATCGGCGCGATGGAAGATGCGCTCCACGATGTTGGCGCCGGCTCAGGCGGCACGCGCAATATCGGTGGCAACACTCACCTCCATGTCGAGCTTGAGAATGAGCTGGCGGACCTCCACGGCAAGGAAGGCGCGCTGCTGTTCACCAGCGGATATGTGTCCAACGACGCGACGCTTTCTACGCTCGCAAAACTGCTGCCTGGCTGTGTGATTTTCTCTGATGAGCTCAACCACGCCAGCATGATCGCAGGCATTCGCAATTCCGGCTGCGAAAAGCGCGTGTTCCGCCACAATGACATGGCGCATCTCGAAGAACTGCTGGCGGCTGAAGACTTTGAGACACCCAAGCTGATCGCGTTTGAAAGCGTCTATTCGATGGACGGCGATATCGCGCCGATCCATGCGATTTGCGACCTGGCTGAAAAGTACAATGCGCTGACCTATATCGACGAGGTCCACGCAGTGGGCATGTATGGCGAGCATGGCGGCGGCATATCCGAGCGCGACAATGCGGCGCATCGCATCGACATCATCGAAGGAACCTTGGGCAAGGCCTTTGGCGTTATGGGCGGCTATATTGCCGCTGACACCCGAGTGATCGACTGCATTCGCTCCTACGCCCCAGGATTCATTTTCACCACATCGCTGAGCCCTGTCTTGGTCGCCGGCGTTCTGGCGGCGGTTCGCCACCTCAAGGAAAGCGATGAGGAGCGTCGTGGCCAGCAAGCCGCAGCGGCGATGCTCAAGCTCAAATTCGCTGAAGCTGGCCTGCCTGTGATGGACAGCGTCACGCATATCGTCCCGCTAATGGTGGGAGATCCGGTGCGCGCCAAGAAGATCAGCGATATCTTGCTGGCCGAGTACGGCGCCTATGTGCAGCCGATCAATTTCCCGACTGTTCCTCGCGGGACCGAGCGGCTGCGTTTTACACCTGGGCCCAAGCACACCGAAGAAATGATGGATGAGCTGACCACGGCTTTGGTCGAAATCTGGGATCGGCTCGATCTGGAATTGCGGCAGGCTGCGTGAGCCAATCCGGCATTTTCCCGACTGATGAATGGGTCTCGGTTTCAAACGATCCCGATGGCAAACCGATCTTTCTGAGGTTCCGCAGCGGCGAACCCCTCCCTGATCGCAAACAGGAATTCACGGCGCTGATCGTCGTGCGCTGGAAATTTGATGCGCACGACGAGACTGGGCTGCCTGACCAAACCACGCTCGCCCATATGAACCAGTTCGAAGAGCGCATTTTCGATGCCTGCGATCGCGAAGGAACGTGGGGCTCGGGCGTGGCCGTAATCACCACGGCCGGGCAGCGCGAGTGGCGCCTTTATGCGCCTTCTGTTGACCTCTTTATGAGCAATTTCAATTCTGAGCTCGCCGGGCTCGGCCCCTACCCGCTCGATATCCAGGCGTTCGAAGACGCAGAGTGGAAAGGCCTTGAGGACATTCGCTCAGCCGTGGGCTGAATCCGAACCAGTTGCACAAGCAGTTCTAATTGCGCAAAACCTCTCGTGAATTCTTTGGGAGAGGGATTGATGGCAACCACTTTTGATCGCGCAAAGCTCGACACAGGAACGCTCGACATCAAACCGCTGACACCAGCGATAGGTGCAGAGATCCACGGAATTGACCTTGGCGCGCCTGACATCAAGTCCCGCATCCCAGAAATCCGCGCGGCCTTGCTCAAGCATGGTGTGATCTTCTTTCGCGATCAGGAGCTGACGCAGGAAAAGCACATCGCCTTTGCGCGTGGCTTTGGCGATTTGGAAATCCACCCTGCAACGCCCAAGGACCAGGCCAATCCCGAAGTGCTGCGTATCGCGCACGGTCCAGACAGTCGCGGCCAGGAAAACAATTGGCATTCGGACGTGACGTGGCGCGAATGCCCATCGCTTGGATCGATCCTGCTTGCGCGCGAGGTGCCCGAATGCGGCGGCGATACGCTGTTCGCGAACA
>Ga0207422_1004085_pt1 | contig 12768 bp, 9 predicted proteins | sample MarCyaLeptolynsp_FD_187757 | JGI IMG/M metagenome (GOLD analysis project Ga0207422, IMG submission 187757) | Marine cyanobacterial communities from Panama - species 1 Leptolyngbya sp. (SPAdes) | ecosystem: Environmental > Aquatic > Marine > Unclassified | place: Panama: Panama City | collected...
CGTGTCTTCACGTAACCGGACCGCAGGATCGGATCCGTCTGGATCTCCGTCCAGGCTTCGATCGGGCCCTTTGTCTCACGCAGCTTACGCCAGACCTTCATAAGACGTCCACGCACCAGTGGGTTCTTCACCCGGTTCGCACTGTAGAGATACCAGCTGTAGCTTGCGCCGCGTGCGCAACCCCGGGGTTCGTGATTGGGAAGGTCAGGGCGTGTGCGCGGATAATCCGTCTGCTGGGTTTCCCAGGTCACGATCCCGGACTTCACATAGATCTTCCAGGAACAGGACCCCGTGCAGTTCACCCCGTGGGTGGAGCGCACGATCTTATCGTGACGCCAACGGTTCCGATACGTGTCCTCCCAGTCGCGATTCTCCCGCGTTACCAGTCCGTGTCCGTTCGCGAACGTCTCCAATTTCTTGGATTGGAGGAAGTTCAATCTATCCAGAATGTGGCTCATGGTTTCTCTCCGTACTCAGGTCTCGCTCCGCCTCGACCGCTGCGCCGCGGCAGAGCCGTTTCAGGCGATCAGGGGTTCTTCACGTAGGCGTTGGGCCGCATGTAGAACCACCAATTGATCAGGATGCAGATGCAGTAGAAGACCGCGAACCCGTACAATGCGTATTCGGGCGTCGCTGCGTTGATCTCCTCACCGAACACCTTCGGAATGATGAAGGCACCATATGCCGCCACCGCACTGGTCCAGCCGAGAACCGGTCCGGCCTGCTCTTTATCGAACACCACGGCGATGGTCCGGAACGTCGATCCATTCCCGATGCCCGTTGCCGCGAAGAGAACGAGGAACAGCAGCATGAAAGGAACGAAGTATTCCTCCGGCGTTGCCGAGACGTAGGCGAGCTTCAGGAAGTAGGCGACGCCCAGCGCAGACGCGACCATGATGATCGAAATCCACTGCGTAACCCGCGCCCCGCCGAGCTTGTCCGCCATCATGCCGCCGAAGGGGCGGATGAGCGCGCCGATGAACGGTCCCATCCAGGCATACATCAGTGCGGAGGGTCCATTGGGGTTTGCGAGGTCGTGGGTCATGACACCATCGACTTCGATATGCTGGAAGCCGAAGACCACTTTGATCGCCAGTGCGAAGGTCGCGGCGTAGCCGATGAAGCTTCCGAACGTCATCGTGTAGATGATCGTCATGGCCCAAGTGTGCTTGTTCTTGAAGATCTGATACTGGCGCGTCAGGTTCTGGCCCACTTGGCCGGGGATCATTTTCAGCATCCCTACCGTCAGGACGATCACCAGCGGCAGAACCAGCCACTTGGAAATTCCGAAGCCGGACCCACCGACATCCGCTGGCAGCATCAGCCAAAGACCGACACCAGCGGCGACAAACCCGATGAGAAGCATCACCGTGATGATAGAAAACGCTCCAAGCGGGTTTGGAATATCCGGCGACACATGTTGGTCCCGGATATTGTTCATCCCGAACCACCCGGCGACCGCCAACGGGACGAGAGCGATCAGCCAGACCCAGCCCGCATTATGAATATATGTTTCCGTTCCGGCTTCGATGCGGCCGATCAGCGTCCCGGAGGTGTTTTCCAGGATCATCGGTTCCCCACCAAAAAGGCCGAAGGTCATGACCAGCGGGATAACGATCTGCATGGTCGTCACCCCGAAGTTCCCAAGCCCGGCATTCATACCAAGTGCATAACCCTGGACCTTCTTCGGGAAGAAGAAGCTGATATTCGACATGGAGCTGGCGAAGTTTCCGCCGCCGATACCGGACAGGAATGCCAAGATCTGGAAGACCCAGAGCGGCGTGTTCGGATCTTGCAGGAAGTACCCGGCTCCAACCGCCGGGATCATCAGCAGCGCGGTCGTGAAGAAGATTGTATTCCGACCGCCCGCGATCCGGATGAAGAATGTGGAGGGGATGCGCAGTGTCGCCCCGGTCAGGCCCGCGATCGCCGCTAGGGTAAAGAGCTGCGACTTCTCAAACGGAAAGCCCAGGTTCAGCATCTGAACCGTAATAATTCCCCAGTACAGCCAGACGGCGAAACCGCAAAGCAGGCTGGGAATGGAAATCCAGAGGTTCCTGTTGGCAATCCCTTTACCCTCGGATTCCCAGAAGGACTCATCCTCCGGTGTGTAGTCTCTTAGATCTTTTGCCATTGCACTTCTCCAGTTCAAACCATCGGAGGGAGGCGGCTGCGTCCTGCGGTGAGCATGGCCGTACCCCTCCTTCCGTTATCGATTCGTTATTCCGCGGGTTGCGGGCCTCGTTTGTTGTTCTCGATGGCAGCAAGCCCCTCTTCCAACGCCGCGTTGGCTTTATCCGCACGTTTACGCAGGGTTTCGATGTTGGCCGCCGCGAAGGCCGCACGCTCTTCGTCTTCCTGTTTCGTTGAGAAACGGACCAGGAAAGCGAGGAAAGAGGCACAGGTGACAACGATGCCAAGGATCAGGAAGGCTTCGCTCCAATCGATCATGTTCTTGAAAAGGAAGCCCGCCAGCACGGCGCCTGCGTTACCACCTGCACCAACCACGCCGGCTACGGCTCCCAGCGCCTTCTTGTTGACGAAGGGAACGACGGAGTAGGTCGCGCCTTCCGCCATCTGCGTGAAGAGCGAGAAAACGATCAACGCCGGCAATGCGAGGAACAGGACCTGCATCTGGCTGAAAATCATCAGCGCAATCCCTTCAAACAGGATGCAGATGAAGAGCCAGAATGCGCGCCCGCGAAGGCCCCAGAGAGAACCGAAATTGTCTCCGAAAATACCCCCGAGCGTCCGCGCGAAGATATTCATCAAGCCGAAGGACGCTGCAACGAAACCAGCGGTAACGAGTCCAAGGTCGAAGTAGTCGATGAAATACAGAGCGGCGACGTTGTTGACCGTCAGCTCTATTCCAAAACAGGCACCATAGATCACGAACAGCACCCAGACCCGCGGGTCTTTTAGCGCGTTCATATAGTTGCCCGTAACATTCTTCTTCTCTTCCATCATGCCGCGGACACGCAGGTCATCGAAATTTCCGTCAGGCGCATCCTGAGTGAGGAAGTGATAAGCGATCCCGACAATGAAGATTATGACACCGACGACGACCATTGAGAGCCGCCAGCCGATTGCTTCCGAAAATCCGAAGCCGACGACGAATACAGAAAAGAGCAGCGGCATCACGAACTGCGTGACCCCACCGCCCAGATTACCCCATCCGGCGGAGGTCGCGTTTGCCTGACCGACGACATTTGGCGCAAACATTACGCTCGTGTGGTATTGCGTGATAACGAATGCCGCGCCGATGCCGCCAATCATGACTCTGAACAAAAGGAATGTTTCAAAGTTCTGGGCCAGACCGATTCCCATCACGGGAAGCGAGCCGAGGATCAAGAGCCATGTATAGGCTCTCCGCGGTCCGATCCGGTCGCAAAGCCAGCCAATGAAGAAACGAGCGAAGACCGTGATGGCGACGGAGCCGATGATGGCCCAGCCGATTTGATCTCTGGTCAACTGCAGTTCGTCTCGCACGACGCTCATCAGCGGCGCGATACCGAACCAAGCGAAGAAGCACGAGAAAAAGGCGAACCACGTCATGTGGAACGTCCTTATCTGGACCATCCGTACGTTTAGGAAGTTAGACCACAGGGCCGTGGCCTTGTTCTGAAGCTCCATTGGCTTTTCCTCCATTCAACCGGCGGCGACCGGGTCGACCGCATCTGACTGAACGCAGAAAACGCCTAATGAAGGACAGGTGGAGTTGATCTAGATCATGAAACCAAGGGAAGCAGAGCAAAATAAATCGACGCACAAACTTCTTCGTTCTGCGCCATGCTGCGCATCAAGATCGACGCTGAAACAAGTCAAATAAGGAATTGACATTTATCAAGTGAGGAGAAAAAATTATCAATTGAGGGTAAGGGGTATTCGACTAGATGCATTCTTCCGACTTCTTGGACATAAAGCGGCTAGACCTCTTTGTGGGCATGTCCGATGAGAATTGGCAGTCGCTGATGCGCGGTGCCTATGTTCAAAATTTCCCGCCGCAGGTCGACCTGATCACAGAAGGAGATCCAAGTGATTTTCTTCATGTCGTGCTGTCGGGATCGGTAGAGTTATACGCGTCTTGGAATCGGCGCGAGACCAGCATGGCAACCGTCCGGCCGGTATCGACATTTATTCTTGCCGCTACGATCCGAGATGCGCCTTACCTGATGTCCGCGCGGACGGCGGAAAAAAGCCGCCTGATTTTGATCCCGAGCCAGGACGTAAGGCACCTCTACGATGAAGACAGCGGGTTTGCCCGTGCGATCGTTTCCGAACTCGCCATGTGCTACAGAACCGTGGTCAAGAGTACGAAGGACCTGAAGCTAAGGACATCTCTTGAGAGACTGTCGAATTACCTTCTTCGCCAGCAGAAACGCGCGGGCGGCGGGGCCGAGTTCAATCTTCAGCTAGAGAAGCGGCGCCTCGCTTCATTCCTCGGCATGACGCCTGAAAACCTGAGCCGCGCCATTAAGGGCCTTCAGCCTTATGGCGTGTCGGTCAACGGAAACAAAGTGACCATCATGGATCAGGACGACCTGGAGCGTTTTGCAAAACCCAGTCCTTTGATCGACGATTATTCAACCTAAGGAACGAGATATGACTAAGAGCATGCCTGGTGCAGCCGGAAATCTGGCGGAACAGCATCCGGACATCTGGACGGCCTATTCCGAGCTTGGAAAAGCCACTGCGGAATCCGGTCCGCTCTCCGACCGCGAGAAGAGGCTTGTCAAACTCGCCCTTGCCATCGGCGCCGGATCGGAAGGCGCCGTCCACTCACACACACGTCGTGCCAAGGACGAAGGGATTGAAGACGGCGCCCTTAACCATGTCGCGATGCTAGCCATCGGCCCACTGGGTTTGCCCCGGGCCGTTGCCGCGAAGACTTGGATAGAAGATGTCAAAGACTGAAAGTGAGAGCCTGCGTCACTTGAGGCTTCGACCAACAAGAATAGGCCCATACCTTAAAAGGAAACAGCCAAAGCCGAGTATCCATGCAAGGCCGGCGAATGAGTTCATGTAAGGGATTTCAAACGGCAGCCACCCTGACAAGGTCCGAAGCATGATGGCGCCGATGACCAAAGAATAAATAAGGACAGTCCAAAGGTCGGCCGTGAGGTCCTGCCCAGTGTGACCAAGCGTTGCCCGGGTCATAATCGCGAGCGTCATAATACCGATCCCACCCGCCATCCAAAGATGCTGCGCATCGGCGATATGCATGAGATCCGGGAAAAGAACTGCCGTGGCCATAGCAATTGCGCCGAGCGGAACAAACGCATAGGCGACATGCAGGATAAGAACGAGCGGCTCCGAGATCGTCGCAACGCCGCGCCAACGAGCAAGCCGCACGAAATGAATGACTCCAGCCCCGAACAGCAAACCTCCTGTCAGGACATGTTCGGGAACGGCAACCCAAAGGATCAGTGCTGCAAGCAATACCAGCAGGGAAATGCGATCCAATCGGCCCATCGGTGCAGCGGGAAGCGAGTCCGCACCCTGGCTCGCAAGCCAATTCCGGGTAAAGGAGGGAACGACCCGCCCACCGATAACCGCAATCATCATTAAGGCTGCACTCAAACCGAGTCTGAAACCGAAACCGTGGGGTGCGAAATTCCCTGTGGCTGCTTCCCAATGAAACAACGCGTTGCTGACGGCCAATACGAAGACCATCGCTACGATGATCAAGTTGCGCCAGTTACGCCCTTTCAAGATCTCATTGCCAATCACCAGAATCAAAGCAACCGGAAACAACAGATCGATTGCCGCAACGACGCCTGGCGGCATCTCGGCGCCGAAGAAGATGACCGCTCTGCCAAGTCCCCAAAGGCCGGCCAGAAGGATTAGCGGCCAGCCAATAATCGGGGAGCGTCCGGTCCAGTTCGGCACGGCCGTCAGCAGGAAACCCGCCAGAACTGCGCCCAAATAGCCAAATAGAAACTCATGCGCATGCCAACTGATTGGATCAAAGGCCACGACCAAATCGATCCGACCTGCCCCCATGGGAATCCATATCGCCATAGCGAAAACCGCCCACGCCGCAGCGGCAAGGAAGAATGGACGGAACCCGTAGGAGAATACGCCAGGCTCAGTCCCGGCACCTGTGTGCTGATTTTGTGTCGACATGCTGATCACCCGTCACGAATGTCTTTCGGCATCCACCAAACGGTCCCCACCGCGTCGCAACATCCAGAACTCGATCTACACTCGCTAACGATCCACACCATTCAAAATAGTTTAGGCATCGCGTGGGTGTTTTCGGTAAACGCTATACCCCGATCTGGTGTTGCCCCTTAGCTTCACGCTATTGCATGGAAAAGTCATCTGGACGAAGGGTCGCAGGGTAATCAAGGACTGGTGGGCCTGGCAGGATTCGAACCCGCGACCAAACCGTTATGAGCGGTCCGCTCTAACCAACTGAGCTACAGGCCCACCGGCCAGGCAACAGGGCCTGGCGATGGACGGGCTATAGCAAAGCTGATGGCCTTACGCCAGAGACGGCTGCACCCCGCGATGTGTTTTTCGTGACGGACCAGAGAACCCCTGCAAACTGGCTCAGATATCCCGTTCCATGCGGATCGATGCGATGGCGACATCCGGCCCCATACGAAGGACGGTCTGTTCGATAGCCCGGAAACCCAAGGCCGCATAGAACCCTTCCGCATTGAGGCTCGAATAAGCCTCAAACACTCGATATCCCAGCATCGAGACGTCCAACGCACACCGCTTATAGAGTGCTTTCCCGACACCTTTTCCAATCGCCGTCTCGACCGTTGCGAAATGCCGGATATGGGCGCGCCCCGCTTCCAGCTCGTCCGTTCCCGGCCGATTGGGAGACCACCCGCCACACCCCAAAGCCTCGCCATCGCTTTGAAACGCAACGAAGAAGCGTCCGCTCTGCAGTAGGCCGGGATTCGCGCGACACATGAGTTCTAGCGCCGGATTTAGTACTTCAGGAGGGTACGACGCCGCCATGAGGGGCGGATAGCTCCGCCGCAGCACATCCTCCACGAGGCCGGCATCCTCCGGCGTCGCAACGCGGATCGAAATGTTGGAAGCCCTGTTGCCGGGCTTCGCCATCAGTAATCCAGGAAGCTTCGCAGCTTCCGGCTGCGGCTCGGGTGCTTCAGCTTACGAAGCGCCTTGGCTTCAATCTGCCGGATACGTTCGCGGGTAACGCTGAACTGTTGACCGACCTCTTCCAGAGTGTGGTCCGTGTTCATACCGATACCGAACCGCATGCGCAGCACCCGCTCTTCACGCGGCGTGAGCGATGCCAGAACACGGGTCGTCGTTTCCCGCAGGTTCGAATGGATCGCCGCATCGGACGGCAGGATCGCATTCTTATCCTCGATGAAGTCGCCGAGATGGCTGTCTTCCTCGTCCCCAATCGGGGTTTCGAGAGAGATCGGCTCTTTTGCGATCTTCAGGACCTTACGCACTTTCTCAAGCGGCATAGCCAGCTTTTCTGCCAGTTCCTCCGGCGTCGGCTCACGGCCGATTTCGTGGAGCATCTGGCGGGAGGTGCGGACCAGCTTGTTGATCGTCTCGATCATGTGGACCGGAATACGAATCGTACGTGCCTGGTCTGCAATGGACCGCGTGATCGCTTGGCGAATCCACCACGTCGCGTAGGTCGAGAATTTGTAACCGCGACGGTATTCAAACTTATCCACCGCCTTCATCAGGCCGATGTTGCCTTCCTGGATGAGGTCCAGGAACTGCAGGCCGCGGTTCGTGTATTTCTTGGCGATCGAGATAACGAGACGAAGGTTGGCTTCCACCATTTCCTTCTTCGCGCGGCTGGCTTCCCGCTCACCCTGCTGGACCGTCGAGGTGATGCGGCGGAATTCCGGAATGGGCATCCCGGCTTCATTCGCGACTTCAGAAATTCCCGTCCGAAGCTCTTCGACCTTACCAGCGTATTTCGCGGCGAATTTGGCCCAGGGATTGGACTTGTCGGCCATTTCTTCGAGCCAGTTCGGATCCAGTTCACGCCCGTAATAGTTCTCCAAGAACTCTTCACGGTCGATTTTGCAGTCCAGGGCGTAGCGCAGGAGCTTCCCTTCCTGACCGATCAGCGTGCGGTTGATCAGATAGAGCTCTTCGACCAACTGTTCGATGCGCATGTTGTTCAGGCGCACCTCATCCATCAGCTGGATCAGGTCTTTGCGGTGCTTTTCATAAGTGCGCTCGGTAGAACGAGAGACTTCTTCACCACGCTGCATGGTCGCGACGCGTTTATCGAGCGCACGCTGCAGCTTCGTATAGGTCGCAGAAATGTTTTCGAACGTTTCCAAGACGCTGGGTTTCAGCGCCTGTTCCATAGCGGCCAGCGACATATTGTTTTCGTCGCCGTCCAGGTCTTCCTCGTCACCGCTTTGACCGTCGGCAGCCCCTTCGGTTCCGCTGGCTTCGGTGTCGTTCGCGGCTTCTCCGTCTTTTGCCGGTGCTTCGGGCTTCTTCGCCTCGACGGTATCTTCTTCCTTCGAGTCCCCGTCCTTTGCATCCTCGTCCTCGGAGTCGGCTTTCTCGGCGTCCTCGGCCTTCAACTCTTCAGCAACACCGACATCCTCGTCACCGGACTCGATATCCGCCATATCGTCGGCATCCGGACCGGACGACATCGTCGCATCCAGATCGATTACGTCGCGCAGCAGAATCTGAGCTTCCACCAGCTGGTCGTGCCAATCCGTGATCGCCCGCATGGTCAGCGGGCTTTCGCACAGCGCGCCAATCATCTTTTCACGACCCGCTTCGATACGCTTGGCGATTGCGATTTCGCCCTCACGGGACAGCAGTTCAACGGATCCCATCTCGCGCAGATACATGCGCACCGGATCATCTGTGCGACCAACTTCATCGTCGGAGAGGTTTCCGGCTTCACTGCCGGCTTCGGCGCTCTTTTCTGCGGGGCGTTGCTCCTGGTCGCCTTCCTGTTCGTCGCCGTCCACGACGTTAATGCCCATGTCGTTCAGCATGGTCATCACGTCTTCGATCTGCTCGGAGGTGACCTGTTCCTGCGGGAGGGCTTCGTTCAGCTCATCGATAGAGATGAAGCCGCGCTCCTTACCCTTCTGAATAAGCTTCTTAACCGCCGCCTGAGAATCCTCAAGAACCGGACCGTCGCCCTGCTCTTCTGAGTTTTCCCGTGCTTCGCTTGCTTCCGCTTTGGTCGCCATAGTCGCTATTCGTCCCTTCGAATTCCGTGCGGGCGTCGTATCAACAGCCCTTCACACGTGCCCCCAAACTCACCACGCACAAAATCATGGAGACCCCCAGGGGCCGCCATTTCTAATCCCACTCATCCCGGTCGGTGATATCGTCACCGATCCGTCCCTCACCCGCATCGACCGTTCGCCTAAGCGCGGCCATCCGCCGATCGTAGCCGGCTCTGTCGTCGCCATCCCCGGAATCCGCAGCGATGCGATACTCGTCGATCAGGTCCGACTGCTGGCGAATCCGAAGGATGCTATCCAACAGGGTCCTGGTCCTGGCGACATCCGCATCGGGACGCACCTGGGACGCAAGCATATACACATTCGGATGGGTAACGGCAGACAAAGCCTCTTCTACGCCACTTGCGATGAAGTGGTGTCTAAGTGCTTCCGCGTCAAGCGTTTCCTCCGATAACGCGCGTTTTTGAAGTTCCCGGCGCAGCTTGTCAAGATCGGGATCGAAGGTAAGCGGGAACAGCGCTTCATCATACTCCGAAATCAGCTCTGGATGATTGACCAACGCGGCCAGGATGATCTCCTGATTGCGGCGTACCAGCCGACGGCTGGCCCCTTCCAGTTTCTCTTTCCCAAAGGGCGCTTCAGCGGTTGGGCCGCGCACTTGGCCGCGGTCGTTCCGGTATTCCCGGATCGCCTGACGGCGCGCCTTTTTCACACGGTTCTGGCTGTGCCGGCGATGCAGCTGCCAAAGCATGTCTTTGAATTCGCGCTGATACTCCCGCCGAACCAATTCGTCGCGAATACCGCCCGCCAGTGTGAAGAGGTCTGCTTCCAGTCGAGCACGCCGTTCGGGCGTATCCGGTCGAATACCGTCGGTTTCTGTCTCAAAGAGGAAACGCGCCAAGGGTTGTCGCCGGTCGAGAAGCTCAGCCATCTCGCGCGGTCCGCCGGGTCCGTTGACGACGGTGTCGGGATCGTCTCCCTCGGGCATGAAAGCGAAAGCCAGGCTCTTACCGGGTTGTAATCCTGGCAGCGCGCGTTCGCCCGCCCGAATCGCCGCTTTCTGACCGGCAACATCGCCATCGAGACAGAGGATCGGCTCATCCGTCATACGCCAGAGGCCTTCGATTTGATGCTCTGTAATCGCGGTACCGAGCGGCGCCACAGCAGCTGTGAAACCATGCTTCCACAACGCGATTACGTCCATGTATCCCTCGGCGACCAACAGGCGTTCTCCCTGGCGTGCCGGTTCCCTGGCACGGTCCAGATTGTAGAGCGTGCGCGACTTATCGAAGAGCGGTGTGTCTGGGGAGTTGATGTATTTACCAACCCCTACGGCCTTCGCGTCACCCATGAAGCGGCCACCGAACGCTATAGGGTTTCCGCGCCGATCGTTGATCGGGAACATGATCCGATCGCGAAACAGCGGATAGGGAGAACGGCTGCCATCCGGGTTGCGATAGAGCCCCGCTTCGATCAGCTGGCGCATCTCGATTCCCTCGGCCTCCGCAGCCGCCTGAAGCGCATTACGGTCGTCCGGCGCATAGCCGAGCTGAAACGCCTCCACAGTCATGGCGTCGAGACCACGCGCCTTAAGGTAATCGCGCGCCGCTTTCCCGGCGGGTCCCTCAAGTTGGCGTGCGTACCAGCGGGCCGCGAACGCAACGACCTCGACCAGGCCCTTGCGTTTTTCCTCCCGCTGGCGCTCTTCCGGGGTCGCCTTGGGAACTTCCAATCCCGCCATCCCCGCCAAGGTCTCGACCGCTTCCGGGAAGCTGAGGCCTTCCTGTTTCATGAGCCAGGTGAAATGGTCGCCATGTTCCCCGGTTGCGAAGCAATGAAAGAAGCCTTTGTCGTCCCGCACATGGAAGGAGGGCGTCTTTTCGTTGGAGAAGGGGGACAGCCCCCACCAGTCGTCCCGCGCCCGCTGTTTGAGTTGAACGCGGCGCCCAACCAAATGGCTAAGCGAAACCCGCGCACGGATATCATCCAGGAAGGACTGAGAGAATTGGGCCATTAAGACACTTCGAATGAGAAAAAGCGCCTCGCGGCGCCAGTCCGGCACTATATCACAAAGTTACGCCGGTAAAATAGTGCTCAACAGGGCTAATCAAGCGCGTATGTGCTCTTGCCCGCTGGGAAGAAGATCACTAAATTGCCGCCAACTTGGACGAGACAGATCGTCCAATGTGCTTTTGGCACTGCTGGGGTGTGGCGAAGTGGTCTAACGCACCGGTTTTTGGTACCGGCATTCCTAGGTTCGAATCCTAGCACCCCAGCCATCTTCTTCGTTGCCGATTGTTCCGTTCTTCCGGCGAGGCACCATGGCCGAAAGTTACAATCCCGACGAGTTATGGCCCCCATTCGGTGCCTTCTCTCAAATGGTTATTCAAGGCGACGGGCAGGTTCTAAACCTGAAAGGTCAGGTGTCACTGGACCGCGATGGAAAGATCGTGGGGGCCGGCGACATGAGAGTGCAGGTCCGGCAGGTTCTCCAGAACATCGAAACGCTTTTGGCCTCTGTCAATGGCCGCATGAGCGACATCGTTTCCCTGACCCACTACACGACCGACATCGGCAGCTTTATGAAAACCGGGGACATTCGTCAGGAATTCTTTCAGGCGCCTTATCCGGTCACAACGACGGTCGAGGTCGCATCGCTGTATGACCCCTCCCTGGTGATCGAAATCACGGCGGTCGTAGAGGTGCCTCGCGACCGCTTCCAACACCCGGCCGGGGCGCAACGCATGCACGATGGCGGTTAGGAAATACGCGCCGCGTCTCGAATGAAGACCGGCTTACCCGCGCAAAAAACCGCTTCCATCTGCGGCCCGGCATCGGTTCGGCGAAACGCGATCAAGTCAGCCCGACGACCCGCTTCAATGGTGCCTCGGTCTGTCAGCCCTGAGGCTTGCGCCGCATTCTCCGAGATTACCGGCCAGTAGCGCGGCATGTCCTCTGCCCGTTTCGACAGTTTGTGAACGGCAGCCAGCTGCGCCGGGTAATAGTAATCCGATGCCAGCACCGTACACAGCCCATTCTCGATCGCCGGGGCGGCATTCATGGCACCGACATGGCTTCCGCCGCGCAATACATTGGGCGCACCTAAGATGGTCTGCTCACCCGCCCCGACCGCCTCCTTAGCCGTCTCGTCGGTCAGGGGGAATTCCGAAACGGTAATCCCCAACTCGCGGTTTAACTGCCTCACATCGGGCTGGGCCTCGTCATGCGCGAGACAGATCACACCTGCGTCCGCCGCCGCTGTCGCCAGGCGTGCGACCGCCGCGGGGACGTCAGGCTCGCGCGCGGCGATATCTTCCATCAGGGTTTTGTACTCATCAGAGCTTAACCCGGCACGGGCGGCGTACTGATCCAGTTTCAGAACCATCCGGTCGCCCGTGCGCATGCCAGTAAAGTGGTCGTTAAACGCAAGCGTCGGTGTCGGGTCCAAGGACAGCCATTCTTCAATTTGATCGACTGCGTCCAGCGCGAAGGTCTCCCAGCGAAGCTGAAAGCGGATATCGCAGCTAAGCATCGGGCGCAGCCGCTCCATGAGGCGCAACGTAGTGTTCCGCCTGCGAGTTTTGCATCG
>Ga0207422_1004087_pt1 | contig 12760 bp, 9 predicted proteins | sample MarCyaLeptolynsp_FD_187757 | JGI IMG/M metagenome (GOLD analysis project Ga0207422, IMG submission 187757) | Marine cyanobacterial communities from Panama - species 1 Leptolyngbya sp. (SPAdes) | ecosystem: Environmental > Aquatic > Marine > Unclassified | place: Panama: Panama City | collected...
ACTTCTTCGCGGGTTATGGAAGTCGTGGCTACATACAATTCATGGCGAAAGAATACGACAAAGCACGCGAGGATTTTGTATATGCTGCCAATCTTGATCCGTCTTATCCGCTACCTTTTGCAGGTCTAGCGATTATTCATCAAATTCGTGATGAAGCAGAAGATGCACAGCGTTTTTGGCGTTGGCTGATGGATTACGACGAGGTCTATCATACCCGAGATTCATTCCAGAAGCGGCATATGTGCAGTGATGAATTTGCTGATATTGCAGGACAAATTATTGCGGGAATAAATTCTTCATCATCTGCAACAGATTCTGTTGAGGATGCACCCATTATCGATGGTTCTGAAGACGACTAAATTAATTATGCACAAGCATATTAGTGTAGTATGCTAAATCCGCCGTTCCATGACGATGAACGTGTTCGGCGTCTTATAGAAGATGTTGTTAGTGGAATTAATCTGCGTGCGTTATTCGATGCACTGAAAGATTCACGGGATTATCAACAAATTTTGGGTGCTTGCTACATCCTAACTCGACTTGGCAAGCACCTCTGGCAAAAACAACATCACGAAGCACGCAAAAAATTTATAGAGCGTGCTGTACACCTCCTCGAGCAAATGCTCGCTCCTGACAGTGACTTTATTTCTCAATATCCTGATCAAGTTCCGTCAGCTCAATCTCTCTGGGACGAATTAAAGAACTTGCATTTCAATCTGATAGATTCATTGAAAGTTGGCATCGTCTCGGATGTACATGCGGACTTGAACGGTTTGAATCAAGCACTCCGCGTATTCGAGCAACAGAAAGTCGATCTAATCGTCTGTGCAGGTGACATTGTGGAAAAAGGTAAGGAAGGCGATGCGGTTGTGCGGATTATTCAAGACCGACGTATTCCGTGTGTTCAGGGAAATCATGATGAACAAGCATCAGGAAATCAAAAGTGGTTCCGTGAAAATGCTGATACGAATCTGGAAAGTGTCCGTGAACGACTACTAACTCAGGAAACGCTCGATTATCTGGAGCAATTGCCATTTAGCTTACGCTTCAATTGGCTAGGATATCGCGTGTTGCTGGTTCATGCTACCATCAATAGTAATTGGGATTATCTTGGTGCACAACACAAGATCGAGACCTTTAAAGCCGTAGCCCGACAATCCGAAGCAGACATCATCATTCATGGGCATACACATCAAGCCCTCCAAGCTGAATTTGTCGCAGTTCGGTTTTATAATCCCGGTGCTGTCTCTGTTTTGGAAGCGCGTAGCAGTGGCACTTGTGCCATACTCCAATTGCCGACTTTTGATTTTCGTGTGTTTAACATTGCTACAGGAAACGAACAGCTCCCCACAAATCGCACACATGATAACCGCGTGACCACCTATAAGTAGTCCTCGTGCCGTAAGACTTCTGTAAGGTGTGTGCACAAGTTATAAAAAATTTTGTTGAAGCGTAATGATTGGACTGCTGTATCTGTCTGGTAGCTATGAGAGGCTAGATTATCGAAGGGAACCAACATCATGGCAAAAACCAAACTACCCGTCATTTTTGAACCATCATTGCGTCGTGTTCGGGTCGAATTCAACGGCGAAACAATCGCCCAGAGTGACCGTGCGATGCTCTTACGCGAATCATCCTACGAATTGCACTATTTCTTCCCACTTGAGGATGTGCGGCAAGAATTCCTCGTAGAATCTGATTTCACCAATGAATCAAAATACAAAGGGAATAGCCAACACTGGACAGTGAAAGTGGGGGATCAGGAAGCAGAAAATGCAGCTTGGACAATTTCGGGAGAACCTAACAAAAATCGACCAGATTTGCGCGGTTATCTCACATTTGAATGGAATGATATGGATCACTGGTATGAAGAAGCAGAAGAAGTCATCGGGCATCCACGCGACCCATACCATCGTGTAGACACAGTTTTGTCGGATCGCCATATTCGCGTTGAAGTAAACGATGAAACTGTTGCAGATACTCATCGTGCCATTGTCTTGTTCGAGACAGGGTTGCCTGCACGGTATTATATCCCGCGTGAAGATGTACAGATGAATAAGCTGGTTGATAGTGATCTACACACGATCTGCCCCTACAAAGGTGTCGCATCCTACTACAGCATCCAAACGTCAGAAGGACTTGAGGAAAATCTCGTCTGGTACTATCCAGAACCCTTTCCAGAATCCATCAGGATTACAGATACTGTCGCATTCTACAACGAAAAAGTTGATGTCTATATCGATGGTGAACTAGAAGATCGTCCGCGCACTGTCTTCGCGTAAATTCCTTAGAATCGGGCTTGTACTTCTGCAAGTCCGATCTGCCCTCTTTAGTCTAATCTTCCAAAACAGTTTAACCAAAACTCATCATTTGCTCATACAGTCACTTTACGATCATAAAATATGGGTGATTACAATCCTACCCATCCAATTTATTAATCAAATCTGTGCAAATAGGTGCAGATATACAGGAGAGCATGGTACATGAAGGTAATCATATTAGGTGGAACTGGTCTAATTGGACAGGCATTAGCAACTAGCCTGCATAATGATGGTCATGAAGTGATCGTGCTGAGTCGTTCACCCCATCAAGATACAGAACTTCCCAAGGGTGTAAAAATTGAACATTGGGATACAAAATCAGCTTATGGTTGGGGCGAACATGCGAACGGTGCGGGTGCTATTGTCAACCTCGCTGGTGCGAGCATTGCAGGCGAAGGGTTTCTCCCCGATAAATGGACACCAGAGCGCAAGAAGCTGATTAAGCAAAGTCGCATTAATGCAGGCAAGGCAGTTGTTGAAGCTGTTGAACAAGCAACGATTAAACCCGGTGTCGTGATTCAAGCCTCCGCAGTCGGCTACTATGGCACACATGGCACAGAGGAAATCACTGAAGACCATGCAGCCGGAAATGATTTTGTGGCAGAAGTTTGTAAAGAATGGGAAGAATCAACGGATGCCCTAGATGAGATGGGTGTACGTCGTTGCATCATTCGGACAGGGATTGTTCTCAGCTTCAAAGGCGGTGCACTGCCGCGTCAATCTTTGCCTTTCCGTATGTTTGGTGGTGGTCCGATTGGCAGTGGTAAGCAAATGGTGCCATGGATTCATATTGATGATCAAGTCCGTGCAATCCGCTTCTTGATTGATAATGATGCAGCGCAGGGTGCTTTTAATCTATCATCCCCCAACACCCTCAACAATGCAAAATTTAGCCAAGCACTTGGTCGTGCATTGAGTCGACCATCATTAATACCTGTGCCGGGATTTGTTTTTGAGATGATGTTTGGCGAGGTTGCTGTTTTATTGACAGAAGGACAAAACGCAATTCCAAAACATCTGCAAGAATTAGGCTTTGAATTCTCCTATCCTGATGCAGAGGCTGCGATTCGCGATCTGGAAGAAAATAAGAAGTAGTATACTGAAGTGAGCAAAAACGAGGGGCATGATTCTAAATATCACGCCCCTTTTTTATTCTAACGGTAGGTGATCGGAATGACGACTTCTGCTGGATTACGTGTCAGACCAAGTTCTTGCTCCACCCAACCAATGGTTGGTTCACCGCCACAGTTTGCCAAAATTTGGTACCAGTTACCGCCGCCACTGCGACCCACAATACGGAATTCGGTATTCCCGGGCAAAGTGCAAACTGGAATGCCTTCATGTGGCAGATAGGGGAAAATCGGATTGCCTTCTGCGCCGTTAATCCAAGTGGGTTGGATGATTTCTCCTTCCGTGACAACAACAGGTGCGCCAGTCAAGTCGCCACGAATAAGCACAAACTCGGCTGGAACCCAACCGCGAATCCCTTGATAACTAACGAACCAGTACGAGAAATCTTCTGTACGCCCTAGGACATCAAGTTCGGTGCCACCATCAACGGTAACTTGAACTGTGTACTCTGGACTAGTACCCGTGCGAATATTTAGATTATCTGTGTTCACAATCAAATAGCCACGACGACGTGTATCGTTTTCTGGTAGAGGTGTCGCAGTAATGACAATCGGTGCGTCAACATTTGGCACCTCAATCACGATCGCAGGCTGCGTTGGCAGGGGTTCGTCTAGTGGAACACCCATCGACAAATCAGCGATAGATTCTGCTTCAGAAGCTGGTTCATCCATCATGGCTTCGGTTTCTGCATCAGGACCGGCTTCTAGGTCTTCAATCGTGCTGGCAAATTGAGGAGCTGTAATTGGGAAGGTGATATTGAAACCGCCCGAATTGCGCTCTTCATAATGATAGACAAATGTTGGTGGAATTGCATCGAATGACACAGCGCGAACTGTGCCTTCTGGGTCAGGTCCAACTTTGACTTCAAAACCACCGTCAGCGAGTTGGAAAATAGCAACTGTGAGTTCGGGGTTGATGGCAAGTAGTCGATTTTCAGTAATATCAGTCGGAAGGTTTTCAATCACACCAGCAGAGACCCCAGCCAAGGGGATTGTGTTACCTTGTTCATCTGTTGTGAAAACATAAATACCATTTTCGTCTGCATAAACTGCACCGTTTGTACCCCATTCACGTAAGCGACCATCGTTTGATCGCGGTGATGGTAGTGTATCAATGCCTTGTTGGGCGACAACAGGCATTAGCATAAGTAAGCTGAGGATACTGATTGCAAAGCCGAGCATAATTTTCTGGAGATTGTTGTGCATCATCCACATCCCTTATCTGAAATAATAACTCCCCACTAATGATAGCATCACAACCGACCTTCCGCTAATCAAATGTCTTGAACATTTCTATCGATTATCAAACGTCAATACACCAGAATTCCAACTTTGCCTTATACTTATTCTTATAACGCCTAATAAATGGAATAGGGAGTCATTTGCTCATGCCTGATGTTTACAATATGTCCGATATCTTTCTATCTTATTCCCGCCGTGACAAAGAAATGTGTCGTCGTCTCTTTGATTCCTTTAAAGCATTGGGGAAGGAAGTCTGGGCGGACTTTGAAGATATCCCATTGACGGCGGACTGGTGGGCGGAGATTCAGGCGGGTATCAATGCTGCGGATTCATTTGTATTTATCATTAGCCCGGATTCTGTGCGGTCTGAAGTGTGTTGGGATGAGATTCAACACGCTGTCGATATGAATAAACGCATTATTCCTGTACTGTATCGAGAAGTTTTGGAAGACAATGACAAGGAAAAAATTCACCCGTCCATCGGTGCACACAACTGGGTCTTCATCCGCGAAGCGGACGATTATGATGCAGGTTTTCAGGCGTTATTGGCATCTGTCGAAACGGACCTAGAACATAATCGGACAATGACGCGCCTTCTTGTCCGGGCGCGAGAATGGGTGGATAATAATAAGGGGGCTGGATATTTACTACGAGGGGAAGACCTCAGTGAAGCGGAAACATGGCTGACTGAAGCCCTACACAAAAAGCCGGAACCTACACCCGAACACACAGAATACATCACGGCAAGCCGCCAAGTAGAGGCAAATCGGCAACGACAATTATTGGGAAGTGTTTCCATTGCGCTGGTCATTGCGATTGTTCTTGCTGTGTTTTCACTTTTCCAGTGGAATGAAGCGCGAAACGCTCGTGAAGCTGCGCTGGTCGCCCAAGCTGCCGCAGAACAAAGTGCTATTGAAGCTGAGAGCCTTGCCCTAGCAGCGAATTCAGGTCAATCACTTATCAATAACGATCCTGATCTTGCCTTAACACTTGCCCTAGAATCTGTTGAAACAGATGATTCACAACCTCAAAGCCAATTAGCCTTGGCTAGTGCCGCATATGCACCCGGTACGCGTGCCATCATTCGATATGAAGATGGTGTTGTGAATCGTGTTGCATACAATGCAGATGGTAGTCGTTTACTTGTAGGGACACGCAATGGCTTAGTGTGTATCTGGAATACGCAATCCAACGAACAGGTTGGCTGTATAGGGGAAACTGGTGAACGTGTGCATGAGGGTGAGGTATTTGGTATTCGATTTGCTGGTGATGCGAGTTTTGCAGTCTCACTTGGTGAAGAAGGAAATATTTTTGTGTGGGATACAGAACCTACATCGGATTCATTTGGTAGCAAACTAGCGGAGTACAACCACCCCGTAGGGCTTGGCGGGCTTGCATTGTATCCTGATGAAACACGCATTATGTTTGGCGATGTTGAGGGCACGATTAGTGTCTGGGAATGGCAAGGAGAAGATGATCCTACGCGCTTGCCACAGCACCACAATTCATCAGTCCAAGCAATGGAAATCAGTCCATCAGGGCATTTTGCACTAACTGGGGCGCGTGATGGCACAGCTTATCTCTGGGATTTGGAACGCAACTTGCTGATTCATACAGAACCGGCGTTGCATTTTGCCAGTAGTTCCAAGCACGGCATTATGTCGTTCGACTTTAACCATACCGAAACAGAAGCTCTATCGAGTGGGCGTGATGATCTGATTTATCGTTGGGACCTTGAAAATCCCGGAATTATCCGTGCTTACGAAGGTCACAATGATCCCGTTACCCATGCGGTTTTCGCGCCGGGCAATATCATTTTATCGTCGTCATGGGATAATAGTATCCGCACATGGGATATTGAAACAGGTGGTGTTGTACGGGAATTTTTTGGACATACAGGCGGAGTCAATGACCTAGCACTTCATCCTGATGGCTCGACATTTGTCACTGGTTCATTTGATCGCGATATCCGAGTGTGGACAATCAACTCCTTCCTTGTTCTGGATCGCTTTATTGAGCGTATGGACCCAATCGAGACAATGGCAATGAGTCACTCCGGCGAGTTCGTTGTGATTGGCAATGATGATGGGACTGTCATGCGTTGGGATTTAGATACAGGCGACAACACGATCCTAATTCGGCATACAGATACAGTTCGAGGTGTATCGATCAGCCCGGATGATAGCGTAGTTGCAACAATTGGCAGCGATGGATTGGTGCATGTTGTGGACATTGACACCCAACGGCGACGCTGGGGGCTATCTGATCTGGAAGGATCATTGCGGACAGTTCAATTCACTTATCATGGCACGCTGCTATATGTTGTGCGCTCGGATTTAATTGAATGGTACGATACAACAACAGAAGAATTAGTTGGCTCTATCCCATATGATCGCAGTATTCAATCATTCGCACTTTCACACGACGATACGCAGGCGTTAGTCGGTTTATCGGGTGCAACCAACAATGTTCATCTGATAGATTTAGCCACTGGTGACGTTATTTATGAGCTAGATGGTCATAATGATGGTGTGTTGTCGGTTGCTTTTAATCTCGATGGTACATTAGGGTTATCCGGTTCATTTGATAACAGTGTGCGTTTGTGGGACTTGCAGAGAGGGGAGGAACTGCGCGCATTCCGCGCCCATAGCGACCGCATTCTCAGCGTCAAATTCAGCCCAACAAATCCTGATGAAGTTATTTCTGCATCGAATGACCAAACAATCCGTATGTGGAGTATTGAAACAGGCTTTGAAAAATTGAGTTTTGAAGGACACATACAGCGTGTTACTGATGTCGATTTCACACCTGACGGGCAGCGCATTGTCTCAGTTTCACAGGATCGCACAGTTATTGTTTGGCGGTTGCCCCATGATGTTGATGCCTTGCAAGATTGGGCATTGAGCAATCGCTTTGTGCGGACACTCTCTTGCTTTGAGCGGGAATTGTATCGCGTGGAACCGTTCTGCGAGGAATCGTAATTAATTACTCAAAGCATTTAACATATCACGCAGCGCGCGCTTATAATTCTGCGTGAAATCAAAGCGTGGACTGCGTCGAATCGGATTCGGCGGGTCGACTTGTGCGATTTGGGCAATGACAATTGGTTTGCGATTCTCACGGAAGAATTGCCATGTTGCGCTGACTTCTTCTGAATCAACGGCGGCAGGTGACATTACAAAGACCATACGCTGGCATTCTTTCAGTGCAGGATGAACACCACCTGCCCAATTGGTATCACTTTCACCTTGCTCATGAATCCAAATCGCCAAGCCTGACTTTTCTAAATCAGATGCAATCTGTTGTGCTTGTTCTTCATCATCAGGGAAATAGCTAACATAAACTGTTTCACGAGGAAGTTTAGCGTGCTTACGTTTTTCCGTTTCACCACCAATCACCACTGCCTCTGGGCGATTTGATTCGCTATGTAAATCCGTCTTGCCCATGCGGAATACTGTGCCACCACAGATCGGACATTCGCCGCGTGTTGCTGGCATTCCACGTCGCGTCCATACTGCTTGAGGATTCTCTATCTCCACCGATTCGCGGCAACGCATACAATAGCCTTCAATCGGATCAAGCTCAAATTCATCCTCATAGTGGTCGTGCATGGTAATTTATCCTTATAATCGCTTATATGTTCTTATAGCTTATATCATAGCATGGATTTAGAAGGGGATGTAATGACCAATAAAGTATCAAGGCGGAGAATACTGAAAAATATGCTAGTTTCTTCTAGTTTGCTTGCCATGTCGATATCATATACAACAGGAGTAAAATCCATGAAAGTGCGAACCAATAGTGACTCAAGTGTCATTATTATTGGAGCGGGTGTAGCTGGGTTAGCGGCTGGCAAAATGCTACAACAAGCTGGCTTTCAAGTAACAATACTGGAAGCGAAAGAACGGTTTGGTGGACGTATTTGGACAAATCGGACATTGAATGGCATTCCCTTGGATTTAGGTGCATCATGGATTCATGGCGAAAGAGGTAATCCACTGACTGAATTAGCGGATCAACGCGAAATTGAACGTTTTGCGTCATATTATGGCGGCTATGAGGTCTATCGTGCTGATGGTAGTCTCATTCCAGCGCGAGAAGTAAATGAGATTTCTCGACTCTATGAACAAATAATGCCTCTTGTGGTAGAAATCACTGAAGATAGCAACTCAGATATACCCTTGGGTCAAGCAATTGATCAGGCTGTAGAAGAGCTTGTTGGTACATTAGATGCGGAAGAATCCAAAATATTGGCGTATACAATCAACTCATTTATTGAACAAGATTATGCAGTCGATGTGGAGCAATTGTCAGCCTATTATTGGGATGCAGACCAAGCATTTAATGGTGACGATGTTTTGTTTCCACAGGGATATGATTGGTTGCCAAATTCCCTTGCAGATGGCTTGGATATTCGGCTAGAGATGCCCGTCACTTCTGTGGATTATTCTGATGATCGAGTTGTGATTGAAGCAGATTCCCAGACTTTTGAAGCTGATTATGCGCTAGTCACCGTTCCACTTGGCGTTCTCAAAGCGAATCAAATAAATTTCAATCCACCACTCCCACAGAATAAACAAGATGCAATCGACAATTTAGGGATGGGTGTTCTGAGTAAACTCTACCTCCAATTTCCTGAAGTTTTCTGGGATCAAGATGTTGAAGTCGTCGGTTATGTTGATGATATATCCAATGGACAATGGGGACTTTGGTTGAATTATGCGCTTGTTGTGCAACAACCTGTTTTGCTTGGCTTCAACGGTGGAGACTTTGGCATGGAAAGCGAATCCATGAATGACGACGAATTAATCAATAGTGCGATGAGCGTTCTACGAAAAATTTATGGTGCAGATATACCTGATCCGATTGGATTCTTGCGTACACAGTGGAGTACTGACCCTTATGCTTTTGGTTCTTATTCGGCATATCTAGTCAATTCCAGCCCTGATGATCGAGATAACTTGGCAAAATCAATCAATGATAAGCTATTCTTTGCAGGGGAAGCTACCTACAACGACTATCCTAGTACCGTGCATGGAGCATTACTCAGTGGGCAACGTGCTGCGAAGGAAATGATAGAACTGGCTGTTATACGAGGATCAAGTAGCTGACCCTCGTGCTGAAAATCTTAACTATTAAATCTTAGACGTGAATCGTTCGGGTTAACCTGAATGATCTCTTGCCAAGGGAGATAGTGGGTGAAATAAGGGTCTTGACGAATGAGATTGCCTTGGAGGTCATAGATGTTTACGTATACGGTGACATCAGCACCTTCGGCTGCATAATCTACTCGCAACGCATCACCGGGTTGGATTTCGCTGTTCGCTTCATATTTAGTAGCAGGTGCGGGCACCGTATTCTTAACAATCGCTTCTTCAATTTCTACAACGCGACCCGGATTGGTGCTATAGTAGCGGAATTGTAGGGCATTTTCTGTGGGTAAGAACGATGTCTCGATTAGTAGATGGTAGTCTGTGTCATTTTGGAAACGGAAATCACGGTCGGGTGTCCAGATAGCCGCGTCCAAACCCGGCGCAAAACCATTTAATTCATAATAGCCCACACGATAGCCATGTGAATTGCGCTCTGTAACTGGGAAGCCGCCGTTAATCGCTGCCCGGAAAGCTGTTGTACTCACTTGGCAAACACCACCCCCCAATCCTGTGACAGTACGCCCACCAAAAATAACTTTTCCTTCTACAAAGCCTGTATCTGTGCTGAGTTCTCCCAACCAATAATTGAAGGAAAATTCCTCGCCCGGTGCAATGATCAATCCGTCAAAACGGCTAGCAGCAACCGCAATGTTCGTGCGTCGGTTCGCTGATGACCCCGTAAAATAGGTCGTTGATTCTGATACAAGGCTCGTAATGCCCAGTTCGGCTGCGGTGATTTGATTATGGTAACGCGGTAATGTGAAATCGAATGCCATCGGAACAACGCGATTATCTGCTGTGAAAACGCCTTCTTCTAAGCGTTCGAGTGTTTGGGCAACATTCAGTGTTCGTCCACTAACGGAAGGCTCAATCACCTCCAATTCACGGGTTTGCTCATCAAAGCGGAATCGTCCATCCTGCGGCATGACGATTAATCCGGGAGCAAGTTGCTCAAGATAGCTTCCAAAAGAATCCATGTTAATACGAACATCATAGCTGCGCGTGCCATCGCCGTTATCAAGCAAATTGACTTGCAATAATGTCGCAATCTGTTCGACAGTTGCAGTCCATGGCCCGAGTTGTTGCCCATTGTCATCAGTTGCTGTTAGGGTGACAGCCCCTGACAAGGCGATACGTGCCCGATTTGCCGATTCTTCAACATTCCAGACGAGAGGCGGGGTTTCATGCACAATGAGAGCGATTTCTGTGCCACTCTCCAACAATAGGATTTGTTGTTCGAGTTGTGCGAGTGTTGCGGCGACATCAAGTGTACGACCTGTTTGGCTGGGTGTGGTGATGACATTCACACCTTCTAGCACCAATGTGGCATCAACCGGCTGACGATTGACCTCTGCCGCAATTTCATTGAGTCTATTGAGTGCGACCTGTTGTTCGTAACGAACACGCGGGGCGATGCTACTTCCGGTAAACCATGTAGACGCTTGATCAACCAAACCCGAAGCAAAATTCTCCTGCCGACCAACCGCATAGGCAACTTCCACTGTACTTTCTAAATCGAACGAAACACCAAGTTCACCAGCCGTCAATTGCCAGAATTTATCGCCATCTCGCAAAGTGAAAATTGTATCACGATCATAAGTAAAGCCGTTGTCAAGCGCAGCCACAGCTTCCTGCGGTGATAAACCATCTAATGGTACCCCCATTGCAGATACACCGGGATAGATCACATCTGTGTAACGTAGTTGGAACGCAAACAAGAAAATACCAAGTACAACTAACAACAGAATTGACCCCGTAATCAAAAGTACAGGAAGCCGAATGAGCCAAGGATTGAGACCTTTACGCCTACGGGGTGGGTAGGGTGGCATATTCGATTGCGTTGGGGGGATGGGAGTTACAGTCATAAGCTATCCGCCGCTTTCAAACTTTTCAACAATTGCTTCTGCTTTTTTATATTCATCGGAACCTTCTTCAGCCGTATCGAGTATTTTGGTGGCTTCAAGGTACTGATCCATCGTGATGGTGGCTTCTTTGTCACGTTCTTTTTTCAACTTCTCAGATTCAAGCCACATCTTTTCTTCGTCTGTTATATCACCATGTTCTTTGGTCATCTTCTCTACATCGTCATTGCTGAGGGTGCCTTGCTCTTCTAATAATTCTTTCAGCTTATCAAATGCTTCAGACATGGGTTGATCTCCTCCGGGTAGTTGGCTTGATTCAATCCTTGTGACTTGCTTTTTATGATAATCAAACAGCACATTTCTGTACAGTGATTTTCACTAAAAATCTGACCCAGATTGTGAGATTCATCAATTATTAGACAAGATTACACTAATATGAATTTCTTGCAGAAGCATTAAAACAAAAACAGGCATATCTTGTTGTGGGGATATTGCCTGTATATGTGAGTAGAGCATGTCCATATGTGACAAGACTACCGTCAAAGCATGTATAAGGTTACGGGTAAATTTGCGAATTGATAAAATCAATCCTGATTTTCGAGACGAATCCAGTGTTTGCCTTCATGACCAAAGCCAAAAGAGTTCGGGTGGAAAATCTCTGCGAGTATTTCAATGGCTTGTCCGATACGCGGACCGGGACGAGAGAAGTGTTCCCAATCATTAACGACATATACCTCCTGATCAATAACAGCTCGTAGTTCTTTGACCTCAGGTATATTCAAAAAAGGCTCGAATTGCTGCTTGGCAGTGGATAAATCGCAACCTTGACAGGAGATGACCAAAATATCAGGATCAGCAATGCCAATATCGCTAATTTCTAAATAAGTTGCATCCTGACCCGTAACGCCGAACAGATTTTGTGCACCTGCCATTTGGATTATTGATGGTAGCCAATTTCCAATAGTCATCAAGGGGTCAATATTGCCAATCATCACAACCCCGGGTTTATATTTGATCATCTTGGCACGCTGGGCAATCATCACGATATGACG
>Ga0207422_1004088_pt1 | contig 12758 bp, 13 predicted proteins | sample MarCyaLeptolynsp_FD_187757 | JGI IMG/M metagenome (GOLD analysis project Ga0207422, IMG submission 187757) | Marine cyanobacterial communities from Panama - species 1 Leptolyngbya sp. (SPAdes) | ecosystem: Environmental > Aquatic > Marine > Unclassified | place: Panama: Panama City | collected...
GCCGAACTCGATGTACTTCTCCCGCCGGAAGCTCACGCATCCGTTGCCGCCGTCACCGGAGCGGACAAACACCTTGGCGGAATCGAGGAACTGCATGGCAAGGGCTTAGCATTAGAGGTCTTACCGTTGCACTAGCCGCGCAAAACGGCCTGCGCCTCGGCCCGCTCCAGGCGGTAGGTCAGGCAGTGCGTGTCCGCGCCGCGCGCCGCGCACTCACGAATTTCGCCCCCATCGGCAACAAAACCGAGCCTGCGGAGGATGCGCTCCGACGCTGGATTGTCGGCGAAGTGGCCGGCCTTCAGATAGGCAAACTCATCCGCATCGAACGCATGGGCAATCAGCGCCCGCGCCGCCTCCGTGGCAAAGCCCTGGCCCCAGTAGGGCTTGCCGATCCAGTAGCCCAGCTCCGCGTGGTCGCGATCAAAGGCGCGGTATCCGGTGCAGCCGATCAAGACGCCGTCCCGTTCGATGACGAACACGACGCCTTCCTCGCCGGCGATGGCACTGGCGATCCACTGAGCCGCCATCTCCTCGCTATAGGGATGCGGGATCGTCCCCGTCATGCTGGCAACGTCGAAGTCGCCCGCAAGCAAGCTGATCCGGGCCGCATCGGCAAGCGCCGGAGGCCGCAGGAGGAGTCTCTGCGTTCTTATCTGCACGGGACTAAAGACGACGCCATGCGCTCAGGCGCGCCGGCCAGGAGAGAGGCGCTAGGACGCCGCGTTTGGCTTGACCGACACGTAGACGCGGCCCTTTTGCTTCGTCGCGAACTCGACCACGCCGTCTGTGAGGGCGAACAGGGTGTGATCCCGACCGATGCCGACATTCTCGCCCTTGTGCCACTTCGTGCCGCGCTGGCGGATGATGATGTTCCCGGCGACAACCTGCTGACCGCCCGACTTCTTGACGCCAAGGCGCCGTCCAGCCGAGTCGCGGCCGTTGCGCGAGGAGCCGCCTGCTTTCTTATGTGCCATCGGAGTGCTCCTTTAGCTCTTCTTCTTCGCAGGGGCTTTCTTCGCCGCTGCCTTCTTAGCTGGGGCCTTCGCCGCCGCTTTCTTGGCGGGGGCCTTCTTAGCCGGCGCCTTCTTTGCCGGGGTCTTAGCCGGTGCTTTGGCTTCAGCCGGCTTCGCTTCCGCTTCCTTGGCCGGCGCCTTCTTGGCGGGGGCCTTCTTAGCCGGTGCCTTGGTCTCCGCCGTCTTGGCTTCGGCCTTCTTGGCTGGTGCCTTGGTCTCGGTCTTCTTCGGAGCCGGCTTGGCGGCCGCCTTCGACGGCTTCTTGCCGTCGGTCAGAATCTCGGTGATGCGCAACGCGGTCAGAGCCTGCCGGTGGCCTCTGGTTCGGCGGTAACCCTGGCGGCGCTTCTTCTTGAAGACGATGATCTTGTCGTCGCGCTTCTGCTCCAGGACCTCCGCGGCCACGCTGGCGCCGGAGATGCTGGGGCTGCCCGTCTTCGGAGCGCCATCCCCGCCCAGCAGCAAGACCTCGCCGAGCACGACCACATCGCCGGGCTGGCCCGCGATCTTCTCAATCTCGATAATGTCGTCCGGCGCCACGCGATACTGCTTGCCGCCCGTGCGAATGACCGCGAACATCTGTGTCTAATCCGTCTCTTGGGGCTTGATTTGCCGGCGCAAATGTCGCCGGGCACGCCCTAAAAAGGGAGCGATAAGCGGCGCAATATAGAGGCGAAACCCCAGAAGTCAATTGGCTTGCGGGCTTACTGGGAGGCCTCCGGGAGCCCGTCGGGACGGCTTGCCGTGGAGGTCCCGGCAAGCTACATGGGCCTTCGAGGAGAGGTGCCGGAGTGGTTGAACGGGGCGGTCTCGAAAACCGTTGAGCGCGCAAGCGTTCCGAGGGTTCGAATCCCTCCCTCTCCGCCAACAGTGTGCACGCCGCACAGCGATTCACCCTTGGTTAACCATGAAGGTGCAACGCTGTCAGTCGGTTAGGGGTCGGCAGGGCCCCTTGGGAGTGCCTTGCACGCTTTCGTCACTTGGACCCGCATCCGTGTCGCACCGCTCCAACATTGCCGTCGCGATGACTGCGACCAACCTCAAACGGCTGTGCAGCGGCGCTCTCAGGCGCTCGACGGCCCGCTTGCGCAGGGCCAAAACAGCCGGGGCGCCGTCCAAGGGTTCGCCCGGACTCTACCCGGAAACGCTGAGCATCCGATATCGCTACCAAAGCGATGGCTCCATCGTCGTCGTAACACCGAAGGGTCCGCGCTATTTCGACGATCTGACGGACTTTTGGTCTGCGCAGGACCGCCCCTCATCGTTTGTCGCAAGCCCCTCTAGTCCTGCTGGGCTTGGGCTGCCGACGTCGGAGCGGCATCTTTGCGCCCTGGTGATCATGCTTTCTGTCTTGGTGCTCGTCCTCTTCGCACACGTGATTGCCGGGGATTTCGCCGGTGGGTCGACACCTGAGCCTGCGGCCAAAGCCGAAATCAAGTCTGGCAACGTGTCCAACATCGAGATCACAGGCGCTCTTGCCGCGCCACAAAAGGACGGCGAACAAAGCAAAACGAACTCGCCGCCGAGACCCGGTAAAGCTGAGCAAGCGCCCGAGACGAATGCGGCCCCTGATGTGCGCGGTAACTCTGCCAGGATGCCCGTTGCCTCGCCGCAAGTTGATGCCGGTGCCCAATTCGCCATGGGCCGCACCTACGAGGAAGGTCAAGGCGTGCCCTCGAACTTCGTTGAGGCGATGAAGTGGTATCGCCTTGCTGCCGAGAAGGGTCATGTCACGGCGCAATACAAGCTAGGCTTGATGTACGGACAAGGTCGCGGCGCGCCGCGCGACCTCGTGGAGGCGACTAGGTGGATGACGCTTGCGGCCTCAAGACCTCCGGTCTCGGAATCAGAGGCCCAAGACCACGACACGGCCTTCGCGCTGACCCCTGCACAACTTTCCGAGGCCAACAGCCTGGTGCGAAACTGGGAACTGCAAGCGGCCAGCCGCTAGACATTCCGTGTGCACTATCGCGCTTCGCGAGAGATACTGGCCGAACGCCGCGCACGCGTTGGGATAAGAGCCGTAGAACTCGAAAACCGTTGAGCGCGCAAGCGTTCCGAGGGTTCGAATCCCTCCCTCTCCGCCAACTGCTGTCGCGACAGTTGCAGCGGCCGGCCAGGCCGGCCGCTATTTCAACCCGCGTCCCTGAGTTCTGTCTCCGGCGTTACTGGAGCTTGTAGGCGGCAACTTTGCCGTCGAGCATCATCGGGATGATGGCCACGCTTCCGCCATCCAACACCAGATGATCCGCACTGCCCTTGTCCAGGTCCTTTACCAATTTGGCCTTCCCATCGGACGACACATGATAAAGGCCGCCGCTGATCCAGTCGGTGATGTAGAAGCCGCCTTTCCCGTCCGGCTCCAGACCGTCCAAGTTTCCGAATGGCTCATCGACGAGGGTCTGAACCTTCTTGGACTCGTAATCGATCGACTTCAGAGTGCCCGGCGTTCCCGTGGTGAAGTCGTCTTTGATGGGGCCTCCCCATGTGGCGACAAGCAACCGGTCGCCCTCGGCCATAAGGCCATTCGGATGATCCAACTCCTCGCCCTCAAGCCACAGCGAGAGCTTGCCGTCCTCAAGCAGCCAAATATGGTTCTCAAGCATGTCTGATATGAACACGCGGCCGTCCTTGTGGGCCGTGACGTCATTCAAGAAAGACGATCCTGGCGCATCATGAGTCTCGACGACTTTGCCGTCCTTGACGTCGATCACCGCGACTTTGTCGATGTCGGCAACATAGAGCTTGCCGTCGTGCAGCGCGAGCCCCTTGGGTGCATTGAGACCGCTCACCCATTCCTTCTCGACAATCTCTCCTTCGGGTGACAGCTTGGAGATATAGCCCTTGCCGTTTGCGTCCGTAGCACCGCCATTGACGTTGGAAAGGTAGAGCACGTTCGCGTCCGCATCCTTCACCACGGACTCAGGCCCGTCGAAACCCTCCTGCTCCCAAATCAGTGTCACTTCGGCGCGCGCATTGCTGACACCGAAAGCCAAGGCAATGAGAAAGACGCTGCCGGCGATCCACATTGTAGCTCTCTGCCATCGGTCGCTTGCTGCCGCCCTTGCCTCAGAGGGATTGCGACCTTGCTCTCGTCCTTCAGGGATCGCGATACGGAATTGCGGATTGTCGGTGTCTGGGAATCTCACAACTGTTTCTCCGGTTAGAGTTCGGGGGGAACACTCGTTCTCAGCCTAGCGATCATCGCCTTGTGCGCCAAGCAGAACCGGCTACCGTCCAGGCAGCCGCGACCACACGCCTGCCCTGCACCGTTTGACCAATGTCAAGGTGCTGTTCTCACGATCCAATAAGAGCGGACTGGGACGCAAGGTTCATGACAACAAACATGATCAAATGCAGGACACTGGTGGTTATGGTCTCGGCGGCGAGTCTGGCCGCCGCGACACTCGGCGCGGCAGCCGACACGAAACCGCCCACCGACGCGGACCGGGCGAACCAGTCCCGGGCACTCTCCAAGGACTATGGGAAACGGCTGAAGGGCACGCTCCTTGAGGCGATCGAGGCAGGCGGGCCGGAAGCTGCCATTGCGGTCTGCAACACCGCCGCCCCGGCGATCGCGAAGGTGGCGACCAGTTCGTCGGGCTGGTCTCTCGGGCGCACGGCGCTGAAAGTACGCAACCCGGAAAACGCGCCGGATGCCTGGGAAAGGGACATCTTGCTGAAATTCCAAGACCAGGCCGCCCAAGGGGCCGACATGGCCGCGCTGGAGCACTACGAGACGACCACGAAGGACGGCAAGCGCGTGTTCCGCTACATGAAGGCGATCCCCACGGGAGCACCCTGCCTGACCTGCCACGGCTCAAATCTGAGCCCGTCGGTAAAGGCGAAAATCGACGAACTCTACCCCGAGGATCAGGCGACCGGCTTCGCCGTGGGCGATCTGCGTGGCGCCTTCACCATCGTGCAGCCCCTGCCGTGACTGCGCCAAGCTTGGGCGGCCGCTAGCCGTAACGCCCGGTGATGAAATCGTAGCAGCGCTCTGTCTTCGGCTTGACGAAGATGTCTGCCGTATTGCCCACCTCGACGAGTTCACCGAGATGGAAGAACGCAGCCCGCTGTGCGATGCGGGCGGCCTGTTGCATGTTGTGGGTCACGATGACGATCGTATAGCGCTCGCGTAGCTGATCCACGAGATCCTCGAACAGCGCTGTTGAGATGGGATCGAGTGCCGAACACGGCTCGTCCATCAACAGCACTTCCGGGTTGGTGGCGATCGCCCGGGCGATACAGAGCCTTTGCTGCTGACCGCCGGACAGGTCCATGCCGGATTGCCGCAACCGGTCCTTGACCTCGTCCCACATGCCGACGGACTGCAACGTCTTCTCGATCAGCTCGTCGCGGTCAGACCGGGTGGCGACCAGCCCCTGAAGCTCCGCGCCGTAGGTGATGTTGGCTTTGATGGACCAGGGGAACGGGTTTGGCTTTTGCGCGATCCAGCCGAAGCGCTGGCGCAGCACTGGCGGGTCGATTTCTGGCCTATAGATGTCCGCGCCGTCGACCAGAATGCGACCCTCAAGCCGACTGTCGACGATGATCTCGTTGGTGCGGTTGAGGCAACGCAGAAGTGTGGTCTTCCCGCACCCCGAGGGGCCGATAAAGGCCGTGACTTCGTTCTTGTAGATGTCCAGCGAGACATCCTGCAGCGCCTGCTTGGGCCCGTACCAGAAGCTCACATTCTCCACGCCGATCTTGACCGGATGCGCTTCGTTGTGGCTCGGGGTCCGCCCGAGATGGGGAAGCAGGCTGCGTGTCGTCGTGGTCGTGGCGCGCATGACCCCCTCATACTCCGATACGCCTTGACGCTAATTCGAGCCGCGTCCCGGCGCTGATGGATTGAGTTTACGGTCTTCTCTCCAAGCTAGGTGACGCTTTCATGAAAGCCGCGACGGTCGGCCCGCCACAGGGGCCCGGGTAACGCGGCTGAACGCGTAGCTGGCCACCAGCCCCAGCAGTGCGAAGCCACTGACGACCCAGAACACATGCAGATGACCCGTGACGCCCGGCGACCGGTCGATCAGGTAGCCCATGAGCGGCCCCATGAAGACGTCGGGCGTAAATCCAATCAGGGACACGAACCCGACGGCGCTTCCAGTATAGGCCAGCGGAACTTTACCGTCGCCCATGATGGCGAAGTAGAGGCCGCGCAGAGCGAAAATACCCATGCTGCTGCAGACGATGGTGATGAGGAACATCCAGACCATCCCTGCCCCAATGACGCCCGACGCCAGCGTGACGCTGCCGGCGGCCAGCAAGGCAAAACAGAGGATCGTCATGGCCGGCGCGCCGAACCGGTCGGCCAGGTAACCGGCTCCAATCGCGGCGACGGGGCGAACCCACAGCGCCACGACGCCGGCCTTGGCGGCATCGACGTCGTCCAACCCCACGACTTCGTGCGCGTAGAGCGAAAAGTCGTCGATAGCCTTGAAGCCCGTATAGGCGCACAGAATGATCGCTCCCTGGAGCCAGACGGCGGGCATCGCCAGCACCCGCCGAACGCCCTCTAGCGACAGATGCGGCGTCTCGCTGGACCGTCCAGCATCCCGCTCGAGGTCGTTTTTTGGCAGCACCACCCAGACCAGCAGGGCCGCGCCGCACGTGACAGCGCAGGCCACCAGAATGACGGCCCGCAGCGCTTCGGTCCGTTGAGCCAGGCTGACTGTCTCATAGTCTCCGGGCAGCAGAGCCGTGAACACCGCGACGGTGATCGAGCCCATGACGGCCGCCAGCAGCCCCCGCCCGCCATCGAGCAAGCCAAAGGCGCGGCCCTGAGAATTGTCGCCGCCCCATTCACGCGTGGCACGAATGAGCGGCGCCCAGAACAAGGCGATCGTGGTGATCCCCCAATAGGCGTAGAGGGGCACCAGGACCGATATGGGTGGCACCGTGGCCAGCACCAGCCCGCCAGCCGCGGTGGACACCAAGGCCGTTGCGAGCATGGCGCGGGCCGGAAACCGGTCTGCAAGGGGTCCGCCAAGAAAGTACGCGGCCATCGCGACCAAGCCATAGACGGAGAACGCGGCGCCGAGCTCAAGGTTGGTCAAGCCAAATACGTCGAGGAGCGTGGGCCGGAACACCCGCGCCAGAACGAAAGGCAGCACGAAGACGGACTCGCCGGCAACGATCAGTGCTGCGATGATCAGCCACCGTCGCGGCGTCTTCTCCTCTGTGCGCTCCAAATCCCCCGGTTACTCCCAGCCCCAGCGATTGAGTGCGAAGACAAACATTGTAGAGCCCAGCGCGGTCCTGCAAAGTCTCGATTGTCCGCACGGTCAGGGGCAGACGGCAACCCACTGCCGCAAATCCAAAGGAGTTGAAATGGACACCTTAGAGGCGATCTACGGCCGGCGCGCCGTCAAGCACTTCGACCCGGAGCACAGCATGTCCGACGCAGATCGGACCAAGCTCCTGGAGGCGGCCATTCAGGCGCCCACGAGCTTCAACATCCAGCATTGGCGCTTCGTGGTGGTCGACGATCCCGAGCTGCGCAAGAAAATCCGCGAAGTCGGCAACGATCAGGCGCAAATCACCGACGCCAGCATGCTCATCGTCATGACCGCGGACGTGGACGCCTGGAAGAAAGAACCGGCGCGGTACTGGGTGAACGCCCCGGAGGATGTGGCGGACTTGCTGGTCAATTGGATGGGCCCTTTCCATGAGGGCCGCGAGCAGCTCCAGCGCGACGAGGCGATGCGGTCCATCGGCATGGCCATGCAGACCCTGATGCTTGCCGCCAAGGGCATGGGGTATGAGTCCTGCCCCATGATCGGCTATGACTTCGACAAGGTCGCGGAGATGATCAACCTACCTGACGACTACTGCATCGGACCGCTGGTGGCGATCGGCAAAGGGGTCAAGGAACCCTGGCCGAAGCCAGGGCAGCTGCCACTTGACGAGGTGGTCATCTACAACCGTTTCGCCTAGCCACGATCGCTAGACATCGGTAATCCTTCTGACCAACGCGCAGCAAGCGCGGGTAAGGCTGGCGCACGCTAGAACGCCAGAAGGAGCGGGGGAAATTGGCATGACGGCAAGTGATACGACCGCGCAGCCGCACGGGCGCGAAGGCATGAGTTCCGGCGAGAGGCGCGTCATCTTCGCGTCGTCTCTCGGCACCGTCTTCGAGTGGTACGACTTCTATCTTTATGCCGCCCTGGCGCCATTCTTCGCCGCGCTGTTCTTCCCGCCCGGCAACGAGACCGCGGCGCTCTTGTCCGCATTCGCAACCTATGCCGCGGGCTTTTTGGTGCGCCCCTTTGGCGCCATCATCTTCGGCCGCATCGGCGATCTCGCCGGCCGCAAATACACGTTCCTGATCACCATTATCGTCATGGGCGTGGCGACGTTTGCCGTCGGGCTTCTCCCCACGTTCGAGACGATCGGCTGGGCCGCGCCGGTCTTGCTCGTCACGCTGCGTCTCCTCCAGGGGCTTGCGCTTGGTGGCGAGTACGGCGGCGCAGCCACCTATGTGGCCGAGCATGCGAGACCACATCGGCGGGGGTTCGCGACGAGCTGGATCCAAACCACCGCGACGCTTGGGCTGCTGATGGCGCTGCTCATCATCGGCGCCTGCCGCTTCTTCCTGTTCGAGCCGGGCGAGTTCGCTGAATGGGGCTGGCGCATCCCCTTCCTCGTGTCGCTGCTTCTGCTGCTCGTGTCCGTCTACATCCGCCTGAAGCTGAACGAGAGCCCGCTCTTCACCAAGATGCAGGAAGAGGGCAGAGCGTCCAAGGCGCCCCTCACCGAGAGTTTCCTCCACTATCCGAACAACAAGTTCGTGCTCTTGGCGCTGCTCGGGGCCACGGCGGGACAGGGTGTGGTCTTCTACACAGGCCAGTTCTACGCCCTGTTCTTTTTGACCATCACGCTGAACTTGGAACTCCTGAACGCCTATTTTCTCATCGGCGCGTCTTTGATCATCGGCACGCCGCTCTTCGTCTTCTTCGGTTGGCTAAGCGACAGGATCGGGCGCCTGAAGATCATCCTCACAGGGTGCCTGCTTGCCGCCTTGACCTACTTCCCGCTGTTCGCAGCCCTGACGCACTACGTCAATCCGGACCTGGAGAGATTCCAGGAGCAGAACCCGATCGTGCTGACAGCTGACCCGGCGCACTGCCGGCTGCACATATTCGTCGGGCCTTGGTCGAAGTTCTCCGATTGCGACCGGGCTCAGGACTTCCTCACCGAGGCGGGACTGTCGTTCGACACCGCCGACGCACCGGCCGGCACCAAGACCGTTAGCATCCAGATCGGCGACACGAAGATCGAGGGGTGGAACGAAGAAAACTGGCAAGAGGCCCTGGTTGCCGCGGGCTACCCCATCAAGGCCGACCCGGACGAGGTGAATTGGCTGATGGCGCTCGGAATCTTGGTCATCTTTTTGGTCTTCGCCACCATGACCTATGGGCCAATTGCGGCCTTCCTGGTCGAGCTGTTCCCGACCAATATCCGCTACACCTCCATGTCCCTGCCCTATCACATCGGCAACGGCTGGTTCGGCGGCATGCTGCCCTTGGTGACCACCGCCGTCGCCGCGGCCTCCGGGAACATCTATATGGGTCTTTGGTATCCGGTCGTCGTGGCTTTGATGACGGTCTTTGTCGGCGTGGTGTTCTTGCGGCGGGTGAAGGAACGCGACTTCGAGGCATAAACGGGTCGCCGCTACACTCAAGTCCTCTTCTTACCGCTGGTCGTGACGTAGCTGTTCTGCCAGGTCCAGAACTCGGCATTGTCGAGCAAGCTCAGCGTCTCGTTCCAGACAGTCTCGCTGACGAACCCGGAATCGAGAATGGACTTGCCGAGCTCTTGCAGAACAAGCCTCCAATAGCGCGCTGTGGGGGAGCCGCCATTGAACAGGATCGTTTCGCCATGGACCTCGATGTCGGCGAAGCCCAGCCGCTGCAATAGCGCGCCAAGCCGCCGCCCGATGAAATAATCGATGCCGCGGCTGGCGGACCACGCAAGGAACCCCTCCCAAAACAGTCGCAACGTGCCGTTGTCGGTGGCCAAGACGGGGTGGAAGTCTGGTTCCTCGATCAAGATCGCGCCGCCCGGCCGAACCGCTGCGGCAAGCCGTGCAACCACGTCGATGCGCTCCGGGATATGGTGGAGGAACGCACGTCCACACACCAAGTCGTAGCCGTCGCCGAGCGCGTCTTGCGTCAGGTCGAGCTTTTTCACTTCAAGGTTCGGCCGCGAACAACGCTCAAGAAAGCGCGTGTCGATATCGCTCGTCACAACATGGCCCGACGCGCCGACCCGCTCGGCGAGCCACTGCGAGATGGTGCCGTTGCCGGCCGCGACTTCCAGGCAATTCCAGCCCTCCGTGACCCCGAGCTGCGCGAGCCGGAAACACATCTGCGGGTCGAGCATGGCCGACATGATGGCGAGGCGCTCATCCTCCACCGGATTCGAATGCGGAAGAACGTAGTCGCTCATGCGAACCGGTCCCTATTCCATCTCCACCACCAGCCGGCCGCGGACCTTGCCCTCAAGAATGGCATTGGCCGCAGGGATCACGTCGTCGAGGGAGATCGTGCGGGTCATGCCTGCGAGCTTGGCAAGATCGAGGTCGCGGGCCAACCGCTCCCAAGCCTCCACCCGCAATGGCTTCGGTGCGTAAACGGAATCGATGCCAAGAAGCGACACCCCGCGCAAGATGAAGGGCGCCACGGAACTGGGCAAATCCATCCCGCCGGCAAGGCCGCAGGCCGCAGCCGCCCCGCCATACCGGGTCATGGACAACGCAGTCGCCAGCGTGGTCGAGCCAACGGAATCAACCGTCGCGGCCCACCGTTCCGTCCCCAGCGGTTTGGCTGGCTTGGCGAGTTCCGATCTGTCGATGACCTCGTGGGCGCCAAGCTCCTTAAGATAGCCGGCCTCCTCCAGGCGCCCCGTAGAGGCGGTGACATGCCAACCCAGGTCACGCAGCAACGCCACCGCCACGGACCCGACGCCGCCCGCTGCCCCTGTGACCAGCGCAGGCCCGTGGTCTGGCGTCAATCCGTGCCGTTCCAAGGCCATCACGCACAACATGGAGGTATAACCGGCCGTTCCGATCGCCATGGCTTGCGCAGGCGACAAGCCATCCGGCAGCGGCACCAGCCAATCGCTCTTGACGCGGGCGCGCGGAGCATATCCGCCCAAATGGGTCTCGCCGATCCCCCAACCGTTCAGGACGACCGCGTCGCCGGGCCCGAAGCCGGAATGCTCTGAGCTTTCGACGATCCCGGCAAGGTCGATGCCGGGGATCATGGGATACCGCCGCACGACCGGAAGCTTGTTTGTGATCGTAAGCCCGTCCTTGTAGTTGACGGTCGAGTGCGTCACCCGCACGGTTACATCGCCGTCCATGAGATCTTGCTCGGGAAAATCACCGAGACGCGCTGTGTGAGTCTCGTTGTCCTTTTCGAGAATGATGGCTTTCATTTCACTCGCTTTCGAAGGGCCTTGTTGGAATGGTCTTGGAGAGTCCGCTATCGTGTGCTTCTACGATAGCAAATCGCCGGTCGCGGCGTGGCAGATATTGGTTCGGTTCCCAAAATCCATGAGGTGATGCAGTGATTACCAAGGTTCGCGGTGACATTCTTCTAAGCGGCGCACGGGCGATCGCCCACGGCGTGGCACCGCACGATCATTTCAACCAGGGCTTGGCGCTGGCCTTGCGCGAGCGCCATCCGGCGATGGCGAAGGACTTCCGCCACTACTGCCATCAGCAGAACCCGAAACCGGGCCATGCCTGGCTATGGGCCGGGCCGGAACGGGTCGTGATCAACTTGATGACCCAGGAGCCGGCGCCCGACAACAAGGCTCATCCAGGGAAGGCAACGACGCACAATGTCAGCCACGCGCTCAAGGAGTTGCGCAAGATTCTCGAAGCCGAGCCGATTGCGTCTATCGCCTTGCCGCGGCTAGCGACCGGCGTCGGAGGTCTCGACTGGGATGAGGTCGAGCCACTGATCGAGGCCCATCTCGGTGATCTGCCCATTCCGATCATCATCTATGAGACCTACGAGAAGAACCACAAGGCGGCCGAACCCGCGTGAGCACAACGCCGGAAAGACATCTTGGTATGGTGTACGGCCGCCGGTTCACCGCCTTCGTCAGTGTGTTGCTGATCGGGAGCCTTGCGTTGATGCAGGAGACCTTTGCGCAGAGTCAGGACGCGCTGGCGCCGCCGGACGTCACGGCGACATCGGTCTTCGTGATGAACGCGGATACGGGGCAAGTTCTCTACGCCAAGAATCCCGACAAGGTGTTCCGGATTCTCAGCCTGACCAAGCTCGTCACAGCTTTCGTCCTCGTGGACAAGATGGGTGATCGCCTATCGGAGACCGTGACGGTCCGCCCGGCCCACCGGGCCGGCGGTTCGAGTGCCGGCTTGAAGCAGGGCGATGTCTGGACCTTGCAGGATTTGCTCTACGGCTTGGTCCTGGTCTCCGGCAACGATGCCTCCCTGGCCATTGCCGACCGCGTCGGGAACGATCTGCTGGCGGAGGAGAAGAAGCGCGGCAACGGGATCAAGCGTTTCGTGGCGGAGATGGGCGAGACGGCCAAGGCACTCGGGGCGACACAGGCTGGCTTCGCCGACCCCTATGGTCTGGCTCGGACCAATGTCGCAACGGCCCGGGACATGGGCGTGATTGCCGCCCGGGTGTTCACCGATCCCCGGTTACCGCCCGCCTGGGCGTGCACCGAGCGGACCTTGCGGATCGCGGGGCCGAAGGC
>Ga0207422_1004089_pt1 | contig 12751 bp, 9 predicted proteins | sample MarCyaLeptolynsp_FD_187757 | JGI IMG/M metagenome (GOLD analysis project Ga0207422, IMG submission 187757) | Marine cyanobacterial communities from Panama - species 1 Leptolyngbya sp. (SPAdes) | ecosystem: Environmental > Aquatic > Marine > Unclassified | place: Panama: Panama City | collected...
AGTTATTGTCATCGTCTCCTCCTCCATTGTCATCATCAACGGGTAGCTGACATGATACAAAAGCTGTAGCAACAAATAATAGTATTAGGTACTGTTTTACATATAATTTCATAAGATTACCTTTTTTATAAAGTTATTGTCAAAATATAGTATCATTAAGTCCAAAAGGGTTGCATTATTAAGCAAAAAAGCGATTCCTCATGGATAGCATTCTCAAAAAAAATCTTAGTCAAATAACATTGTCTCTCCAAGGAGATATGGTATAAGAAATCTCCTATTTTTCCCCGGCAATAACAGGTGTATTTATCTCTTCGGAAATATATATATCACCTATCTCAATATCCGTATCCCAATGTCCTTCGTTGTTAAGATATGCCTGACCAGTACACTTATATTCAATCCAGCCATATTGATGACCATTTTCTGTATTGATCAGCACACACCAATATCTTATATCATCTGATACCATATTGCCTAGCATCTGTGTCATTATTCCTGTATCCTTGTCAATAAATCCACCTAGCGCAAAAAGTTGTTTACCATACCAATAATCTTCAAATCTTAACTCTTCGGTAAAGCCTCTATCAATAGAATATCCTTTTTCTTTACCTAATAGTCTAGGTCCGCCGAAAGGAAAATAAGCGACCTGCTCCATCTGCCCCTTAGCTAATAGATTAATTTCACCCTGTAACTGAAGAGCATATCCTTCTACTTCTAAACCACTATGAAAAAGTGGGTCTAAGTTAGTTACACCTTTGATTAAAGAGGTTTCTATATCCATTGCCCTATCCATGTTGATATCAAGAGCAAGTTTAGAGAATGGGCCTTTATAGTGAGCCGAGTTATTGTCATCGTCTCCTCCTCCATTGTCATCATCAACGGGTAGCTGACATGATACAAAAGCTGTAGCAACAAATAATAGTATTAGGTACTGTTTTATATATAATTTCATAAGATTACCTTTTTTATAAAGTTATTGTCAAAATATAGTATCATTAAGTCCAAAAGGGTTTCACCATTAAGCAAAAAAGCCGACCTGTTAGGGGGTCGGCTTCAAAAATCAAGATATCTTATCAAATCCAATATATATCTTTACTTCTTTTTCTTCTTACGGTTCTGTTGCCCGCGATTACTGATATTATTCGGATCATTTGATCTAGTATATGTTCCTTTTGGTACCCTACCCTGAGCTTCGGCCATCTTCTGTGCTTCTGCCATTTTCTTAGAAAGCCAGCCTTCCTTTTTAGGTGCTTTCTTCAAGTCCTCAAGAGTTACCTTTGTTTTACTGTGATTGTTTTGGTAGTACTGTTGTCCTATTGAAAGAATGTTAAAAACAAGATAATAAAGATTTATACCAGCTGGGAATCCTGAAAAGAGAAAAGTAAACATAACAGGCATGATATAGACCATCTGTTTCTGGCGAGGGTCAGTAATGGTCATTTTCTGCATGAAGAACATAGAAAGACCTGTAAGCAATGCCAGCCCCGAAAGGCCTGTTATGCCTAAGATAGGAAAACCCCATGATAGGATGAACTCTGGGTTGGCTAGATCTTCTATCCACAAGAATTCAGCACCCCGAATTGCTATGTTAGATCTTAGAACAGCCCAAAGTGCAAAGAATATTGGCATCTGGAGCAACATTGGTAGACACCCACCGGCAGGATTTACTCCATATTCGCTGTAGAGTTTCATCATTTCTTGTTGTCTGCGTGTAGGGTCATCCTTATACTTCTCATTCATTTCTGCCATAAGAGGGGCCAGCAACTTAGTCTTCTGAGTAGACTGTAATTGCTTGATAGAAAGAGGGTACAGAGCAAACTTGATCAAAATCGAGAAAACTATTATAGTCCATCCCCAGCTTGGTACAAATGAATGGATAAAATTGAAAAGCGGCATCATCAGATAACGACCTATACTACCAATGAAGCCCCAACCGAATTCTACAGCTTCATCATATCCATAGTTTTCAAGGATTGCAAAATCAATTGGTCCGAGATAAATATTGTACTTATCAGTGACTGTTGCTTTTTTATAAGATTTGCTAAAAGTAAGTGCATACTTTTCGATTATTCCGTCTTGTGCTACACTTTGATTGTAGCCATCAAGCTGTACTCTTCCTTCATACTCTTCCGGATTAATTGCAAGTAAGAAATATTTTGTTTTGATTGCCGCATAATCAACATTACCCTTTATACTTGTAGTAACCGGTTCATCGTCATCGGCATCAATTTCGGTTTCTTCGCCTCCCACAACAAAGAATGCTCTTGCTTCACCTGATTCATCTACGGAGTTCTTTTCCTGATAGCGTAAGCCTTCATCCCAGATCAGGCTATAACCATTATTGGTTACAAAATTGCCCATATTGCTGATTTCGGTTGAATAGTCGAAGTCATAACTTCCATTCCTAAACACATAGGTGACAGTAAAAGTACCTCCGTCAGCAGTTTCCAGTCTACCATTCAGAGTGAATTCATCATCATCAGTTAACTCCACAGTTCCGAGAGTGTCCATTACAAAATCAACATCTCTGGTATCAAACGCACCATTGTGAGTGTTTAATACATGATATAAAGAACCAATTTCACTCCATACGAGTTGCGATTTATTCTCTCGTTGCCAGAAAGAGTAATCATTCAGAAAAAACTTTTTGAGAGAAGCTCCTTTAGAAGATATATAAGCTATATACTTATCAGTAACTACTCTTACAGTACCCGGCTCACCAAGTAAAGTCTCGCCTTCGGGTTCTGAGTCAGGCAGAGTAGCTATAGTATCCGCAATAGCTTCATTCGTCTTTTTGAAAACATCTAGATTTTTCTTTTCCGATGGAGCATTTGATTGCTCTTCATCTAATTCCTTAGTACCTGTAGTTTCGTTCTCTACAAACTCGGTATTAGTATTTTCAACTGGTACTGTATTATAGGACTGGTAAAAAGTATATCCAAACATTATAAGCCCTACTAGAAGTAGAGCAATAACAGTGTTTTTATCGAAGTTCATCTGGAAGTTTCTTTATATTAGAAATAGTTTTTTGGGGTACAGGGTCGTGCCCATGGCCACCCCAGGGATGGCAAGAAAGAATACGTTTGATAGCAAGATATGATCCCCTGGCCGGGCCATGTACCCTTAGTGCTTCTATAGCATAGTGTGAGCAAGTAGGGGTATATCTACATGAACTTGGTATCAGTGGCGAAATAATTTTTTGATAGATCCTTATGGGAATGACCAATAAAGCAGATATAGCATTGGCTATAACAGATGTATTACTACTGCTTTTTGATTGTAATCTATAATTGATATCAGAAAGGTGCACTATTTAACTAGCCAATGTCGTTACTAAGGTGATATAGGTTGGTTGTATAATTATAAGCCTTCTCAAAAAGTAATTCGGATTCCTTTTTAATATCAGCAAGCCTTATTAGTCCGGGTTTATCAATCTTTTTATTCCAGAATAGCAGTATAGATTCCCAATAGTTAGCCGAACAACTAATATTTTCATTAACAGCATGCCATTTAGAAGATTCTTCTCTGAGACATTCTCTTAACAGTCTTTTAATTCTGTTCCGAACAACTGCCTTAGGGCATACTTTCTTTCGTACAGATACACCATAACCGATTTCAAATGGAAAAGTTATGGATTGCGAATCCATAGATCTGACTATAATACTAAGCATCATGTTTTTAGAAAAAAAACGTTTTCCAGATTCAAAATGCTTTCCGAAAGAGTTATAACCTTTAAGGGGTTTTAATGATAACTTTACTCTCGGATTGCTAAGATCATTATTGTGCTCAGTAGTTGCCATAAACAAGAAAGGATAGACTTCTCGCCTATCCATATATTGACTTGCAATGAACATTAACCCCATCTGCCATTAGGCAGCTAGGCCAATCCATCAGTATTTTTTTCTCTCGTCGCTTACAGAAAGTTTCTTGCGTCCCTTAGCTCGGCGTCTCTTTAGAACCAATCTTCCGTTTTTAGAAGACATTCTCTCTCTAAATCCATGCTTGTTACGCCTTTTTCTGCGGCTTGGCTGATATGTCCTTTTCATCCTTGCTTCCGAAAATAATACAGTTCATGTTTAAGTAAGACTACAAATATAAGCATCAAATACCTATAATCAAACCCACTCTAATTATTTATCCACAATTCCTGATTCTGGTACTATCCGAGGTAACATAGAATCACTACTACCATAAATTTCATCATTGGATCTGATAAGGTAAAATGCAAGTCCGGATATTAAAACTGAAGTCAAGACAGAACCCCAAAAAATACCGGAATAACCAAATGCCTTACTAAGGAAAAATGCTAATGGAATGAATATAACAACTGTTTGTCCCAGGTTGACAAAAAAAGATATCCACGCTTTTTTCAGTACATTAAGGGTAGTTGTAGTTATCACAGTTATTCCCCTGAATGCAAGCCCAATGGGTTGGACAGCTAAATATATAGCTATATATTCTGCTACCAGAGTATCACCATCTGAAAATAATGACCCTATCAAATCTCGGGACAAAAATAAAATTATGAAAACAGTTATACCCCAAATCAACGAGAATTTTTGAGATATACTAAGCGCAACTCTAATTCTGTCCACTTTGCCAGAGCCTATGTTCTGGCCAATGAAAGCCGAGAGTACGCCCCCTAAAGCCATGAACGGTACAAAAAACAATATCTCTACCCTGCTGGCAGCTCCTACTGCAGCAGCGGCTTCTTTTGCAATCCCAAATGCAAACATATTTACGAAAAAAATACCGACAGGCATTATCAGCGAGGTAATCGCAGAAGGAAAACCTACCTGTAGTATCGATTTTGAAGAATCAATAAAACCTTTAATGCTAAAAGTATAACAAAGCATATCATATTTTCTTGTCAGAAAATACCAGGCAGCAAACAGCGTAAAAGCTCTACCGATTAATGTTGCAATAGCAGCACCTGCCAGCCCCATTGCAGGCACAAAAGCAAAACCAAAAATAAATACCGGATCCAAGAGTAAGTTTATTCCTACAGCTACACCCATTATTATCGAAGGAGTCTCTGTGTCTCCTGTAGCCCGGAGTGCAAAGTTCCCAAGCATAGGGGGGACAAGGAAAACAGATCCAGGCATCCAGATAAACATGTACTCTTCTACCAGAGGCATCAATCTCTGAGGTACATCCATTGCTATAAATATCGAATCAAAAAATAAATAAGCAATTAGGAGCAAACCTACAGTTATAACAAATGCCAATATGATAGTGTCTGTTGTAAGTCGCCTTACTCTTTCTCTGTCTCCTTCCCCTATAACTCTACTGATTACAGCTGCCGCTCCCTGGCCCAAGCCCATTGCTACACCTATAATAGCAAAAATTACAGGAAAACAGGCGGTGAAAGCTGCTAAGTGGTCATCTCCTAATTGTCCGATGAAGAAAGTATCAATTGCGTTAAAGGCTATCGCGAAACCGATTCCTAAAACCATAGGAATAGATTTGGTTAATAATATTTTGCCGATAGGACCATCAGTAAGGCTGGATAGATTTTTAGCCATTTTAATTCAGGGGGCAGAATTTGCCTGCTTTTCATTAGTGGAAAAGAAAGAATTTAAGAAGTAACCATATAGAGTAAGCGGGACCGCAATGGGAATGTTAAAGATTTGCAAAGCTTTTTTTCTTCATTTCTTCAAGCTGTTCAAGATCTTTTTCATTTTTGATTATCATTTGTTTAGGTTTTTCAATAACCAGAGGCAGCCTCAGTGTAAATGTTGTACCTTCATTGACCTCACTTTTTACACTTATTTCGCCTTTTAATGAGCGGATACTCCTCATTACAATAGCAAGCCCAAGGCCTGTACCAGATATCGTTCCTACATTTTCCGAGCGATAAAAGGCCTCAAAGATCTGACCAATATCACTTGCCGGTATACCAATACCATAATCAATCACAGAAATTACAACATGATCAGTGCCACCCTTAGTTATTGTAACTTTCACAGTATCAGCATTAGGGGAATACTTAGCTGCATTCAGTATTAAATTACTGAATATATGTCGCAATAATTTCTCGTCAGAAATTATTTCATGTTTCTGTCCGCCATCATCAAGGACAAATGCATGAGAGCCTTTATCCATTATCTTCGCTTCTTCAAATAGGTCTTTAATAAGAAGGGATAAAGGTAGTTTTGCCGGATTGATATTGAGCTTTCCCGATTCACTCTGTCCAATAGTCAGCACATCCTCAAGCAACTGGGTCATTGATTTGACCGATCCTCTTATTTTAGCTAAAAACTTCTTGAACTGTTCCATATTTGGTCCCTTATAGAACTGCTCAATAAGATAAGTAGATGTAAGTATTACAGTCAGTGGAGTCCGATATTCATGCGAAATCATCGAAATAAAGCGGGTTTTGAGCGTATTCAGCTCTTTTTCCTGATTAAGAGAACTCTCTAGTTCTATCTGAGCATTTTTTAGTTGACGCTCAGTTTTCTTTCTTTCAGCTACTTCTGATTCTAATTCGCTTAGTGTTTCCTGTAGCTCTTTTGTACGCCTATTGACCCTTTCTTCCAGGTCAATATTAATTTTCCTGGTTCTTTCTTCAGCTTGCTTTATTTCAGTGATGTCAAGAATTTGAAGCACATTGGCGCGCTGGCCCTTGAAATCTTCTATTATAGATGAAGAAGCATATATATTACGCGGAATGCCGAGCGGTCCGCTAATAGTAAACTCAAATCTGACATCCTTTCCACCAGTATCGAAAAGTGTAGTGATTTTTGTAGAAATCTTAGATCTTTCTTTATCACTAAAGATTTTTCTGATATCAGAGGCTACAATGCTTTCCAAATCATAGCCGGTTATAGAGCTGGTTTCTTCATTAGCATAAAGTACAATGAAATCACTATTTATAATCAGGGTTCCGTCGAGTGAGTTTTCAATAACAGATTGGTGAAGTTTTTCTTGCTCCAGTTTTTCTATCTGTAGCTTAGCAAACTCCTCCTTCTGGTACTGGTGCTCTATCATGAGCCTACCGTGACGTTGGTTTACTTCACCAAGTTCCTTTTTTATCTCTGCAAGTTCAGAGCGGAGTTTCTCTATTTCCTCTTTTTGGCTGATATCCTGCCCGGTATAGATAATGACAAAATATTCATCTCTTGTACAAATTCAGTAAAAGAGATGGTATAAGTTAACAAATAATTTGAACTGAAAACAAAAAATGTTTTTTGTCCATTTACCAAAGGCGAATTCCCAGATAAAATCTAACAGAGAATCTGTCACTTGTCCAAGGCTCACTCACAAACATATTATCCAGACCAAAGTCATAGCTAAGATTCATTCTTACAAGCACTACTTGAGCATAAAAAGCCCACCCAACACCTACAGGTATATAATTCTTTGTTATATCATAGGAAGCAAGTTTCTGAGGAGGAGCAAGAAAAATTGTATCTAATCCATTTCTATATCTCAACTCACTAGCATTTGTTTCTATCTGAGAATATTGTGTAACAGTATGAGTAGTAGAGACTTCTCTTTCCCATCCCAAGCTCAGTTCATAAGCCATATAAGTATCAAAACCTTGTAAAGTCATAAAGGCTCCGTATAAAGGTATAGTACCCAAGGCGCCGAATGAATAACCTTCCTGTTCTACTACTAGATAATGACCTTCGTCAAAACTAGCAACATCACCATTCCTTTTTCTGAAGCGTCTCTCAGATAGTCTTGTATAGGCTATATTTGTTGCCGAAAAATAAGTGCCGTTGATATCTACCCAAAGAGGGAGCCCGGTAGTGACACTTAGGCTTAATCCAACACGAGAAGCATCTCTGATAGGGCCATACTCACCGGATTTCAAACCAGGATCTCCATCGGATAAGCTTTCATACATTTCCCTTACGTCATCTTCAGGCAAACTTGTGCCTGCAGAATAAGGTTTTCCTATATCAAATGCGCCGTTTGGTGATATACCTTCTCCAAAGTCATTTACATACTGTCCGGCTGACATAAGACCAATGAAAGTCCTTAGACTTCTTGTACTAGGAAACCAGCCATGAGAGTTATAATAGTCTAATTCAGCAGTACCTTGTATTGTATCAAGTTCTGTGGGATCTAGCTCTTCCAGATTCCATGGTTCATCATTATCAAGGTCATCTTGTCCTATAAGTTCGGCTGAGTTGACTACTACAAAGATCAGTACAAGGCAAAAGATGCTAAAGACAGAGTACGAAAAACTAATTAATTTATTCAGACCATTAGTCCGATTATCGATAGTAGGATACGAGATAGCCCCTCCTACCATATTTACTGCTTACAGTGATAAAGTAATTTGCAGATGCTAAATTACGCGGCAATTCTACAGAATAAGTGTTTAATCCTTTATCCACTACTTCATATCTTTTTCCCAATATTACTCTTCCGTCCACAGTTGTAAAAGTCATATCAAAATAAGTAGGAACATCAGTTTCCATCTCAAAATAAATCTTGTTTCCGATAACAGGGTTGGGATAAATATCTCCAAAAAGGTCTGGCCTGACAAATGGAGCTCTGGCAAAATTATCCTGAAAGCTTATAGTATCCGCAATACCAATTTGGTATATGGTATCACTAGTTTCGATCTTGACTAATTCCACTATACAAACTGTATCGTTGCCAGCTAACGGATAATAAACTATTTCAAATGTATCAGGGAACTGAGCATCAATTACAAAGCTTCCATCGCGTTGAATACGAATATTATTGTTGACGATCAGTTGGATCATCGAATAATCGTTCACCTTAAAATAGTAGTTTACATAGTCATCAGCTATAATTGTATCAGAAGACACTTCTACCCTGATCTTGCCCGTTTGGTTATAGCCATTCTCAGTAATTGATATTTCAGCATTGATATCCAGGGCAATTAAATGTGCCATGGATAAAAAGAAAGTTATAAGTAGAATCAGTTGCCGAAAAAAATTGTGTGTTTCCATAACCGACAGTTATTAATACTGATCGCAATATCGTAAAAAATATAGATATAAAACAAAAGGGTAGTAGAATGCCATGAATCTACCACCCTTTTTATTGAAGAATAATAATTATTACTATCCTCTGTATCAGTCACAGCTTATTGCTCTATTCAAGTGCTTCTAATATCTGACCCGGTTCAATTCTCATACGATAATCAGGTAGGAAATAGCTTTCAATAATCTGTTTGTTTTTACCAATTATATATGTACCGGCAATTGGCAATGTTCCACTGTCTTCACCATTATATTTTGCCATTCCAAAACCTCTGTCGTACCATTCCTTTACTTCATCTGTTACTCTATATTTTAGTCCATATTTTTCAGCGATTATATTGCCTTGATCAGATACTACTTCAAATGGCAGGCTAAGTTCGTTGGCTGTAGAATAAGATGAATCAGGTATTTCAGGTGAGATAGCAATTACATCATACCCCTTCTTCTTGAAATCATTATAAAGATGCGAATATGCCTGCAGAGTTAGATTACAGTAAGGGCACCATCCACCACGATACCATACTAATGCTAAAGGTCCATTTTCTAGTTTTTCATAGAGATTTACCTGAGTACCCTTTCCATTAGGGAGACTAAAGTCAGGTGCTATTTCACCGGCTTCAAGTACATTATCAAATGCTCCCGATTCCAGCAGATCTGAAATTCCAGCTTCATAAGCAGCATTCTTTGCCGGAGGCATTTTGCTTAAAGACATCATTCTCTTTATCTCAAGCTTTTGCTGTAATCCAATACTCGGATCCGATAGAACAACCTGAGCTGACTCTAAGTCAACATCAGTCCCCAATATATCATCCGATTCAGTTTCAGATCCAGCATTTACTTCCACATTAGCTTCTGCTTCAGCTTCAGGCTCTTTTTCTTGTTCACTACATGATATAGTGAGTCCTGCTATTAGAAGCCCTAATGCCAAACGAGTTAATATTGTCATGATTGAATTCCTTATTTGTTTTGAGATACTTATTATAATAACGCTGTCAGAGATAAAAACATACAATTTAGTTGATTCTATCCAGTTTTAGTTCTACATCAACCATATAAGCTTCAGTCATCATAGCCTTGCGCATTTCACCACCCCACAGTTCTATCTCAGGGTCTTGGCAGTCAGTTTTAGGGTGAACCAATATATGTATATTACCATTTTTTATGTTTACAGTTATGTCTTCAATACATTGGCTCTGCCTACGATCTAAACCTTCAGCTATTCTGAGCATAGAAGCTAATTTCCATATAAGTTCTTGCTGTTTCTTTTCCAGGTCTCCATAACCAATATGTTTGTTCTTAGGGTGTGACTTTCTATGATATCTGGCTATCAAGGCTATTAGTACCGTTTCATTATAGCTAAAGCCGGCAATATTTGAGTTGCTAATTATATAGTATGAATGCTTATGGTGACTATCAGCAGATATCATAGTGCCCACATCATGAAGATAGACAGCAGCTTCCAGCAGCTCCCATTCACGATTTCCATACCCATGTAATTTTTGTAATCCCTCATACATCTTTCGTACCATTGCAAGCATAAGCACCGTATGAGTACTATCGTATTCGTATTTTTCAGCTAAAGAAATAATACTCCTTTTGCGCAAAGTTGTCAGATGTTCCCAGTTATTTTTACCATTGATTTTATTAAAAGTATCGAATACAATACCTTCTCTGAGTGCAAATTGTGAGAGTGTAATTGAATCTGCTTCTGATAGTTCCACATACCCTTTCATTATAAGGGCTCCGGCAAGTATAATATCAATTCTATTAGAATCGAGTCCAGGCATCGATTTCAGATTACCTTCAACAGCATGCCTGCTAATAATATTTACTGTATCCAAGAAATCTTTAGTTGATACCACCATTCCATTTTTCTGTTCAGGTATATCACCTCTTACTCTGAGCATCGTCATTTCAACCAGATTAGTTATAGTACCAGATGTTCCTACCAGCATATCAAATCCATACTTATGAATACCTACTGCAGTTCTGGCTACAATTGTTCTGATATGTTTCTCGCATTCTTCAATACTTTCTCTGCTGACGCGATTTTTACTCTTTTTCTTGTTCTTGTAAATATCTGCAAAAAATCTTTGAGTAAGACGTATGGCCCCAAGCTTATCACTATGAACATGCATTGTTTTGCCATTTTGTCCGACAACCGTTTCCGTGGAGCCGCCCCCAATATCAACTAGCAGTACTTTTTTATTATAAATTGGTAAGCCGTTTACCACACCTATGTAGATTATTCTGGCTTCTTCAACCCCTGAGATTACTTCTACATCAATACCACTAGCTGCTTTTACCTTAGCCAAAAACTCAGCTTTGTTGTTGGCTTCTCTCGTAGCTGATGTTGCTACTGCTCTTACGCGAGAGTTTTCAGCATGAGCAATTTTGGCAAAAGCTACCAGGGCCTTAATACCGCGTTCCATTGCATCGGCACTCAGAAACTTCATGTCTCTGCCTCCCTCACCTAGCCTGACAATGATCTTTTCTCTATTAACTACATTAAGGATACCCTCTTCATCAACATCTGCAATGACCATGTGAAAGGAGTTAGTACCCATATCTATTGCAGCAATCTTTTGTGCTGCTTGTTTAGTCGTATCTATTATACCACCTTTGCTGTCTCGTTGATTACGTTTTGCAAGATAATCAACAACAGCTTTTTCTTAGCGTTGATCCATCCTAAAAAGTGTCTTTAACTATATCTATTTATAGTAAGAGATTTTCAGTTTTCCACAATTCAGGGGAATTAACTAATTTTGTAAGCTATACTCGCCATATCAAAATCAATGCGAATCGAAAGGAAAATAGGATGTTTATCGATATAATGACTGAGGAAAAAGTTGATCAGTCAAAAGCTGACAAGCAGGTTCTTACTGACATCAAGCCCTTATTTAAGCCCGATGGAGGTCGGAACTTCTATATTGAGACATATGGCTGTCAGATGAATGTTGCAGATAGCGAGATCGTTTCTGCTCTTCTATCCGATGGTGGATACAATATGGCAGAAAGAATAGAGGACAGTGATCTTATTCTTCTAAATACTTGTTCTATCAGAGACAATGCTGAGAAGAAAATATATAACAGACTACGCCAATTAAGATATTACAAAAAGAAGAACGCTCGTCTTGTTGTTGGGATCATTGGCTGTATGGCAGAAAGACTCAAAGACAAATTATTAGGTGAGAGTGGTCTGGTCAAAATAGTTGTTGGGCCAGATGAATATCGTAATCTACCAGCTCTGGCTGATCAAGCTTTTACAGGTGAATCAGGTATTGCTGTTAAGCTGTCAAAAGTCGAGACATATGAAGACATAACACCTCTACGTACCGAAGGAATATCTGCCTGGCTTTCAATAATGCGGGGGTGCAACAACTTCTGTGCTTTTTGTGTAGTGCCGTATACTCGAGGTCGTGAGCGTAGCCGAACCCTTGATTCTGTGGTTCGTGAAACAGTAGGTCTCTGGGAAAATGGTATCAAAGAGGTGACACTTCTAGGCCAGAATGTTAATAGCTATAATGACAAAGAAAATGGTTGGGATTTCCCAAAACTCCTTACCGAGATCGCTCTGGCTGTTCCGGAGATGCGCATAAGGTATACTACCTCTCATCCCCATGATATGAGTGACGGCCTTATACGCGCTCATGCTGATAATAAAAATATCTGTAACTATATACACCTGCCAGTTCAGTCCGGTTCAGATAGAGTCCTCAAAAAAATGCGCCGAGATTACAATAGTGCCAAATATCTGGAACGTATTCAAAGTGTAAGGGCCGCTG
>Ga0207422_1004091_pt1 | contig 12749 bp, 11 predicted proteins | sample MarCyaLeptolynsp_FD_187757 | JGI IMG/M metagenome (GOLD analysis project Ga0207422, IMG submission 187757) | Marine cyanobacterial communities from Panama - species 1 Leptolyngbya sp. (SPAdes) | ecosystem: Environmental > Aquatic > Marine > Unclassified | place: Panama: Panama City | collected...
CGGTGCCCATCGCGCCCCGGCCGAGCACGCCCCGAATCTCGTAGCGGCCCTGCGTCGAGGGGGCCTCGGGGGCGGGCGCGTCGTCGTCCTCGTCCGCGTCGGCGAACGCATCCGCGGCTGCATCGGCTACGACCGCGGCGCACGACGGACACGCGTCCAGGTGCGCGTCGATCTGTTCGCGCTGCTTCGGTGCGACGCGACCGTGCACGAACGCCAACACGGAATCGGGCGACAAGCAGGACACGCGTTGGCATTGTCGCATCCCGCCCGAGGTCCGAAGCCTGGTAGCGTCGCGTCGTGACGGGTGCCCCCGACCGCATGGCGGAGCTTGCGCGGGTCGTGGCCGGCGCCCTCCCGGCCTCGCTCGCGCCCGATCCCGCAGCACTCGGTCGGGCGATTGAAGTCCGCTTCGGCCCCAGTCCGGACCTCGACCAGGTGCACGCCGTCGACTTGTGGTTGGCGGTGCGGGCGGCCGCGGGGGACGAGGTTGCGATCCGGTGCATCGAGGACCTCGGTCGCGAGGCGATCGCTGCCGCACTCGCGCCGGCGGCACCCCACGAGGCGGACGAGGTGCGACAGCGTTTGCGCACCAAGCTCTTCGTGCGCGATGACCGAGCGCCCCGGATCGAGGCCTACCTAGGCCGCGGACCTCTGCGCGCGTGGTTGCGCGTGTGTGCGCGCCGCGAGTGGCTCGACTACAGCAAAGCCAAACGCGGGCCCGTTGTGGCGGCCGACGAAGCGGTGATCGACGGCGTCGTGGTGGGTCCCGAGCCGGACGCGGCGGCCGACGACGGGGAGCTCGGCTTTTTGCGCGCGCACTACCGAGCCGAGTTCGTCGCCGCCGCCGGCGAGGCGTTCGACGGGCTGACGCCGCGCGAGCGCAACATGCTCCGCCAGCACTACGTCCATGGTCTGGCGCTCGGCCAAGTCGCGCGCCTCAACGCGGTCCACCGCGCGACGATTCATCGCTGGCTGGCGGACGTTCGCACGCGCTTGCATACGGCGATCCGAGCAGCCCTGTGCGATCGATTCGGGGTCGGCGAAGGTGAGCTGGCCAGCATCGTGCGCGTGGTCCAGAGCCGGCTCGATCTTCCGCTCGCGCCACTGCTGACGACCCGCGAACCGGGGTAGGGGAGCTCGACCCGTCGGTCGTCCCTCGAGCGCCGCCGGGCCCCAAGCCCCCACCGCACCCGCCAGATCATCGTACTGCGCGACACCGGGAGTTCCCGAACCCGCAGCGGCGCGGTTTGGTGCTCCGCCGCAGACGCGGTAGTGTGGGCGTCGGTCGTGGCGCCGTCGCGTGACTCCCAAGCGGACGCAGAGCCGTTCTACGTCGTCGAAGTTCGGGGTACGGGCGTGCTCGTGACCCGCTCTGCCCGCAAGTACACGTCGTTGAGCGAAGTCGAGCCGAGCTTTCGCGCGGTCGACGAATTGCTCGACGAAGTAGGACCCACAGCCCGGCGCTTGCTCGTCGATCTGCGCAAGATCGTCGGACGCAACGACCCCGAGTTCGAAGAGGCACTTGCCCCCTACCGTCGAAGCTTGCTCACGCGGTTTCCCGAGACGGGGCTCATCGTGCGCAGCGTCATCGGTCGTCTGCAGCTCGAACGCTACCTCGCGGCCGATGGCTTGCCTGCGACAGTGTTCGACAACGCAGACGACGCGATGTGGTGGCTCGACAGCGGTGATTGACGCGTCAGGATCGATGACCCGCGAGTGCGTCGATGTGGGCGTTACGGCCCCGTGACGACGTCACTGTCTGGGCATCATCCGCGATGCATGGCTGGTAGCATCACGTCTGCCGGAAACGCGGCGACGGAGACCTCGCAATGTACAAGCTCTACCACTCCCCGCTGTCCCAACATGCACGACGTGTCGTGTCCCTCCTCGAGACCGGTGGCATCGAGTACGAGCTCGAGCCCATCGCGATCGAAAAAGGCGCGCACATGGCTCCCGAGTACCTCGCGGTCAATCCCAACCATCAGCTACCCGCGATGGAGGTCAATGGCGAAGTCCTCCTCGAGTCCAACGCGATCATGCGGTTCTTGTGCGATGAGCACGGGCTCGAGTCCTGGTACCCCAAGGGAGGCATGGCGCGCGCCAAGGTCGATCAGTGGCTCGACTGGAACCAGTGCCGACTGATGGATCCCACGACGTCGCTGGTGATCAACAAGGCGCTGCTCGGCGAAAATGGGGACAAGGACGCCATTGCTCGCGCGGAGGCCAAGCTGGCCGAGGTGCTCCCCGTGCTCGAGTCGCATCTCGAAGGCAAGGACTGGGTCGCGGGGAACAACCCGACGATCGCCGACCTGTCGATCGGCTCCAACGTGTTCCAGCTGGGCTTTGCTCAAGCCACGCCGACGACGCCGCACACCGGCGCGTGGTTTTCGCGGGTGATGGAGCTGCCGGGCTTCAAGGCCTCGCTGCCTCCGCCGCCCCCGGGCGCGTAAGCGGGCCGAGATTCGGCGAACGTGCGCGTCCTCTGAGGACCTCAGGGGCGCGCTTTGTTCGTTCTGAACGAAAAACTAAGTCGCCAGCGATCGCGGGTCACGGTTGGCCACGAGCTCCGTGCCGCCGGCGAGGTGGATGAGAGCCCGCGCCGCGACGAAGACCTGTTCCGCCTCGGGCTTGTCGATCAACTCGGCGGGGAGCAGCACGACGGGCGGTTCGCCCGGTTGCACGAACACTCCGTCGGGTTCGCGTGCGTACACGTACAGGGTGTAGTCGGAGAGCCCGAAGACGCCGGCGAGTCGGTCGCACAGCGCGCGAAGCGGGTGCCCAGAGCGGCCGGCGATCCGTGCGCGCGATGTGATGCCGAATCGGTCGAAGGCGATCGGATAAACGCCAGTGGCGCGAGCCCGGCACCCTGACCCCGGTCGCGGCCGCCGTCGGAGACCTCGATGGCGATGGCGCCGACGAGATCGCCCTGCTCGACGCGGAGCAGGCGATCGTGCTCGGCGCTCCGTAGCGGACGCTTTGGCGATCGAGGCCTTGCTGCCGCCGCAGCCGCCGACCCGCGGTACTCTCGCCCTCCCCGCGTATGATTGCCAGTCGCTTCCTCGATCCCGATCACTACGACGCCGCGGTGTTCGCTGGCGGCGGCTGCCGGTGTTTTTGGCAGGCTGGTTTTTGGAGCGTCGCTGCGCCCGCGCTGGAGCTTCGGCCGCGGGCGATCGCGGCAGCCAGCGCCGGGGTCGCCTTCGCGTGCGCGGCGGTGGGGGGAACGACCGATGCCGTGCTGCAGTCGTTCAAGCGCCGCACCGCCGCCAATCGGCGCAACTTCTACCCGGGCAACGCGCTGCGCGGTGGTCTCGTCTTTCCGCACGAGCCGATGTATCGCGGCACGATTCTCGAGACCATGGATGCGACGGTACTGCGCCGGCTCGAGGACGGGCCGGAGATCCGGGTGCTCATGACGCGCCCGCCTCGGCGTGTTCCCACCGCGGCCGCGCTCGCCCTCGGATTGGCCGCCTATGGAATCGATCGGCTGGTGCGCAGGAACGTGCATCCGGTCGTCGCTCGCCGCCTGGGCTTTCGGCCCGAGGTGGTGACGGCTCAGTCGTGTCGCAACCCGGAGGAGCTCGCCGACCTGATCTTGCATTCGTCGTGCATGCCGCCGCTGACGCCCGCATTCCGGCGCGAAGGGGATGCCATCATCGACGGCGCGCTCCTCGACGCTGCTCCCGCGGATCTCGTCGACGACTTCGACCGCACGCTCGTACTGCTGTCCAAACGCTACCGTCGCTTGCCCGAGCATCCGCGGCGGCACTACGTCATGCCGTCTGAAGACCCGCCGATCGCGATGTGGGACTACGCGAGCCCGATGCTGGTGCAGCGGGCCTTCGACTTGGGTCGCCGGGACGGCGAGCGCTTCGCCGACGCTCGGCGCGGCGCGTGACCCCGCGGCGAGGTACGTTTCGACCATGTTCTGGGTCCTCCTCGCGCTGCTGATCGCGGTGCCAGTGCTGCTCGGTGCGGCGGGACGGCAGCGCGCGCTCGCGGCGGCTCACCGCAAGGCGCTTCCCGAGGCCGCGGTGGGCCTGCGGGCGCGACTTGCCGGCCTCGATGCGGCGATCGAAGGGGTGCGTTCGGTGCTGAATCTGATGACCGCGCCGATGGCGATGGCGAGTGCCGTCCTGGCTCTGAGGCGGCTGGGGACCAGCGCGAATGGCGAGGACGGCGGCCAAGGCCCGCTCGCGGTGCTCTACGCGGAGCTGGCGGACCGACCCATCCCGCCCGATGCGCCAGGTGAAGCCGGTCCGGCGACCCAAAGCTTCGAGGCGCTCCTCGTCGAGCTCGATCGCATCGACGAGGCCGATCAGCGGGACCTTGCGGACGTGGGCCTCGACCGCGGCCGAATCGTGTCTGCGCTCGCGGCCCCGGTCGAGCCCGAGCGGTGGGTCCGAGAGCTCGTCAGCGCACTGGACTATTGGCAGGACGCCGTCGCGAACCTCCGCGACGGGACCGCGTACCGGTAGCGGCGGTCGGCCGGGGCGTTGGTACGATGGGGCGTGGATTCCACGCCCGACTCCGACACCGGGGAAGCGTTCGGCGATGGGGTGCCGATCGATTCGATCGAGGCGGGGCGAGCCGAGGCTTCGGTGGCGAGCCGCCTGTTCGGCAAGGGAGTACCGGTTTCCGTGGGACGGTTTCGGGTGCTCGGGCGCATCGGCGCCGGGGGAATGGGCATCGTCTACGCGGCCTGGGATCCGCAGCTCGAGCGACGGGTCGCGATCAAGGTGCTCCGGATTGCCGGCGACCAGGAGCGCGCGCGCAAGCGACTGCTGGCCGAGGCTCGCGCGGCGGCGCGGCTGGCCCATCCCAACGTGGTCACCGTGCACGATGCCGGGACCGACGATGGTCGCGTGTGGGTGGCGATGGAGTTCGTCGACGGCGAGACCCTCGGCGATTGGCTCGACGCCGAGCCCGGGACCGACGCGATTCTCGCGGTGTTTCGGGAGGCGGGGCGGGGACTCCGGGCGGCGCATCAGGCCGGTCTGGTCCACCGCGACTTCAAGCCCGCGAACGTACTGCTGTCGCCGGACGAGGCCGGGCGGGTGCGGGCGCAGGTGGCCGACTTCGGTCTCGCCGCGGTGACCAAGCCGGCCCGCAATGCGCCCCAGGCCGCCGCATTCGAGATCACCGCCCTGACGCGAGACGGCGAGGTGGTGGGTACGCCGGCCTACATGAGTCCGGAGCAGCTCATCGGCAAGCCCTCGGACGCGCGCTCCGATCAGTACAGCTACTGCGTGGCGCTCTACCAGGCGCTGACCGGTCGACTGCCGTTCGACGGCAAGACCTTTCACGCGCTGCGCGAGGCGGTGCTTCACGAAGGGCCACCCAAGCCCGTTCGCGGCATACCCCGCCGCGTCGAGGCAGTGCTCATGCGGGGCCTGGCTCGCGATCCAGACGCGCGCTTCGGCGACATGGGGACGTTGCTCGAGCAGCTCGAGCCGCGCTCGAGTGGAGCTTGGGTCGCCGTCGCCGGGGTGGCGCTCGCCTCGGCGGTGGGCATCGCCGCCGCCTCGACCGGCCAAGAGACGGGGCCGGGGGTGCCGCCTCCCTGTCAGGAGCTCGATCTGCCGTGGGCGCGCTCGATCGGTGGTGCCGATGCGCTTCGCACCGCGCTCGCGGGGTCGTCCGTTCCCGCGGCGGCGACGATCGCCGCCTCGGTCTCGTCCAGCGTGGCGGGCTATCACGATCGTTGGCTCGCCACGCGCGAGCGCGTGTGCCGTGCGACGCACGTCGACGGGACCCAGTCCACCGACTTGCTCGACCACCGGATGGGCTGCCTCGACATGCGGCGGCGAGAGATCGCCGCGCTGGCCCAGGTGGTGGTCGCCGATCCCAAGGCGTCGGTGGTCAATGCCACCGTGGACGCGTTCGAGCGCGTCGACCCGCCCGAGCGCTGTGAAAAAGCCTGGTGGGGACGTGACTCGCCCAAGCTCGAGGGGGAGGGGCTCGATGAGGACTACGACGAGCTGCTCGAGCTCCAGGCGATGTTCCGACTGGGGCGCTACCGGGAGGGCCTGCCGCGGAGCCGGGAATTCGTGGAGCGCGTGCGACCGCGGGCCAACGGTCGCCTCCGGGCGCTGGCCCTGCAGATGTTGACGGCCTACGCATCGCGCAATGGCAAGGTCGACGAGGCCAACGAAACCGCACGGGAGGTCCTCGCGCTCGCCATCGAAACGCGCCGGCCCGACATTGCGGCCGACGTCGCTGTCGAGCTCGTCTGGCTGGAGGGTTACGTGCGCGGGGACTACCCGGCGGCGGAGCGGATCGGGAACCTGGGCCTGGCGTGGGCGACGGCCTCCGATCGTCCCCGTGCGCGGTCGTCGATCGTCGACAACCTCGGGGTCGTGGCCTTTCTTGCCGGTGACGCGAAGCTCGCGGAGCAACGTCACCGGGAGGCGATCGCGATTGAGGTGACCCTGGAACAGCCGTACCCGGCGACCGGCATTCGGCTTGCCATCAATCTTTCGGCTGCGCTCATTCGGCTCGGGTCCGCGGAGCAACTGGCCGAGGCCGAGCAGTTGCTCGACGACGCGATCCAGACCGCGGTGAATACGTACGGCGAGCAGCATCCGTACGTGGCGCTACTGCTGCACAACTACGCAATGCGGCGCGGCAGCGAGTACGCGTGCGAGCATCATCGAGGCGAGCTCGACCGCGCCCGTTCGATCAAGGTCGCCAACTTCGGGGACTCTGCCCTACCGCTGGCCACGACGCTCAACGTCATCGCCGCCTGCCAGAGTGTGGCTGAGGAGTACGACGAAGCCGCCGAGGGGTTTGCCAAAGTGGTCGAGATCCGCAGCAAGGTCGGTGGGCCCTTCAATCCCCAGCTGCGCTCGACGTACCTCAACTGGGGCATCTCGGAGCTCTACCGAGGGGACCTCGATGAGGCCGAGGCGCTCTATCGCAAGGGGATGAAGGTCGTCGCGGAGTCCGAAGGCGAGGACTCGGTGCGCATGCATTCATTTGACTTCCGTCTCGCCGAGCTGACGGCCGCGCGAGGGGATCGCGACGCTGCGATCCAGCAGATCGACGCTGCGATCGAGCTTGCGGCGCGCGACGAAGGGGCACAGGCCGATCTGGCGCTCTATCGGCTCGCGGTCGCACAGCTTCGGTGGACCGAGGATCCGCAGGGCGCGGTGGCGCTGGCCCAGGAGGCCGCGGACGCCTTGGCCGAACATCCCACGGTTGCCGGCGACGCTGCCCGCGCTCGTGCGTGGGTCGAGTCCCCCTCGGCGTGGAAGCGTCCCGGACTGTAGTCCGAGGTCGGACTCGGGAACCCCAGCTCCACTGATAGAATCCGAGCTGGATGATGCGGGGACTTGGTTTCGTGGGCGCCGCTTGGTGTCCGCTGGCGCTGGCGTGCTCTCCTCTGGCCCAGGCGGAGCCGCTCGATGGTGACGAGCAGACGACGGGCTCGGCCGTCGCGACCGATGCAACGGGGGCGATGGATGGGCCGGGGCCCGACGACGGACTGGATCCCGACGACGGCCCCAGCGACGGCTCTGCGGACGCGTCCGACGACGATCCCGACGATGGTCCCGATGATGGTCCCGACGATGGCCCGGCGGACACGACCCAAGGGAGCGACTTGGATACCGGCGACACCGGCCCCGATGATCCCCGCTGCGGCAACGGGATGGTCGAAGAGGGCGAGGAGTGCGACGACGGCAACGACGACAACACGGATGCGTGTACCGAGCAGTGCACAGCGCCGTCGTGTCGCGACGGAATCGTCTCGGGCACCGAGACCGCGGTCGATTGCGGCGGTGATGCGTGTCAGGCGTGCCCGGTCGGAAGCACGTGTGCCGTGACGGAAGACTGCGAAGTGGACCTGTTGTGCAACCCGAAGGCGTTGTCGTGCGTGTATCCACGCAGCTGCCTCGGCGTGCAGGAGCTCGACGAAGAGGCGGGCACCGGGTACTACGAGATCGACCCAGAGGGGGATGGGTCGCACTTCGAGGCCTACTGCAACATGACCTACGAGGGGGGCGGCTGGACCCGCGTGAGCGACGAGTACTTTGCCAACGTCGACCCGGGCTGGTCGTTCACCGAGACCACGAGCTGCGGCGACATCGATGGTGTCCTGGGCGGCTACGGCCTGCTCGGACAGGGGGCCGAGCTCACCCGCCAGGTCGATCTGCTGGGCGTGCCGCACACCCAGGCCTCGCTTCGGGCCGTGTTCCTGTTCATCGACAGCTGGGACAACGAGGAGGCGATCGGTCAGCTCGACGGGGCCACGGCGTGGACCGAGCAGCACCTCGTGACCGGTTCGGACATCTGTGGCGGCGTCTGGGGCGATACTCAGCAGACTCTGCAGGGCTTTGTCGACCACACCGGCGACACGGCGGAGATCCGGATCACGACGACGCTCAATGAAGGACCCAACAACGAGTCCTGGGGTATCGACGCCCTGCGGGTGTTCGTGCGCTAGCCCGGCGGAAACAGGGCAGACCGCCCTCGGGGCGTAGACCGAACCTCCGCGAAAAAAGCCACTTCGTCGTGATCAAAGCGGGCCGTCGCCGGGACAGACGGCCATGACCTGCCAACGCAGCGCCCTACGCCCCACGGGCCCCCTGATGACCCTCGCCGTGGCTGCGCTCTTTGCGTGCGATCCCGGGGGCTCCGACGACGGTAGCAACCCCGGAACCGACGGGAGCTCGGATGGCTCGGATGCGAGCGCGACCGACGGCGGCTCGGACGACGGCGTCGACGGCTCGACGGGAACCGACAGCCTCGACGACGGGTCGGACGGCTCGGATGGGTCGGACAGCTCGGGTGGCAGCGGGGGTCCCGAGTACCAGCCGTACACCGGCGACTACGAGCTCGAGTCGTTCGATGTCGTCAGCACCGACGGGGTGCTCGGCGAGGTTGCGATCACCGTCGGAGACGACGGCGACGTGCATATCGCGTTCTCGGACCGAGCCGTGAACGGCAACTTTCGACTGCGCTACGCGCATCGTCCGTACGGCGCGCAGGACTTCGAAACGATGGAGGTCGCGCCGCTCGTGCACGAGCCGGTCGAGGTCTTTGTCGATGCCGAAGGACGTCCGTGCATCGTGTCGGTTCGCCGTGAGAACTCGACCGCGGCCCCTTCGGATCTGACGCTGTCGTGCCGCAATGGCGACGACACGTGGGAAGACGACGTCGTCGACGCCTTTGCCGGCGGGCTCGACAGTCCTCTCGATCTCGACCTCGCCGTGGACCTCGACGGTGAACCCGCCCTGTTCTACCTGCACCCCAATACCGGCGAGATGACCACCGCGCGTCGCTCCGGCGGCACGTGGTCCATGGACACGACCGCAATCGCCGACGTCGCGCTCATCAGCGCCAACGCGATCGCGATCGACTCCAACAACGAGGTGCACCTCGCGATGTTCGGCTTTCCCACCATCGATCCCAACGATCCGAGCGGGGCGTACTACGTGGGGCCCGACGGGACCGTCGCCTTCGGGGCAGCGTTGGGCTCGAATGCTTCAGGCGACCTCGACCTGGTCCTGCTGCAGGACGATGCTCCGATGATCACGCGCGCCGACGGCGTGTTCTACACCCTCAACACCGACGAGTTGGTCCCCTTTCTCGAGGAGTTCGAGCACCCCGAAAATGTGCTCGATTTTCGCGTGCGCTACGACCCGATTGATGACGTGACCTTCCGGACCTACAACATCGGCAACATCGGCTTCGACGTGCGCCAGGGTGGTGCGGTGTGGACCGAGTTCGAGGATCCTGGCTCGGGGGCTTCGGTGCGACCGGCGTTGGGCTTTGGCCAGCTGTACCTCGCGCACTGGGAGGGGGGTGGCGTGCCGCCGCGTTTGCGTCTGGTGGTCGCTTCCCCGAGCTGAGCCGAGGTCGCGGTACCATGCGCCCGTGGTCGAGGCCGCGCCGCCAGTCCGCTTTCTTCGCCTGCAGAGCGGGATGCGGCTGGCGTACGCGATGCACGGAAGCGGGCCGGCGCTGGTGTGTCCGGCCTGGTGGGTGAGCCATCTCGAAGAGGATTGGCAGGACGAGGGGTTTCGCGCGCTGTTCTCCGGGCTCGCGCAACACCACACGGTCGTGCGCTACGACCGGCTCGGATCGGGACTCAGCGATCGCGACCGGGAGCGGGCCGACCTCGCGGAAGAGGTCGGGATTCTCGGCGAGCTCGTCGACCACCTCGAGCTGCAGCGACTGTCGATGTTCGCCGTCTCGTGCGCCGGGCCGCCCGCGCTGCAGTACTGCGCCGAGCATCCCGACCGGGTGGAGCGGCTGGTGTTCTTCGGCTCGTTCCTACGCGGAGCGGACGTAGGGCCGCAGCCGATGAAGGAGGCGATGCAGGGCCTGGTGCGTGCGCATTGGGGCATGGGGGCGCGCGCGATCACCCAGCTGTTTGCGCCCAACCTCGAGACCGAAGGGGTGCGCAAGGTCAGCCGGGCCCATCGACGCGCGGCGAGTCCGGAGATGGCGGCGCAGCTGCTGTCGCTGACCTTCGATGTCGATGCCCGGAGCGCGGCCGCATCGGTGAATGCCCCGACGCTGGTTCTTCATCGCAAGCGCGATGCAACGATCCGGCTGTCGGCGGGACGCGAGCTGGCGGCGTCGCTTCCTCATGCCGACCTCGTAACCCTCGAAGGCGACGCACACGTTCCGTGGATCGGAGACGTCGATGCGGTGCGCCGCGCAGTCCTCGAGTTCCTCGGGGCCGCCCCCAACGGCGAGACGTCGCGCCCCGAGCCGAGCGGTCCTCGGCTGCACCAGCAGGGCGAGCTGTGGGCGCTGCGCTGGAACGGACGAACGGTCCATCTCAAGGATGCGCGTGGGCTGTCCGATCTTGCGATCTTGCTGCGCCGCCCCGGCGAGGCGGTTCACGTGGCGACCTTGTGGTCCGGGGCCGAGAGCGCTGCGATGGGCGGTAGCGAGGACCCGGTCCTGGACGACGAGGCGCTCGCGAGCTACCGCGCCCGCTTCGAGGAGTTGGGCGAGCTGTTCGAGCAAGCCAAGGCGCAGGGCGACGCCGAGACGGCCACCAGACTCGAGGACGAGCGCGAGGCCCTCGCCAAAGAGTTGCGCGGCGCGGTTGGGCTCGGCGGTCGCAAGCGCCAGTTCGCCGAGCCATCCCAGCGCGCCCGCAAGGCCGTCACCGCTCGGATCCGCGCCAGCATCAAGAAAATCGACACGGTGAATCCAGAGCTCGCGGCACACCTCGAGCAGAGCATTTCGACAGGAATGTCGTGCAGTTACGATCCGGATCCGGTCGTGCGTTGGGATGTGGCAACCGACTGAGCCGCGCGGCTAGATCGAATCTGGCCGGCTGCGTCTTCGGAACTGGCGCCTCGGGTTTGAAGGACAAACCCGATGACCACCACGCAGACTCAATCCCCCCGCACGTCCACGCAAGCCTCCGGGAGCAAGCACCGTCGCCAGAGCATGATGCGCACGCGGCAGGCTCCCCTGATGCGGCTCTACGAGGTCGAGCCGCAAGCGGCACTGATCACCGATGGTGCCAGCACGGTGCGCGGCGCCTTTCGTCGTCACGACGCGGTCCACGGCGAGCTGCGGATCGGAACCGCCAACCCCCACACCGCGCCGCTCTCGATTCACAGCGCGGTGGGTGGTGACCACGACGGCCCGAATCCCGGCGACTACCTCTGTGCAGCTCTCGCCGGCTGCTTCGATACCACGCTGCGCATCATCGCCGACCGCTACGCTGCCAAGCTCGACGAGCTGTGCGTCTCCGCCAAGGCCCACGTCGACGTGCGCGGCACCTTGTGTATTTCGCCCGACGTCGAGGTTGGCTTTTCCCGTATCGACCTCCGCGTCGAGATCGCCGCCTCGAGCATTCCGGAGCCGCAGCTTCGCATGCTCGTCAGCGCGACCGAGCACTGCTGCGTCGTGCTGCGTACGCTCCAGGGCGGCGTGCCGGTCGAGCTCGAGGTCGTGATCGGCGACTGCTCGGCGTGAGGCCGGCTGCCGATGGGTCGCTCAGCCTTTCAGCAGCTTCGCGGTTTCGATCGCGCGCTGCTGAAACGCTCGGGTGGTCGTCCGTCGGTGCTCGAGCACGTCGGCCGGCAGGCCCCACGCATCCATGTGGTCCAGGGCGGTCGTGGAGACGTACAGGTCCCACGCGACGAGACCATCGCGAACCCGGCCGGTGGCCGCGAAGTAGCGGGCGGTGAAGGCCTCACTCGCGTCGTACCCGGCGGCGATTTCGAGCTCCGCCCGTGCTGCGGCCACGTCCGACAGCGGGTCACCAACCGCGGCATCTTCCCAGTCGAGCACGGCGACGATTCGCTCGTTGCGCCACAGGAGGTTGGCGGCCCAGTAGTCGCCGTGCAGCAGGCACGGCGTCGCGGGCGGCGGGGTCGGGGCGCCGAGCCGCGCCACGACGCTCGTCGGGTCCTCGCGCGGAGGTAGGCCGTGTCGTGCTCGGCCCTGGTGGGCATGAATCGAGGCGAGCACGTCGGCCATCGCCATCGCGCCGCGGGCGGGCGGCGCGCTCGTGCCCTCGACGCGCTCCATCACCATCGTGTCGGCGGACCACAGCAACAGCGGGCGTGGCACGACGACACCCTCGGCGTGCAGCGCCTCGAGCAGCGCGTACTCGCGTGTGATGCTCAGACGACCATCGGGGTCGGGTCGATGTCGGATCACGACCCGCCGAACGTCACCGCTGGCCGACGTCAGATCGGCCCCGAGCGTGGTCGCTGAGACGCCGCCGGCGAGCGGCTCGACCACCGTCCGGATTGCGCCGGGGCACAGGG
>Ga0207422_1004095_pt1 | contig 12733 bp, 9 predicted proteins | sample MarCyaLeptolynsp_FD_187757 | JGI IMG/M metagenome (GOLD analysis project Ga0207422, IMG submission 187757) | Marine cyanobacterial communities from Panama - species 1 Leptolyngbya sp. (SPAdes) | ecosystem: Environmental > Aquatic > Marine > Unclassified | place: Panama: Panama City | collected...
ATCTGCGCGAGGGCAAGGGATGTCACCGGCGCGCCAAGACGCTCTACGGGGCGACACGGCAGCTCGTCCCGCGGCTCGAGGTCGACCGTGCGCAAGACCGCGACATCACGTCGGTGCTCGAGTTGTTCCGGGCGGGGCTGTTGCCGATCGGCTTGGACACGTAAGAAGCGTGCATGGCCGACGTCGTCGTTCACGGACTCCCGCCCAGCAGCTACACGATGACCGCGCGCATGGCGTGCGGCGAAAAGGGCATTACGCACGATGTCAGCCCGGTACAGCTCGGCACCGAAGCGCTCGCCGAGCTCCATCCCTTCAGCAAGGTCCCGATCCTGGAGCACGGCGACGTCCGGATCTACGAGACGAGCGCGATCTGTCGGTATATCGACGACGAGTTCGAGGGCCCCTCGCTCGCCCCATCCGATCCCAAGCTCAGCGCTCTCATGGAGCAATGGATCAGCGTGGTCAACTGCTACGTGTACGAAGACTGGGTGCGGCAGTACATCCTGCAGTACATCTTCCCGCGCGGCGAAGGGGGCGCGCCGGACCGGGCGGCGATCGACGCCGCGGTCCCGCGGATCGACCATCAGCTCGGGCTGCTCGACAAGGACCTGGCAGACCGCAAATTCCTATGCGGCGACACGGTGAGCATCGCGGACATTTTCCTCACGCCGCTGCTCGCGGGCATCGCCCGATTCGACGAGGGCAAGGCGCTGCTGGGCAAACACCCGGGGGCGGCGCGTCTGCTGGGCACACTCGTGGAACGGCCGGCCTTTCAGGCTTCGATTCCGCGCGAGGCATGAGCTGAACCCGGCGCCCACTTCCTGCTAGATTCCTTCGCGTGAACCTCCCGCAGTGGAGACTCGGCGCTGCGGCGCTTTGCCTGGCGCTGGTCGCGTCGTGCGGCGGCGACGACGAGGACGTCGTTCGCGAGATCATCGGGCCCAGCGGTGGCTTGGTCACCTCGCACGACGACCGACTCAGCATTGCGCTGTTGCCCGGTGCGCTGGCGGAGGACACCGAGATCATCATCTTCCCCAGCGAAGAGCCGCCTTCGATCTACGGTGCCGCCTATCGTGTTCAGCCCGACATCGACCTCGGGGTTGCAGCAGAGGTGACCTACCGTCGGCCGCTGCCGCCACTCGAGCCGCGCGCGGTCGCGGTCGCGGGCATCCATCGCGACGACTACACCGGCGGCGAAGGATTTTGGCAGCCGCTGCAGCGTCTGATCCTCGATCTCGACGCCGAGTCGGTCACCGCCAAGGACACCGAGCTCGCGCTCTACTACGGGATGTTCGACTTCACGACGGACTTCAGCGGAGGTGGCGGCGTGGCGGAGTGCGCGGCCAATGCGGCCGCTTGCTACAACGGCAATGTGTTCCCCGCCGGCACGGGTCCGCGGGACGTGTGCTTCGGCGACTTCGACTTCAACGGCATCGGCGACGTCGCGGTGGCCAACGGCGGCGCGGATACGGTCAGCGTTCTGCTCGGCAGCCAAACCGGCGCCCTCGGAGCACCCACTCCCTTCATCGTGGGCACGGCCCCAGCGGCAGTCGGCTGCGCCGAGCTGTCGGGCGATGGGGCCACCGACATCGTGACCGCCGTCGGGGGCATCTCGTCGGTGGTGCTCGCGCTCAGCAACGGCGACGGGACGTTCACCCAAGCAACCCCGACCACCGTGGCCTCCAATCCGGTGGATGTTGCGCTCGGCGATACCAACCTCGATGGCTTTTCCGACGCCGTGGTCGCCGGTGCGCAGGGAGCCGTGACCGGACTGGTCATCGGCGGGATGGGTTTCGTCAGCACGGGGGACCGCACGACGACGGCAGCGATCCCGAGCCCGTCCGGGGTCGTGGTCGGCAACTTCAACCCGGCCGCCGACCAGATCCGGGATGTTGCGGTGTTCGGCGGCGGCACGTTGGTGGTCGCGCTCGGCGTTGGTGACGGCACGGTCGGCGAAATCACCGAGATGGGCGCCAACGCGGTCGGCTCGGGCCTGAGCCGCGGCACGGTGGCCGACGTCACCTCGGATGGCGTCGACGACATCATCATTGCGGACGCATCTGGCGGGGGCGTCCACGTGATTCAGTCGCTGGGAGACGGCGTTTCGTTCATGCCACTGTTCCAGCAGACCGGGAACGGCGCCTACGACGTCGCGGTCGGCGACTTCGACGGGGACGGCAACCGGGCGGACCTCGCGATCTCGAACAGCGGCGACGGCACGATCACCGTTCTGGTGCGCGTTGGCGTGGCCTATGCCAACGCGGGAACGCTCAGCTCGGGCAACAGCCCGCGGGGGCTCGCCGTGGCCGACCTCAACGGCGACCGCCTCGACGACATCGTGGTTGCCAACGAGGGTGACAACACCGTGACCCTGTTTCTGTCGAGCATTTGATGTAGCCTCGCGGCCCGATGCACGTCAGCAGCGGGTTCGATTCGGGAAACATCATCGTTCGCAGCGCGGGCTCGGAGGGCGAGGTCGAGCTCGAGATTCGCCCCGACGCGGGAGAGGACCACTTCCAGTGGTTTCACTTCCGAGTCACGGGCGCGGCCGGCCGGTCGCTCGCGCTCAAGATCACCAACGCCTCGCGCGTCAGCTATCCCGAGGGCTGGGAAAACTACAACGCGTGCGCATCTTACGACCGTCAGGAGTGGTTCCGCGTGCCGACCCACTACGAGGGCGGGGTGCTGACCATCGACCACACGCCGGAGCTGGACTCGGTCTACTACGCGTACTTCGCCCCGTACTCGCTCGAGCGTCACGCCGATCTCGTCGCCGAGGTCGCGGGGATCGAGGGCGTGTCGTACGAGCGACTCGGGGCCACGGTCGACGGCCGCGACATCGATCTGCTGCGCATTGGCGAGCCTTCGCCACAGCGCAAGTCGTGCTGGATCATCGCTCGGCAGCATCCGGGGGAGTCGATGGCAGAGTGGCTGATCGAAGGCCTGCTCGATCGTTTGCTCGACGACGAAGATGCGATTGGTCGGTGGCTGCGCGAGCGGGCCACGTTCTACATCGTCCCGAACATGAACCCGGATGGTTCCTTTCGCGGGCACCTGCGCAACAACGCCGCGGGCGCCAATCTCAATCGCGAGTGGGAGTCGCCTTCGACGGAGCGCAGCCCGGAGGTCTACTACGTGCGCGAGGCGATGCAGGCGTCGGGCGTGGACTTCTTTCTCGATGTGCACGGCGACGAGGCGCTTCCCTACAACTTCATCTCGGGAGCCGAGGGCATTCCGTCGTGGAACAAGGACGCCGCCGCTCGACAGAAGCTCTTCATGGACGCGTTGCTGCAGGTCAGCCCCGACTTTCAGACCGTGCATGGCTACGGCATCGATGCACCCGGCGAAGCCAACATGACGATGGCGTCGAACTGGGTCGGCGAGACGTTCGGCTGCCTGTCGATGACACTCGAGATGCCGTTCAAGGACACGGCCGATACGCCGCATCCGCGCGGGTGGAACCCCGAGCGTTCGCGTCTGTTTGGCCGGGCGCAGCTCGATGCGCTTCGAGCCGCGTTCGACGGCTTGCGTTGAGCCGGCGCGATATGTCCATGGGCGTGCGGGCGTTGCCCGCAGGTCGAACATGACCCACGCCGAGCCCCCGAGTCCCTGGTTGTCGATCGAGGCGTTGCTTCGGCACGCCTTTTCCCGCTGTACCGTCGTGATGCTCAACGAGGCACACAACGGCATGGTCCGTTGTCCGCGAACGCGTCGGGTCGGACGCGAGCTGCTGTCGGTGGCCCATGCGCTCGGCTGTCGCCATCTCGCCATGGAAGCGCTGCCCAACCCTGGGCCCGGTCCGGTGGTTCTCGACGGGCCGCCCGAGGCGGTGGGCTATCTGCAGCAGCCAGAGATGCGGCAGCTGGTCGACGAAGCTCTGCGCCTCGGCTTTGAGCTCGTAGCGTACGAGTCGGTGCATGGGGCACGGCCGACCTCGGTGACCGACGGAACTTCCGAGGCGGCGAACTGGCGCTGGCAACAGCAGGCCGAGCACCTCGCCGCCGCCGCACGCCGGCTCGGCGACAGTCGGTTGCTGGTGTGGGCCGGCAACGGCAACCACAAGAAGAAGGGCAGCCCGCAGTTCACCCCGATGGGCGAGCGCTACGCCCGGCTCGATGCGCCGGAGGCGTTTGCCATCGACCAGATCGGTTCCGTGGCGATGCACGATGGGCACGTGCCGATGGTCGTCGTGGACGAGCCGCTGCGACGTCGACTCGACGCGCACGGGGGGACGCTGGGGTTCGTCGCCGGGGCCGTCCCCTCGGAGATCCGCAGGACGGTGCCCGGCTACGACGCCTTCGTCGTCAGCACCGACAACGAAATGGTCGGCTAGCGAGTGCTCACGCTCGGTCGCGGCGGGCTCGCATCTGCGACAGCACCGTGTCGCCCGCGAAACCGAACAGGAAGGTCGCGCCGAGCACGAAGACAAACAGCCCGTGCCGCTCCCACCACGTCGGGCGTTGGCCTTGCCCGTGGTACAGCCCGCAGAACTTGTCGTCGCGCGTCGGAGTGGCGATGGGCTGGCCGGCACCGAGCTCGATGCGAATCACGTCGAGCATGTGGTCGCGCAGGGTCTTGAGCTCGTACTGGTCGACGTGTGGATCGGCGTGCGGGTTGCCGATGCCCGAGTGGTCGGTGAGGAAGATGTACTCACCCCCGGTCGTGCGGGCGGCCCAGCGCATGAGGTACTCGCACACCGTGTCGACGCCGCTGCTGGCGACGGGGTACACGGAGACGTTGGCGTTGGCCAACGACTCGGTCGCAGAGACGTAGCGCTGGTAGTCGGCGGCGTGCGGGGGAGCATCGGCGACGAGGAACATCAGCTGTGCCGCAGACGGCGACCAGTCGAGCTCGGTCGCGCTCTGCATCGCCGCATCCATCGCCTCGGGAAAGTCGCCGCCACCGCCCGCAGACTCGGCCCCGAGGTGCTTGACGAACGCATCGAGCGGCTCGAAGTCGTGATGGCGTACGACGTACGCGTCGTTGTGGTCGCGGTACGCCACGAGCGCGTAGCGCTGCTCCACGCCCGGGAACTCCTGCGCGATGGTCTGTGCGATCGAGCGCATCTCGACTTTGAGATATGCGAGCTCGTCGCCCATGCTGCCGGTGGTATCGAGGACGAAGCCGACCTCGAGCACGTTGGGCGGGTTGCCGGGGGTGGGGGCCACGCCAGCCCGGTTGTGCGAAGGGATCGCTTCGGCGAGGGCTCGGTCCTGCGCGACTTTGGTGCGGAGCTCGTCGAGCGACGTGCGATCGACGAGGTCGCTGGTGCGCCCGGCGGTCAGGCGGTTGGCCTGCAGCTGCTCGTCGTAGCCGCCGCGCGCTTCCTCCCGTTCGACCGGCATGTCCACTGCAACTTCGCCACCCATGTCGCCGACCCCACCCAGGGCGTCGGCGCGACCCAGCGAGATCTTCGACTTCCGTGCGCTCGATGCTCGCCGGGGCGGCGGAGGGGGAGCCGGAGCTGCCCCGGGTGCACCGGCACCGTCCATCGCTGCACTCGCCGGCTCCGTCATCGCGACGGTGACCGTCGGGGCTTCCTTCTTGTCCGCGGCTGCGGCCGCCTTCGGAGCGTGCTCCTTCTCGGCGACAGCGGTCGCGATGTCCGCTTGGTCCGCGTGGTTCGCTTGGCTCGCTTCCTCGTCGGCTCCACTGTCGGCCGCCACCAGGTAGAGCGGGATCGCGACGGCGCTCAGGCCGAGGGCGGTGAGGGTCAGGGGAAAGCGGCGACGAGGACGGACGGAGTCGGGCATGGCGTGTTCGATCCGACAGGCCAAACGCGCGATGGCGGGGTCCGATCCAGCCCGATCCCCGCATGACCAAACCATGATTGTTGGAGCAACGGCGTTCGCCCCTCGGCACGGTCGCCGAGAAAATAAAGCGCGATCCCATACATCTTTTACGTTGAAATCCGCTCGCGACCTCAGTATCGTACTTGTCGGGGATTGCCTCAGGTCATCGGACGTACAGTTCGGTGAACCGCGGCTAAACACCGTCCTGCGTCACTTCTTGGGGAAGAAGGAGACGCATTTGCGACGGCAGGGGGGTTGTACGTGCAGATCGATACCAGGGCGGAAGTGCGCAGGGGCGGCGGGGCGAACGCGCTCCGATATTTGGCGGCCGATGGGCTCGGCTTTGGCTACTTCACCGGGCCTGCGCGCCGGCTCCGAGATGCGGCGACGGATCGGGCGGTGCTGATGGCGGACCGTGGTCGCGTGCGGGTTGGCAAGTCGGTGCTCGAGTTGGGCTGTGGCGATGGTCGCTCGGCCCTGATCCTCGCGCGGCGGTTTGGCTGCCGTGTCACGTCGCTCGATGCCAATCCAGCCAACCTCGCAGCTGCACGCGATGCGGTCACGCAGCGCCAAATGGACGATCGCATCACGCTGCTCGAGCGACCGGTCCACGACACCGGGTTTGCATCGGGCACGTTCGACAGCGTCATGGCGCTCGAGCCGTGTCGCGCCGTGGCGGACAAGGCATCGCTGATCAACGAGGGCGCGCGCGTGCTGCGACCGGGTGGGCGTCTCCTGATCTGCGATGTCGTCGTGCTGCGGCCCCTGGAGGTCGATGCGAAATCCGAGCGGACCCAGGTCGTTCACTGGCTGCGCATGCTCCTCGGGCGCGCGCGGATGGTCGGTTCTGCGACCTACGCGTCGATGTGCGTCGATGCCGGACTGGAGGTCGTCCGCATCGACGACCTCAGCACGAAGGTGCTACCCACGATCGAATGCTGGAAGGCGCGCGCAGACGAACATCGCGTTCGGGCGATCGAGGCGCTGGGCGAGCCGCGCTTTCGCGAGTTCCTGCGGGCTTGCGACCGCATGGAGGGGCTGTTTCGGGACGGTGTGCTCGGCTATGGGCTCATCGCGGCGGACAAACCTCGCTATCTGAACTGAGCCGCAGCTGTCGGTAGTGCTCGCCGAGCCTCGAACGATCACGGGCATGTGATCCGCACCAAGGCGCACGGCGCCCCACATGGCGGAGTCTCTGTCGCCCCGTACATTGGCACCATGGATTTCGCTCGCCGTGCTGCCCTCGTCTTGCTCCCGCCCCTCGCCCTTTCCGCCGGCTGCGACTTGTTCGCCCCGCGCGATCCCGAGGTCGAGTTCGAGACCAAGACCTGTGGCTCGCTCGAGGACCACCGCAGTCCCGACCCGGAGGTGAGCGAAAAGACGGCGGTGCTCAGCGGAGCGGTTCGGCGGCTCGACGACGGCGGGCTGGAGGTCGTGATTGCGCCGCTCATCGTGGGCACGGCGGACGTCACGGCCGAGCTCGACGCCGAGGCCATGGAGGTATCGCTAGATGGCGAGGCGGTCACCGAGTTCGACCTCCAGCGCGTCTCGGAGGAAGTCCCCGCTGCAGTCGACATCATGTTCGTACTCGATACGACCGGGTCGATGCTCTGGGCGATCGACGGCGTCAAGGCGGGCATTGATCTGTTCCTCGATGGCGTCGACGCGACCGGAATCGACGCCCGGGTCGGCGGCATCGAGTTCGGCGACGAGATCCGCAGCGACACCATGCTCGGCGATACCGACGAGCTTCGCCGCTGGCTCGATCTGCTGACCGCAACGGGCGGCGGCGATGGCCCCGAGAGCCCGCTGGACTCGATGGAGAAGGCCTACCGCAACGCAGACTGGCGTGATGGCGCGTTGCCCTACTTCATCGTGATCACCGACGTGGGCATGCACGAACAGACCGACGACACGGACTGCTCGGAGACCAACCTCGCCAATACGACCGAGCTCATCGAAGGCAACGCCCTGATCACGGTGGTCCACGCGGGAACCCGCGGCGGCCCTGGCGTCGATCCGGATTGGCTCGTGCGTGCGATGGGAGGCCTCTACGTCGCCCTCGATGGCTCGTTCCTCTTCTCGGATTTCGACGTGTCGCTCGATACTCCGGCCGACGACATCTTGGCGAACACCCATGTGCTTCGGGTGCCGGCGAGCGATGCAGCCGCGAGTGCCTCGGAGATCGAGCTGAAGTACGAGATCGATGGCGAAACCGTGACGTTCACGGCGCCGATCGACTGAATACTGCCGACCTCTTACTGGGGCTGGGTCTGGGCGATGAGCGCGTCGGCGAGGGCGACGTACTCCGTATCCTCGGGGTCGAGCAGGCGCTTGGCGAGTACCGCGGATGCGTGCGCCGCTTCGCTGTCGCCGGTCGCAACACGAGCGCGGGCGAGCGCGAGCTCGACTCGGCCATCCCCACCGCCCTCCGGCGCCCCTTGCTTGGCCTCGACGAGGTACTTGATCGCCTCTGTGGGTTTGCCGAGCTCGAGCAGCGCCTCGCCGGCGCCGCGAAGCGGCCCGAGGCGTGCACGCTGGTCGACGAATTGGAGCTTGTCGAGCAGCTCGAGGGTCAGCCGCAGATCCTCGAGCGCACCGGCGGGTTTCTTCGCGCGCAGTCGCAAGTCGCCGCGGAGCGCATAGAGCTGCTGCTTGTGGGGGGCGTCCTCGACCTCGGCCGCGCGCAGGTCCTCCATCGCGCGTGCGACGACCTCCTCCGCGCGCTCGAGGTCGCCGCCGTCGGCGAGCATTTCGGCCAAGTGGATGCGCTGCTCGAGCACGGCAGGGGCGGCGGGGCCCAGCTCTTTGTCCCCGAGCTCGAGCGCACGCTCGAACCATTGTGAGGCCTTCTCGGGCTCCCCCAGCTGGTGGGCGGCTTCGCCGAGCTCCCCGAGCAGCAGCACGCGGCGATCGGGCTCCGCGCGGTCCTGCATGATCCCCCACGCATCTTCGAGGTGCTTGCGCGCGGTCGCGAAGTCGTTCTGGCGCGCCATGACCACCCCGACATCGAAGAGGCTCTCGGCCACGTCCAGGCTGTCGTCGCCGAAGGCTGCGGTCCGGATCTCGAGCGCGCGTTCGTAGCGAGTCTGCGCTTCGTCCAGGCGTCCCATCTGCATGAAGACGGTCGCGGAGCTGTCGAGCTCGGCGGCGAAGAGCGGGTGCTCGGCACCGACGGCAGTCTCGGTCGCTCGGAGGTTTTCGTCGAAGAGCGCGGCCGCCGATTCGAGGTCGCCCATGCGGCGATAGGCGTCGGCGAGCATGCCTCGGGTACGGAGAGCCTCGGTTGGATTGTCGCCGAGCAACTCGAGGGCCTGCTCGAAGGCCCCCAGCGCCTTGTCGAACTGCGCTGCATCCCGAGCAATGAGACCCTCGTAGTTCAGCAGGGCCGCCCGCGTGTGCGGCGGGTTGGCCATGCGTTCGGTCCATGCATTCGCTTGCTCGGCCCAGCGCGCGGCGTCGGGTCGTCCGAGCTCGTAGCCCTCCACGTAGAGCAGCTCGATCAGCGCATCCACGACCGTCGCATCGTCTTTGGCGACGATCGCCGCGTCCATCGCGGCGCGGAGCCCATCTGCGGCCGGAGCCCACTCGCGCTTGGCCACCGCAACGTCGGCGACGATGTGGTGCGCGTGGGCCCGAAGGATGGGCAGGCCCGCTGCCTCCGCTTGCTCGAGCGCCTGAGCGGATGCCTCGGCGGCGGTATCGACCTGGCCGGTCGTGAGGTTGGCGCGGGCGACGTTGATGCGATGCCGAACCCGACGGGCGACCTCGAGCTGGTGCTCCGGGATCGCGCCGATTTCACGGAGCGTTTCGGTGTCGCTGCACGTCTCCAGCCGCGGTAGCTCGGACGCGGCGGCGAACGCATTGTGGACGACATCGGCGTCCGGCTCGGCAAGGACTTCGATCGTGGTCGACAGCGAATCGAGGCGCTCGTCGAGGCACGCCATCCGCAAGTCCATGAGCTCGGCCGATTGGCTACCGCGCGTATGCGTTGCTTCGCAGGTCTCGCGGTGCGCCGCCGCCCATGCGTTGGCGTAGGCGGCGAGCAGACTCGAGGCGTGTTCCCATGCTTCGTCCGCGTACGAGATTTCCGTCGCCGCGAACGCCCGCTCGAGCTTGGTCTCGGTGGGGGCGTCCCAGACCCCGGCAAGGCGCTGTTGTGCTCCGTCGCACCGATCTTGCTCCCTGTCCGCGACCACGTACGTCACGCCCGCGGTAGCTCCGAGGGCGATCGAGGCGACGCCGAACCGGCGGACGGAAGCGGCTGGATTGCGGGACAGCTCGCGCAGCAAGCCGTCCATCGAGGCAAAGCGCTCGTCGGGATCGGTCGACAGTCCGCGCCACAGCGCCCGGCGAACGTGCTTGGGCAGTCGCGTGGTTTCGGGCGTGTCGGGCGGTAGGCGGTTGGCGTTCGGGTCCCTCATCTGCGCCAGGCTGGCGTTGGGGAACGGGCGAAACCCACACAGTGCCTCGTAGAGCGAGACGCAGAACGCGAACTGGTCGCTTCGCTCGCTCGCCGCGGTCCCGTGAAACTGCTCGGGCGGCATGTACGTCGCGGCGCGGGCCAGCCCGAAGTCGGCAACGCACACTTTGCCTGCCTTGCTCAGCAGGACGTTGTCGGGCTTGAAGTCGCGGTGGACGAGCCCTCGGGCGTGCGCCGCTGCGAGCCCGCGGCCGGCCGCGAGGTAGAGCTTCGAGATCTCGCGCCACGTGCGTTGTTGGCCGCGAAGCCACGAGCGCGCCGTGCCACCGTCGAGATACTCCATCGCGATGAAGACCTGATCACCGATCGCGCCCACGTCGTAGACGGTGACCACGTTCTCGTGGGTGATGGCGGCCATGGCACGAGCGGCTGCGACCAAGCGCTCGGCGGAGATGTCGCCGTCGGCGTGGGTGAGTTTGAGTGCGACCCGTCGCTCGAGCTGGATGTGGTCCGCGAGGTAGACCACCCCGACGGCGCCTCGCCCCAGGACTTGGGAGATGCGCAGCTTGTCGTCGAGGACGGTGCCCTCGGCGAGCTTGTCGCTTGGGGTCGGCGCGGGAGGCGAGGCGGCGTGGACAGCGGCTTCGGTGGGGGCCTCGACGTCGACAGGGTCGCCATCCGGCGCATCGGGCCGCTCGTTGGGCGTGGTCGCCACCGCCCATTGAGCCTAGCAGCAACTGGGTACGGCGACCGAGGGAGGGCAACGGTTCAGGCAGCGGAGGCCGCGAGCTCGGGCGAGAGCTCGAGCGTGTCTCCAAGCGCGCGACGAAGCTTGCGGCGCGCGTGGAACAGGCGGCTCATCACGGTGCCCTTGGGGCAGTCGATGCCCTCGGCGATCTGCTCGTAGGTCATGCCCTGAAGCTCGCGCATGACGATGACCTTGCGGTGCTGCTCGGACAGACCGTTGATCCCTTGGTCGAGCGCGGTGCGAAGCTCGCTCGCCTCGAAGGCGGCCGAGGGCTCGAACGCCGAGCTCCGCGGCGCCGGCGAACGACGCTCGGTCGCCTCGTCCAGGCCCTGCTCGCACGAGCGACGCTTCTTGCGACGCTTGTCGATGCAGACGTTGACGACGATCCGGTACAGCCAGGAAAAGGTGGTCGAGCGACCCTCGAAGCGCTCGGCGGAGCGCATCACCTTGACGAACGCGTCGTGCACGGCGTCGAGCGCTTCGTCCTGGTCCTTGAGGATGGACCATGCGAGCGCGTAGACCTGGCGATGGTGCCGACGGTAAAGCGCCTCGACGTTGAGCTCGTTGCTGTCCTGGTTCCCAACCATGCTCGTATGACTTATCAAGTCTCGTGCCGGCCCCATTTCTTGAAATCATTGGGTTTTTGAGCTGCCCAAGTTGGGATCCAAATGCCCGATGTTGCTCAACTCGGGCGAATGCCTTCCCAACTCGGGCAATCCCTCCAGAGCTGGATCCAGGTCGCTTTTCACCTTCGACGCGTCGCAGACTCGTCCATCCCCCCGAATATTGGAGGGTCTCGGCTGCGTTTCGTGACGGCTCGTTGTCTAAGACGTACGAGATCCCGGGAACTTTCAAGTCTCGTCGGGCGTCGGTGATGTTTGGCACTGCGCCCGCGGCTGGATCCAGGTTGCTGCTAGGGTTTTGGCGTGAAGGCGTTGTGCTTCGACGGAGCGCTCTCGCTTCGGGATGTTCCTTCGCCCACCGCCGGTGAGGACGAGGCGATCGTTGCGGTGCGCTACGCGGGGATCTGTGCGACCGACCTCGAGGTACTTCGTGGCTACCGCTCGCACGAAGGCGTCCTGGGGCACGAGATGGTGGGCACGGTGGTCGCCTGCGCAGCGGCTCCGGGGTGGGAAGGCAAACGCGTCGCGGCCGAGATCACCGTCGCCTGTGGAGCGTGCCCCACGTGCCGCCGAGGGCATCCTGGGCACTGTGAACGTCGCTCCGTGATGGGAATCTTCGGTCGGGCCGGGTGCATGGCGGAGCGGGTGGCGGTTCCGATCCGCAACCTCCACGCGATCCCGGACACGATCGACGACCGGGCAGCGGCGTTCGTCGAGCCACTGGCCGCGGCATACGAGATCGCCAGCCAGGTCGACGTGGCCGGACGGCGCGTGGCTGTGCTGGGCGACGGCAAGCTCGGCTTGCTCGTTGCGATGGCCCTGCATCGTAGCGACGCTCAGGTGACCCTGCTGGGACGACACGATCACAAGCTCGCGATCGCAGCCGCAGCGGGCATCGCCATCGCTCGAGGCGAAGACACGAGGAGTTTTCCGATCGTCGTCGAGGCCACGGGGTCGCCCTCGGGACTGGCCGACGCCTTGGCGCGGACCCGACCTCGCGGCACGCTCGTTCTCAAGAGCACGTTCAAAGAAACCCCTGCGCTCGACACCAACCGGATCGTCGTGGACGAGATCACCGTGCTGGGATCGCGCTGCGGTCCGTTCGAAACCGCGATCGATGCCATGGATTCGGACAAAGCACTGCGGT
>Ga0207422_1004096_pt1 | contig 12729 bp, 12 predicted proteins | sample MarCyaLeptolynsp_FD_187757 | JGI IMG/M metagenome (GOLD analysis project Ga0207422, IMG submission 187757) | Marine cyanobacterial communities from Panama - species 1 Leptolyngbya sp. (SPAdes) | ecosystem: Environmental > Aquatic > Marine > Unclassified | place: Panama: Panama City | collected...
CGCCCTGCCCTTGTGCATCAAGATCGACCAACTTGATGATCACACGCATCTTTCGAGCATGCCGCGCGCCTTTCGGCAGGCGATGCGCTGGAGCCATTCCGATCAGGTGGAATGCGGGATAATCGACAAGCGTCTGCTCGCCGACTAGTCGCGTTCGCGCGCCAACAATTCGCGCGATTCTGAAACCGGCTCAACTTGCGCTATATTGCTCGCAGCCAACAATAGCTGTGCATGAGGGCAAGCAATTATGGGGCAAGATGTTAGCTCGGATAATAGTGAAATAGGCCAGCCAGACGCCGAGACAGAGTCAGCGAAATACGCCCATAAGAAAAAGGGCAAGCAGGCGGTCGTTATTATTCATGGAATTGGCGAACAAATCCCCATGGACACATTGAGAGGGTTTGTAAGAGCAGTCTGGGTCACTGACGAAGATCTGATCGATGAGGATCGTCCGGACGGCCAGACCGGCGAGAAAAAGAGAAAGCGCAATCCCATCTGGACCAGGCCGGATAAGCGCAATCGCAATTTTGAGCTGCGGCGGATCACCACCGAAGAGGACCGCAACGACACTCGCACAGACTTTTACGAATTCTACTGGGCCCATTTGATGCATGGGACCACGCTCAGTCAGGTGCTTGGCTGGATTTGGGAGCTCTTCTCAAGACCGCGCAACAAGGTCCCCGCAAACGTCATGCCGATGTACAATCTGGTGCGGCGCGGAGTGATGGGTCTGGCGCTCGCATTCATCGTGATTGCGGTCGTGGTGGGCACCTTCTTTGCAGGTGTGTATGCGGCAATAGCGGCGTTTATCTCTCTCGGCGCAGTTTCCTTTGTGCTTGGATCGCTGGGCAGCTTCTTCAAATCCAAAATTCAGGGCACGCTAACGAACGTGGCGGGCGATGTTGTCCGTTACGTCAAAGCCGAGCCCTCCAATGTCGCGAGACGTCAGGAAATCCGCGAAAACGGCGTCCGGCTGCTTGAAACCCTGATGGGAATCACACCGGAGAAGATCGCTGAATTCGACGCTTGGAAGGACGCTGGCGCAGACCCATCGGAACAACCGAAATGGGACACACAATATGATCGCATTATCGTGGTCGGCCACTCGCTTGGATCGATTGTTGGATACGATCTGCTCAAATACATCTTCGCGCGCGCCTATCGCTTGGGCTTTGGCGGGTATCCAGAGCAATCTGCCCGTGCGGCGCTCGAACAACAGTGTCGCGAAGCTATGGCAGCGGGAGACCTGAGCGAAGAAGACGCTGAGGAATGGACCGACAATTTCCGGCTTGGGCAGCGCAAGGCCTTCGCTGAAATGCGAGCTCAGGGCAGCCCCTGGATCGTCAGCGACTTCGTCACCGTTGGAGCCGCTTTGACACACGCGGAATTTCTCCTGGCGGAAGATGATGACGATCTCGAGCGCCAACAAGCCGAACGGATTCTGCCCACCTGCCCGCCGGTCTTGGAGTGGGACAGGCACACCGACATGGGCCATTTCAGCTTCCGGACGGCTGGCCACCCTGCCTCGCCGACTGACAAAGAAGCGGGTGCATTCAAGTCAAAAAACCCGGACCACTTCCGATATCCTCATCACGCCGCTCACTTTGCGTTTACGCGATGGACCAATCTCTACTCGCCATCGAACGGGCATCTCAAAGGAGACATCGTGTCAGGCCCCGTAGCCGAACACTTTGCCTCACGGCCCTATTCACGAACGAAGGATGATCACAGCCGAGCACTAGGCGTCAAAGACGTCAGCGTGCTGGAACACAAGGACAAGCACGAAAGTCCGCCAAACAAGTTCACTCACCTCGATTATTGGAGCCTCGACGAGATGGAGAGAGTGCCCAAACTTAAGGTACCCGAACACATCCGCGAATTGCGCGACGCGATCGACTTGCTTTTCAACGATGAAGAAGTGCGCGCCCTCGCGCGCGAGCTCTCCAAGTCGCGAAAAACTGATCTGGCTGAAGAATCAGACACCGCTGACTGACCCAAAAGCGAAGCCCGCACCCGACCCAGATAGGCCAGATGCGGGCGCCGAATTGTCTGCTGTTGGTTAGTCTTCGTCGCTCGAAAGCGTCAGCAAGCACACTGCGAGGAGCAAGGTTGCCAACACGCCTGAGCCACCCGCGAGCGGCAGTTCGCCCATAAAGTCGCGGCCCAGAGCCATCGACAATGTGTTGGAGATGAGCGCAACCGCGCCGACAAGTGCGGTGAGGCCACCAATGGCCTTGGATCCCGCGCCAAGCTTGGCCATGCCGAACACAATCGCGGCGAGCGCCAGCAGAACCTTGGCCGCGTTGTAGACCATGAACGAATAGGCCACGACTGACATCGCCGCTGGCTCAAGGCCTTCGACATTGCCCGCTGCCTCAAAGAAAGGGCCGAACATGGTGAGACCAACGCCGACCTGGACGACATTGAGCGCCGATGCGAACGCAATGGCTGACCATCCGAGGTGGTGGTGCTTTGTCTGGACCATGGCAGAGCCAGCAAATGCCGCCATCAGCACAAAGATCAGACCCTCAAGACCCCATAGGAGCTGACGGGGAACATCCGCCTCGGAAATATAGAGCGCTGTGTAGACCGCCTGCGTCACGGCTGCGATCAGCAGCAAGATTGCCACGATCGAGATCGTGCGTTTGAGTGTGAATTCCATCGAAATTTCCCCTGCTTTGTTGTTTTCAGCTTGGTGTTCGTCGCCGCAGCGTGAAAGGTTACTCTCAGATGAACAAACAGCCAAGCGACCAAGCAATTGCCATCAGTTCACCGCCGAGATGACTCAACTCTACCGCCTTGATTGCGATGCCGCGCAAATCGCCGCTCACTTCGGCGTACGGCCGGGCGAGGATCCCTGGGCCGGTGGCTATGTCACGCCGGGCAAATTCGCTCCGGTGCTCACGGCGGGGCGCGAATTCATCGCTGGACCCAGGCCCGCTGGAGGCCGGTTGCAGCCGCGATTGGTGCCCCGTCTATGGGGCGTGTCACCGCCGCCTTCCTCCGCTGATCAGACCCGCCGAATTGCGCATGTCCGCAATCTGGAGAGCCCGTTCTGGATCGGCAATCTGCGCAACAGCGAATTTCGCTGCCTCGTCCCCGCGACCCGCTTGATGCTGTGGGGCAGCGGGACCGATTATGAGGGACGCAGGCTGAAGCACTGGCTGGCGATAGAGGACTCACCCCTGTTCGCCCTGGCCGCGGTTTGGAAGGATGAGGAAGTGCCCGGCTTTGCCCTGCTCACTCGCGACGCGACCGGCTTGGCCAAACGATTGGGCGCGCGCTCAATGCCGGTGATCATTCCGCCCGATGACGAAGCGCAGCAGGCCTGGCTCCACAGCAATTGGGATCAGGCCAGCAAAATCGTCGTGCAGAGCGCAGACCTGACCGAATTGGAGCCGATCCCGGACTAGGCAGCGAACCGCGCGGGGATCTCCGGATCAGACGTATCCAGCAAAGGTATCTGCCCGTCTTCGAGCTGATCATAGGCGCTCGCCCAGTGATCAACCCATTTGGGGTCAGCGACCTTGGACGGGTGATAGCCTGGTATCAGAGCGCGCAGCATGGCTGGCGACGCGTTCCAGAAGAAGCGCGTGACCATGGCATAGAGGCTCAACCGGCTGCGCAAACTCCGCCATTTGCCATCGCGTTTGAGCATCCGCTTATAGCCCTTGCGGCTCATCCATGCGACATGCCACGATCCCACCATCAGGCCCCATTGCTGCGCGAAATAGTCGCCGCCATAGAGGTGAGTGTAGAGATCATAGGCCACATTCTTGTGCTCGGTCTCTTCGACCATATGCCACAGCACCAGCGAGGTAACATTGGCGTCAGCACCTTCGAACAGGTCGCCGCGTTGTTTGATCAGCCATTCGGTCATGCCGATCGTCATCGTCTCAAATCCGGCGGTGTAAGCGAGCCGCCATTTGAGGCTGCGCTTCTGGAACCGGGCATAGTCGCGCTCCATCATGCCTTCGACTTCGGCGAGCTCGGGATAGGAGCGCTTCAATATGTCGTTGTAGCGGCGATGATTGCGGTAATGCGCGCCTTCCTGGCCGACAAAGCCCTGCACATCCGCCTTGAGTTGCGGGTCGCTGACATGATTGAGCGCTTCGCGAACGGTCTTGATCAGGAATGGCTCGAGATAAGGCATAGTGAGCGAGGCGCCATTGACCATATGGCTCCATTCGTGCCGCTTGGGATGCCAGACCGGATCGATCCCCTCATCAAAGCGGAACGGAATACGGCGGACCTGCAGCTGGGCGAGTTCTGATGTTTCGCTCATGCCGCGCCTCTGATGTGCCTGTAGTGCTGCCAGCTGCCCCAAAACAGCAGAGCAAAGCCGATATGGACGCCGATCATGGCCGGCCATCCGGTCACGAAAATGATGTTGTTGATGGTGACATCGCCCGGAAACGGGCCGCCACCGAATTCAAGCCCGCGCGTGCCGAACAATGCGTTGGCGATGGCGGGAAGCGTGAACAGCCAACCGAAAGCGAGGCATGACCAGAACAGCACAGTCTGCAAGCGTTCGCTCAGCCGAATGAAGCCGCCTGCTGCGCCGACGGCGATCAGGATCGCGCCATTGGTGATCCCTTCGAGATGCGCCATGTTCCATGCCCGTCGATCGCCGGGAATATCGGCCGGTATGTCCTGGACAAACGGCCACAGATCGATCGCGCCCAAGAGGAAGAAAAAGTACAGCCAGCCCGAAACGACAGCCGAGATCAGCAGGCCAACGCCATTGATCACCAGCAGCGATCGCCTCCGATCAGTCAGAGACTGCGCGTTGTCACTCATGTTCTCTTTCCCCTCTCAAAACCCATCCTTGACCAGATTGACGCCGGTGGCAAATCCGACAATTGAAGCGACGACACTTGGGAGAGTTCAAATATGCCGTTCCGAATGACTGAGATGGTGGGATGCGAATTCCCGCTATTTGCCTTTTCGCATTGCCGCGATGTCGTCGCCGCGGTCAGCCGCGCCGGAGGATTCGGCGTGCTTGGAGCGGTGAGCTTCACGCCCGAGCAGCTGGAGACCGAACTGCAATGGATTGACGATCATGTCGACGGCAAGCCCTATGGCGTGGACGTGCTGATCCCCGAGGTGCAGGCGGTCGATCATTCGGTCACTGCGGACGAGATCGTCGCTGCTATTCCCAGCGAATATCGCGACATGACCGCCAAGATCCTTGCCGAAGCGGGGGTCAACAGCGACGGCACCAGCCCATTGGGCGGATCGCATCGCCCCAACACCTCGCTCGGGCAGGAATTGCTCGAAGTCAGCTTCAATCACCCGGTGCGGCTGATCGCCAACGCGCTTGGCACGGCCCCTCCCGCGATGATCGAGGCCGGCAAGAAGCACGGCATCCCTGTCGCAGCCCTGGTCGGTGCCAAGGAGCACGCGATGAAGCAGATCGAAGCGGGGGTCGACGTGATCATCGCCCAAGGCGGCGAAGGCGGCGGCCATTGCGGCGAAGTCAGCACGATCGTGCTGGTGCCCGAAGTGCTCGCCGCGATCGAGCAAAGCGGAGCCGAGATCCCGGTCCTCGCGGCGGGTGGGATCATGAATGGTAAGCAGATGGCCGGAATGATGGCGATGGGCGCTGCTGGGGCGTGGTGCGGCAGTGTGTGGCTCGCTACCGCAGAAGCCGAAACGCACGAAGTGTTCCGCGAAAAGATGGTCGCCGCGACCAGCCGCGATACGATCCGGTCAAAGCACCGCACCGGCAAATACAGCAGGCAGCTGCGATCAGGCTGGCATGCGATGTGGGAGGAAGCCGGTCTTCCGGCCCTGCCCATGCCGCTGATGATGTTGCTCAGCGAACCCGTGATGCGCGCAATCGACAAGGCCGCTGTCAACGGCAATCCCAAGGCGCAGGAACTATGCTCCTACTTTGTTGGGCAAGGCGTTGGCCTGGTCACCGAAGTCCGCAGCGCGGGCGGCGTGGTGCAGGACTTCAAGCGCGAATTTGCCGAAGGGTTTGAAAATCTGGCGGGTGCCTTGGAGTAGGCGTGCCTGGCCTGCCCGCACCCTCCACCCTGCCACCCGGATGATCACACCGGATTAGGATCCGGGTGGCAGGGTGGAGGGTGCGGGAGGCGCGGACCGAACAGATTCCCTTATCCGCCCTTCTGGCTGTCGATCCAGCGCAGAATCTTCTGCTCGAGCACTGCGAGGGGAAGCCCGCCAGTGTTGAGTACTTCGGCGTGGAAGGCCTTGATGTCGAAATCGTCACCCAGGGTCTCTTCCGCCTTTGAGCGCAGCTCCTGAATCTTGAGCGATCCGATTTTGTAGGCCAACGCCTGGCTGGGGATGGCGATGTAGCGCTCGACTTCGGCGACCACTTCGGTCCGCGTCATGCCCGAATTTTCAAGCATGAAATCGATCGCCTGTTCGCGGCTCCAGCCCTTGGCGTGGAGGCCGGTATCGACCACCAGCCGCATCGCGCGCAATTGTTCATCCTGCAGCGTGCCATAGCGGTTCCACGGATCCTCGTAGAAGCCCATCTCATAGCCCAAAGTCTCGGCATAGAGCGCCCAGCCTTCAACAAAGGCCGTGGTGCCGCCAAACCGCATGAATGCGGGCAGGTCTTCATTTTCCTGCGCCAGGCTGATCTGGAAGTGGTGCCCAGGGGCGCCTTCATGCAGGTAGAGCGTCATATTGCCGGTCGTGAGGCGGCTTGGGAGATCATAGGCGTTGAAGAAGAACGTGCCAGGCCGCGAACCGTCAGGCGCGCCCGACTGGTAGGATCCGCCCGCGCTGAACTGCTCGATTGCGGGATCATAAGGTTTGATCACCAGCTCTGATTTGGGCAGCAGCGAGAAGTACTCGCCGATCTTCTTGTCGACCTCTTCACCGATATCGTAATAGGTCTGTGTCAACGCCTCGCGGCTTTCCGGCTTGAATTGAGGATCGGTCCGCACGAAGTCGAAAAACTCGTTGAGCGTGCCTTCAAACCCGACTTCGGCCTGGACCTTTTCAAGCTCGCTCTTGACGCGCGCGACCTCGCTCAGGCCAAGCTCGTGGATGTAGTCCGCTTCGAGCGGCAGCGTGGTCGTGCCTTCGATATTGAGCTGATAAAGCGTCGCGCCGCCCTGCATCTGGCTCAGTCCCACTTCGTCGCGGGCAACAGCAAGGTATTCGTCGCGCAGGAAGTCACGCATACGCTCATGCGCGGCGTAGATCTCTGCCGTCTTGGCGGCATAGGCTTCGGTCAACCGCTGCTTGTCTTCCTCCGAGAAGTCTTCGGGAAAGACCTTGAGCGGGCCCATGAATTGCGATTCTTCGATCGCTACCGCGAGCTGGGTGTCGAGCTGAGAAATCACATTGTTGATCGTCAGCTTGGTCTCGACCACACCGCTTTCCATGCCTTCGCGGAATTTGGCAATCGAACGGTCATTGATCGCGATATAGTCATCGTGACGGCTGAGATTGTCTTCGTAATTCGCAAGCGTCTTGAACGGAGCCGCGCCGGTGCCGCTCGCAAAGTTCGGATAGAAAGTGTGGAACCCGGTGAAGTGGTTAACCGGGCGAACCTCGGTCAGCGCACGGATCTCATCGGTGCTGCCTCTCAGCGACTGCTTCTGATTGTATTCGAACACATCATAAGCAAGCTGATCGGTCGGCGAGAGCTTGGCGCGATCGATCTGGGCCAGCAGCGCCAGATTGAGCTGGGTGTTGGTGCGATCGGCGATAAATTGCGCGTCGGTCAGATAGTCGCCAAGCCGGCCGGCATCGCGATCATCCCCGCGAAACAGACGCGACAGGGGATTGAGCTCAAGATTGCGTTTGTCGGAATCGGCGAACAGGGCGAACAGCTTGTCGCGCTCGGTCTCGGCCTTTTCAGCGGGCGCTTCGGCGGCCTGCGCCTCTTGCGCGATGGCGGTGGTTGGAATGGTGGCAAAGGCCATGGCTGCAGACGCCAGAATGGCCGAGCGGATCAATTTCATGTTTCAGTCCCTTGTGCAGGCGTCCCGCGACCACAAAACGCCTATTTCAATGCTGGCAAGCCTGTGACGAGCGCGAGAACCCGCTGCCACTCGAAACCGGCGAAACCGGAATGCCGCTCGACGAATGGCATTGCTGGCCAGCACCCATTTCCACGCTACAATGCACCGGTCTGACAGCACACTGCAGTAAGGAACGCAATGGCGCGCTTCTACCAGGATATCTATCCCTCCGATCCTCTGCTGCGCAGCACGGATGTGGTGCGCCCGCGCGCCTCGGAACTGATCAATCTGGAGTATTTTGAGGCAGCGCCTGCGGAAATGCCGCGCGAGCGCTTCGCCCAACACCATATCCTGATCAATCTCCTCGAAGCGCCCCAGCGGGTCGAGAATTGGCGCGACGGCGAGCATCGCGACTTTACCTATCGGCGCAACGAAATCGTCGTCACGCCAGCGGGCGTGGAAAGCGGATGGCGCTGGCACGTCCAATCCAAAGTGATCGTCATCACGATCGATCCGGCCCAGCTTGAACGGTTTGCCGAGCGCGAATTGGGCCTGCTGCTGACCAACCAGCAATTGCTGGATCAGCCGCAATTCGACGATCCAGATCTCACCGCTGCCGCCGAAATGCTGCTCGCCGCCTTGCAGACGAGGAGCACCGGTTCGGAAGTGATGTATGAATCGCTGGCTCGGATTTTCGCGGTCAAACTGCTTGAGCGATATGGCGATGAAGAGGACGCCGAGGCGCAGTTCTCCAAGTCGTTCACTCCAGCGCACTACAAGCGAGTGCTCGATTATCTGGCAGACCATTTCGGGGATCAGATCGCGATCGCCGATCTCGCCAGTGTCGCGGGGCTCAGCGAAGCGCATTTCTCGCGCGAATTCCGCAAGACTATCGGCGATCCGCCGCATCAATTCCTGATGCGTTACCGGGTTGAACAGGCGACCAAGATGCTGCGCGATCCGGGTGCGACCTTGAGCGGCGTGGCCCATGCCTGCGGGTTTTCGGACCAGGCGCATCTCACGCGGCTGTTCAAGCGCTTCACCGGCCAGACTCCACGTCAATATCGCGCTGAGATCTGAGCGCGCGCACGAAAAGCAGGAATCTTCAAAAATTGCGCAGGCGGCTGCAATCCGCGAGCCGCCAATGCCGATAGATCGATCTCCAGACACGAACTGGAGACGATCGATGGAATATTACACACTCGGAAACACCGGCCTCAAAACCAGCCGTTTGGCGCTTGGTACGATGACCTTTGGCGATGATTGGGGCTGGGGCGCCGATGACGCCGCGTCACGCCAGATCTTTGACGCCTTTGTCGAAGCTGGTGGCAACTTCTTCGACACCGCTGACATGTACACCAATGGCAATTCCGAGCGCATGCTCGGTCGCTATGTCCGCGATGCGGGTATCCGCGACAAGGCGGTGATCGCCACCAAATTCAGCTACAATGCCGAGCCTGGCAATCCCAATGCGGGTGGCAATGGCCGCAAGAACATCATCCGCGCGCTCGAAGGATCGCTCGAGCGGCTTGGCACCGATTATGTCGACCTTCTGATCCTGCACACTTGGGATCGCGTGACACCGGCGGAAGAGGTGATGCGCACCTTTGATGACCTCGTCAGCTCGGGCAAGGTCCGCCATGTCGGCCTGTCGGACGTGCCGGCCTGGTATGCCGCGCGGGCGCAAACAATCGCCGAATTGCGCGGATACGAGAAGCTCGCCGCGCTGCAGCTCGAATACAGTCTGATCGAACGCAATATCGAGAACGAGTTCACCGATCTCGCCACCAGCCACGGCATGGGTATGATGGTGTGGAGCCCGCTCGCTTCGGGCCTGCTGTCGGGCAAATATCGCCCCAGCGAAGGCGCCGCATCGGGCGAAGGCAGACTGGCGACCACTGCCGGATCGGGCAATCCGGCGTTCGAGAAGTTCACTAAGCGCAATTGGGCGATCGTCGCTGAGCTTGAAGCGGTTTCGAAAGAATTGGATCGCCCGATGGCGCAGGTCGCGCTGAATTGGGTTGCCAACCGCCCGGGCGTCGCCAGCGTGCTGATTGGCGCAACCAAGCTGAGCCAGATCGAAGGCAATCTGGGTGCGCTCGATTTCGAAATCCCGGTGGATCTGCGTCAGCGGCTCGACGCTGTGAGCGAGCGCGAGATCAGCTTTCCTTATTCCTTCTTCACGCCTGGGATGCAGGCCATGTTGCAAGGTGGCGCGCCGGTGGGCGACAAGCCCAAGACATATATGCCCGATCGGCTGATGGCAGGCGAAGCCGCCGGCGTTGGTGAAGACTGAGCACAAGCTGACAATCACTCAGTGCCGGGTTTCCTTCGCGGAGCCCGGCACTGGACATATTCAGCCCGCCTTTTCGATCCCGGCCCATTCGACATTGGTGTAGCGCGGCGTGATGTGCTGCGGGCAATTCCAGTCAAACCCCACTACATCGATGATGAAAAAGCGCTCGGGCGTGGCATCGTAATCGGGATCAACCAATTGATCCCACAAGGGATGGCTCGGATCGGCAGCTTCCCAGCGCGCTTCGCCAATGATCTTGAGCCGCTTGCGCCCGGGATAGTCCATAGCGAACAGGCAGACGCGCCCGACATCATCCACATTGGCCGCGCTGAGGAATTGGCGGTTGCCTCCGAAATCGGCAAACCCGATGCGATTGTCACCCAGCGGCTTGAGGAAGCCTGTCGGTCCTCCGCGATGTTGCAGATAGGGCCAGCCATCCTCGGTCACGGTGGCGATGTAGAAACTGTCGCGCTGAGCCAGATAGGCAAATTCGCGGCTGGTCATGGTGTCGTTCCCATCAAGACCGCGATCCGCCATCTTCTGATAGGCCTCGCGCGATCCGTCCTCGCTCTGCAATTGTTTCGCTCGCTTGCCAAACAGGGTCCGGATGAAATTGGCTGCCATCGTGCTGCTCCCATGGGGTTGAGATTGTTGCCGCCAAGGTGGTTTTGATCGCGTCGGATTCAAAATGGGTTTGCTTCGTGTGGCGAAAGCGCGGCTTTGCGCGATAGCTCGGCTGCGACATTCCGCGACAAAGAAACCAGCCAATCTTTGTGCGGTCTTGCGGCCATCGCTGCGTCTCTAGGGGCGGGACGTGGACAAGGAACGCAGATAATGACGCTACTCAGCAACAGACAATTGGCGCTTTATGTCGCGCTTGGCGCAGCCATCGGGGCGATCAGCGCCTTTGGCTCGCAAGGCATGGCCAGCTCATCACAACTGGCACCAGACCCGACCGCGACCGGCGATTTCTCGGATCGCTCCGGCTGGGAATGCGATCGCGCGCCGATCACAAGCACCACGGCCGTGTTCTCCGACATTGGCGCAACCACCAGCATGTCGAGCAATGGCATCGCCAGCCATCTGACCGGCTCATTCCCTAATGCCGGCAATCCAAACCGCATCAGCGAACAAAGCCATCGTTTCACTTTCAGCAACACGCCGCAGCGCAACGCCTATCCCGCCGAAGCGCGGATCTTTGGCGTGACTTTGGAAGGGATCCCGCTTGAGCGGGATACGGCGGAGAGTTGGCGAAACCAGCGCGAATGGCGTTATGAAGCGATCACCCCAGCCATTGCTGATGGCACCGACCATCACATCACCGGCGACTGGCTTGGCACCGATTGCAACAACGCACATGTTCAGCCCACTGGCAAGTACCATTATCACGGTTTGATGGAGGGTCTGCTCAACGAGATCAGGGCCACGACCAACTCCGACGACATGGTACTGGGCGGCTACGCGGCTGACGGTTTCCCGTTCTATCTTCGCTATGGCTATGCCGATCCGATGGATCCCTCAAGCGGACTGGCGAGGATGCGCGCGAGCTGGGAGCTCAAACAAGGCACTCGCCCCAGCGGCCCCGGCGGAGCCTATGACGGCGAATTCCGCGAAGATTGGGAATATGTTGCTGGCTCGGGTGATCTTGATCAATGCGGCGGCCGCTTCGGCCCGACGCCGGAATATCCCGACGGCATCTATCATTATTACATCACCGACGATTACCCCTACATCCCGCGCTGCGTCATGGGCACGCCTGACTCCAGCTTCACGCGCAGACCTGATGGCCCTCCTCCTGGAGCGCGGCGCGATGGTCAGCGGCCACCGCGAGGTGATCGCCCCCGCCGGCGGAGATATTGATCATGACCCGGGCCTGGACGCTGTTCTTGATCATCATGACCGCGCTGGTCGCATTGGCGGCACCCGCGCTTGGCCATGGAGGGCACGATGAGAACATCCGTGTGATCGGCACCGAACGCGGCACGCAAGTGCGCTTTGTCGTCACGGCTGAGGAGTTGCTGTGGTTTGACACAAATCGCGATGGCCGATTGTCACGCGGCGAATTTGACAGGCAGCAAGACAGGATCAGCGCCTATGTTGACCTGTGCCTCGATGCCCGCTCGGCATTGGGCTTACAGATCGATCCCGATGTCAGCGACCACCCGATTTCCGGCTACAGTGCTTTGCGCAAGACCGATCCTGTCGCCAGCGTCCGCTTCATTCGCGGCTATGCGGCAGATTCGCAATTGGCGCGGCTCGACTTCACCTGCTTTCCCGGCACGCATGGATCGCGGAGGGTGATCAACGCGGGCGAACTGTCCGTCAGCGCATCAAAACTGACAATTGGTGAATTTACACTCGAGCTAAGCTGAGATCACTCGATCACGCGCCCGCGGACCATCACGAAATCGACATCCTCCAGCACGGTGACGTCTTCAAGCGGATTGCCGTCGACAGCGATCAAGTCAGCGCTGAAGCCTG
>Ga0207422_1004098_pt1 | contig 12727 bp, 14 predicted proteins | sample MarCyaLeptolynsp_FD_187757 | JGI IMG/M metagenome (GOLD analysis project Ga0207422, IMG submission 187757) | Marine cyanobacterial communities from Panama - species 1 Leptolyngbya sp. (SPAdes) | ecosystem: Environmental > Aquatic > Marine > Unclassified | place: Panama: Panama City | collected...
CGCTAGCGAGGAAATTACCCAGGAGCTTTTTACAAGTGGGATTGACATTGATGAATTCTGTGATGGAATGCTCGCTCCTCTGATGGTAGCAATTATGAGTTGAGATGCGATCGCGATACTCAACACTATGCGTTTGAGGTCTCGAGCCAAGCTGAAACCGAGCATCCATGTTCAGTACCTGAAGCCTTGATCCATCTACGACAAATGTGCTGGGTGGGTTTGACCTGATAACATTGCTCAATGATAGTTATGTGCTGCGGTTGATGGTGCGGGATGCGGGGGGCTTCTCGATTGCAGAAAATACTTTGCTAACTGCTATATGGGGAAAAGCCAATGTATCGCAAACGTTTGAGACGGGTAGGTGTTGCTTTAGTCGTCATAGGTTTGTTAGATATTGCTTATACGATTTATTGCATTATTAGTCAGATCTCTCCTTTATCTGGGCCCAGCATTTTTGCAGTGGTGGGTGGCTTCTATTTAGTTAAGGGGAATCTTCGTGCTGCCAATGTTGTTAGCACATTTACTGCTTTGATTTTGATGGGTCTTACTAGCTTTTTCATTTTCGAGATATTACTCAGGCCTTTAGATTTTTGGCTGACTTTTCTTCGTATTAGCTCTCAAGAAAGTGTACAAAATATAGCGATTGTATTGCTGGTCCTTGGCTTTTTATTATGGGTCTATTGGGAACTCATGTCTAAAGCAGTGACTGACGCGAGAAGACAAGCAGGAATAAGTGGTTATCTTCCTATTGTTGGTTTAATCTTAGGAATTGTTTTGTCAAGTGGAACTACGTTAATGAAGTTCATTCCTACCCGTAGTGAAACTGCTCGGCTAGCAATTCAGGAAGCAGAGGAAAAATATGGATCAGAGTACAAATATTTTGTTCGACATGTTTCTTATGCTTCCGGTTCTGCTTTGGGAAAGCAGGTTAGCATTTCCCTTATAAGATATAACAAGGACGAGATTCGAGACTTTAATATTGAGTTAGATTGGTCTGATTAAGATCAGCTATTTTCCTGGTTGGCTTGGGGAGCGCGCGATCGCAGTTGGGTTGAGGAGAGTGCAATTGCACAGTCGTCATTCATCCAGATTGATGTTATGCGATCGCAGTTGATTTGATAAGAGAGCGCGATCGCAATTGTTTCGGAGAGCGAGCGATACAGGCTTCGCCACCGCAGGGCCAAGCATCAAGACAGAGAATCGGGATCGATGTTGAGTTGCTAGAGCTTCTCGCGTAACTGTTGTAGCTCAGATTCGGCGCGTTCCCTCTATTCTCGGTCTTGCTCTGCTCTTTGGTTGGCGCGATCGCAGTCTGCTTCCGACAGAGTGGCGTGTTGCTGTTCGCGGTCTGCTCGTTCCTCTGGCGTTGGCACCCACTCTCCTGCCTCATCATAAAAGATACGTGCCACCCCCTCCAAACACTCTGGGTTCGCGATTCTCTAAAAGAGAGGTGTTGCCAACGAAGCCAACGATTTACTCGAGTTTAGAGACAGCGCGCGCAACATTGCCCGATCCTGCAGGTATTGATGCAGAACAAGGACAAAGCGCTCAATCCTCTCCAACCAGAGCCACGAACAATTCTGTTTGTTGTGCCTTGAGTGCGACAATCAACTCATCCAGAGACGCACCATTGTCTCCACCCATCAAATCGCCATTGCCCAGCCATGATGTCCTTCCCCCCCACAGCGCTGCCACCTGGGCCTCAACTGCCCCACCAGCAGCATTAGCACCTGTCCCAACCGCTCCGAGTGCCGTCGCGTCACCCTGGCTATCACTAACGGCCAACGGCGCTATCGCAAAGGATGGACGCTAGAAGTCTCCAACGGCGATGATCTGTGGGGATTGAAGCTCTACACGCCTGCCGAGGAGATGGACTCCCATCAGTATTGGGAAGTCGAAAGCATCGAAGACACCTTTGCCAGCGCCCAGCTCTACATCGACAGTCTGAGCGAGAGCGGCGAGTCGGGAGATTCCGGCTTTGATGAACCCATTAACAATCCATACCATCCAGATCCCCAAGACAATGGGTCGCCCCCTGGCACGGCCTATTACAACGGCGAGCTGATTTTGTTGCCCCCACGGCGGCTGATCCCCCAGCAGCAACTGGAGGCCCTCGACTGGCATCCGCTGTTTACCGGACGCTGCCCCCATTGCGAGCTGCCCATGAGTCTCCCCTCAACTCCAGGGCAGTGGCATTGCGAAGGCGGCTGGCATTTGGAGAGCTGATGGGCCAGGAGCCAGATCGCTGACTCAGCAATACTCAAAATAGTGCTTTAATCCTGAGGTTCTCCAGAGATCTCGTCTACAGATTGCGCTTCCAGATGAGAGACAACCGTCTCCAACTCCACTTCTAATTGCTCCACGGAGGGTAAATTCTCCTGAAGCTGTGCAGGTAAATGATGAGTAGAGACACCAATCGGCGTATTCACATTCCTGAGGGCAAACTCCACAGTTGTTTTCCCCTTAGCTCGGCAAAGAATAATGCCGATCGTTGGCTGATCGTCCGGGTGACGCATTAACTCATCAACTGCTGAGACATAGAAATTCATCTTCCCCGCATACTCTGGCTCAAACTCCCGCATCTTTAAGTCGATGACGACGAAACAGCGCAAAACGTAATGATAGAACAACAAATCGATCCGATATTCTTTTTCATCTACCATAATGGGATACTGGTTACCCACAAAGGCAAAACCGACTCCCAACTCCAGGAGAAAGTCTCGAATGTGCGTCACCAGAGCCTGTTCAAGCTCTCGCTCCTGGGCTGCATCAGTCAGAGCAAGGAAATCGAGATGATAGGGATCTTTAATCATCTGCTGAGCCAGATCGGACTGCGGCTTCGGTAAAGTCTGCTCGAAGTTAGTAATCGCGCTACCCTGACGCTGAAACAAGTTACTCTCGATCTGCATCACCAGGACATCCCGGCTCCAGTTGTTCTCCAAACTTTTCTGGGCATACCACAGGCGCTCGTCGAGGGTTTTCAGCTTATCTAACAACATCTGATTATGTCGCCACGGAATTTGTCCAGCGTAGCGCTGGACAATTGTTTCATCTGGATACGCTTTTGCAAAGGCACGCATATACAGCAAGTTGGTGCGCGAAAAGCCTTTGATATCAGGAAATTCTTGCTTCAGATCTCTGGCCAACCGTTGAATCACTTTGGATCCCCAGCCCTCATTCTGTTGCCGCGCTAAAATCTCTCGGCCAATCTGCCAGTACAGAAGGATCAGCTCTCGATTAACCGCTAATGCAGCCTTGATTTGAGCGCTGCGGATGTGCCCTTTTAAATCGCTCAACAATTCATTGTAGCTATCAGGGAGAAGGGATGATTTGCGTGGCACAGGACTTCGATTCAGTAGATGGTTCGTTTCTCAGGGTGAAGACACTGTCAAGACATTTTGAGAAACTGTTCAAACAGTATAGAGAAATTCATTCTCTCGGAAAATCAAGACTTCGACTCCTCTGCCACCAACGTCTCCAACCGAGCCAAAAGCCCCTCGATCTGCTTGCGCTTTTTCGGATTGCTCCAAAGCTTCTCTATCCTGCTGCCCAGTTTGCTCAGACGCTTTCGAGGGCTGAGCACCGGTTCAGTTGTAACCTCCTCAGCAGACGCGAGTTGTTTGATGCGATCTTTAATTTGCTGAACAGATAATCCCTGCTCAACTGCTTCTTTGAGCAATATTTTTCGGGGCGCTTCATCTTTAAGTAGGGCAACTGCCTTTGCATTGTTATAGGAGAGTTTGTCCTGCCTTAGAGCTTCTGCCACCTCTTCTGGTAAGCGTAGAACTGGAACCCGATTCACATAAAATCCTTCTGGAGTTCCTCTCCCAAGGGACTCCAGGGTTTTTGAAATTTCTTCTAGTTGTGGGTGGATAACGTTATCCACCTGCTTTCCTTTCTTCTGGGCAGTCGCAGCTTGCTTGAGAATATCCAGGATTTCATCTTGCGAGCACTGGAGCTTGAGCGAGAGTAAATCCAGAATTCCTTGAACTTCCTCGAACGGATTTAGATCCTCCCTCTGCAAGTTCTCTTCCAAAGCGAGTTGCAATGCTTCCTGGTCATCAAGCTCTCGAACAACAATAGGGACATCCGTCAGACCGACAGCCTTTGCTGCTCGCCAGCGACGCTCTCCTGCCACCAACTCGTATTTCCCATCAGGCAACGGACGAACCAAAAGAGGCTCGATAATACCATGCCGCTTTATCGAAGCAGTCAATTGTGCCAGCTTATCGGGATCGAAGTAACGCCGGGGCTGTTTTTTAGGGAAGCAGATGGAGTCTATCGGTACTTTTTGTGCCGATGCTACCTGTTTAGCTTCTGTTGGGGCAAAAATGCCCAGCTTAGGAGTACCAAACGGATCCGATCCTAGACCGCTTTTTTTCTTGCTTACCAACGTTTTAAAACCTCTTTAATCAAATTTCGATAGGCTTTTGCCGCTGCACCCTTAGGAGCATGCTCAAAAATCGAAGTTGAATAACTTGGAGCTTCTGCAACCTTAATTGCATCCGGAATAACTGTCTTAAACATGCGTTCGCCAAAGCGTTGTTTAAGCGCTTCGAGGACATCTTTGTGTAGATTCTTGCGACTGTCATATCGCGTTGCCAGCACTCCAACCAGATTGATTTTGTGCTCCAAATAGTTTTCAACCAGATTGAAAGCGTATTCAACTCCTTGCACTCCAAGCAAACCCACATAGCTCATATCAACTGGAACAAGCACTGCATCGCTTGCTTTAAGGGCATTAATCGAGAAAACACCAATATTTGGAGGACAATCGATGGCGATACAATCATATCGATCTTCTAAGGGTTCAAGCGCTCTTTTTAACAAATTTTCTCGCCCAGGCAGGCCAGACAGGGCAATCTCCTCTACTGCTAGCAATATATTTGAAGGCAACACATCAACGTTGCTGGCCGTCTGAACAATTGCCGCATCTAAGAGGGCTTGACGTTCATCTGGGGTACTTTGAAGAACATCTTTGAGTTGCGTCTTGAGTTCCCAAATCTCGATACCAAGGGAAGCACTCGCTGTTCCTTGAGGGTCAATATCAACCAGCAAAATGCGTTTTTTGTTAAACTTTCGCAGGCCAGCCGCGAAATTCGTTGCCGTTGCTGTTTTGGCCACACCACCTTTCATATTAAAGATTGCAAGCTTACGAGCCACAGACTATCTCCTATCAGGCTTTTCATGAAAATTGCATCTCAGACACGATTTCCTCTCAAAGAAAGTTTCCCTTTTCTGCAAGCTTTAGGCAAACCCCAACCGACTATTTTTCCAGTCAAACAATATCCAAAGTGTAGTGCATTCTTCTCATGGGGTTCCCCCCCATTCCCCCAAGATACCCCCAAAGCCCTCCCAAGATCCCCCCGGATACCCCCCAAATATTCCACAGTTCTCCTGCCAACCCCCAAGGGAACTGCTCTCACCGCATCCTATCCAACACATTACCTGTGCGCTCTTTCGCCACGCGCACTATCAACACCCAACCTTCTACCGCAAAATCAGGCTCCTCAACGCAAAAATCTTCGCCAATACGTACCTGGCGAGCAAAAAAATTGCTCGCGACCATCGGGCCAGCAATAGCGCTGAGGACGGGCTAAATCGACCCAATCTCTTCCATTTTTCACAACCGAGCCACTCTGCGTTGCCTCTGCAGACACCCAACTGCCCTACTGCGATCGCATAGCAACCAGCGCCCTCGGCAGAGAGCTTGCCGCATCCGCCGGTGAGGGGTCAGGTGCTGTTCGTCCATCCGATGTTGCTGCGCTCTGCCAGGGTTGAGGGCAGCGTTCAACATCATCTATCTTATAATTCAGATGTTTCTCTCTCCCGCTTCATCTTCTCTCTACTCCTGGTTTGACTGCAGCAACAGGGTGAATTCTTCAACACAACCCTTGCTATGATGAAAAGCATATGTTTTGAGAGCATATTAATATGCTTGCACCAGTTGCACCCAAACGGCCAGGGCGCGAACAATGGGAGGCATTAGCCCACTACAATCGCCTCCATTGCATGACGCCCGAAGAATTTCTGCAACATTGGGATGTAACTCACGCCGAACTCGCCGATATTGTCGGCAAGACTCCAGGCCATGTTGCCCACTGGTTTACCAAAGGCACCTCCAGAAAAGAACCCAGCCCAGATGATTTGAGGCGACTATCGGAGGTGCATCATATTTGGATGGGATATGAGACTGAGCCTTCCCATTTGCGAGAACTTTGGAGTCGGAAAAAAAGACGCAAACAATAGCTATGCTCTTAGGGCATAGTTTTCTTGACCCCTCCACCGGAGGGGTTCTATTTTGAGTGCATATCCCTGCAGCGCACACCTGCGATCGCAAGGGAGCCATTCTACGCACACCCATCGCTTGTAAAGGAAGGAAGGACGAACCATGCCAGCCGCAACGCGAACAACCCGCGCACGCTCGCAACCTTCTCGCGATCGCTCGCCGCCGCACTCTGGATCTGTGCCCGTGCTGGCCCTGGATGCGGGCAATCGCTTCATCAAATGGCTGCCTGCAGGGGGCACTCCCCGCTGCATCCGTCTTTCGTCAAGCTGCTGGAGTCCTGGGAGGATGCCCGCAGTGACAAGCGCTCGGTCATCATTGAGGCGTACGCTCAGCGCTATGCCATCGGCCAGGTTGCTCAGGATTTGGGCGGCAAGCCCACATTTCAACATGACAAGTGCGAGCTGGCCCCTTTGCTGTGTCTGGCGGCCATTGAACCGATCGCGGGCGAGCGCATCATCATTGACAAGCTGGTCGTTGCCCTGCCGGATAGCCGCAAAACGGATGCGATCGCAGCGGTCAAAGGCTGCGAGGGACTCAAGCGCTTCAGCCGCAACGGGCAAGCCATCGATGTGTTGATTAAACAAGTGGAACCGATTGATGAGACCCGCGCCGCCTATCGCTTTGCCCTGCAGCAGGGGGTCTTCCGCTACGCTCGCACCAATGGCATCCTCGACCTGGGTGGGGGCACGGGCATTGGCAGGCTCTATACCCTCAATGGCACCCTGATCCGCCAAGCCGATGTCATTGTCCCCGGCACCTATGCCCTGGCGAGCACCATTGCGGCGGCGCTGCTGCCCCAGTTGGGTTACAGCCCCGACCTGAGCTTGATGCTGCAGCGCTCCCCGGCGCAATGCCCGACACCTCTCCCCCAACCCCAGGAGCAATGACCCCGGAAGAAGCCGCAGCGTTGTTCAAAATCTACGAGCTGAAGCGTCTGGCTCGCGAGGAGGGCATTAAGCCGCCTCCCCACCGCGACCGGCGCTTCAAGCGCACCTGGGCCGATACCGTGTACCCGCAGCTGGCTGACCTCGAAGCCAATCGCGCGGCTCAAGCCGAAACGCTGACTAACCAGGTGGGCGGCCTGCGCTGCGATCTCGACCGACTCGTCCATCGCCTCGATCGCCTGGTTCATCGCCTGGTGCGCGCCCAGGTTCGCACCGCCGAGCGGCAGGTGGAAAATCTGCTGGGCGATATCACCCGGCAGCTGGTCAACTATGGTCTGCTCTCTGGCTTTATCCTCGCCATTACCGCGCTCACCATTGCCGTCTCCCAGGGCTATCTCTTCGTGCGGGGAGAAGATAATCTGATCGACCGTGCCCTGGGCACCGACTTCGCCCGTCCGCTCCAGCCAGGGGACGCGCTGTTGCAGTACTCCGTCACCAGCGGCTTTGGCGAGCGGCGCACCCACACCAAAACGGGTAAACCTTATCAGCATCAAGGCATCGATCTCGATACTCCAGCCAATACCCCGCTCTATTTTCCCTTGCTCAGCGGCGGCACCGTAGAGTGCCAGCGCGACCCAGGAGGCTACGGCCTCTACGCCGTTGCTACACCCAAAAACGCTCGCGAGCCTGAACTTCTAGCAGGACATTTGCTCCACTGTGCCGATGGCACCTACCGCTTTGGCAAGGTATTTGCCCGCACGGGTGGCGAGCCAGGGCACCCCAACAGCGGCCGATCCACTGGGCCTCATCTGCATTGGGAGCAGCAACAGGGCGACAATCGGGTCAATCCCACTAAGGGATATCTCGTCCAGGCCCTGACCGGGCAGAAGGTCACCCAACATCCCAGAAAATCTCCAGGAAAAGAGATTACAGCGCTGCGCCGCGCCATTATTGGCCACGAAAGCGGCGGCGACTTCGGTGCAGTCAATCCCCATTCGGGGGCGCTGGGGTACGCCCAGCTGATGCCTGCCAACGTCAAGGCGTGGGGACGGGAGGCAACGGGAAAGGCCCCGACTCAAAAGGAGTTCCTCAGCCAACCAGATCTGCAACTACAAATCATTGACCATAAGCTGGGGCAATATTGGCGCGAGGAGTTGCAGGCCACAGCAGGAGACGAGCACACCGCTGTGCTGCGCGTCGCCAGCCGCTGGTACTCGGGCAACGCCAATCTCTACACCTCCACCCGATCCCAGTATTACCGGGCAAAAAATGGCCAGCATTACCGCTATCCCAGTATTGCGTCCTACAGCCAGTCAGTCTGGCGCAAGTACCAACAGCAGAGCGGCCAATCGTTATAAACTTCACATCAGGAGAAACAAGACCCATGAGTCAATCTACGACCGTATCCAATGGCGATGCCAATGGCGGCCTCCTGCCTGCTGAAACCCAGCAGGTGCTCAACAGTCTCATTGCCGGATTAGAAGATTTGGGCGATGCCCTTACCTATCTGCTACCCTTATTTCGCTCCCTCGCCTGCCATAACAGCCGCTACTCAGCCCAGGAGATTAATCTGGCCCTCTCCGGCGGCGACGTCGATCTGGTTCGCTTTATCCACGACCGCTGGGCTGGCCCCGATCCCAATCCGGCAGAGGTGGTTGAGTTGTTGGGGGTGTTGGTGCGATCGCTCTCGTTTCGAGAACAGGCTGAACTCCAGCAACGCAAGGAAAGCAGGGACAAACACACCATCCCCGTCACCTGGCAAAGCGATCGTCCTCTGCCTCAACCGTTGGCAGCAACTGACGGGGATGTTCAGATGGCAGAGATCGCCATTTACAAAGCACAGCACGCTCAGGTGTTATTGTTGCGGGCCAAAGCGATCCTGGAGCGGGCCGTCGGGGAAACCGCAGCGGCTGCCAGCGAGTAGAATAAGATTTCACCTCGCCCAACTGCGCTTCTGCACTCTCTCTATCTCATCAGGAAACCGCAATGGTATCGACAGTTGAATCAAACTCAGTTGCAGCGATCTACTTTGTCTCTAGCGATGCGGCACTGACCCATGCAGCAGAGGGTTTGTTGGCCCAGCAAAAGCGCATCGCGATTGAGGCATTAACGGAGCCGTTCGAGCATGATATGAGCCAGCATCTAGAAGTGTCGCAATGGATTCTGGCACGCTAAATTCGTTAACCTTAACTCGGTTGAGCTTGATGAATCTAAGTTTTTTGTCATGGGGGATGCCATGGGGTGCCTGGTCAGGTCACAATCTTGGGTGTACTCTCTTCCTAATCAGATGCGATATGTCCTGCGACACGCTTCGCGAACGCTAAAATGGCCTCTTGCTGGTTTCGCAGTTGGGGTCATCCTGCCATTGCTGGTAGCACTTGGGGCACTGGCCGATGAATGGTGTGCGGATGGGATGCAGATAAGAGAACGATTGGAAAGAGCAATTAAGAATAAGCAAGAAATATGGGTGTTTGAGCAGTGCGATCGCACTGCGGTTCCAGCCTTGATCGCCGCTCTCAAAGACCCAAACTCAGCTATTCGCAGAAGTGCTACTGCTGCCTTGATAGAAATGGAGGCGGAAGCCCAAGCCGCTGTCCCAGCTTTGATTGCCGCTCTCAAAGACGCGGATTCAGGCGTTCGTGGATATGCGGCCTCTGCTCTGGGAATTATTGGTGCGGAAGCTCAAGATGTTGCCCCGGCTTTGATCGAATCCCTTAAAGACAAAAATCCAGAGGTTCGCAGTAGCGCTGCCTCTGCTCTGGGAAGCATGGGTACAGAAGCTCAAGACGTTGTCCCAGCCTTGATCGAATCCCTCAAAGATCCCAATTCAGAAGTTCGCAGTAGTGCTGCCTTTGCTTTGAGATTCATCGGCCATGAGGCCCATGACGCCTTCCCTGCCTTGATCGCATCCCTCAAAGATCCCAATCCAGAAGTTCGCAGTAGTGCTGCTTATACCTTGGGATTCATCAGACATGAGGTCAATGACGCCGTCCTAGCCTTGATCGCATCCCTCAAAGATCCCGATCCAGACGTTCGTAGCAATGCGGCTTTAGCCTTCACATTCATTGGCCATGAGGCCCATGACGCCGTCCCTGCCTTGATCGCATCCCTCAAAGATCCCGATCCAAAGGTTCGCGGTTTCGCTGCCTTAGCGTTGGGATCTATCGGTGCTGAGGCTCAAAGCGCTCTTCCCGAATTGATCGCAACCTTAAAAGACGAGGAATCCGCAGCTCGCGGCAGCGCTGCTGCTGCTCTAACGGGAATCGCTAATGACCTTTGCAAGACAGCAACCCCCGATCGGAGAGCAACTGCAAGAGAAGTCACCCTATTAGTCGGAAGCCTCCTTCAGAATCCTGAGCACGAGTATTTAATCAGTGGTTTAGAGTGCCTTAAATGACGCACTGAAGAGAATCCCTCTTGTTTTGCCTGCTGCTGTTGGAAGCCACCCATAAAATCGGCACCCATCCCGCCAACCTGCTGCTGTTGACATTCGATATTGCCCTGCTCCATACTCATGCCCGACACCGATCCAATAAAACCCACCGAGACGAAAGACAACGCTGCTGCTAAAACCGACGCAGCGGCTAAAGCCACGGATGCCAAAGCTAAAGAGAATAAAGATAACAAAAACACCAGCAAAGCCAAAGCACCCGCCCGCCCTAAACGCGCCCTTGCCATCGCTAAAGGCCCCTCTCCCCTGCAGGCCCAGCGTCAGCGTCCCCGCAGCGAACCGGATCCCACGGCCATCAGCATCACCCACCTCACGGGGCCCTACAAGGGGCAGAAGATGAGCATCGGGCAATGGTTGGGGGTCTGGGCCTCGGAGGTGAACCATCAGAATTCGGCCCAATGGCAGGTGCGCGAGGCTGACCATATCCGCAGCGGCGCCAACTTCTCGCGCCTGGGACGCCGCACCTTCGCCCTGTCGCTGCAGTTCTATGACGAGGAGCACGACATCACCCACCTGGCGGAGAACCTGGCCACCCTGACCCAGATCGGTGAGGAGGAGGAAACGCCACCGTTGCTGTTGCTGCGCCAGGGGGCATTGGTGGCGCGTCCGGTCTTCTGCAGCCGCATCGATACCACCTACAAAGAACCCTTCGCCGGGGATAAGGGCTATCGCGTCGCCGAGCTGAAGTTGAATTTCCAGCTGCAGGCGGGCAAGGACAGCGAACATGCCCTCGGCCCGCCGTTGGTGGCGACGCCTTTGACCGATTGGAAGCTGGCCCGCAGCCGCGAGGAGCGCCAGCGCCAGGGGGTGCAGGCGGTGGTGGGGGAGCTGCTGGCCCCCTGCCTGGGAGAAGCGGGCAGCGCTCAGGTGCAGCAGTTGCTCGCTGACGATAAGCTGGCTGATGTCACTGCCCTGGCCCAGCTGGAGCCGAATGCCTTCATCCAGAGTGCCATTGCCGGGATGATTCCCAAGACGGCCCTGGAGAGCGTCCAGCTGCAAGCGAAATTGCAAAGCGATCTGGCAAGCGTCCTGGCTCAAGCCGAAGATGGCATCGGGGCAGTGGATGGCGAGTCGCCGCGACGCTTTGCCGCGGCGATCCAGAGCGGCAACTTCAGCGGCCTCTCCGAGCAACTGCAGCCCCAGGCGCAGCAGGCCCAGGGGGATTATCAAATTCTGCTCAAGGCGATCCAGGAGCAAAAGTTAGGAGAGAACGCTCAGGTGTTCAACCGCACGGCGAACCCGACGGCGGGGGAGCGGCTGCGGCGACTGGGCAGCTGCGGCATCAGTTTGCGGCAGGTGGGGGCGGATAAGATTGCGGGCAGCGACAGTGTTAAAGATCGCGAGACACTGGAGAAGATAAATCAGCTGTTGGCGGATCCGAAAACGAGCGATCGGGAGATTCAGGCGCGTTTTGGTCTGGAGAGTCAGTCCCAGGTCAGGGCGCTGCGCAATGGGGTGCCTTATTCCGCGAAGGGGGAGTTTGTCCATCATGCGGCGCGTCAGGGGGATGGGGTGTCGGGCTATGTAATGTGGGCAAATTTTGTGGCGAATCGACCAGAAGAGGAAACCAAGAAGAACGGAGGGGGGAAGACGGAAGCGGAAGGAAAGAGTGACGGGTGACGGGTGTATCGCCTGCGGCACCCAACAGTTTCCCCACGAGTGGGAAGTTTTGTGCGGGTTGGTCGTCAACCCGCCACCGACTTGTTTACCATTCAGTTAGTTTCCCAGCGAATGGGAAGGGTTGCCCGGAAGAGCGCTGGAATCATTACCTGGCAAGTTGTCATTCAGTTAGTTTCCCAGCGAGTGGGAAGTTGCCAGTGTAAACACCCTGGGAGTATCTCCGTATCTCGTTTCCATTCAGTTAGTTTCCCAGCGAGTGGGAAGTGGGGTGATTTTACAGCTACATCCGGCTCTACCCTAAACGTTTCCATTCAGTTAGTTTCCCAGCGAGTGGGAAGCTTGTCTCTGTTGACTCCTGCATATTTTCACAACTTCGGCAGGCAGTAACACTAAACTTCGGCAGTTAATCACACCTAACTTCGGCAGGGTGATTTTCGGCGGGCCTCTGAGCCGGATTATAAACCGAAAAATGGGCCTTGAAAA
>Ga0207422_1004100_pt1 | contig 12720 bp, 8 predicted proteins | sample MarCyaLeptolynsp_FD_187757 | JGI IMG/M metagenome (GOLD analysis project Ga0207422, IMG submission 187757) | Marine cyanobacterial communities from Panama - species 1 Leptolyngbya sp. (SPAdes) | ecosystem: Environmental > Aquatic > Marine > Unclassified | place: Panama: Panama City | collected...
GAATCGACAGCGATCCACTGCGCGTCTTCGAGGCCTTCAATGGCGTAGAGGCCTGAACCCCCAATAATCCCGATTGTCCAAGGGCTGGCCATGGTCTTAGTGTCTGTGTCCTGTTCTGTGCCGCTTAGTGCCCGCGGACCTAAGTCAGATCGAAGCGCTCGGGCAAGGCCTTACGCACAAACCCTTCAGCTTTTGCAAACGGCCCGGCAATCGCCGGATGTGCTTGCATGCGTTCGAAATGAGCCGCAAATTTGGGCCAGGCGTCAAGCGGCGTCTCAGCCACCAGCGACACTTGCATCAAGCAACAGGCTACCGCGATGTCCGCAATCGACATCTGGTCGCCAGCGAAGAATTCCGCATCACCCAATGTCTTTTCGAGATAATCGAACAGCGGCGGCATTTTGCTGTTCCAAGTCTCGCGCGCGGTGTCGAGATCAGGCTCCTTGCCTTGCGTGATCGAGAAAAAGATCGGGCGAAAAATGCCCATACCGCCGGCTGCGGCGAGTGAGGTGTCTGCGAACTCTTCGATCGCCAAGGCTCGGCCATGGGCATAGGCCTCAGCCGGATATACAGCCGGATCAGGGCGCTTTTTCTCAAGATAGGCGCAGATGGCCGAACTGTCCGCAATCGTGCCCTCAGGGCCTTCTGTGGCGATTGAGCGGTCTCTCAGAACCGGGATGCGCCGCATCGGCGAGATCTCGAGGAACCAGTCAGGCATGGCGAAGATGTTGACCGCTTCGATTTCGAACGGAATCTGTTTGATCACGCAGGTCGCTGCGACTTTGCGCGCGAAGGGCGAGACAGGGCTGCCATAGATGACGATATCGGGCGTGGAATCAGACATTCTGGGGTTTCTCCTCTTGGCCGACACCCATAAGCCGCCCGTTGCATAGCGCAACTGATAGGCGCAGCGATCCGCCCCGATCTCTAAAATGACAGTCCAGTTCGAGATTGAAACTTGCCCGCAGAAGGTCCACCTATCGGGGCACAGTTTCCCTAACCAGAGATTCGAGAGAGGCGAAGCAATGGCCACGCAATACAAAAACCTTATCAATGGCGAGATGATCGAGACCGGTGAATGGCTCGATGTCGTCAATCCCGCGACCGAAGAAGTGATCGGCCAGGTGCCAAAGTGCGGCGCTGACGAATTGGACAAGGCTGTTGCTGGCGCGCGCGCCGCGTTCAAGAGCTGGAAGAACACATCGCTGGAAGAGCGCCGCGCTGCGATCATGGCGATCTCGGGCGCGATCAAGGAGAACGGTGAAGAACTGTTCCGCCTGCTCACCAGCGAGCAGGGCAAGCCGCATCAGCAGGCGCAGCAGGAAATTTTCGGCGCGGCAGCCATTTCGGCGGCGCAGTCAACGCTCGAGCTTGAAGACGAGATCAATGAAGACAGCGATGCCCGGCTCAGCCGTACGCGCCGTGTGCCTGTCGGTGTTGTCGGTGGCATCGTGCCGTGGAACTTCCCGGTGATGATGGCGATCCAGAAGATCGTACCTGCCATGCTTTCGGGCTGCACGATCGTGCTCAAGACCTCGCCCTTCACGCCGCTGACCACGCTCCGCATTGCTGAGCTGATTGCGGACAAGGTGCCTGCAGGCGTCGTCAACATCATCACGGGCGATGACGATCTTGGCCCGATGATCACCGCGCATCCGGACATCGACAAGATCACCTTCACCGGCTCAACCGCCACGGGCAAGAAGATCATGGAAGGCGCCAGCGCTGACCTCAAACGGATCACCCTTGAACTGGGCGGCAATGATGCGTCGATCGTTATGCCGGACGCCGACCCCAAGAAGGTTGCCGAACAGCTGTTCTGGTCAAGTTTCTCCAACGCTGGCCAGATCTGCATCGCGGCCAAGCGCGTCTATATCCACGAGGATATCTATGACGAGCTGAGCCAGGCGATTGCTGACTATGCCGCGCAGGTGAAGGTTGGCGATGGCAGCGAGCAAGGCACCGGCGTCGGTCCGATCCAGAACAAGAAGCAGTATGATCGCGTGATCGAGCTGATCGAAGACGCTAAGGACAATGGCTATCAGTTCCTGCTCGGCGGCGATGTTGATCCGTCAGGCACAGGCTATTTCGTGCCACTGACGATCCTCGACAATCCGCCCGAAGACGCGCGCATTGTGGCTGAAGAGCAATTCGGCCCGGTCATGCCGCTGATGAAATTCTCGAGCGAAGAGGAAGTGATCGAGCGCGCCAACAATTCCGAATATGGTCTTGCTGGGGCGGTGTGGACGGCTGACCCTGACAAGGGCGTCGAAATCGCCGAGCAGCTCGAAACCGGCACCGTCTGGGTCAACGAATTCCTGCATCTGTCACCCTTCGCACCGTTCGGTGGTCACAAGCAGTCAGGCTTTGGCGCTGAATACGGAAAGGAAGGCCTCAAGGAATTCACGTACCCGCAGGTGATCACGGTCAAGAAGGACAATGTCCCGGCCTGATCCTGCAATCGGGAAATGAAACAGAGCGGCCGTCCGGAGCGATCCGGGCGGCCGTTTGCTTTGACAGACCCTATTCGCCTGCAGATTTGGAATGCAGCTCCAACCCGGCCGCCCAGCGCCGCTGAAAGCCGCGCCAGTGATCGGCCTCGTCGGGTCCGGCGAATGTGCCATTGAGCTGTTCACCGGCGGAGACTGGCCATTGGCTGTCACTGGCGACAGGCACTGGCACATCGAGATAGCCAGCTTTGTCAGCGTCGCCCTTGAGCGTCAGATCAAGGAATGCGGCAACGAAGTGCTGATTGATCGAATTGATCCGGTCCTGCCGCCAAACGGGCTCGCTGAGAAACTCAGCCGCTCGGAACGGCGCGTCCTCGGGCAGTTCAAAAGCATTGCCGACAATGTTGTGCCGCGCCTCGCGATATATCAGCATATGCCGCTGCGTGCCGGTCAGCTGGTCGAAGATCCAGCTCACCCCCTCCGCATGGTTGGAGACATCATCCTGGCTGCCTGAAACGACAAGCATCGGCACTTCGATATTGGCCAGCGTTTCGGCGCTCCACACGCGGTTGTCGGGTTGACCACCCCAGGGTGCGAAGGCGATTACAGCGTCAACCGGGACGTCTTCACTTGCCGCCTGCTGGACCGGGACCAGCGCATCATCCGGCACGGTGCCAAATGTCTCTGATGCGTAGTCATAGTCGCCGCCTGCGGTTGCCAGCGCGCCATAGCCGCCCATCGAATAGCCGATCAGGCCAATCCGTTCGGGGTCGATCTGAGCATAAGGTGTGCCAGGATTGCTTGCGGCCTGCTCGGTCAATTGTGTGATCACCTGCCGCTGATCGAGCGAGCGGCTGGCCAGCACATAGGCGAAGGAGTGGATGAAGTCGGTGATGCCTTCGATTTGCATGTCATCATGATCAATCGACGCGACGACATAGCCGCGACTGGCGATGTGTTCGGCCAAATTGCTAAACTGCGTGCTCCAGCCATTGAAGCCATGCGACATCACCACCAGCGGATACCGCTCATCGCTTGTGCTCTCGGCATCCGGGATCGCGCGACCCGCAAATTCCAGCGTGAACGGCTCCATGCCCGGCGGGGTCATTTCATGCATGTAGGTGATCGGAGTGGAGCCAGCGACAGGATCTGCCGGGTAGAACAGCCGAACCGCCAAGGTGCGATCTTCGAGCTCGGTGCTTCCGGTTGCCATGTCGAGCTTGCCGAAGGTCACGCGGCCAGGGAGCGTGATCGCGATTTCCTCGGTGCCCACGCTCAGATCGCCATACCGGCCCAGTTCGGGCGCTTCACCGGCATTCCCTTCATGCACTGTGGGCGAAGCGACATAGGCGGTGGTGGCCCCGGCAACGACTACGATTCCAAGGGCGGCGAGGGCGATATGGCGCTTCTTCATAGGGGTCGGTTTCTGCTCACTGGCATTAGAGGTACTTGTTATGTCTATTGTTCGCCGTCACTCATGGCAGCGATTGGCGGAGAGGGAAATAGATGGCCCATTGGCAAATCGGCGATGCGCAGATCACGGCGGTGTTCGAGCAAGAGCTGGAGATGAGCGGTCTCATCACCAAGGCCAAGCCCGAAGCCTTGGCTGAGATCCCGTGGCTGCAGCCGCATTTTGTCGATGAGAACGGTAAGATGCTGGGCCTGGTCCAGTGCTTCGTGATTGAGCTGGGCGGCAAACTGACGGTGGTCGACACCTGCGTCGGCGACGAAAAGGACCTGCCGAGCGATCCGGCCTGGAACCAGAAGCTGTTTGGCCTGCTCGACAATTTTCGCGCAGCCGGGTTTGAACCGGACGCGGTCGACCTGGTCCTTTGCACGCATCTCCATTTGGATCATGTCGGGTTGAACACGCGGTTGGTTGATGGCGAGTGGGTGCCGACCTTCCCCAAGGCGCGTTACCTGTTCGCGCGCACCGAATATGAATATTGGAAGGCCGAGGCGGAGCAAGAGCCGGTCGATCCAACGACGCTCGAAAAGCCATTCGATCGTTATCGTGCCGGCTTCCAAGCGACTCAGAAATGCGTTCACGAGCAATCGGTTGAACCGGTGATGGCGGCTGGGTTGGCCGAGCTAGTCGATCCGCCTTGCGAGCCGCTGCCCGGGATCAGGCTGGTGCCCAGCCCTGGCCACACTCCGGGCCATGTCTGCGTCGAAGTCAGCTCGAATGGCGAGGCTGCGCTGATCACAGGTGACAGTTTTCACCACCCTTGCCAGATTGCGCGGCACGATTGGGCAACGGTCGCGGATTATGACCGCGAAGGTTCGACCGCTACGCGGCTGAAGATGCTGCAGGAGCTGGAGCAATCGGGCGCGCTGATGCTGGGCACGCATTTTGCCGAGCCAACCGGTGGGCGGATCGTCAAAGACGGTAACAGCTGGAGGCTTGACACGTGATCGATCCGGCTGACCTCGCGACCGGTCTGGAAATCGCCTTGGCTCGGGTTGGATTGGGCGCACCCGAAGGCCTGATGAGGCTTACCGGCGGAGCGACGATGGAGAGCTGGCGCTTTGACGCCAATGGCTCAGCCTATGTCCTGCGGCGCGCGCCGAGCTTGGAATTCATGGAGGATCGACCCTACGGCCACGACGTCGAGGCGGCGATCATTCGTGCGGCGCATGCCAAAGACGTCACCGCGCCCGAAGTGTTGGTCGAGCTTCAGCCTGATGATGGGATCGGATCGGGTTTCGTGATGCGCGCCTTGTCCGGCACACCCAATCCCAAAGAGATCCTCGCGATGGAGGATCCGGACACTCTCCTCGGCGAAGCGGCGCGCGATCTGGCGCGGATCCATTCGCTCAAGCCGGCGGACCTGCCTGAGGGCGTGCCGGTGATGGATTATCGCGACGCGATTGCTGACCTTAAAGCGCAATTCATGGAGGCCGGCGGCGATCGCCCGATCATCGCGCTCGGCATCAAATGGATGGAGGACAATTGCCCCGATCCGGTCGAGCCCGTGCTCAATCACGGCGATTATCGGCTCGGCAATCTGCTGGCTGAGAATTCGCGGCTGACCGGCGTGCTCGACTGGGAGCTGGCGCATTTTGGCGATCCGCATGAGGATCTGGCGTTTGGCTGCATGGCGGTGTGGCGCTTTGCGCGATACGATCGCCCCGCGCTCGGCCTCGGTTCGCTGGAGGGCTATTTCGCGGCCTATGAGGCCGAGAGTGGCCGCACAGTCGATCGCGATCGATTCCGCTATTGGATGGTGCATCGCACGGTGTGGTGGGCGATGGGCTGCCTCAGATGTGCGAAGTTCTGGCGCAGCGGTCAGGATCGCATGCTCGAACGAGTGGTGATCTCGCGCCGGACCAGCGAGCAGGAGCTCGACCTGCTGATGCTGCTGGAGAATGATGCGTCGGAAGGCGAGCGGGCCCGACCGGCTATCATTCCAGATGACGATCCCAAGTATTGGTCAGACAACCCTCTCGAAGAACCGGGAGAGGCGCTTTTCTCCGAGATTGCTGTGGCCATTTCCGAATGGCTTGGATCAATAAAAGATCAGGTGAAAGGCCATGATCGGTTCCAGCTTGCCGTAGCTCGAAATGCACTGGGAATTATCGCTCGTGAAGAAGGTCAGGAATTGTTCCGGCACAATTTTCACAACGACTTCCTTGCCTTTCAGATCTTGGAGGCCTCGAACCCGCTCAATTCGGCCGGATTGCTGGCGAGGCTGAAAGGAATGGCCTTGACAAAGACACTCATGGATTCACCCAAATACCCCGCGCTTGCCGTCGCGCGAAAGAAATGGACCGGAGAGGATTAGAGAATGGACTTCGCCATACCCCAAGACCTGCAGGACTATCTGGCCGAGCTGGACGCCTTCATCGAGGCGGAGATCAAGCCGCTCGAACAGCAGGACGACAATATCCGGTTCTTTGACCATCGCCGCGAGCATGCACGGACCAATTGGGATGCGGGCGGTCTGCCGCGCGAGGAATGGGAAGAGCTGCTGAGGGAAGCCACCCGCCGCGCCGACAAGGCTGGCCATTGGCGCTTTTCCGCGCCCAAAAAATATGGCGGCAAGGACGGCTCCAATCTGTGGATGGCGGTGATCCGCGAACATTTCGCCAAACAGGGGCTGGGCCTTCACAACGATCTGCAGAATGAGCATTCGATCGTCGGCAATTTCCCCTTTGTCGCGATGTTCGACACATTCGGGACCGAGGCGCAGAAGGACGAATTTATCCTCGGCGGGTTTGAGCGCACGCGCCGGGTCGCCTTCGGCCTGACTGAGCCGCACCATGGCTCTGACGCCACCTACATGGAGACCAAGGCGGTCAAAGAAACCCGCAATGGCGTACCCGGCTATCGCATCGATGGCGAGAAGATGTGGATCACTGGCATGCATGTCGCCTCGCATTGCGCGGTGTTCGCGCGGACCAATGGCGAGCCGGGCGATGCGCGCGGCATCTCATGCCTGCTGGTGCCCAACCCCTCCGAGGGACTCGAGATCGAGGAGTGGATGTGGACCTTCAACATGCCGACCGATCACCCGCGCCTGTCGCTCAACAATGTCTGGGTGCCTGAGACGGCGATGCTGGGCGAGGACGGCAAAGGCCTCGCGCTGGCGCAAAGCTTTGTCCATCAGAACCGTATCCGCCAGGCGGCGTCATCTTGCGGCGCGGCGGCCTATTGCGTCGAGGAAAGCGTTCGTTACGCCCGCGAGCGGAAGCCGTTCGGCGAAGAGCTGGCGCGCAACCAGGCGATCCAGTTTCCATTGGTCGAGCTGGCGACGCAATGCGAAATGCTGCGCCTGCTGATCTTCAAGACAGCATGGGAAATGGACAATATGCCGCACAAGGAGATCGAAAAGACGATCTCTGACAAAGTGTCGATGTGCAATTATTGGGCAAACCGGCTGGTCTGCGAAGCGGCTGACCGGGCGATGCAGGTCCATGGCGGGATCGGCTATTCGCGGCACAAGCCGTTCGAGCACATCTATCGCCACCACCGCCGCTATCGCATCACCGAAGGATCGGAAGAGATCCAGATGCGCAAAGTGGGCGCTTACCTGTTCGGCTATCTTGGCCCGAAGAGGGGCATCTATGGGTGACGCAGCCCGACTGCGACAGCCCCTATGATTGGGAGCCCAGGTGACAATGTATCATTGGGTTAACCTCTAGCAATATCCTTACGCATGGCTACTCTCTCGTTTCAGGACAGGGAGAGACTCACATGCGCCGTTCCGCATTCCATTCCATCGCATCCGCATTTCTGGCTGGCTCGATGCTTGCCATGCCGGCATCGGCCTGGGCTGATGACCACGAAGGCGAAGACGCCGGTTGGGATGTTGAAGCACCCAAGGGTGCAAACATCCAGCAAGTGCAGATCATCACCGATGAAGGCACCTGGATGGATGTCGATGTCTCGCCTGATGGACAGACGATCGCCTTCACACTGTTGGGAGACATCTACACCATGCCGATCACGGGCGGCACACCGACCCGGATCGCAGAGGGGCTATCGTGGGAAGTCCATCCGCGTTTCTCACCAGATGGATCGAGGATCGCATTCACGTCAGATCGCGGCGGCGGCAACAACATCTGGATCATGAACGCCGATGGGTCGGACAAGCGCCAGCTGACCAAGGAGCAGTTCCGCTTGCTTAACCAGCCCACCTGGTCTCCCGACGGGCGGTTTATCGCGGCCAAGAAGCACTTCACGACCGCGCGTTCGCTCGGCACCGGCGAAATCTGGCTCTACCACGTCTCAGGCGGCGGTGGTGTCCAGGTCGTCAAGCGCGCCAATGAGAGCCTGCAGAAAGAGCTGGGCGAGCCGATCTTCTCTGCTGACGGCTCCGCCATTTACTACACCCGCAACACCACGTCGGGGAACACCTTCATCTACGCGCAGGATTCGGTGTCTGGGATCTTCGCGATTGAGAGACACGACCTTGCCACTGGTGAAGTGACCACGGCGGTTGACGGGTTTGGTGGAGCAGTGCGCCCCACGCCATCGCCCGATGGCACCGCGATCGCGTTCGTCCGGCGCGACAAGGACCAATCGCAATTGTGGATCAAGGACATCGCCAGCGGGCGCGAAAGCATGATCTATGGCGAGCTGGATCTTGATGTGCAGGAAACCTGGGCCGTCACCGGTGTCTATCCCAATATGGATTGGACGCCTGACAGCCAATCGATCGTCTTCTGGGCGGGAGGCAAGCTGCGCAGGGTAGATCGCGACGGCAGCAATGCGAGCGTGATTCCCTTCACGATTGACGACAGCAGGGGCGTGGCTGACGCACCGCGCCCTGCGATCGACGTGGCACCTGACCAATTCGTCACGACGATGCCGCGCTTTGGCGTGATGTCACCCGATGGCAGTCGCGTGGTGTTCGAAAGTCTCGGCAAGCTGCATTTCAAATCGGCTATGGGGCGTGATGCGCCGAGGCCTTTGACCGGAGATATGAGCGACACGATCGAGCTGTGGCCGGCCTTTTCGCGCGATGGCAGCCAGTTGACTTATATCCGCTGGAGCGATGAAGGGCTCGGCGAAGTCGTCGTGGCCGATGCCAACGGCCAGAATCCGCGCGTGGTGACCAATCAGCCCGGCCATTACGCGCATCCGCAATTTTCGCCTGATGGCAGCATGATCGCGTTCGAGAAGCGCTCGGGCGGTTATCTGACCGCGCCCGAATATTCCGAGAATGTCGGCATTTATGTGGTGCCCAGCGCCGGCGGTGAAGCCAGCATGGTCACTCGTAATGGCGCCAATCCCCAATTTGGCGCGCAGAATGATCGGATCTTCATGACCAGCTTTGGCGGCGGCGTGCTGTCGCTGGTGTCGTCAGACCTCGACGGCGAAAAGCGGCGGACCCATGCGACGGGCAATCTGGCGAGCGATTTCCGCGTCGCACCGGACGGTCGCACGATCGCCTTCCGGCAAAATTACGAGGTGTTCGCCATGCCGCTGCTTCCGGGCGGTACGCCGGTCAGCGTCAGTGAGACGAGTGGTGCAGTTCCGATCACCAAGGTGAGTACCGGGGGTGCTGACTATCTTGGCTTTGCGCGCGGTGGTGACACAGTGTTCTGGTCAATCGGCGCTGAAATGCGCAGCGCCAATGTGCCGGACCTGTTCCGCAGCGGGCCCAAGGGCGAAGGCGATGAGGGCTTCGATCCGCCCGAATCTGGCATTTCGATGGCGATGACGGTCCAGTCGAGCAAGCCGGTCGGCACGGTCGCAATCGTGGGTGCCAAAGTGCTGACCATGGCGGCGGGCCTCGAGATGGAAGACCCAGGCGCGATAGACGATGCGACGATCTTGATCGAAGGCGACCGAATTGTGGAGGTTGGCCCTTCGCGCCGGGTCAGGGTGCCTGACGAAGCCGTCGTGATCGATGCCAGCGGCAAGATCGTGGTGCCGGGCTATGTCGATGCGCACGCGCATGGACCGCACGGCGCCAATGATTTGATACCGCAACAGAACTGGCGCTTGGTCCAGGATCTCGCGCTGGGGATCACGACCTTTCACGATCCGTCCAACCAGGCCAGCCACATATTCGCATCAGCTGAACGTCAACGCGCCGGACTGCTCTTAGCACCTCGGATCTTTTCAACCGGGGAGATCGTCTATGGTGCCAAGGCGCCAGGCTTCTATGCCCGCATCGATTCCTATGAAGATGCGCTGGCTCACGTCCGCCGGATCAAGGCGCAGGGCGGCGTCGCGATCAAGAATTACAACCAGCCGCGGCGCGAGCAGCGTCAGCAAGTCGCAATGGCGGCGGCCGAAGAGGGCATGCTGGTCGTGGCCGAAGGCGGATCGCTGTTCGGCATGGATATGAACCTGATCGCCGATGGCAACTCAACCATCGAGCACAATATCCCGGTCGACGTGATGTATGAGGACGTGCTGCAATTCTTCAGTCAGTCGCAGACCAATTACACTCCGACCATTGTTGTGACCTATGGCGGCTTGGCTGGCGATCCATACTGGCGCCAGGCGACCGATGTCTTCGATCACCCACTCCTGGTCCATTCGAGCCCCAAGCAATTGCTGGCGGACACAGCCCGGCGCACCAAAGCGCCCGAATGGGCTTTCGTCGATGATGATGCTTCGCGCGAAGCCAAGAAATTGGTCGAGCGCGGGGTCAAAGTCTCGATCGGCGGGCACGGCCAGCAGGCGGGTATCGCGTCGCATTGGGAAATGTGGAGCTTTGGACGCGGCGGGATGAGCCCGGTGATGGCGCTCAAGACAGCGACCATACTGCCCGCGCAATCCCTGGGCATGGACGGCGATATCGGCTCAATCGAAGTCGGCAAGCTCGCCGACTTGCTGATCCTGACCGAAGATCCAAGCCTCGACATCCGCGATTCCGACAAGATCGAAGGCGTGATGCAAGGCGGGCGGCTCTATGACGCCAAGACCATGAATGAGGTGATGACCGGCACGACCGAACGCCGCGTCTATTGGTGGGAGAAGGGTGAAGACGACAGCGCCGGCGAGGAATGACTAGTCTGCGATTGCTCCGGCGATAATTCGCGCGGCATCAGGCGGATCCTGGAAGGGATGGAAATGCGTCATGTCGGGGCGATACAGATCCGTCCCGTTGGGAATGGTTGATGCCAGCTCCGGCCAAGTCGGAGACCCTTTGAAGTCCATGATGTCGAGCTGTTTGGCGCGCACCACCAGGACAGGCATTGAGAGCCCCCTGGCGGCCTCGTGGATGCCTTTGTTGGATCTGCTACTCCCGTACACGCTGGCTTCCATTTCGGGCGCGCAGGCCAGCTCTACGGCCTCCTCAGAGGGTTTTGGCAGCACACCGTAGCGACAGTAATCCTCGAACACTCTCCGATCGAAAATATTGTAGGGGTCGCGATCTTCAAACCGGGCGATCATCTCTTCAACCGAGGCGAAATCGCGTTTGCGGCGTGCAGTTGGATGCGGCTCGCCAACTTGGGCTGTAGCCTCATAGAAGCGCGGATCCAGAATGACCGGATCGAACAGGACGAGCTGCCGAAAACGCTCAGGCTGGTCGGCTGCGCATTGGGTCAGCACATGCGCGCCCATAGAGTGCCCGATCCCATCCGCTTCCGAGATGCCCAGCTGATCGAGAAAGCCGAGGACGTCATCAATCACCAAACGCCAATTGTCGATCGGTTCGCCAGTGCTGCGGCCGTGACCGCGCAGATCGAGCGCATAGACCTGGCGATCGGGAAAGAGTTCGATCACCGCGTCCCAAACACGGGCGTGAAAGCCGGTCGCATGCGCGAACACCATTGGCGGCTGGATGCCAAGCGGATCGCCGGCCCATTCAAAATAGGCCAGCGTGATCCCGTTGACGTCGATTGCGTGTTGACTGGGCTGCATGCAGCGGTCCTTTAGCGCCGCGTACGCGCCACGCCAGCTATTGTTTTTGCGGCACGCTGCCTTCCGTCTCTGGCAAAGCCGATCTCAGCAGGATGAAGCCCAGCACTGCGGCGATTAGTGAGCCTGAAAGCACGCCGAGTTTGACCGCATCAACCTGAGCCGGATCGGCGAAAGCGAGGTTGCCGATAAACAGGCTCATGGTGAAGCCAATTGCCGCGAGCAGGGACAGGCCGTGGATCTGTCGCCAGCCAATCCCTTCGGGCAATTTGGCGAGGCCGGTCTTCACCGCCAGGAAGGAGAATCCAAAGATCCCGACTTGCTTGCCGATCAAAAGGCCCAGCGCGATGCCGAGCGGCAGCGGCGCGAGCAGATCGGCCGGAGACAGACCGATCAGTGTCACACCGGCATTGGCAAAGCCGAAGATCGGGATGATCAGAAACGCGACCCAGATGTGCAGACCATGCTCCATTTGTTCGAGCAAGCGGCCGCCATCGCGCGCAACCATCGGCACCATCATCGCTGCGGCGACGCCAGCGAGCGTTGCGTGGACACCCGATTTGAGCACGAACACCCACATGATCACGGTAAGCAAGACATAGGGCATGCTGGCCGCCAGCTTGAGCCGATTGACCACGAAAAGGGCGCCGAATGTGATCGCGGCGCCGAGCAGCATCTCAGTGTCGAGCGTGCCCGAATAGAACAGCGCGATAATAGCGATCGCGGCGATGTCATCGATCACCGCAATAGCCAGCAGCAGTGCTTTGAGCGCGACAGGAACGCGCGGCCCCAGCAGGGATAGAACGCCGAGTGCGAAGGCAATATCGGTGGCGGCTGGGATCGCCCAGCCTGCCGAGTTCTCGGGCGAGCCGGAATTGAGGCCGATATAGATCAGCGCTGGGATGGCGATGCCGCCCAATGCCGCGATCAGCGGTAGCGAGGCTT
>Ga0207422_1004102_pt1 | contig 12706 bp, 10 predicted proteins | sample MarCyaLeptolynsp_FD_187757 | JGI IMG/M metagenome (GOLD analysis project Ga0207422, IMG submission 187757) | Marine cyanobacterial communities from Panama - species 1 Leptolyngbya sp. (SPAdes) | ecosystem: Environmental > Aquatic > Marine > Unclassified | place: Panama: Panama City | collected...
TCTGCCCTCTGCCCTCTGCCCTCTGCCCTCTGCCCTCTGCCCTCTGCCCTCTGCCCTCTGCCCTCTGCCCTCTGCCATAATTTGCAACCACTTTCGCAACAATCTGCAACAATAGGCAAGGTAAACCCCGACCAGGCTAAAACTTGCTGTTTTGCCAACAAGTTGGTCAATAAAGGGATGTTGAACCTGATGCCTTCGGCCCCATTCAGGTTCAGGAGAAGACTGCTTAAAAATTTATGGGTGAACTATTTTTGAATTGGCGAAAAAGTCCGGGTTTGCGAGTTGCGATCGCAGCCGCTGCCATTTTTTGTATCCTGGGTCTGGTGTTGACACTCAATCGTTACTACACCTTTTTTGCCTCCTACGATCAAGGCATATTCAACCAGGTCTTTTGGAACGGATTGCACGGAAACTTCTTCGAGAGCTCTCTCTCTTCAGTCCTGTCCAGCAGCGTAGTCCACGATAACAAGCTGCCAGAAGTCTTCTATCACCGCCTGGGACAGCATTTTACCCCAGCCTTATTACTGTGGTTACCCATCTATGCCCTGTTCCCCTCCCCTGCGACCCTGGCAGGGTTACAGGTTGTTCTGGTCACTGCAGCGGGACTGGTATTATACGCCCTGGCACGACACTATCTGGAACCACCCCTGTCGGCAATGATAACCGTTAGCTTCTATGGAGCCAATGCGGTTGTAGGCCCCACCCTGGGCAACTTTCATGACATTTGCCAGTTACCGCTATTCATTTTCAGTTTACTGTTGGCCATGGAAAAGCGCTGGTGGTGGTTATTCAGTATTCTTGTCGTGTGTATTCTAGCTGTGCGAGAAGATGCAGGTGTCAGTCTCTTTGGCATTGGTGTTTACCTCACTCTCAGCCGTCGCTATCCCAAACTTGGCCTCGGTCTCTGCAGTCTCAGCTTTCTCTACATGGTGGCTCTGACCAACTGGGTGATGCCCCTCTTCTCCGACGACATCTCTCGCCGTTTCATGTTAGAACGCTTCGGCCAATATGTAGACGGCGATGAAGCCACCACTCTGCAAATTCTCTGGGCCATCCTCAGCGACCCAGTCCGGTTGGTGCGAGAACTGCTCACCCCCTTCGGTCGCAAGTTCAACTATTTACTCGGTCAGCTCTTGCCCTTAGGATTTATTCCGGTCATTTCCCCGCCTGCCTGGCCCATTGCCGGTTTTCCCCTGCTGCAAATTTTCCTGCAACGGGGCCAGTCTCCCCTGGGTATCAACATTCGCTACGCTATGACCATTGTACCAGGCTTATTTTACGGTGCTATTCTCTGGTGGTCGCAGCACCAATCCCTGTTTAAGCTTGCCAGATGGCGGCGCTTGTGGGCAGTCTGTATTGGTCTCTCTCTTTTCTTTACCTCGATCTCCAACCCCAATCGCACCCTCTACTTCATCATTCCCGACTCTGTCCAGCCCTGGGTCTACACCTCTCTCCCCCGCCAGTGGCACCATATCGCTCAAGCCCGCCCCCTCCTGGCTGAAATTCCCCCTGATGCCAGCGTTTCTGCCACGACATACCTGGTACCGCCTCTGTCCAGTCGCCGGGCCATCATTCGATTTCCCCGCATAAAATTCCGCAATGATGAAAACGAACCCATGCCCGTAGACTACGTCGCTGCCGATCTCTGGCAGTTGCAACAGTACCAGGTTGCCTTCCGACACGAACGCTCCACTATTCGAGATGGTATTCCTGTTCTAGATGAAGTCATCGATAGCGGCGAATATGGCGTTGTGGGTTTCGCCGATGGTGTGATGTTGCTCCAGCACAATGCCCCATCCGATCCAGCAGCAGAGGAAGCCTGGCGATCCCTGCGCCCCGAACTGGAAACAGCTCCAGACCCCGATTAATAGCCTCGTCGGAAACCCATAAATATTGAGCAGCTTCGTAGGGTGCGTTAGCCGACAGGCATAACGCACCGCTCTAATCTGATTAAGTGTAGTACGTTATGCGGCGCTGCAGAGTTTGTTGGATCAGCATTACGGAAAAATGGGTTATTTTGAAAGCCTTGCTCAGCAAGGTTTTCAAAATAACCTTCCAAGTCGTGCTGCGATCGCATGCCAAAATTGTGCCGTTTAGCTACAGTTGAATTAAGGCAAGCGCTGAAATAGATGGAGGATCGGGTAAATCGTGAACTGTGTCAAAGAGATCGTTTTCACCCCTCTTACCAAGGTATTCAATCAATTGGCTTCTGGAACGATCGCGAACGTTATCAAACGGATTGCTTTCAAACAACAGCTGTTTTGGGCCGGGGTGTTGTGCCTGTGTATGCTCCTGTTTCCATTGCCAGGTCTGGCTTTCGCTGTTCAGGACATTCCACAGCCCCAGCATGCAGGCGACAGCTGGGTTGTAGATCGGGCCCATATCCTCAGTAACAACACAGCAGTCCAAATCAATCGGATATTGATAGAGCTGGAGGCGAAAAACGGCACCGAGCTGGCAGTCGTGACAGTACCAGAAACTGCTCCAGCCCCAACCCCAAAAGCATTTACCACTGAATTGTTTAACACTTGGGGTATTGGTAAGCAGGGACAGGACAATGGCGTGCTGTTTTTGATTTCTGTGGGCGATCGTCGAGTTGAGATCGAAACAGGCTACGGAATTGAAGCGATTTTGCCCGATGCCAAAGTCGGCCATATCATCGACAGCACCATTATTCCGCAATTTAAACATGGCAATCTGGACGCAGGGGTTCTTGCTGGAACGACCGCCCTGGCCAATGTATTAGAAACTGCAACCTACCCCCCTGCGCGCATGTTGCGGTTTGCAGTGCCGCTATATATCTCAGTTGCCGCTGCGATCGCAACTCTGTTGTCGATTGCAAACTATTATCTTGCTAGCAACCCCTCCTGGCATCCAGTGCAGATAGAACCGACCGGATATTACCGCTTGAAAGATTGGGAAGATCGGGTTAAAGACAGGTATCGGCAAGTTTGGATAGGGACATTTTGCCAACTCTTTGCCATCGTTCTTTTACTCGCATTCAGTGTCACAAAATCCGGTTTTGCCAGCTTCATGTTCGCCTTAACTGTCGGAATAATGGGCTATTTGCCCATCAGTCGTATCCTCATTCAAGCGATCTTCAACTGCAATACCCACGGTAAAGACAGTCGAAGCTTGCAGGATATCTATTGTGCTCAATGTCAACAACCGATGTCCAGGTTAGACCTGGTATCCCTGATGGCCCTACTCACTCCACCAGAAGCGATGGCACAGCGTATAGGTAGCGTAATGTTTGAAGCATGGCGGTGCTCTGGGTGTAGCGAAACATTGCCACAATCTATCCCCCTGCGGCAGGCCGTCAATCTTCGCGCCTACGTCAAAAATAGCAGAGAGTTTAGCCGCTGTCCGACCTGTAAAGAGTTGACGGTCACCCATTCATCCAAGACTGTCCAAGAACCTACCATAGACAGTAAAGGGATACTTTTGGAGATTGCTACTTGCCATTGTTGTTCTGATCGAAAGGAGAAACGAAAAACGATTTCATACCTTGCACCAATCAGGAGCAGATATCGTGGCAGTAGTGACGATGATGGCTTTGGGGGTGGCTTTGGTGATGGCTTTGGGGGTGGCTTTGGCGGCGGCGACGGGGGTGGTGGCTTTGGTGGCGGTAGTAGCGGCGGTGGCGGTGCAGGCGGCCATTGGTAGCGCCTGGTGCCGCCATCATTACGGCATGAGCTTAAGGCTCGGATCCAGGATGAAGCCAGCTTGCGAATACCTTTGTCAGACGTGGCATCACGAGATAGGTCATAATAACCACTGTGAGGAACGTCACGACGAACGTTCGCAGCAATGCTGGAAGCGAACGGAGCAGCGGCCCAGCCAGGACATCAATCGAGTTAATCAATATATAGATGGCGAAGCTAGAAATTGCGACCATTTTGTAGCGGGCAGGAGGCTGTCTTCCAGGTTGGTGAGGTAAGGTAAACCAGGTTTCTAATCCAGTCAGAATCGAAACTTTGCCAGATCCAACCGTGAGTCGTTGTGCTCGTGCCAGCAGTCTTTGCCGGATCGGAGAGATTTCCCATTGCTTCAGATCGCTCATCCGAGCAAACTTGAAGACAATCCGATATTCTGGACAGTCGCGATCGCGCGGACGAAACACACGCGCCCCAAGGTGTCCTTCAAACGTCCTTGCTGCTTCAATCAGCTCAGCCAGAACCCCTTCAAATGCTGTCTCCTGGCCCGATTTTACCCGTTGAAGAATATCAACGGTTGCCGGTGGATCTAAGTCCAGTGGATCTAAGTCTGGAGGTTCGACAATACTCATACCCAGGATACAAAATGCAATCGCGATTCGCATTAACTCACATTAATGGATGTCCAGGAACGCCTACCTCCAACCGCACAACTTTGGCCGGTTGCAGTCCAGTAGGTGGAGGAAACGACATTCCCCCATTGGTAACGACATAAACGCTTGTACAATCCCCCTCACTCTGCCCAAACGCAAGGGCCGTGCTACCCGTCACGCCTTGTTCGGCCTGGGCGATCGTCGTCGTACTGCTATCGGGGGCAATCCGAACTACACTGTTGTAGATATGAGTTGTGCCGTACAGATTCCCCTCCCGATCGAAGGCAAAGTCATCTAAATTGATCGGTTGCAGGAAAATTTCCGGTTCGCCCGGTTGACCAGCCGATTGTATGGGAATCTTAACCAGTTGCATCTTTTCGGTATTCGAGGCATAGAGCGCGTTCCCATAAACCTTTAGCCCATTTACCGCTGGCAACTCTTGGTCAGGAGAACTGCGGGCAAGGACAGGATGTTCGAGCCAGAGTCTGACTGTTTTTGCGGCCACATTGAGCTCCCAAATCGCGCCCCGGTAAGAGTCTGCAATCAGGTAGCGATCTGCCATCAGGGGCGTTAACCCATTCAAGAAAATAGCATCGGGCATTGTCACCAATACATCTACATCTCCTTGAGGAGAAATCGTGAATACAGTGGCAACATTTTCAGCATTCCATGCCGTGAGTAACAAATTGCCATCAGCAGTGAATGCCAGTCCAGTTGCCTTTCCAGCGATTTCGGCATGAACAACAGGGACACCTTCTGTTTCCAGACGATAGACTTTGCCGTCGAAATGACTCGTGAAAAATATCGTATTCTCAGGGTTGATGGCAATACTTTCCAGAAAGGTATTCGTTGGAAATTCAGCGATTTGAAAACTGGGCACCAGTGCAACCGGTATTTTGGCGAAGATGGGGGGTAAACCAGATGAGATAGACATGTCTCCTGAGCCAAATTAAGCCAAATTAAATGCGTGCAGCATTAGCATACTCGCTAGCTATTATCATCGTCTTCTTGAATCTTTCGAAGATTTTTGTACAATCTTTCGATCGCGTATCCTTGAGGTGACTAGTACAGCAAGGCGGAAGTTCTGTTACCATTCAGAAGACGGGAAACCCTGACCAATCAATACTTTTGACTTTTGATTTTTAACTTTTAACTTCTGCGCAGCGGACTAGCGCATTGCATTTCGATAGGCTTTTGGTGTCGTTCCCAGGTGCTTGCGAAACGATCGGGTCAGATGGCTCTGGCTAGAAAAACCGCATTGAATTGCAATATCAGCAATCGTTCTATCTGAGCATTCGAGTAACTGCTGTGCTCGTTCTAATCGGTGCTGAACAATAAATTGGTGGGGAGGTACTCCAGTGGTTTGCTTAAACAGCCAGGCAAAGTAGCAAACACTCATCCCAACCAGAGCAGCCAATTCAGCGAGTTTCAGCTCTTGCTCCAGATGCTCGTAGATGTAATCAACGACCTGTTTTAACCGAGCTTGAGGCAATTTCCCGGTTTGGGACTCCAGGGCCGGTGGGGTCGCAGAATACCATTTAAGCAAATGCACCTTGAGGCAATTGACCAGAGACTCTACATACACGCGATCGCAGCCCCCATTGGCCTCCAATTCCGACTTGAGAGCAAGCCCAATGTGTTTAATCAGCGGATCGGGTTTGGGTAAACATGGCACTAAATCAATCTGGTCAGGTGAAATTATCTCATAAGCAGTGTGCCTTAGAACTTCAGGACTGAGCGTTAGAATCAGAAATTCCGAGGGACGATCCCACTGCACTTGATGAGCAACCGTCGCAGGAACGACAATGACCTGCTCGGTCAAGACTTGCTCATAATGCACCCGCCCATCTAATCGCCGCTTGACCTGCAAATCTTGCGGAATGCGAGTATGGATGGCAATTTTATGGTCTGCATAGGCGTACTCCGGCGTCTCATAGGGCGGATAATGAAAGTGTTCTAGGGCAATTCCTTGCCATCCTGATTGAACGCTAGAAAGCAAAGGAACTCTGGGTAGAATTGGCGAGAGAGATTTGTTTCTGGGAATCACTGTTTCGGACATATCGCTTTTGGGATCCGGTGTTCAGATATTGTATGCCTCACAGGATACTGGTTTCAAGGGTGCGATAGCCCATGATTGGAGATGAACTGAACTTATACGTTGCATATACACCAAGTCAAACATTGAGACTGGAGACTGGTAAGCAATCTCCTCCAGTTCAGCAGGTTAATGTTCATGATTGCTCTCAATTCATCTCTGTTTCTAAACGCTGATGCGTTTGAGATAAAACCCCAAAAAGGGACAGATTCGTTGCCCCCTAAACTTGTCGATATTGTCAGCCAGGTCATCGACCTTCAAACCGTTACCCTGACGGACTGTTACTGTATGATGGCTGCCTTACTGGACCCCGCCACCTCCGAGGAAGGCATGTATTGGATCGAGCGGCTGCTATGGTCGATACGTCGCCGACAAGTCCAGTTAGCAGAGGCATTTTCCAAAGGCAGGAATGGAGAAACAATCGTTATGGATGAGAAATCTCCCAAAGTCGAGAACGAGGAAACGATAGTAATGGATAAAGAATTAATCGAGGTGGAAACGACGGTGGTGGGAGAGGACATCACAGAGATTACCCAGGAGACATTTATTCTGATGAAGCCCTGGGATATTATCTGCTGAGCTGAGTTATTGAGTATCAAGCAGCCTTTTTATCGCGATCGCGTCGAATTTTGACTATCGAATTTTGAATAGTCATGAACGTCAATCATCCTATTCTGAACGCGATGCGCAACTATAGCACTACAGCGATAGGTTAAGACGTTTTGCCGTTCCCTGTTCCCCGTTCCCCATTCCCTTTCACTCAAAATGTAATGTCCTAACTCAAAACCGTAGTGCTATAAACATCAAGATCGCCGATCTTTCCCCGGGCTATCCTTCTGGACTGTTCCAGGATGATGGGCAAGATACCCATCCCACAAAGGCACTCTAGAAGCCCAGCGAAAGAATTCCTGTTCAGCGATCGACCTACGCATCCTTACCCCCTTAATCGTTATGAATTCTTCTTCTAATTGCCTCAAACTGATGGCTAGCAGCCTCATGGCCGCTTTTATGCTGACACTGACCGTAGCCCCCTCTCGCGCCCAAAACATCACCGCAGCACCCGACGGTACCGGCACCGCCATTGTCCATAATGGCAACACCTATATCATCAATGGCGGCACCCAGGCCGGTGCCAATCTCTTCCACTCCTTCCAAGAATTTGGCCTATCTCCCCAGGAAACCGCCCATTTTTTGAGCAATCCCAGCATTCGTAATGTGCTCGGTCGTGTGGTTGGCGGCAACGCCAGCACCATCGAAGGCTTGATTCGTCTCAGCGGCGGCAACTCCAATCTGTACCTGATGAATCCAGCTGGTATCGTCTTCACCCAGGGGGCGCGCCTCGATCTGCCCGGTAGCTTCGCCGCCACCACGGCAACACGGATGGGATTTGAGGACGGTTTTTTCCATGCCGCTGGTGAAAACGACTATGCCGCCTTGACTGGCAATCCCACGCACTTCGTGTTTGATACCCCTACAGGATCGATCCTGAATCAGGGAACATTAGAAGTTGCAGCCGGGAAAAACCTCTGGCTCGTGGGCAGCAGCGTCTTGAACACGGGCACCCTGAAGGCACCGGGCGGCAACGTCACCATCGCCGCAATTCCCGGTCAACATCAGATCCGCATTAGCCAGGACAACATGCTGTTGAATCTGGTCGTAGAAGCGGTACCGATGGATGAAGCAGAAGGAACTGGACAAGGGGCAGGAACCGGGCCAGCAGAGGGAACCGATCCCATTGGCCTGCAGCCCATCGGTTTGCAAGCGACCGATCTACCCCGCTATCTCACGGGCGGCAGCGAGCTTGACAACGCCAACGCCGTCACTATCGCCGCAGATGGCACAGTGCATCTAAGCAGCAATGGCAATCTCAGAGAATTCCAAACCGGAGATGTCGGCATTGCGGGTAAGATCGAAGCGGATACGGTGCAATTGATGGCGGCAGGACAAGTCACCCCCACCGATCCAGCCCTGATCCAGGGAGATACAACCGTTGTCCGGTTTCCAGGGGAAACAGATGCCCTCAGTTACAACTTCATCGACGGCTTGATTGACGATCCCACCCTCTTCCTCTATGGGGGAGAACAGGGCAGCATTTCCAGGCTGGTGAGCAGCCAGGAAAACGGCATTGACGTCATTACAGCACGGCTGGCAGATCTAGCCCAGCAAGGTGTCCAGCTCGACGGGCTGCGCATTGTCTCTGAAGGCGGCGAAGGTAATTTCTGGTTAGGCAATGCCTGGGTGACGGCGGAGACGATCCAGGACTATGCCGGACAATTGTCCACCTGGTCTAGCGCGCTGACGGCGAGTGCCGATATACTGCTCTACAGTTGCTTGACCGCTCTGGGAGAATCCGGTGAGGCCCTGGTCAGCCGTTTAGCCGAGGCGACGGGTGCGGATGTGGCCGCTTCCACCAATCTGACCGGTAGTGCAGCGCTCGGGGGCGATTGGGTGTTGGAGCGACAAACCGGCAGTATTGAACTGGGATCGGGGTTTGAACCGACAGTGCTGGAAAACTTCGCGGGCACCTTGCAGGTGTTTACAGCCACCGATGCCGCCAGCTTGATTGCCGCCATTACCACCGCCAATGGCAATGCCCAGGCGGATACGATTAACCTGGCGGGAGATATTACCTTGACCGCCATTGATAATCCTGCCAATGGTGCCAATGGCTTACCGTCGATTGTGGCCGATGGCGGGAATAAACTGACGATTAATGGCATGGGGAACACGATTTCTCGGGATGCCACTGCCCCTGGCTTCCGGCTGCTGCACATTTCCCTGGGGGGCGAGTTAGAGGTAAACGAGACCACCCTGTCCGGCGGGATCGCCAACGCGGGGGGCTTCTTTGGCCCAGGAAACAATGGGGGAGGCGTCTTCAATCGGGGCACGGTGACCCTGAACAATAGTACCGTTTCGGGCAATGAGGCCGTGGCCGATGGCGGCGGTGTTTATAGCTTTGGCAATATCACCAATGGTGCAGTTGCGACCATTACCCATAGCCTGATTACGGGCAATACGGCGGGGGGCAGTGGCGGGGGGATCTCCAACGCTGCCTTTACCGGGGGGCCGACCAACACCCCCGATGCCGCGACAATGACGATTAGCAATAGCCTGATTACGGGCAATTCGGCAAATAGCGGTGGCGGCATTTCCAACTTTGGCCAAAATACCGACAATGGTGCGGTGATGTTTGTCCGCAATAGCACCATTACGGGCAATAGCGCCGACTTCGCGGGCGGGGGCCTCTACAACCGGGGGCAGAGTGCCAGCCAGGGCGCGACGCTGACGATTACCAATAGCACGGTTATCCAGAATACCGTGCCGACGGTCGGTGGCCAAAGCGGTGGCGTCCACAACACTGGCGTGTTTGGGGGGCCTAATACCGGGCGATTGATCGTGGGCAACAGCATCATTGCCCAGAATACCGCGGATGTAACCCCGGATGTGGGCCACGATATACCTTTCGCCAGTTCCCCGGTGGTTGACCAGGGCAATAACCTGATTGGCATTGATTCCCAGGGGCTATTCACCACCAGTACCCTGGTTGGCAGTACTGCTGCTCCCCTGGATCCCCAACTCCTGCCGCTGGGCGACTACGGCGGCCCAACGCAGACCTATGCCGTCCTCCCCGACAGTCCGGCGTTTAACGCGGGCAGTAATGCCCTGGCCACGGGATTGATGACTGACCAGCGGGGGGCCAATCGCTTGAACGGCACGGTGGATATTGGGGCCTTTGAGTTCCAGGGCTATCGTTTGGTTGCGATCGCAGGTAATGACCAAAACACCCCAGTGAATACCAATTTTGGCACGAATCTGGCAGTTCAACTGGCGGAAAGCTTTGTCAATACCCCCCTGCCTGTTGCCGGTCTCAATGTCACCTTTACCGCCAATCCTGGCTCCACTGGAGCCAGCGGCAGCTTTGCCAGTGCCAGCGCCACGACTAACGCAGCGGGTATTGCTACAGCCGGGGTGTTGACGGCCAGTGCAGACGGAGGCGATTTCACGGTGACGGCCAGCGCGATGGGGGTGACTGATGGCTTGTTTAACCTGACCAATACGGGGGCGACGGTTGACGAAACCGTGATTGAGAAGAAAGTCGTTACCTTCGCCACCCCAATTGAGGGGATAGATATGTCAACGCGCGATTTTACTCAGGAGCCGCATGACTCCCTGACGGCAGCGTGCCAGACGATTCCCGCTGTGACCCTTGGTGGCGTCGGTGACGGGAACGAGAGGGAGCAGGGCAGTCGTAACAGCCAGAACGAAGGCAGTGGAGGCTGTTAGTCGGGTGATGTTCTGGTGATGTAAGGATGGGGGGGCGATCGCACTCCCCCGAATTACGGAGGAATCAGTGCGATCGCATCACCTGGTATTTTCAAACGCAGTATTAAAACAAAACGTTAAAGTTTCAGTTCTTTTTGCCAGAGGGGGTAGTGGATCGTTACAGTACAGGCAGTGGAGGAATCAATGAATAAGATAAACATCTCGCAAACTGACCCAATTGAGGGATTAGCTGAGTTTTGGCAGACCTACGACTTCACCGATTTTGAAGACCAGTTGAAAGACTTTACAGAACCCATGTTTGCAGGCGAAATGGTGGTACAAATCCATTTGCAACCCGCAGAACTGGAAACAGTTAAACAAGTTGCCCGATCGAGCAGTATGAAGTATACCGATTTAATTCGAGCCTGGGTTTTGGAGAGAATTTTTGCCTGATCGGGCTTGCGATCGCACCCAAGCCCAGTCAAACCCCAGCTTGAATGTTGCCACAACAACGCAGCCAATTGGCAGAGAACAGTTCCAGACCGCAGCGGCAGCAGTCGACGCGTTGATTCAGAACACTTTGCCCGACTATACTACGAACGGTTACGATCTGAACTTTTGTAGGGTGTGTTAGGCGATAGCTGTAACGCACCGTGAAGATATATTTTAATGCGTTACGCTAGAGCTAGTGCATCCTATGGTTTATGCAGATCTTAACCGTGCAAAGTATAGCCTCACCCAGTCTGAATTCAATTCAGACTCATTGAGGATTGGTGCTATTGTAAGGCAGTTAGATTGATGCAGAAAACATTCAGGGTAACCCCACCCATCTATCTCCTTCAAAGATTGTTATGTTGACTTCTTCTCCCCGCCTTCAACTGATTGCTCGCAGCATCCTGGCTGTTTTCATCCTCTCATTGGCCGCAGCAGCCCCGAGCCGCGCTCAGAGCATTACTGCTGATCCCAATAGCGGCGGCACTGCTATTGTTCATGACGGCAACACCTACACCATTAATGGCGGTACCGCAGCCGGAGCGAACCTGTTTCATTCTTTTCAAGAGTTTGGTCTCACGGCCCAGGAGACCGCCCATTTCCTCAGCAATCCCAGCATTCGCAATGTGCTCGGTCGCGTCGTCGGCGGCAATGCCAGCACCATCGAAGGCTTGATTCGACTCAGCGGCGGCAACTCAAACCTGTACCTGATGAACCCCGCCGGGATTGTCTTTGGCCAGGGAGCGCGCCTCGATCTGCCCGGTAGCTTTGCGGCCACAACGGCAACCCGCATTGGCTTTGAGGACGGCTTCTTCCAGGCTGCTGGCGATAATGACTATGCTGCCTTGACTGGCGCTCCCACTCACTTTGTGTTTGACACTGGCACCGGCTCGATCCTCAACCAGGGGATCCTGGAAGTGGCCAACGGTCAATCCCTCTGGCTGGTGGGCGGCAGCGTCCTCAACACCGGCACGCTCAAGGCACCGGGTGGCAACGTGACTATTGCGGCCATTCCCGGCCAGCACCAGATCCGCATCAGCCAGGAGAATATGCTGCTGAATCTGGTGGTAGAGGCCCTGCCGATGGCTGAAGCGGAGGGAACCGATGCGGGGGGGGGGAAACCGATCCAGCCGCAGTCTCTGAAGCCGCGGAATCCCCGGAGCCAATCGGCTTGCAACCTACGGATCTGCCCCGATATCTCACGGGTGGCAGCGAGCTGGACAATGCCAGCACCGTCACCATCGCTGCCGATGGCACGGTGTACCTGACCAGCAATGGCGATCTCAGGGAATTCCAAACCGGCGATGTGGGGATTGCGGGCACGGTCGAAGCCGAAACGGTGCAACTGATGGCCGCCGGCCAGGTGACGGCCACCGATCCCGCACAGGTTCAAGGCAAGACAACGGTGGTGCGGTTTCCTGGCGAGACCGATACCCTCAGTTACAACTTCATTGATGGCTTGATTGACGATCCCAACCTCTTCCTCTATGGGGGAGAAGCGGGCAGCATTTCCACCCTGGTGAGCAGCCAGGAAAACGGCATTGACG
>Ga0207422_1004103_pt1 | contig 12702 bp, 11 predicted proteins | sample MarCyaLeptolynsp_FD_187757 | JGI IMG/M metagenome (GOLD analysis project Ga0207422, IMG submission 187757) | Marine cyanobacterial communities from Panama - species 1 Leptolyngbya sp. (SPAdes) | ecosystem: Environmental > Aquatic > Marine > Unclassified | place: Panama: Panama City | collected...
CCCCCGCCGCAAAACCCAGCAGCAGGAAAATGATGAGCCCAAAAGGCGCCGTTCCCAGCCACTGATCGGCAACCCAACCGATACCCGCTCCTACCAGCACACCCGCAATGAATTCTGAAGACAGTTTCATCGCCTGGGCATATCCGGCTGAATTGCTTTCAGACTTTTGCGCTGCCTTTTCCTCGACAACGCGCTGGTCTTCAAGCTTCCGGTTCAGCTGCGCCCGCCGTTCCGACAGACCCGCTTGCGAAACATCGCCGTTCCGATCTTTATTTTGGTCGTTTTCCGAAGACATGTTCCTCTGTCCCCAGTGCCCCGACATGTCAGATCAAACAACAGGAGTGCCCCGTAAGCCGCGCGCACCATAGTCGGCACCTCATGCCGTGTCAAGGAGACTTGATCAATAATTATGCTATTGAAAAAATTGATCTTTTTCGGCCTGAATGAATTTTACAAGACCTAAGTTGTACACCTGCTCCCAAGTGACGCAGGTCTTTGGGCCGAGGTCAGCCTGTTTCGCGGAATCGTTCAGCGGTCTCAAGGTCGACGGAGACGAGTTGAGAAACGCCCCGTTCGGCCATCGTCACACCGAACAGACGGTTCATCCGTGCCATGGTGATCGGATTGTGCGTAATCACGACAAAGCGTGTTTCCGTGCTGGCGGACATCTCGTCCAGCAGGTCGCAGTAGCGCTCGACATTGGCGTCGTCCAGCGGAGCGTCGACCTCGTCCAGAACGCAGATCGGGGCCGGGTTGGTCAGGAAGACGGCGAAGATCAGGGACATGGCAGTCAGCGCCTGCTCACCGCCCGACAACAACGTCATTGTCTGCGGTTTCTTTCCGGGCGGTCTTGCAATGATCTCCAGTCCCGCATCAAGCGGATCATCGGAATCAACGAGCTGCAATTCCGCTGTGCCGCCTCCGAACAGGTGCGTGAACAGACGCTGGAAGTGTCCGTTGACCACCTCAAAGGAGGCCAGCAAGCGCTCGCGTGCTTCGCGATTGAGATTTGAGATCCCCGTGCGCAAACGCCGGATCGCCTCGATCAGGTCGTCCCGCTCCGACGTCAGGGTGGTTTTCTGCTCGTCGACTTCCTTGAGTTCTTCTTCGGCGCGCAGGTTCACACCGCCAAGGCGCTCGCGTTCTGCCTTGAGCCGCTCCAGCTTGCGTTCCACGCCAGCCGGGTCCGGTAAAGGCGCGCTTTCCTTGAGGCCTGCAATCTCGGGGAGTGCGGTAACGGGCACCTCCAGATCTTCGTCGATCCGCCGCTCCAGAACGGCCTTGCGGTCCCGCGCCGCTTCAAAACGTTCTTCTGCTCGAATCTTCTGCTCGCGCGCGCCGGCCATTGCCTCCATCGCGGCCTTTGCCGCTCGGTCGACGTCGGCTAGGTCAAGTTCCGCCTGCTGCAGCTGATCGTCCCTGGCCTTTTTCTCGTCCTCGGCTTTCGAAATGGCGGAAAAGAGATCCCGGCGCTTGATTTCAATATCTTCAGGTGCCTCGATCAGCTCGGCCCGTTCTTCCTCGGCCTCTTCCCGGCGCTCCGTGAGGACCGTCACCTGGCGGGCGGCATTCTGAGCGCGCGTTTTCCAGCCATCATATTCGCGCTTGATGGCTTCAAGCCGCCGGTCGCGCATCTGCTGCTCGCGCGCAAGTCCCTCCGAAACGGCCCGCGCTTCGGCATGCGCACCACGTGCGGAGGCAACTTCGGCCTGCAGCTCGGCTATCCGGTCCTGAAAGTCGGTGCTCTGGGGCGTCCCGGCGAGCTGCTCTTCCGCCTCTGCCGCCTGTTCGCGCGCGAGTTCGGCCTCCTCGCCCAACCGCTCCGAGCGCTCCTGCGCCGCCGCCCGCTTTGCGGTCAGCTGGGCCGCGGACCGCTCGGCAAGCACCAGCACTTCGCGGACCGATGCCGTCTTGCGCTGCGCATCCCTGACCTTGCCGCGCGCCGTCTGTTCGGTTTCAGCGTGGACACGCACCTCGCCAGCTGCCTGTTCCAGGTCCCTCTGCCGGTCTTCAAGCGAGCGGCGCGCCGCATCGATTTCGTCGGCAAGTTCACTCAGCCGGTTCTTCTGCGACAGCCTTTGTGCGGCAGGTGTCGGCGCATTTGCAGCCACAACGAACCCGTCCCAGCGCCAGAGATCCCCCTCAACGGTGACCAGGCGTTGACCGGGTTTCAGTTTTTCGCGAAGCGCCGGCCCCTCGCTTTGCGCGACGATACCGGTCTGGCGCAGGCGGCGGGTCAATTCCTCCGGTGCAATCACAACGTCGGACAGGGCACGCACACCTTCCGGCAGATCCGCATCCGAATCGTGTACAAGCGCCGCCCCCCATTTCACCGGTGCCCCACTGCTCAATGACGCATCCAGGTCTTCGCCGAGCGCGGCACCGAGCGCGGTTTCAAACCCCTGCTCTACCTGAATTTTCTCAACAACCGGCGTGAAATCCTGATCCATGTGGGCATTCAACACCTGGTCCAGCGTCCGTGCCTCGGTTTCAAGTCCCTGCAAAAGCTGTTGCGCCTCGCTCAGAGGAGCTCTTGCGGATTGCTCTTTTTCCCGTGCCTCACGGGTCGCGGTTTCCGCGGCCTCGACGGCGGCTTCCGCTTCCATCAACGCTTCTTCGGCCAGCTCCAGCTCTTCGCGGCTTTCCGAAATCCTGTCGTGGCCGCCCATCTCAAGATCGATGACTTCCAAAGCGCTCCGGGCATCCTGCGCCTGCGTCAAAAGACGGTCGGCACGCTGACGGCTTTCGGCGACCGCGCGTTCCAACTGGCGCCGCTCAGCGCTCGCCCGGGCTTCGGCCGCAGTCAGGTCCGAGAGGCGCGTTTCAAGGTCGCGGACGATCTCGCCTGCCTCTGCAACCTTCTCGCCGGCAGCCTCCGTGCGCTCCTGCACGAGTTCGTTTTCCTCCAGCAATTCAGCGCGCTCTTCGGAGAGACGCTCCAGAACCTCGTCGTTTTCGGAGGCCATCGACTGTTCGCGGCGAATGTCGTCGGCCAGCTGCACAAGGCGCCGTTCCAGATCCTGAAGGCGCTCCTTCACCCGGCGTTCCTCGGCATCCAGTTCGTTGCGCGCAATCACGAGCCTTTGCAGGGTCGCGGCTGCCTTTGCGGACTCGTCCCTCAACTCGGGAAGCTTGTGCGCCGCGACCGCCTGCACGCGGGCACTTTCAGCCTGCAGCGCGGTCGCCTCGTTGACCTGCTTTTGCGCTTCTGAAAACTGCACTTCGGCCGAGGTCAGCGCATCGCGCGATTCGATCCAGCGGATATACAGGATGGACGCTTCTGCGGCGCGGATTTCGGACGACAGATTGCGGTATCTGCTGGCCTGGCGAGACTGGCGCTTCAGGTTGTCCAGCTGGCCGTCGATCTGGACAAGGACATCTTCCAGCCGCTCCAGGTTCTGTTCGGCTGCCCTCAGGCGGATCTCCGCCTCGTGACGGCGGGAATGAAGACCGGAAATACCGGCCGCTTCTTCCAGGATCTGGCGTCGCGCCGTGGGTTTGGCGGCGATCAGTTCCCCGATCTGGCCTTGGCGTACCATTGCCGGCGAGCGGGCGCCGGTCGAGGCATCGGCAAACAGAAGCTGAACGTCGCGGGCGCGCACGTCCTTGGCATTGATCTTGTAGTTGGACCCCTGCTCCCTCTCAATGCGTCTGCTGACTTCAAGCTGATCAGCATCGTTGAAAGCGGCGGGGGCGGTCCGGTCCAAATTTTCAAGGAAAAGCGCGACTTCGGCGGTGTTGCGCGCCGGGCGATTCAGACTTCCGGAGAAAATGACATCATCCATGCCGGATGCGCGCATGTTCTTGTAGGAGTTTTCGCCCATGACCCAGCGAAGGGCCTCGACGAGATTGGACTTGCCGCACCCGTTCGGGCCAACCACGCCTGTCAGTCCGTCGCCGATGATGAATTCCATCGGCTCAACGAAGGATTTGAAGCCCACCACGCGGAGTTTGGAGAACCTCATGAGCGCTCACTCCGGATCGAAGTGAGCGCCGCCGGAAGAACCGGCGTTTCGGCACACGCGCCAGTGCCCGGCGAAGAACCCGCCGGTTCAGAGCTCTGCGTCGATGAGTGCTCCCATCTGGTCAATCGACATTGCTCCCGGGTGCCGTGCACCGTTGATGAAGAATGTAGGCGTCGAACTTACCCCGAATTCATTCGCCGCACGGTCTCTCACTGCATTAACTGCGTCAAGAAGACCCTGGTTTGTCAAGCATTCCTCGAAGGACTCCTGTGTAAATCCGATCTGTTTGGAAAAGTCGAGGAGCGAATTGTACGGATTGTCCGTAAATGCCCATGCGCGCTGGTTTTCGAACATGGTATCCACAATCTCAAAATACTTCTCCGCTGGTGCGCAGCGGGCCAGCATGAATGCGGCCGCCGAGACCGGATCCAGCGGGAATTCGCGGAAAATGAAGCGCACCTTGCCGGTGTCGACGTATTGCTCCTTCAGCGGCTTCCAGGTGTTCTTGTGGAAGTTTGCACAGTGACCGCAGGTCATCGAGGCATATTCCACCACAGTGACCGGCGCATTCTCCTCACCCAGGATCTTGTCTCCGAGCGGGCCGGGTACAAGCAGATCATCCATATCGACGGATTGAGCGAAAGCCGGGAAGCTTGCAGCAACACCGATTGCTGCGCTCGCCAAGGCAGTGGTCTTGAGAAACTGTCTGCGGGTCTGGGTCACTGGGTCGTCCTGTCACTTGTTAAACGCACAGCACCTCTTGGTGCCGGTTCTATCGCTTCATTTGCCCTTTGAGGCAGCAGGCGTCAACAAGGCTTATCAAATGTGGCAGGAGAGAGGACAGCACAAAGCTGCGTTTCACGATGATGTTATTGTTTTGTTATTGGCACCTGGCGCGCAAACAGGCACGGGATCAAGCCGCCTCGTCATCATGTTTGGCGATCACCTGAGCCCCGAGCTTTTTCAAGGCCTCTCGCAGGCGTTCGTTATGAACACCTTCCAGCTGCTCATCGAGCTTCTTTTCTTCCTTGTCCGTCAGCGACCGCAACTTCTTTCGCTCCGTCGCCGTTTTCAGCCGGACAGGTTTTTGCAGGATCTTGATGCGGCCGATGGCGGCCCAGCCGTAAAAGGTGTTGATGCGCTCGATCACCTGGGTGCTCTCGTGCGACAGAAGGAGCGCCGTCGCCCCGTCCGTATGTACAACTAGTGTCGCCGGCTGCGGTGGTGTCTCGGGATCTGTCAGTTCCGGCTGGCGGGGCCAGACCAACTTGTCAGGCTGAACGCGGGTACCGTAGCGCTCACCGACAATATCTCCCCAGGCCGCAACGATGTCGACGGAAGCAAAACCACGCTTCCGGCACGCAGGCGTCATCGCCTTGCCGACAAGATCAGCAAGCAGCTTCGCCCCGGGAGGCTTGCCATGTGCATTTGCCTTCGTCACGCTGTTGACCTACTTCCTCAACCGGCCATCCGGTTGGACCCATCTTGTTGCGGATCGCAGATTGAGATGATTTGTCCCAAGACAATACGACAAAAAGACGACGAATACTTGATGCTCATCCTACCACCCATCAAATCTTCCCAAGTTGTCCCCAGGCTTTCCAGAGGGCACGCACGCATTTCACTGACGAGTACAACGCCAATCTCATGACAAATGCTTCGCTCAGTCACTCATTGCTCAACTGGTACGACCGGCATGCACGGCGTCTGCCCTGGCGCGTGCCGCCAGAGAACAGAAAGCTCGGTGAAGTTCCGGACCCTTACAGGATATGGCTGTCCGAAGTGATGCTGCAACAAACCACCGTCGCAGCGGTAAAGGACTACTTCGAGAAGTTCACCGGAATCTGGCCGCGCGTTGAGGATCTGGCTGCCGCCGACGAAGAAGACGTGATGAAAGCCTGGGCCGGGCTGGGGTACTATTCACGAGCACGCAACCTGAAGAAATGCGCTGAAACGATTGCGCGTGAACACGCGGGCCGCTTCCCGGAAACGGAGGACGCCCTGCTCGCCCTGCCCGGCGTGGGTCCCTACACGGCAGCAGCTATTGCAACGATTGCCTTTGACCGGCATGCCGCGGTTGTCGACGGCAATGTCGAACGCGTCTTGTCGCGGTTAAGACAGATCGAAACGCCCTTGCCCGCGGCCAAAGCGGAGATCAAACGCGAAATGGCCGCGCTCACGCCGGAAGACCGTCCTGGCGATTTCGCGCAGGCAGTCATGGATCTCGGCGCAACGATCTGCACGCCGAAACGGCCGGCCTGCGGCCTCTGCCCCTGGATGGCGGTCTGCCGTGTTCAAAATTCCAGCCTCGCCGAGACGCTTCCGCGCAAGGCACCCAAAAAGGAGAAACCGACCCGTTTCGGCGCCGCCTTCGTTGCGGTCGACGGGTCGAACGGGGCGGTGCTTCTCAGACGCCGTGCGCCCAAGGGCCTTCTCGGCGGAATGACCGAGGTTCCCGGCACGGACTGGTCGGAGACCTTCGACGGGTCGAACGCTCTGGATTTCGCCCCTTTCCCGGAAGACTGGCAGGTCTGCACCGGCGAGGTGAAACACACGTTCACGCATTTTCATCTGCGGCTGCAGGTCTTCCGTGCTGACACGTTGAAGGATGCCGGCACCAGACTTGACGGTGCCTGGTGGTCACCAAAAAACCGGCTCGAGGACGAAGCCCTGCCAACGGTGATGCGGAAAGTGCTCGCGGTGGCGCTCGGCTGAGGCCAAAGAGCCAGAGAACCGTTCAAATGATCTCGCCGACATCGATCCGGTTGCCGTCCGGATCTGCAAAAACAAAGGCGCGCAGGCCGTAATCCTTGTCCTGCAGGCGCTTGATGATACGCAGTCCGTGATGCTGACACATCCGGTATGTTTCCGCCGCATCGGAGACCAGCATATGGGCCACGTTGAACGTCGCCGCCTTATGCATTTTCTGAAGGGTGAGATGCAGCTCGGCATCATCCTTTACAAGGATCATGAACCCGACCGGATCGCCATTTTCGAAGACCTTCCTGAAGCCGAACACTTCCCGATAAATCCGGAAGGATTCTTCTATGTTGCTGACCGGCAGCATAGGCGCGATCCGGCCGAGCTTCACGTCATTCGTTGTTTCGGAGGACATGGGCTTCCTCTTGTTCAAATGCGTGCGGCTCCAGGGACCCGGGCGGTGCCGAATTCCAGGGCCGGCAAGCGCTGTTCAGGGCGGTGCCTGACGCGAGAATAACAAAGCAGCCTGCCTTTTCCAAAATCAATTCAAGACGCTGAAACAGAACGCGCGGCCAGCTGCGTCTGGCGTGGCCGCCGCCACCGGAAGATGGTATGAATTTGCATCCATAGTGCGAAGGAAATTCGCTGTGCCCTTACTAGTTGGTGATATAGAAATCCATCTTGGCCCTCAGGAACAGGGCGGTCCCGATTCCCTTCTGGACCCGATCCTCGAGTTCATTGGCCGGGCAGGCAACAGGCAGAACCTGATGATTGCCGTGCAGGAGATCGACAATCCGGCAATCGCCAATGCCATCATCCAGGCACGGCTGCGGGGTGCAGTCATCGATCTGGTTGTCGAGCAGAGCTATCTGCTGGCGGCGAAAAAACCGAAGGACCTTGCAGGCGCACACGCGCCCGGTGGCAAACACGAAATCAACCGGGAGCTTTTCAACGCCATCCTGCGGTCGACCGCCGACGTGAAGGTCGATTTCAACCCCAACATCTTTCATCAGAAATTCATGGTGCTCGGCAACCGGGTCCTGACCGGTTCCACGAATTTCACAACGACCGGCGTCACCAAGAACCTGAACCATGTGGTCGTCGTCAACGATGCAGAAGTCGCGAATGCCTACAAGAAGGAGTTCAAGGAAATCAGGGAAGGCCGGTTCGGCAAGTTTTCGATTGCGCACGGCCCCGCGCCAAAAGAGGCAAAGGTGTCCGGTATCCGCGTAAAGCCGCTATTCGCACCTGATCACGCGCCGGAAATGGAGATCATGAAACAGATCCTGAAAGCCAAGGAACGGGTGGATTTCGCGGCTTTCACATTCGCGCAATCCTCCGGGATCGACGATGCACTGATCGCCGCACACAGGAACGGCATCACAATCAACGGCGTGCTGGACCGCCGCCAGGCCAACCAGAAATGGGCGGCAAAACATTCGCTGCATGCCGCCGGTATCCATGTTGCTGTTGCAGGCGGGCGCGGCCAGCTTGGCAAGGTGCACCACAAGCTGATGACGATCGACAACAAGGTCTCGATCTTCGGCAGTTTCAACTACACAAAGCCCGCCAACAAATCGAATGATGAAAACATCATCGTCGTTGGCGAAGTGAGCGAGACGGATACAGCCGCCAAAGCCGCACAGAAGAAGATTGCACTTGCCGCACGCAAGGAGATCGACCGGATCATTGCCGACTTCGGCGAGTAACCCGGCCCTCGTGTCACCGTGGTGCGGTCCGTAAGGAGAGCTCGAACCTTCGAGAAAACCGCACGTGGAAATCCAGTAGGCCACAACAAAGGGATTGCGGTTCGGCGCTTGAAGCGCTTGAAAGGCAGGGTCAAATTTTTGGATCGATCCCATGTTCACCTACGCCCTGCCCTCTCTTTTCACGCCATCGGAATGCGGCGACATCATAAACCTGAGCGACGGCGAAGAGCAGGACAGCGGTGGCCTTGTCGGTGGTGTCCAGCAAGGAGACATTCGCCGCGCCAGGATTAGCTGGCTCGACGACGAAGGCCCCGCAACCTGGGTGATGCGACGCATCATGGAAGCCATCGCGCGCGCAAACCGGGAGGCGTTCGACTTCGATATCACCGAGTTCCGCGAGCGGTTGCAGGTTGCCCGGTATGACGACAGCGAAGCGGGTCACTATGACTGGCACTCGGACATCGGCGAGGGCCGGATTGCCCAATTCAGGAAGGCGACCATCGTGACGCAACTGTCACCGGCGGAAGCCTATGAAGGTGGCGGGCTCGAAATCAATCTCGGGAACCGGATCATGTCTGCACCACGGGAACAAGGCAGTGCAGTCGTTTTCGCGAGTTTCATGCTCCACCGCGTTGTTCCGGTAACAAGGGGAACGCGGTCTTCCCTGACATGCTGGAGCCATGGCCCCCGGTTTCGATGAGGTGGTGCCTCCTCCTTGCACGCAGATAAACAAGAACGCGCGCGTGACGTATCAATCGCCCGATTGGATCATCGCTTCGAGCGTGTAAATCCGCGTTCACTTTTTCCTCATCCAAATTTGTCCGGCAGCCGTAACCCACCGCAACACAGGTTACAGCAACCCCTTGTATACGTCCGGGAAAAAACCGTTTCCCGGAACGCCTAACCCTTGCCTGTGTCTAGCTCGGGAGTGAGTCATGAAACTGATCCAGAAATTCGTCTTTGCCCTTCTCCTCGTTCTTCCGCTGTCCGCTGCCAAAGCGGGCGAAAAGGACATCGTCGACACCGCCGTTGGTGCGGGTTCCTTCAACACTCTCGTTGCCGCCGTTCAGGCCGCGGGTCTCGTTGACACGCTCAAGGGCGAAGGCCCTTTCACTGTTTTTGCTCCGACCGATGAAGCGTTTGCAGCCCTGCCGGCCGGCACGGTTGAAAACCTGCTGAAGCCGGAAAACAAGGACCAGCTGGTTGCCATCCTGACGTACCACGTCGTACCGGGCAAAGTGATGTCCTCCGACATCGCCGGCAAAAAAGCTGAAGTCGCATCCGTTCAGGGTGGCGAGATTTCCGTCGACGCTACAGACGGCGTGAAGGTTGACGGCGCGAAGGTTGTCAGCGCCGACATTGAAACCTCCAACGGTGTCATCCACGTAATCGACGCCGTGATCCTGCCGAAGTCCTAAGGCTCAGACGGGTACATCCTTAGCCCCATCATGTACCCTCTGAAGGCGCGGTCTCGCACGAGGCCGCGCCTTTTCGTTTGGTCCAGGATTCGCCAATGGCGACGCCTTTCTGGCGATGAGAGAAACCAAGTGGGCCGATACTGCACTCTTGTGAAAAAAACGCGCCTTGCGATCAACAGGGGCTGGACACGCTCAGTAAAATAGTCCAGAACTGTTTTCTAGAATAATTCTAAACTACCAAATCCACGAGCTCGTAAGGAGAGGTTTCCATGAAGGGAAATGAGAAGGTTATCGAACGCCTGAACGAAGCGCTGTTTCTGGAGCTGGGTGCCATCAACCAGTACTGGCTTCACTACCGTCTTCTGAGCGACTGGGGATTCGCGCGCCTTGCCAAGAAGGAGCGCGAGGAATCCATCGAGGAAATGCATCACGCCGACAAGATCACGGATCGGATCATCTTCCTGGAAGGTCATCCGAACATGCAGAAAGTCGCGCCCCTGCGCATCGGCCAGAACATCAAGGAAGTTCTGGAGAGCGATCTTGCGGGTGAGTATGACGCGCGCGCATCCTACAAGAAATCCCGTGACATCTGCCGCGACGAAGGCGACTACGTGTCCATGGCCCTGTTCGAGGAACTGCTTGCGGACGAGGAAGGCCATATCGACTTCCTGGAAACTCAGCTCGAGCTTCTGGAGAAGATCGGCGAAGAGCGTTACGGCCTTTTGAACGCTGCACCGGCAGACGAAGCCGAATAAAGACCATCTCCTCGAAAAACACATCCACGCGCGCCTGAAAAGGCGCGCGTTTTTTAATCCGCCGGCCCTCCTTAACGTAGAGTTAATATGACTTGAGGAGGCAGGCATGCGGAAAGAATTATTGACACAACTGGCGGATATGCTGGAGGCACAGATCCGGATCCTCGTAGACACCGGCTACTCCAGGGAAGCTGATGTCCCGAGGCAGGAAGTTGTCTCCCTTAGGCTTCTGGCTGGCGTAACAGACTGAGGTTCGGCTCTACTGAAACGCCGTTTCAGCGAAGCTTCTGAGTTTGCGCGAGTGAAGGCGTTCGGCGGTCATGTTGCGCATTTTCTCAAGGGCACTGATGCCGATCTGAAGATGCTGCGCGACCTGACGCTTGTAAAAATCCGTCGCCATGCCTGGCAATTTCAGTTCCCCATGAAGCGGCTTGTCGGAGATGCATAACAGCGTGCCGTAGGGGACGCGGAAGCGAAACCCATTGGCGGCAATTGTCGCCGATTCCATGTCGAGCGCGATTGCCCTGGATTGCGAGAAGCGTTTGACGAGTTCCGGCTGATCCCACAATTCCCAGTTCCTGTTGTCGAGCGACACCACGGTTCCCGTCCGCATGAGGCGTTTGAGTTCGTAGCCGTCAAGACCGGTGATCTCGGCAACCGCGTCCTCCAGCGCCACCTGCACTTCCGCCAGCGGCGGGATCGGAACCCAGGTCGGCAGATCCTGATTGAGAACGTTGTCGTCGCGGACATACCCGTGCGCCAGCACATAGTCCCCGAGCGTCTGACTGTTTCTGAGACCGGCACAATGACCAAGCATCAGCCAGACATGCGGTCTCAGAACGGCGATGTGGTCGGTAATCGTCTTGGCGTTCGACGGGCCGACACCGATATTCACCATGGTGATGCCACTACCATCGGCCCGTTTCAGGTGGTAGGCCGGCATCTGCGGAAGTTTGGCCGGTTCCGTGCCGCAGGAGGGCTCACTCTCACCGGCTTCGGTCGTGAGATTGCCTGGCGCGACGAAGGCCTCGTATCCACTGCCCGGGGTGTGCAGCAGTTCCTTCGACATGCGGCAGAACTCGTCGATATAGAACTGGTAGTTCGTGAAAAGCACATAATTCTGGAAATGCTCTGCCGCTGTTGCCGTGTAGTGCTGCAGACGGTGCAGCGAATAGTCGATCCTGGGCGCCGTGAAGGGTGCCAGCGGCATGACCCCGTCTGAGGGTTCATAGGTTCCGTTGGCGATGGAGTCGTCCATGACCGTCAGGTCCGGCAGATCGAAGATGTCGGCAAGCGGCCTTTCCAGATTTGCCGCCGCAGCACCGCCTTCGACATGCGTGCCGTCATAAAAGGCAAAATGCAGTGGAATCGGTGTATCGCTGTCGCCGACCAGGATCGGTACATCGTGGTTCTTCATCAACAGTTTGAGCTGCGCTTCCAGATAGTGGCGAAAGAGATCCGGACGCGTGATCGTTGCCGAATGCGTTCCCGGCCCCGAAACGAACCCGTATGACAGGCGGCTGTCCAGACGCACGTGGCTGTCGGTGACAACCCGGACCTGAGGGTAATAGGCCCTGACGTGCTCCTGGATGTTTTCTCCTTCGAGAAGATCGTTGAAATGCGAACGTAAAAAAGCTGTGTTCGCCTCGAAGATGTCTATCAGGCGGTCAACCGCGTGTTTCGCGTTTGTAAACACCTCAAGCGGATGCGAAGGCGCCTTGCGCATGCGCCTTTTGCCGAGCGGGTAATCGCCGTTGATCAGATTGGACATGAAAGTCTCCTTATTGTTGTTATGGCGAACACACTCCCGCCAGATGTCCCCTGCGTCAATACACGTAACAAGTGTTTTTGAATTTTTTTTCGCAAAGAGAAAATTTCTTCAATCACCACAGGCCCGAATTGCGAAATTTGCGCCCGGCGAGCTTTGCTTCAAAGTTCTCCAGTCGCCCGAATCTGAAGGTCGTCTCATTGTGCAGCCTGCTCGCCGCGAACTTCAAATTCACCGCACTGGGGGCGCTACATGCCCGGTCAGCGCCGCGGCTCTGTTACGGGTTGCTTCCCGGCAGAGCTGTGAAACGGACTTTCCGCCAGTTCGCAATCCCGGTACTATCGGTTTTAAATCTGATCAGGAGCTTCCCCATGAAACGTATCCTTT
>Ga0207422_1004106_pt1 | contig 12694 bp, 10 predicted proteins | sample MarCyaLeptolynsp_FD_187757 | JGI IMG/M metagenome (GOLD analysis project Ga0207422, IMG submission 187757) | Marine cyanobacterial communities from Panama - species 1 Leptolyngbya sp. (SPAdes) | ecosystem: Environmental > Aquatic > Marine > Unclassified | place: Panama: Panama City | collected...
ACAATCTGAACCGACCGCATACGAGCCTTGACGGGCTCACACCCCATGAATTTGCAACACGGTCCAACAAAGATCACACCGTGAACAGAGCTAACTTATGAATGCGGACAATCAGGGGAGCAGGTCATCACTTACAATCATCCGTATTTCGAATTGCAAACGTCGCAATTCTTGTCCGTTCCAAAGCATTAAATACTTATTCCGAGGCTCAGCTTGTTTGCCTAGGTGTGCTTTCCAGTAAGGTTGTTCACGGATTGAGGTTCAGACGACTGATCGGTGTCTTGAAACCGCTTCAGCCACTTGTAGACCGTGCGTACGGAAATCCCGAAAGCAGCTGCAATCGAAGCCACTTTCTCGCCGTTCTGAAATCGCTCAACGACGTGTTCTCGACTGTAAAAAACAGGCGCGGGCATTCTTATGCGGGATGTTTATTCCAGCGATCCTGAAGCTGATTAGGTTTGGTCACCAACCAGTCTCAGATCTTCAATGCGAGTGAACAACCTTTTTGGAATCCACACCTAGCCAGCAGTCAGGAAGCGCACGGGAGAGAAACAGATTTGCAAGAAAAAATGAGACTCCCATCTATCGACAGAATCAAATTATTCTTTGAGACTATTTAGTGATTGCTGGAAGATGGAAAGTATTAATAGATCGTAAACATCACATATATCCAGCGTCTAAGTAGGGTTCGAATAAATCATATAACAAATTGATTGTTCGAGAAGTTTAATTCGCTTGATCGACTTGATTGACAATAGCGGGTAGAGGTCGTCAGTTATGGATAGGTCGCGTAGAAATTTTCTCAAAACAACTAAATTGAAAAGAAGTATGGAAAATGTGCATCGGCGGACTGTATCGAGCGTAACTTGATACAATCCGCCATCGTGGCAAATTGCGACATATCCCATCAGAACCTACGGGTCCAGTTAAGTGTGTTTGTTGCCTATTCAGCACGATCAAAACCAAAGAAAAGCATGCTGTGAAAGACTGAATCTAAAGTCCTATCAGTACTGTGATGTCAGATTCAGCTACGATAATCCAAAAAGACCAGAGAAAACAAGCTAGGCACAAGACTAAAAGCGAAGGAAATCTTTCAAATGCCTAACTTGTGGCTATTAGCTATGTTTTTCGCATGTGGCATACTGTTTTTCTGGGGCGTTTTTTTACAGCGCAAGTGGATCAATGCTGTTAGCATCGTGTATTTTTTATTTTGTGTCTTGCTTTACGTGAACCATCAGTACTCGGTAGATCGAGATGTTGGATCCCAAAAGCAAACCGAGACCACGAAGAAGCAACTATCCTAAATGCCAGCGATTTTTCGCAATCTTACACGCATTTGCCCGTTCTCGTGCTATGCGTGACGGCGAACGAAGACGACTTTGCTGAGATTTCAGATAGTTTTGTGGCTTTGGCGTGCAATCGCAGGCGAGATAGTTTGTCGACCCCGCTGATACATTCGACTAATTACATCTGAAGCAGTTGTCTTGCAATAGTTCCTTGCTTTTGACGCGCAGACTTGGAACTATTTTTGCGGGTTTTTGGCGCGAAACTCGCCCTAAAAAAACCAGCAACCTAAAGTTCGGAAGAAGGGCCAGCGCAATCCGATGTCGGCATATCAGCAGAAACTTAGTTTCCCGGCCTTCGCCTCCAAACTAGTGATCATGGGATTGTGAGTTGGCGTTACCCCCTCCTGGGCGGATATCAATCCATGGATAATGGCGGCCCAGTTTAATCCCGCAAAATGGGACACAGCAGGGCCGGAAGCGGCAACACCATGGCTGCATCCAGGAACGTGGGCGCCTGGGCAATATTGGGGGTGGTTTTCAGGCGACTTGCAAGCTCCAAATGTACTGGGGAGCTGGGGCGGTTTCCGCGATGATCTTGAACTGTCGGGTATCTCTTTTTCTGCGGCTTACTCCGGCCAGCTTGCCGCAAATCCGATCGGTGCTGAGACACCTGGGGGAGCAAGCTAGATCGGCAGCTGGAATGTTGGGGTATTCGTGGATTTCTCGCGGCTGTTCGAAATAGAGCAATGAGTTCATTTCACGAAGTTGTTCAACCTAGGTGGGGCTGATCATTAGAAGGTTGTTCACTCGCATCGATGAACTGAGACTGGTTGGTGACCAAACCTAATCAGCTTCAGGATCGCTGGAATAAACATCCCGCATAAGAATGCCCGCGCCTGTTTTTTACAGTCGAGAACACGTCGTTGAGCGCTTTCAGAACGGCGAGAAAGTGGCTTCGATTGCAGCTGCTTTCGGGATTTCCGTACGCACGGTCTACAAGTGGCTGAAGCGGTTTCGCGAGCATGGCTAGCGGACTGATTGCCCCTTCCAGCGCGCCCAGAACTTGCTCCAATGCCTAATGGTTGGTTGGCGGGACCTGATCGTCCGACTGCGCCAATTGCGGCTTACGGCGGACGAGATCGGTGAAGTGCTTGGCTTCCCAAGGTCCACTGTGGCTCATGCTCTCAAGGTTTGGAGTTTGAACCGCCTCAGCCGGCTCACACCTCCAGAGCCGATCCGCCGCTGCGAACGAGATGCTCCGGGCGACCTGCTGCACCTGGACATCAAGAAGCTCGGACGCTTCAACAAGACCGGACATCGCGTCACCGACCACCACAGGCGCAAACGCTCCAGGGCGTCAGATATGGCTATGTGCATTTGGCCATCGACGATGACAGCCGCGCTGTCTATGTCGAGGTGCTGCCAGACGTACGCGGCTAACTGCCTTCGTAGCGCAGTTCGGAGGTTTCCCGCAGCGGACGCCGGCCAGATAGATTTGAGAACTCGGTAACATCCTTGGCCCGCAGTTGCAAAGATTTCCGTACCACGCAACATATTGTCCAAAGGCGTGTTGAGCGCGCGAAGTCACGCCGCTGACCATTCACGAGCATGTGTACGTTTTTTGCCGGTGGAACACACATATTCCTCGCGGCTGACACATGCGCGGTCGTGTGGTTTATCCCGAAGGTCGTCCCAAGGAAGCAGTTTTAGTTCAAGGTATGCAATTTTTGCGCGCACAGTCGGCGAGCTATCAGTTTTTCCAGGGCAATTTACAGCTGCATTAGTTTTTCAAGTTAATTTATTCCGCAAAAATTGTATTTCTATCTCATAACAAGATGTAAATTAGTATTAAACATTGTAAAAACTTACATTATAAATAAAATATAAGTTTTATAATCGTAGTAATTCGATTTTTATTAACATATCTGTTAAATAATTTTTTGAAATTAGAAAAAGAATTATAATATTACAATCTTATTGAAGGCTATTGCGAGGTTTTCGAATGTCGTCTTTGGGTAAGTTTTGTTCTTCCGATGGCTGCCTGACGGGTGACTCTTCAAACGGTCACAGCTTTGGCAATTACCAAAACAGCAATTGTCTCGTTCAAGACGAATTCGGGGTTGTCTCTAGGTTGTGCTGCTCAGATGGCACATTCGTTTCAAAATTGGTTGCAACTTCGACCACGCTCACGGTACTTTTAGCGCTCGATATTTTGCCATCCATCCAGCCCGCGTTGGCAGACGAATTCACCCAGGCAGTGGATTCTGATTGGGAAAACCCGGCGAACTGGTCTGATGGGTCGGTTCCAACGGCCTCGGACGATGTCGGCATTGGAACGATTTCCAATCCGGATCCCTTTGCGATCCTGACCGGAATTGGTGAGGCGGACGCTCTTTTCCTCGCGGATCAGACAGACGCGACGCTTGCCGTGATCGGTGGTGATCTTGAGGTGTCTGGCGTCGTTGTTGTTGCGTTTGACCCGGGTACAGTCGGCAACATCACCGTCCAGTCGGGCGGTTCTTTGACATCCCCTGGTCTTTTTGCGGGGGTTGATGTCGGGTCCCTTGCGTTTGTGCAGCTTACGGATACCGGTTCCGAAGCTGATGTTGATGATCTTTATCTCGGCCTGGACGGCAGCGGTTTTTTCTACGTTGAAAACGGCGCGCATCTTCGTACCTCGGAAATCGTTCTTGGTGAAGCGGTAGGATCTGACGGAACACTTGAGGTGTCCGGGGCTGATAGCTCTGTTACACTCAACGGTGAGATCGACGTCGGGCTTGAGGGCGAAGGTCGGCTGACCCTTTCCGATGGCGCCAGCTTGCAGGGTGGTCCAATCAACATTGCCGTCACGGCTGGCAGTCGAGGCACGCTTGCCATTGGCGGCGCCGCAAATGAGGTGGCCGCTGCGCCCGGAACACCGCTTTCAGACCGGATTGTCTTTGGAGACGGGGACGGCCAGGTCCTGTTCAACCACACGGATACGTCCGGTACTTATGAGTTCGAGAGGCGGCTTGAGGGCAGAGGCAACATCAGCCAACAGGCTGGCCACACGCGCCTGACCGGTGATCTTTCTGTTTTCACCGGCAACGTCTTCGTCAATGGCAGTACGCTTGTCGCAGCAACCGACTTCGGTGACAGCGCGCAGACCGAAATTACCATCGGAAATGAAGCCGGGAATGGTGCACTCCTGATTGAAGATGGTGCGCGTGTGAACTCCGATGTGGTAACTGTAGGACAAGCTCACGATGGGTCTTTGTCTATCACCGACGGACATGTTCAAAGCAGGCTATTCTTTGTAGGGACGTCTTCGGGAGATGATGGAACAGCCATCGTCAGCGGTCCGGGATCAAGTTTTGAAAATTCAGGTTCAGTTGCTGTCGGTTTCACTAACGATGCGTCCGGAATGATGCGCGTCGAAGACGGTGCTGTAGTGTCCGCGACGCGTCTCTATGCAGGCCTCGGCGCAGCCCAAGCGACTATTGAAATAGACGATGCGTCCTGGGTCAATTCCTCCGATTTTCGGCTTGGCTTGCAGTCGGGAAGTATCGCGTCTGCGACCGTTGCCAATGGCGGTACCTTGTCTTTGAATGGCAACAGTTCCAACCGCATTGGCGATCAGGGCACTGGGACTCTTTTGATCACACAGGGCGGGACCGTCGAAATGAGCAGCGGCTCCGAGCAGCTTTTGATCGGGTCAGGGGCAGACAGTGACGGCACACTTGCCTTCGGGGGCTTGCACGGACAAACTGCACAAGCGGCCGGTGCACTCGTCGCCGACTCGATTGGATTTGGGGACGGTAGCGGACGCGTCATTTTCAATCACACGGACACGAGTGGCGCATTTGAATTCGGTTCTGATCTAAGCGGTGAAGGTTTCCTGTCAGTTGAAAGTGGCACCACCAAGCTTACAGGAAATCTTTCAGGATTTAGTGGTTTGCTGAACGCGACAGGGGGCGCTCTTGTCGCTGATGATCCGCTTTCGTTTGGTGCGGAGCTTACAGCTTCCGGTGCCGGTACTCTGCTCCGTTTCACGGATTTGAGCCTTACGGGTGCGAACTCGGCTTCGGTCGGACAAGGGGCAACCCTTCAAGCCGGCAAAGTGGACACCGGAAGCGGGTCACTCACAATTGGTAGTGAGGGCACGTTCCTTGTTGAGGCCATTGATACACCCGTTGGCGGGCTGGCCGTCACGCAGGTCTCCGGCAACGTGAACTTGGAGACACAATCACGTCTTTTGATTTCTGCAACCAGTTTCGACAGTACACCCGATCTCGAAATCGACGGTGAATTGACGATCGAAGAGGGGGCATATGTCGAACTAACGGATGTGGATCTGATTGATGACAGCCTCTCCATAGGAGTGGAATACTATCTCATATCAGCCAGTGGAGGCGTTACGGGAACGTTCGGCTCGGATACCCAAAGCGGCGTGCAGGGGGATTTCGCATTTGTCGACCCTGAACTGACTTATCTAGGCGACGGCGTCTATCTGAGCCTTAGTCGCAATATTGCGGCATTTACTGACCTGACAAAGTCCGCCAATGAACGTGCCATTGCGGGTGTTCTGGAAACGGGCACGCTGGTTGCCGGTAACGTTGTCTATGACGAGGTCCTGCTTCTAGAGAGCGGCGATGTCTCCGAGGCCTTGAACCATATGACAGGTGAGGTGTTTCCCACCACCAGCAACGTCATTCAGCTGGCAAACGGCCGCGTTGCTAAAAACAGTCTCGACCGGCTTGCTGCAGTTCCGGGGGGCGGGCCGACAACTTCGGGACAGTTCGCCTTCCATGGTGACGATGCTGATCCTGCGATCCATTTTCAGGACACCCGTTTCTGGTTCTCTGGATTCGGTGCCGTCACGCACCAAGATGGAAATGGAAATGCAGCCGGTCTTGGGACGCATGGCGGCGGCTTCAGCATCGGACTGGAAAGCGATCTGGACATTGATGCTCGCATCGGAGCTGCCTTCAGCTACGACAAGACCCACGCGAAAGTGACGGATAGATCGTCCACGTCGACACTCGACGGTTTCTTCGGAACGCTGTACTTCGGAACTTTCCATGGCGCTTTGTCGGTCTCAGGTTTGGTGCAGGGCGGCTACAATCGTGTTGTTTCTAGCCGCTACACAACGTTCGACAGCTTACAGGACGAGCTCTCCGCCGACTATGGCGCGTGGTCTGGTTTTGCGTATCTAGAAAGCGCCTATGAACACAACTATCGCGGCTTTTCAATCGAACCATTCGCAGGAATAACCTTGGCTGGTGTTGCAACGGAAAGCATCGTTGAAAGCGGCAACGCAGCCGCGTTACGCGTTGATAGCAGCGCTCGCGGAAATGTTTATTCCACGTTTGGCCTGAGACTACAGCATTCTCTCGAACTGGCTCGCGGGCGTGAATTGACCCTATCCGGCGATGCGAGTTGGCGGCACATATTCGGCGATTTGGAGGCGGAGAACGTCGCCAAGTTTGTATCGGGCTCGGATGAATTCAGTGTGACTGGCCTGCCGCTCGAAGAAGACAACTTCCTATTTGGGGTGTCGGCCGAAGCCAAGCTGACAGACACTATACAGAACTCGATTTCATATCTGGGTCAATACGGGTCTGCTTCACAGGCACATAGCGTAACAGCGCGCGTGTCATTGCAGTTCTAGAAATGCACATGACAAAAATTCTTGTCCCTTAACACTGGCCCGGGTTGAGTGCGAAATTTTGGGCGCATTTCCGAATGATGAGTTCGCAGTATGACCGATCTGACGCTGGACAAAACCATGCTTCAGGAAGCCTTAAAAAAGGTGGTGAAGCGTGGTTTTGGTCGGATGATGAGAAGCGCTCGATTTGTGCGCAGACGACAGTGTCGGGCGTGTCTGTGGCACAGGTTGCGCGTCGGTATGCGATGAATGCCAATCTGATCCACAATTGGTTGAGGGACCCAAGGTTTGCCCCGGAGCCCAAGATTGCTGAACTGGATTGCCACGGTGGCTTTCTTCCAGTTGAGATCTAAGGGGCGGTCGCTGTTCCATTGGTTGAAGACGCGAGGTAAGTGAACCCGGCAGTTTCGGCGCAGCGGGTTGATGTCACTTTGTCGGATGGTCGGCGGATTTTGGTGGAAGGTCCGACGGCATTGTCTGGCGTTCTGGCGTTGGTCGAGGGGTTGATGGCGTGATCCCGATGCCGGCCAACACGCGGATTTGGCTTGCAGCTGGTGTCACCGACATGCGTAAGCAGTTCAACAGTTTGTCGGCCCTGGCCGAGTGTGTTCTGAAGCATGACCCATACTCGGGTCATCTGTTTGTGTTTCGCGGTCGCCGAGGCGATCCGGTGAAGATCGTATGGTGGGATGGTCAAGGTGCCCGCATGTTCTCCAAGCGTCTCGAAAAGGGCAAATACGTTTGGCCGGCAGCATCAGATGGCAAGGTCACAGTGAGCCCGGCACAATTGTCGATGCTGCTGGAGGGGATTGATTGGCGCGCGCCACAGCGGACGTGGCAACCTTTGACGGTTGGCAATTTGGAAGCAAATCCAGCAACATAGGATTCCCTTCGGCGTCGCCTTCAGCTATAAGTCGGGCCATGTTCGATGCGCCCAAATCCCTGCTATCCGATCCCGGCGAGTTGCGTGTCGCAGCAGAAGGTCTGGTCGAATTGGCCAAGGCGCAAGCGCTGGAGATCGAGAAGCTGAAGCACCAGCTTGCCTGCCATCAGCGGCACCGTTTCGGATCGAAATCGGAATCCGCTGACCAACTGAACCTGCAGCTTCGACTTGAAGAGGAAGAGACCTCGGCCGCTCGCATCGCCCCACCCGAAGAAACGACTGGTCCAGAGCCAAAGCAAAAACCAAAGCGCACGCCGTTGCCACCCGAGTTGCCTCGGAATGTGGAAACCATCAGTCCTGGCGAGACCTGCAACTGCGGTGGTGGTCTACGGGCCATTGGTGAAGATGTCACTGAAGAACTGGAATACATCCCCGGTCGGTTTGTGGTGAACCGGATCGTGCGTCCGAGAATGGCCTGCATGGCACATGTCCGCCGCAAGTTCGTGGATATTTTCCAATCGCAGGGCAATGCCATCGCAGAGGAAGCCATAAAGCGCATCGCGCTGGTCTTCTGGCGCATGTTCTTGTGAACAAGTACGCAGACCACTGCCCCTTATGCCGCCAAAGCCAGATTTTCGCCCGCGAGGGCATCGAACTGGATCGCTCAACGCTGGCGGGATGGGTCGCGCAATCGTCGAAGCTTCTGGAGCTCCTCGCGGATGCCCCGCCACTTATCGACATGCGCCTTGTCGCGTGTGTCGCGCGGCAACAGAGGTTGCAACTTTGAAAACTGCTCATCGCTGATCCAAAAAAACCAACTGGTGTCGTCAAACTTCTGTTTAGGAGCTTGAATCGGACTTCAACTGATTTGCATATCCATTTTTTGGGTCCGAAGCCTAACCAAGGTTTCGAGTTGGATCTGACAGGCTCAAATAGAACGCGATGGTAACGCCTTCGCACTCGGCGCCGAAGAGCTATTGAATGCTGATTGCCTTGAAACAAATGCATTACCTATCGACAACCCAATATCTCCGACCACTTAACTGGAAATGGGTACTTACCGGCTTTACGAAGCCGATTTTCAGGCCAAAGAGTCATCACGTGGTTTGGATGAGTTTTATCAAGACAGAGCACACGGGGCCTGAAAGCAACGGTCTCGGTACCACGTGAGAAAAGCCTACCACAAAAACTCCAGGCACAGAATAACAAGTGCAAGGATCACAATACTTCACCGATTCGACAAATAGACTCCGACAAGTTTAAAAAAAGTCCCGTCGTTTGGTGCAACTTTCGGGAGCAGGCTTCAAATTTTTCGCTTGACGATTTCCTGAAGCACTTCCTTGTCGAGAGATAGATCTACAACGATCCTCTTTAGCCGAGCATTCTCATGCTCAAGTTCTCGGAGTCGGGTTGCTTGTGCATCAGGGGGCAATAGACCTGAGAGTTTAGCTTCATCAAGAGAGATATGTTTTGAAAGGTATCGATTACCCACTTGTCTTTTCCTTAGTCATATCGGTTGTTTAATTGATCAAACCCTTTTTTAGGACTGTGCAACAATCTGTGTGACGCCGCTGTACTTGTCTGCATAGCTGGACTGCGACCTTTTGAAATTGACCTTATGTGACGATCATTTCCGTGTTGCGTTTGGACGGATGTTTTTAGTACCGCATAGAGCTGCTAGTAGAAAATCTGTTAAACTCCACGAGCTTGAACCGACCTTTTACCGAAACGTAAAGATGGATGTTCGCGAAGAACCGAAGTCAACTAGCGTTCATATGTAGTATTTATCGAACATCAATTGGAGTCGATAGAGGTGTATCTCAATATTATTTGCACATATGTCTCTAAAAAAGTTTTACTGATAAAAATACAAATGATAAAATATTTTAAATGATGTAATTTTTACTTTTTGTATATTTTTTTAATTCATATTTTTACATATCGTTTATTTTTCGTAAAATTCTAGAGCAATTTCCGATTGGGTTGAATCGAAATAGGATTCCCATCTGGCTTCAGATCTGATTCATATGTGGACGCCCCCTATAGCAAGAGCTGTTTTTGTCTTGTTGCGGTGATCGGTTGCTTTCATATGTCCGGCCTGTTTGTGCGGCGTGCGTTTGCCGCTGGCCCTGATGGAAATCCGCCGTTGAGGTCCCTGATCAAGCTGGCGCGCTTTAGGTGCGCATTGAATCAGACGGGTTTACCTCTCCATTGGCTCGATCGTTACGCATCATCGACTGCCATTGCCAATTCGGTTCGGGCTGCGCGCGGTTAGGCATGCTGCCCGTAGGGTCTATAAATCTCTCCGCGGGTGAGCACTGCCCAGGCGATGCGGGCGAGCTTGTCCGCGAGAGCGACCTAGGCGAGACGGAACGGCTTCTTCTCCATCAACCCATTCACCCAGTCTGTCATCGGCGTCGGGTTCCGCTCGGCGTGTCGCATGACGGCCGTTGCGCCAACGACGAGCAGTCGCCGCAAATACCTGTCGCCCTGTTTGGATATACCACCGAGACGTGTTTTGCCTCCGGTCGACTGTTGTTGCGGCGTCAACCCAAGCCAGGCAGCAAATTGCCTGCCTGATTGGAATTGATCGGGGTCTGTCACCGTGGCCACGATGGCTGTCGCTGTGATCACGCCGATACCCGGGATAGCCGCAAGCCTTCGACTGGCCTCGTTCTCGGTATGCCAGATGCGTAATTCCTTATCGAGTTCGCCAATCTCCTCGTTTTATTCGGTGATCCGCCGGATCAGGATCTCAAGTGCTCGATGAGCGTAAGCAGGAAGGGCTTCATCGGCAAAGGCCCTGGCGGCCAACTTCACCAGATTGGCGATACCTGGGTTGGCGACCAACCCGAATTCGGCCAAGTGCGCGCGCAGCGCATTCGCCGCCATGGTCCGCTGGCGCACAATCAGCGATCGGGTTCGGTGCGCCATCAAAACACTCTGCTGCTCAACTGTCTTTACCGGCACAAACCGCATTGTCGGACGTTGCACGGCCTCGCAGATCGCTTCTGCATCAATCGCATCGCTTTTGCCGCGCTTGACGTAACCGTTCAGGGCATATGGAAACCCATGCAGATGAAGTCTTGGCTCTGATTGACGCGACGCCTGATATCACCTTGATCGAACTGGCTGAGTATCTGGAAAAGACCCATGGACTGCGTGTTTCCCAAAGCACGGTCTGGCGTCTACTTGATCGTCACGGCATGACTTTCAAAAAAAACAGTGCACGCAAGCGAGCAACAGCGTCCTGATGTTCTTCGACGGCGGGAAGCCTGGTTCGACCTTCAACCTGATCTTGATCCCGCACGTCTGGTGTTCATCGACGAGACCGGAGCCAATACCAAGATGGCCCGTCTGCGAGGTCGGGCGCTGCGAGGCGAGCGTTGTAGAGCTATGGCCACTGGAAAACCACGACATTCGTCGGCGCGCTCAGGCTGGCAGGTATGACGGCGCCGATGGTTCTGGATGGCGCGATGAATGGCCCGGCTTTTCTGGCCTATGTCGAGCAGGTGCTGGTGCCATCCCTGTCACCGGGGGACATCGTGGTCATGGACAACCTGCCGGCTCACAAACCCGCAGCCATACGTGAGGCGATCCAGGCTGCCGGCGCGCAATTGCGCTTCCTGCCGCCGTACAGCCCCGACTTCAACCCGATCGAGATGGCTTTTTCGAAACTTAAAAGCTTCCTCAAGAAAACCGCAGCGAGAAAAAGAGACGATCTCTGGGAAGCCATCGCCAAAGGGATCGACCTATTCACACCTGCTGAGTGCCGGAACTACTTTTCTGCTGCCGGGTATGACCCGGAGTGATCGGAAAATGCTCTAACGCAACTGGCGGCTGCAACTATGTTCATTTGGCCAAAGTAACAAGCGAGTACGTATTTTTTTCTCGCTTCAGAAAAATGGAAGAAAATTCCTAACATTGGCTTCAAGTTCACCTTTTTTCATCCATTGGATCAACTTGGATGCTACCGCATTGATTAAACGATAGAGTCTCCGTGATCTTCATGCCGAATTCAACGGGCGAGCAAGCCCGCAACCGGCAAGAGATCCATGACCCCCACCAAACTTCTTATCGGCCAGATCGTGATCGTTTTTGCAATCGTGATCAGTGCCGTCTGGAGTGCGACGCAATGGACCGCTGCCGCCTTCGATTATCAGCCGGGGCTTGGGCCGCCCTGGTTTGAGATCGCGAAAGTCCCGGTCTATCTCCCCTGGCGTCTCTTCGAATGGTGGTACGCCTACGAAGCCTACGCACCCCATATTTTTAACGCGGCAGGGGGCATCGCCGCATCAGGTGGCCTTGTAGGGGTTGCCTTTGCCGTTGCTGGGTCGCTCTGGCGGGCCAGACAAAACCAGCTCGTCACGACCTATGGCTCATCACGCTGGGCAACAAATCGCGACATCGCCAAGGCCGGTCTGAATGACAATCACGGCGTTTTTCTCGGACGCCTCAAAGACCGCTACTTGCGCCACGACGGACCCGAACATGTCATGTGCTTTGCGCCCACACGGTCGGGAAAGGGCGTCGGTCTGGTCATCCCGACACTGCTCAGCTGGCCACACTCGGCCGTCATCCACGATATCAAGGGCGAAAACTGGCAACTGACGGCAGGATGGCGGTCCCGCTTTTCCCATTGCCTTCTCTTCAATCCGACCGACCCAGCAAGCGCCAAATACAATCCACTTCTGGAGGTGCGCAAGGGTCCGCTCGAAGTCCGCGATGTTCAAAACATTGCCGATATTCTCGTCGACCCGGAAGGCGCGCTCGAGCGTCGGAACCACTGGGAAAAGACCAGCCATTCGTTGCTCGTCGGTGTGATCCTTCACGTGCTTTACGCCGAAGAAGAAAAGACGCTGGCTCGCGTTTCAGCCT
>Ga0207422_1004107_pt1 | contig 12694 bp, 13 predicted proteins | sample MarCyaLeptolynsp_FD_187757 | JGI IMG/M metagenome (GOLD analysis project Ga0207422, IMG submission 187757) | Marine cyanobacterial communities from Panama - species 1 Leptolyngbya sp. (SPAdes) | ecosystem: Environmental > Aquatic > Marine > Unclassified | place: Panama: Panama City | collected...
CCGCCTCCGTTCCACACGTTCAATACACTGCCGCGCATCACCGGCGGCGGCGGCCACTGATCCGAATAGGATTTGAAACCGGCGCATGGCTCTCAGACAGGCATGCGCCGGTTCGCTTTTCGGGACACAAAGGTCTGAACATTTTTGGGTTTAATTTGATGGGGCCGCGAGGGCTTTGAGCGATACCGCCTATCAGACTGCAGTAACGACGGGTTCCAGCCGGGCCGAGGTGAAGGATTTCATCCGGCTGCTGAAGCCGCGGGTCATGACGCTTGTCGTGTTTTCCGGCTTTGCCGCGCTGTTCGTTGCGCCAGGCGATTTGCATCCGCTTCTGGCCGCGGTTGCAGTCCTTTGCATTGCCGTCGGCGCAGGCGCGTCGGGCGCGATTAACATGTGGTACGACCGGGATATCGACGCGATCATGATGCGAACACGCGGTCGTCCCATCCCGCGCGGAAGAATCGCACCGGACGATGCTCTGGCTTTCGGCACTGTGCTGGCCATTGGGTCCGTGTTCCTTATGGCATTGGCCGTGAATTATGTGGCCGCGGCGATTCTCGCAGTTGCGATCCTGTTCTATGTCTTCGTCTACACGATGTGGCTAAAACGATCGACGCCGCAGAACATTGTTATTGGCGGCGCCGCGGGCGCATTTCCGCCGATGATCGGCTGGGCGGCCGTCACAGGGTCGGTTGGACTCGAGCCGATCGTCCTGTTCCTTCTGATCTTCTTCTGGACGCCGCCCCATTTCTGGGCGTTGGCGCTCTATCGTGAGGGCGACTATTCCAAAGCAGGCGTTCCGATGCTGCCGGTTGTCGCCGGGGCAGATGCGACAAAACGCCAAATGCTTCTGTACACGGTGCTGCTTTTCCCGATCGGCCTCGCGCCCTATTTTCTGGGTATGAGTGGAATGATCTACCTTATCGCGGCGACAATTCTTGGCGGCTGGTTCCTGTATACGGCGCTGGTTGTCTGGCGGAATGGGACCGACAAGTCGGCAAAACGGATGTTTGCCTTCTCGATCTTCTACCTGTTCGCGATGTTTGGTGCGCTGATGCTGGATCACTTTGTCTATGGTCTGATCGAAGGCGGTGGGGCGATATGATGGCGGAACGCGATCCGAACGTTGAAACGGACGACGAAATCAAACGACGCCAGAAAAGCCGGAACGTTGCCGTCGCCTTTGCGATCGTTGCCTTTGTCGTCATTATCTTCTTTGTCACCATCATCCGCATTCAGATGGGCATCGAAGCGTCACTACAAGGATAAGCGCGTTGGATCAGGATCTCGCCCGTAAGAACAAAAAGACCCTCGTCAGCTGCGTACTGGCGGTGAGTTTTATGGTTGGGCTGAGCTTCGCGGCCGTTCCGTTATACGATCTGTTCTGCCGCGTCACGGGATATGGTGGGACGACGCAGGAAGCCAGTGTCGCGCCGGATGAAGTTCACGACCGGGTTATTACGGTGCGGTTCGACTCTTCGACGAACCCAGAGCTGCCGTGGCGGTTCAGCCCAGTGCAGCGATCCGTCGACATTCGCGTCGGCGAAACCGGGTTGGCGTTCTATCGCGCACAGTCCGACAGTGATGAATCGACGATGGGGACGGCGACCTTCAATGTGACGCCCCTCAAGGCAGGCCAGTATTTCGTGAAGATGGATTGCTTTTGCTTCACGGAACAGCGCCTGACACCGGGCGAATCGGTTGAGATGCCGGTTACCTTCTTCGTCGATCCGGCTATACTGGAAGACGAAAATATGTTCGGTGTCGACACCATCACGCTGTCCTACACGTTCTACCGGATGGAATATCCGGAGGCGGAAGAAGAAACGACGGCCGCGCTGGATAACGGCGAACGGGTAAATTGACGCGGACGGCTTGACGAAGTGCTGCTTGAGCGGCGATGAAAGGTATGCGAAGACTTTGGCGCTAAAGACATTCTTTGGGCGCTTGAGCGAAACGGGGGTAAGAAAGACATGGCAGGCGATCATCACGCGGTCGACCACGACTATCATCTCGTAAATCCGAGCCCATGGCCGGCGCTGGGTGCGCTGAGTGCCTTTATTTTGGCGTTCGGTACGGTCTGGTACATGCATCCGGATCTGATGGGCGAATTCAGCATCGGCCTCGCCGGAACGCTGATCGGCTTGGTGATGGTGGTGTGCACCATGTACTTCTGGTGGCGCGATGTTGTGGCGGAATCCCACGGCGGCGACCACAAGCCAGTGGTGCAGCTCGGCCTGCGCTACGGCATGGCGCTCTTTATCGCGTCTGAGGTGATGTTCTTCGCCGCCTTCTTCTGGGCTTTCTTCGATGCCAGCATTTACGCTGATGAGGCGATCCAGTTCGGTCGCGTCGAAGCGAATGGTGGGCAGTGGCCGCCGGTCGGCATTGAAACCTTCGATCCGTTCCACCTGCCACTGATGAACACGATGATTCTGCTGCTGTCGGGCTGCACGGTGACCTGGGCGCACCATGCGCTGCGCGAAGGCAATCGGAAGGGACTGATCCAGGGGCTCTGGCTGACGGTGCTGCTGGGTATCTCCTTCACTGCGCTTCAGGCCTATGAGTACGGCCACGCGGCTTTCGGTTTCACCGACGGCATCTACTCTTCGACCTTCTACATGGCGACCGGCTTCCACGGCTTCCACGTGATTGTCGGGACAATTTTCCTGGCTGTTTGCCTGGTACGGGCTCAACGCGGTCACTTTACTGCCGGCCAGCATTTCGGTTTCGAAGCTGCCGCATGGTACTGGCACTTCGTTGACGTCGTATGGCTGTTCCTCTTTGTCTGCGTCTATTGGTGGGGTGGCTGAGGAACCTAGAGTTCTAGTGAAAGGGCCGCCCTCCGAATAGGGGCGGCCCTTTCTGTATCTGCAGCATTCGCTTCGAGGGATTTGCGGAACATGGCCTTGTCGGCTTGGCAGACCGGTTTTCGGGGACGGTGTCCGCGCTGCGGCGATGGAAAACTGTATTCCGGGTTTCTAACGGTCGCACCGAAATGCGGCTATTGCGGTCTGGACTTCTCTTTCGAAAACGCAGGCGACGGTGCGGCACCGTTTCTAATCATGCTGATCGGTGGCATTGGCGTCGGACTTGGCGCTTGGGTAATGCTTACCTTCAACACAGCCGTTTGGGTGCCGATCGCGATTACCATCCCGGTATGTGTAATCCTGACTCTCGTGCTCTTGCCAAAAGCAAAGGGCCTCCTAATTGCGTTGCAGTATATCAATGCCGCGAGCGACACCGGCACTGAGACCATACGCGAAGACTAATCCCAACCTTATCGTAGGCCCGACCTCCATGGCATTCCGTCCGAAGCTCATCCCGACGCTCTTCACCATCCCGGCACTCGCCGCGCTGATAGCGCTTGGAACCTGGCAGTTGCAGCGCCTGGATTGGAAAGAAACGCTGATCGACCGCCTTCAGACGCGCGCGGAAGCGGTGGCAGAGAGCCTGCCGCCCGGTGACCTGGACCTAGATGAATGGGAATTTCGACGTGTGGAAATGACCGGACATTTCCTGCACGAAGAAGAGATGCATCTGTTGAACCGGTCGCTAAATGGCAATCCAGGCCTGCATATCATCACGCCGTTTCGGCGAACCGATGTCCCAAGCACGCCCGTGGTCCTGGTCAACCGTGGCTGGGTCCCGTTTCAGTTGAAGGCGGCGGAGGATCGGGAAGACGGTCTGGTTGTTGGCGAAATGACGGTCGAGGGGATCGTTCGATTTCAGCGTCCCATCACGGGGCTGCAGCGCGTCTTCCTGCCGGAGAACGAACCGGCGAACAATGTTTGGTACTCCATCGATCAGGCAGAAATGGAGGCCGAGACACAGTTGGAAGTAACGAACTTCTATGTGGTCGACGGAAATACGGACGTACCGGGGACCTATCCGCTGGGTCAGCAATGGACTTTGGATATCCGGAATAATCACCTTGAATACGCAATAACCTGGTATGCGCTCGCGCTGGCTCTTCTGGTGATCTACGTCGTCTATCACAGAAATGCGGACGCGTCTGATGACGCGCCGAGCAGCGTCTGACGGTTGTGAGCGTTTCCCCCGCATATCTGGAGCTGGAAGATCGCTTCCGCCGGGTGGCGCTGATTGACGAGGCAACAACGGTCCTGCATTGGGACGCCGCAACAGGCATGCCGTCGGGCGCCGGTTGCGCACGCGCCGATCAATTGGCTGAACTTCGGGTGCTGGCTCATCGTGAGATGACAGACCCCGCGATGAGCGATCTTCTGGATGGCGCGGAACGCGGCTATGCATCACTGGATGCTTGGCAAGCGGCCAACCTTCGAGAAATGCGGCAATCGCATCTCCAAGCGTCGGCACTGGATGACGCGCTGGTATCGCACCTTAGTCAGGCGACCAGCGCCTGCGAGATGATCTGGCGTGAGGCACGCGCAGAGAGCGATTTCAGTGCAGTCCTGCCAGCGCTCACCGCTGTCCTAGAAGTGACAAGGGATGTAGCCACCGCGTATGGAGAGGCCTTTGGACTCGATCCTTACGATGCGCTCATGGAGACTTATGCGCCCGGGCTTCGGATCGCGCAGGTGCAGCCATTATTCGATGCCTATGAGGAATTTCTTCCGGACTTTCTCGATGCTGTGCTTGCGCGCCAAAAGGAACATGACAGACCGATTGCTCCTGATCCGGTTCCGGTAGACACACAGCGTCGTTTGGTTGAACGGCTGGCGGCAGCGACTGGCTTCGACTTCGTTCATGGTCGGGTCGATGTCAGCGCGCACCCTTTCTCCACCGGTTACCCTGGAGATCAGCGGATCACCGTTGCCTACGATCCGCAGAATCCGATGTTTGCCATCATGGCGGCGCTGCATGAATGCGGCCACGCCGCTTATGAACGCGGCCTTCCGATGGAGTGGGCTCGCCAACCGGTAGGATCGTCCTTCGGTATGGTGGTGCATGAAAGCCAATCGCTGTCAGTTGAAATGCAGGCCGCGCGGTCGACTGGATATTTGTCGTGGCTCGCAGGGGAAGTTCGTGCGGTCTATGGCGAACATCCGGCTTTCGAAACCGAGAACTTCCAGCGATTGCAGCAATGGGTCGAACCCAGCCTGATCCGCGTCGATGCGGATGAGGTTACTTATCCCGCGCATGTCATTCTCCGGACTCGCCTGGAACAGGCGATGCTGAGCGGCGATTTGCCTCCGGCAGATCTGCCCGGTGCGTGGAACAACGGTATGAAAGACCTGTTGGGTGTCACCGTTCCGAACGACGCCCAGGGGTGCATGCAAGACATCCATTGGTTCGACGGCGCAATCGGCTATTTCCCGACCTACACTTTGGGCGCCATGCTCGCAGCGCAGCTTGCGGAAGCGGCACATGCCAAGCGTCCGGAAATCGCAGAAAGCCTTGGTCGAGGGGAATTTTCCGCCTTGATGGACTGGCTTAGCGGTGCCATTCATTCGCGGGGAAGGTTACTCCCTGTAAACGAACTGATTATTGAAGCGACAGGAAAGCCATTGGGTGGAGAGGCTTTCAAGCGTCATTTGGAAAAGCGCTACCTGTCCGAGACGTGACGCAGGAGAAAGATGATGGAAGAGACTCAGAACGCGGTGTTGGAAACCTGGGACCTGATCTGGCTTCAGATTGTCGAGTATGGAACAGGGATCCTCGAAGCACTCATTATCCTTATTGTCGGCTTTTGGATTGCCGGTCGTGTTTCGAACTGGGTCAAAAGGGCGATATCGAAACAAGATCATATCGACGACACGCTGAAGCCCTTCTTCGCGTCTATTGTCCGATACACCATTCTGATCATCGTCCTGGTCGCGATCTTGAACCGCTTGGGCGTTCAGACTGCCAGCATCATCGCCGTTATTGGTGCGGCGGGCCTGGCCATCGGTCTGGCTCTGCAGGGTACGCTGCAGAACATCGCCGCAGGCATCATGCTGATCATTCTGCGCCCGTTCAAAGTCGGTGATTTCGTCGACGCCGGACCCGTATCTGCGACAGTGGACGAGATCGGTCTCTTCACGACCAAATTCACAACGGTGGACGGCGTTTACATCTCCTGCCCGAACAGCAGTCTTTGGAACTCGAAGATTACGAACTATTCCCGCAACGGCACGCGGCGTATGGATATCGTAATTGGTATTTCCTATGACGACGATATTGGGCAGGCCATGTCGATCCTCAGCGACATCATGGCAAAGGACGATCGGATCCTGAAGGATCCGGCGCCGGAAGTCATGGTCATGAATCATGGCGAAAGCTCGGTCGACATCAATATGCGGCTTTGGGCGAATGGTGGAGATTTCTGGCCGCTCAAATGGGACCTGATGCGCGCAACGAAGGAACAGATCGAAGCTGATGGCCTGTCGATCCCGTATCCGCAGCGCGATGTGCACGTAAATCCGACATCCGGTTCTTCATCCGACTCAGCGCCGAAAGCGATCCCTGCATCGGTTTCGGTTGGGAAAAAGGCATCTGCTAAGAAGGCGGCGGCGAAGAAATAGCCGCCGGTACGGCACTGAAATGCGATACATTTCTACCCGCGGAGGCGCGCCTGATCTCGCCTTCGACGACGTCCTGCTGACTGGGTTGGCACGGGACGGCGGCCTTTATGTTCCTGCGGATTGGCCGCGGTTCTCGGATACGGAATGGCGCGACATGCGCGGGCTCCCCTATGATGAATTGGCGACCCGTGTCTGCGCCCCATTCCTGGGGGATGCGATTGCAGAGGAAGACTTTGCCGAGATGGCGAGCGATGCGTATGGCGCGTTCGACCATGATGCGGTTGCCCCTCTAAAACAGCTTGGTCCCGGCTTGTGGTTCATGGAACTGTTCCATGGACCGACGCTCAGCTTTAAGGACTACGCGCTTCAGATGGTGGGGCGCATGTTCGAACATGTCCTCTCTCGCCGTGGCCAGCGGATCTGTATCGCGGGCGCGACGTCGGGCGACACGGGCTCGGCAGCCATCGAAGCCTGCCGGGATCGCGATGCGATCGATATCTTCATCATGCATCCGTTCGAACGCTGTTCCGAAGTACAGCGTCGCCAGATGACGACCATACGTTCGATGAACGTCCATAACATCGCGATCAATGGGACGTTCGACGATTGCCAGGACCTCGTGAAGTCGTTGTTCAACGATATCGCGTTCCGGGACGAGATGAATCTTTCCGCGGTGAACTCGATCAACTGGGCGCGGATCATGTGCCAGATCGTGTATTATGCCCATGCGGCACTGTCGCTGGGCGCACCGGACCGCAGCGTCGCTTTTTCCGTACCGACGGGAAATTTTGGCAACGTCTTTGCGGCCTATGCCGCGCGTCAGATGGGATTGCCGATCAGCCAGTTGGTGGTTGGGTCGAACGAAAACGACATACTGTCCCGCTTCCTGAACGACAACGATATGTCGATGCAGGGTGTGGTGCCGACCCATTCTCCGTCCATGGATATCCAAGTCTCCAGTAACTTTGAGCGTCTGCTGTTTGAGTTGCTGGATCGGGACGGGGAGGTCACGTCTGATCTGATGCAGGCATTTCGGGCCTCGGGCCGCTTGAACCTGGATGAAGATCGCTGGGAACAGGCGCTGCGTCTGTTCGCCGGACATCGCCTGTCCAACGAAGAAACGCTTTCCGCGATGAAGGCGGTGCTGGAGTCGACGGGTGAGTTGGTCGATCCGCATAGCGCGATTGGCATCGTTGCCGGCATGACCCGCCGCTGGGATGAAACAGTGCCGATGGTCGTCGCCGGTACGGCACACCCCGCGAAATTCCCGCAGGCGGTGAAGAATGCCACCGGCCTTCATCCCGACCTGCCGCCGCATTTGGCGGATCTCTATGATCTTGAAGAGAAGTATGACCGGCTCCCCGCCAGTTTGAATGCGCTTCAGGACCATATTCGGACGGGGTCCAACAGGGCCGGGTCGTGACGGTTCGCGTCGAGACCATCGGCAACGGTCTTCGGGTCGCAACCGATCCGATGCCCGGCGTTCGAACGGCGTCGGTTGGCATTTGGGTTGGTGCGGGTACGCGCGTGGAACCAGCCGAGATAAACGGTGTTGCCCATTTCTTGGAGCATATGGCGTTCAAGGGAACGAAACGGCGCACGGCCCGGCAGATCGCCGAGGAGATGGAGGCGGCCGGCGGCCACATGAACGCCTATACGGCGCGTGAGAACACGGCCTATTACGCGAAAGTTCTGGCAGACGAGCTGCCTCTGGCAGTCGATATCATCGCGGACATCATGACGGAGCCGAGCTTCGATTCAGCCGAGATGGAGCGGGAGCGGGGCGTGATCCTGCAGGAAATCGGTCAATGCCATGATACGCCTGATGATGTCGTCTTCGACTATTTCCAAGAAGCCGCGTTCCCGGATCAGGGTATGGGACGCCCGGTGCTGGGTACCGCAGACACGGTTCGTTCCATGTCTCGGGACTCGATCGCGGGCTTTATGTCATCGCGCTACGGCACAGACAGTATGATCCTCTGTGCGGCCGGCGACGTAGACCACGAGCGGCTGATGGCATTTGCCGACGAAAGGTTGGGCAGTGTGGCGGGGCCGGGTGCCGGCGATGCGGACGCTGCTCGATACGAAGGGGGCGATATTCGGATCGATCGGGACTGTGAGCAGGTCCACCTGCTGCTCGGATTCGAGGCGCCGTCCTTTAGAGACAAGGACCACTACGCGATGGCGGTGCTAACGTCTCTCTTAGGCGGCGGGATGTCTTCGCGCCTTTTCCAGTCCGTTCGTGAAGAGCGTGGCCTCGTCTACTCCATCTATTCTTTTCTTTGGCCCTTCTCCGACACCGGCCTCTTCGGGATCTACGCCGGTACCGGAGAGGACGATGTCGTCGAGCTAATTCCTGTCGTGGCCGACGAGATCGCTGGCGTCGCCACCTCCGTTTCCGAGGAAGAAATCAAGCGCGCGAAAACCCAGATTAAGTCGGGCCTCTTGATGGCGCGTGAAGGAACGGGCGGGCGCTGCGATCAGTTGGGAAGCCAACTTCTTGCCTATGGCCGGCCTTTGGATGAAGCGGAGCAGATCGCCGCCATCGATGCCGTCACCTCGGAAGATTTGAAGCGCGTCGCCGCCGGTACATTTGGCGGAAAACCCACGGTTGCCGCCCTAGGACCGATTGGACGTCTTGAAAGTTACGACAAGATTTCGGATCGTCTTTCTAACGCGTAAAAACGACGGAAAATCTCGGCCTATCCGGTTGGCATCACGTATGTTCGATCTCTTTCGATCCAAACCGCCGAAGCGGAAATATTGCGGGCCGCAGGTCTATCTTCGGCCGCCCATGTGGAACGACCAGAAGGCGTGGATTGGTCTGCGCAGCGAATCAAAGGCGTTTCTGGAGCCGTGGGAGCCTGCTTGGGCGCGCGATGCTTTGACGCCTGCCGCATATCGGCGTCGGCTCCGTCGCGTTGAGGAAGAATGGCAGGCCGGGATCGGATATGCGTTCTTCGTTTTTCGTAATGAAGACAACGTCTTGCTGGGCGGAATAACCCTGGCGAATGTGCGTCGTGGTGTCGTCGAGTCGGCCAATGTCGGCTATTGGACCGGCGAACCGCATGCCCGGAAAGGTTATATGGCCGAAGGTATTCAAGTGACGCTGGAATTTGCCTTCCGAAAACTGGGTCTTCATCGCGTGGAAGCAGCCTGCCTGATCCACAATCAGGCAAGCCGGAACCTGCTTCTAAAATCCGGGTTTTCGCCAGAAGGGCGTGCCAGGAAATACCTTCGAATTGCCGGGCGCTGGCAGGACCACGACACCTTCGCAATCCTCCGTTCGGACGACCGTCCAACAGTCGCGGTACGTGAGGAGTGAGTGATCCGGATTTCTTAAGAGAAACAGAGAACCACTTAATGGTTAGCATTTTGCGCGAATGCCTTATTTTCGCCCGGTTTGCGCGGCAGAAAAGAATTGCCGGAATGGCTGAATCGGCGTAAATCCAGGGCTCAATCAATGCCGCGTTGCAACATAAAGATCGTGCCGGGCATCTTTAACGATATGTTGATGTTCTGTACCGAAAATGAGCGGTGTTTCTCGGTCGTAACGCTTCGATCCTTGGGGCCGGCGAGTCCCGCGCGGTCTCGAAGGTCTGAAGTCAAGGGTGGAGGCGAATAGCCAAAATGTTTTCTCGGTTGCTGGGTTTTCTCTCCGCCGATATGGCGATCGATCTGGGTACGGCAAACACGCTGGTCTATGTGAAGGGACGCGGGATCGTCCTGAACGAACCTTCCGTGGTGGCTATTGCCGAAGTTAAGGGCAAGAAGCAGGTGCTTGCGGTTGGCGATGAGGCAAAGATGATGCTGGGTCGTACGCCCGGTAACATCCAAGCAATTCGCCCGCTGCGCGACGGCGTGATCGCGGATTTCGAAGTCGCCGAAGAAATGATCAAGCACTTCATTCGCAAGGTGCACAATCGCCGAAGCTTCGCGAGCCCGCAGGTGATCGTCTGCGTTCCCTCCGGGTCGACCGCAGTTGAGCGCCGCGCCATTCAAGACTCCGCGGAAAGCGCCGGTGCGCGCCGTGTCTTCCTCATCGAAGAGCCGATGGCGGCTGCTATCGGTGCGAACCTGCCGGTGACGGAGCCGACCGGGTCCATGGTCGTCGACATCGGCGGTGGCACGACCGAGGTTGCCGTTCTCTCGCTTGGCGGCATCGTCTATTCCCGCTCTGTGCGCGTCGGCGGCGACAAGATGGATGAAAGCATCATCGCCTACATTCGCCGGAACCATAACCTGCTGGTTGGGGAAGGCTCTGCTGAGCGCATTAAGAAGAAGATTGGTTCCGCCTGCCCGCCGGAAGAAGGCGATGGCGAGATCATGGAAATAAAGGGTCGCGATCTGATGAACGGCGTGCCGAAGGAGCTGAACATCTCCGAACGCCAGATCGCGGAAAGTCTGGCGGAGCCCGTCGGTGCGATTATAGAAGCTTGTAAGGTCGCGCTGGAACAGACGCCGCCGGAACTGGCTGCCGATATCGTCGACAAGGGGATCGTCCTGACAGGCGGCGGCGGCATGCTGCGCAATCTGGACTACGTGCTGCGGCACGCCACAGGCCTGCCTGTGTCGATCGCAGACGAGGCGTTGAGCTGTGTTGCGCTTGGAACAGGTCGTTGTCTCGAAGAAATGCGGACACTGCGGAACGTTTTGATCAGCATGTACAACTAAGCCGTTTGCTCTGGCACCCGAGAGGTTAAACCGCGGGGGAAGCAATACGGTGAACGAGTTGGGTAATAGCGGGGGCTGTAAGAGCCGTGGCAAATCGCGCAAAGGGACCGGAGGCAAGAACCGCGCAGCCGCTGCGGACCTTCGCGCAACGGGGTATCTTCCTGCTGTGCCTGGCCGGCGCGTTGACGCTCATGGTCATCGGCCGATCCGATCCTCAAACACTTGAACGTGCACGCATTTACGTAACGGACATTGCCGCGCCGATCCTGGACGTCATCGCTCGTCCATTCGATGCTGCGGAAAACATGGTGGCCGAAGGCCGTGAACTCCTGTCGCTGCGTGAAGAGAATGCCCGCCTTCGTTTGGAGGTTGAGCGGCTGCAGAACTGGCAGGCCGTTGCTCGTCATCTCGAGATTGAGAACGGACATCTCCGTGGATTGATGGCCTACGATCCGGTCGAGGTGTCGCGGCATATCACCGGGCGTGTGATCGGTGTTGGTGGAACCTTCGTTCGCTCAATCCTTTTGGATATCGGATCCTCGGATGGGGTCCGAAAAGGACAAGCCGCTATGACGGGCGCTGGGATGATCGGGCGCGTCGCGGAGGTCGGTCGAAATTCGGCTCGGGTCCTGCTTATGACGGACCTGAACAGCCGAATTCCAATCATGATCGAGGAATCTCAAGCCCGTGCTATTCTGGCCGGAGACAACACCGCGCTGCCGCGCTTGATTTATGGTGCCGCGAATTCGGATTTGGAGCCGGGACAGCGGGTTGTAACATCGGGTGATGCCGGTGCCTTTCCTCCGGGACTGCCAATCGGCGTCGTCGCAAGCGCGGACGAGAACGGGGTGCGCGTTCAGCCTTTTGTAGTGGATGAGCGCCCGGACCTCGTGCGTCTTTTGGATTTTGGGCTGGATGGCGTTTTAGACGATCGCGGCGCACCTGCTGCTGAATAGGAACGCTCATTGCCGGTTGGCGCGGACCGGACTTAATAGTTTGGTTCAGATTTTCAGGTACGGACCTTCTGAATGAACAGGCTCGATCAGTTTGCTCGCGGACTTTTACCGCTCTTCACGCTTCTGACCGTGATTGTTTTTAGTGCGGTACCGACCGGGTTGCCGCTTTACGCGATGGTTGCGCCGCAACTTGCTCTCATGACGCTGTACTATTGGTCGATTTATCGTCCGGAACTTTTGAACCCTTTGATGGTTTTGGTTCTAGGTCTCCTACAGGACATGCTCACCGGCCGCTTTCCGGGGGTTACATCCTTCATCCTGTTGGTCGCCTATTTTGTCGTCGTCTCTCAGCATCGGTTCTTCCACGGTAAGAGCTTTAGCGTGGTCTGGTGGGGGTTCATGCTGGTTGCGCCAGGCGCCGCATTCATTGCTTGGTTCGCCAATATTGCGCTGTCGGGCCAATGGATCGATCCGACCTCCAGCTTGGTTGGACTCATCCTGACGATCATGCTCTATCCGGTGATTGCTGGACTCTTGAGCCAGGTTCACAAGCTCGTACCCGCACGGGAGGCGATCCCT
>Ga0207422_1004108_pt1 | contig 12693 bp, 15 predicted proteins | sample MarCyaLeptolynsp_FD_187757 | JGI IMG/M metagenome (GOLD analysis project Ga0207422, IMG submission 187757) | Marine cyanobacterial communities from Panama - species 1 Leptolyngbya sp. (SPAdes) | ecosystem: Environmental > Aquatic > Marine > Unclassified | place: Panama: Panama City | collected...
CTGTTGGGCATGATTGATCTGTTCAGCCATACCAAGCTGGATGATCAACAGCGTAATTATGCTGAAACGGCCCAGACGTCCGGCAAGATGTTGCTGCAGATCATCAATGATATTCTGGATTTTTCAAAAATCGAAGCCGACAAAGTGGATATGGAATTCGCCCCGATCAATCTGGAAGATTATCTGGAAGATGTGATCGACATCCATTTTTACAAAGCCCGCGACAAAGGCGTTGCCCTTAATCTGGACCTGGCGGACATATCCGAAGAATTCATTTCCGATGAGCATCGCCTGCAGCAGGTGCTGACCAACCTGCTGGATAATGCCATCAAATTCACGGAAAAAGGCAGCGTCACTCTGGCTGTGAAAACCATCAGCAAAGAAGAAGATGGCCAAGAAATCGAAAAGGCTTTGTTGTTTGAAGTGATCGATACCGGTAAAGGTATTGCCAAAGATTTGATTGGCCAGCTTTTCACCGCCTTCACCCAGGAAGACTCGTCTATTTCCCGCCAATATGGCGGTACAGGGCTGGGGCTTGCTATTTCCCGTAAACTGGTTGAAAAACTGGGCGGTAAATTAAAGGTCGTCAGTGAACCCGGTAAAGGCAGCCGGTTCTTCTTCCGTCTGCCTTTTAAACCTGATTAATTATTTAGGCGCTTTCATGCTGACCGGCGCTTTCAAAGCCACATCCCCAGCATGTTCAAATGTCAAAGTGACCGGCAGCATGTCGCCAGCCTTCAAAACACCTTCGTGATTAAAAATCATCAGATGATAGCCACCGGGCTGAAAATTAACCGTTGCGCCCGCTTCAATGTCAATGCCCTCTACCTCACGCATTTTCATGACACCGTCTTCCATCAGGTGGGTATGAATTTCCACTCGACCTGCCTGGCTGCTGGACGCACTGACCAGACGGTCTGCTTTCTCGGTAGGATTGGTGATGGTCAGATAGGCGGCCCCTGGGCGGCCTTCGATAATGATGGGTCTGGCCCACAGGCCAGAGATTTCCAAACGATGATCCATTTTATCTTCATGGGCATGAGTAGATAACGGCAGGCCTACCATCATCAACAGGCTGGAACAAAACAGGCTAATTTTTACAATCAGAGAAAATTTCATCTTTCAGGATTCCCAATATCTTACGACCAATCAGGTGCGTAACTTTACTCATTAATTCAATTTTCTGCAAAAAACGGACTTGCAGCATTTAAAAATGGCCTTATATAAGCACCATAACGTAACAAAAACCCCGCTTTCCGTGGGGGATAACGGATAGATAACACATTGTAACTTCGTCGCGGTATCGTTTTTTGAAAAAATCAAACCTGTACCGGGCAGAAGGCAAAAGGAAGAACGAGGATAGATATGGGCAAAGTTATTGGTATTGATTTAGGAACGACAAATTCCTGCGTCGCCATTATGGATGGTGCCAAACCCAAAGTTATTGAAAATGCAGAAGGCGGTCGTACAACCCCGTCTATGGTGGCTTTTACCGCCGATGATGAACGTCTGGTGGGTCAACCGGCCAAACGTCAGGCCGTGACAAACCCGGAAAACACATTGTTTGCCATCAAGCGTCTGATTGGTCGTTCATTCGACGATCCGGCCACCAAAAAAGACATCGAAATGGTGCCTTATAAGATTGTCAAATCCGACAATGGTGATGCCTGGGTCGAAGCCCAAGGATCAGATTACAGCCCAAGTCAGGTGTCTGCCTTTATCCTGCAAAAAATGAAAGAAACGGCTGAGAGCTATTTGGGTGAAGAAGTAACCCAGGCAGTGATCACGGTTCCTGCGTACTTTAATGATGCCCAGCGTCAGGCCACAAAAGATGCCGGTAAGATTGCCGGTCTGGAAGTGCTGCGCATCATTAACGAGCCGACAGCCGCTTCCCTGGCTTATGGCCTGGAAAAAGAAGACGGTAAAACCATCGTTGTTTACGATCTGGGTGGTGGTACATTTGACGTATCCGTTCTGGAAATCGGTGACGGTGTATTCGAAGTGAAATCCACAAACGGCGATACATTCCTGGGTGGTGAAGATTTCGATATGCGTCTGGTGGAATATCTGGCCGACGAATTCAAGAAAGAAAACGGCATTGATCTGCGCGGCGACAACATGGCTCTGCAACGCCTGAAAGAAGCTGCTGAAAAAGCCAAGATCGAGTTGTCTTCTTCTTCACAAACAGAAATCAATCTGCCGTTTATCACGGCTGATGCCTCTGGTCCGAAACACTTAACCATGAAACTGACCCGCGCCAAATTGGAAGCGCTGGTGGAAGACCTAGTTCAACGCACCATCGCGCCATGTAAAGCTGCGCTGAAAGATGCGGGTATTTCTGCGGGTGAGATCGATGAGATCGTTATGGTGGGTGGTATGACCCGCATGCCCAAAATCCTCGACACAGTAAAAGAATTCTTCGGTAAAGAGCCTCATAAAGGGGTGAACCCTGATGAAGTTGTGGCCATGGGTGCTGCTATTCAGGCTGGTGTTCTGCAAGGTGACGTGAAAGACGTGCTGCTGCTGGATGTGACACCATTGTCTCTGGGTATTGAAACATTGGGTGGTGTGTTTACCCGCCTGATCGATCGCAACACAACGATCCCAACCAAGAAATCTCAGGTTTTCTCCACAGCGGAAGATAACCAGACCGCTGTGACCATCCGGGTTTTCCAGGGTGAACGTGAAATGGCTGCCGATAACAAACTGCTGGGTCAATTTGATCTGGTGGGTATTCCGGCTGCGCCACGCGGTGTACCGCAAGTGGAAGTGACCTTTGACATTGATGCCAACGGCATCGTGAATGTGTCTGCCAAAGACAAAGGCACAGGTAAAGAACAGCAAATCCGTATCCAGGCTTCTGGCGGATTGAGCGACGATGATATCGAACGTATGGTTCAGGAAGCTGAATCCAATGCGGAAGAAGATAAAAAACGTCGTGAGCTGGTCGAAGTTCGTAACCAGGCCGAAGGCATGGCCCACACCATCGAAGGTCAGCTGAAAGAACATGGCGACAAAATCGACGCCGGTGATAAAACCGCCATCGAAGAAGCCGTTGCCGCAACACGCACCGCCGCTGAAGGTGACGATGTGGAAGCCATTCAGGCCGCGTTGCAGAACCTGCAACAGCTGGCCATGAAGCTGGGTGAAGCCATTTATCAGGATCAGGGTGGTGATGCTGCCGCTGCTGATGCCGCCGCTTCTCAAGCAGAAGCCGGTGACAATGATGATGTGGTTGACGCCGACTTCGAAGAAGTTGACGACGAGAAAAAATAAGTCCGCTGTGACGACATGATCATGTCTGACAGTGATTTTCAAATCTTAAGTGACTTTCACACCTTATAAGACAGACATGTCGCCCACAGAATTCAGATTTCTGGGCGGCATGTTTGTTTATAGATGCGACAATAAAGACAAGTAGAAAACAGGGTCGTTATGTCAAAAAGATGCTTTTATGATGTTTTGGGTGCAGACCGGGACGCTGATGCAGGTGCCCTGAAATCTGCTTTCCGCAAAAAAGCCATGCAATATCACCCGGACCGCAATCCCGGTGATGCCGAAGCAGAAGCCAACTTCAAAGAAGTGAATGAGGCTTATGACGTCCTGAAAGATTACGAAAAACGCTCTGCTTATGACCAGTATGGTCACGCAGCATTTGAAAATGGCGGCGGCGGCACGGGCGGCTTTGGCGGCGGCGGATTTAGCGATTCTGCTTTTTCTGATATTTTCGAAGACCTGTTTGGTATGGCCGGAGGTGGCCGGTCACGACGCGGACGCGGCGGACCTGCGCGCGGGGCGGACCTGCGCTATAACATGACCATCACCCTGGAAGAAGCCTATACCGGTAAAGAAGAAAGCATCACCATCCCGACAACTGTTACCTGTGATGAATGTGATGGTACCGGTGCTGAAGCCGGATCGAAACCCGAAGTTTGCGGTACCTGTAATGGTGTGGGTAAAGTGCGCAGCCAGCAGGGTTTCTTTATGGTGGAACGTACCTGCCCGACCTGTAATGGTAAGGGACAGGTTATCACCAATCCTTGTAAGGCCTGTCACGGCACCGGTAAGAAACAGAAAGAAAAAACCCTTTCCGTTAAAATCCCCGCCGGTGTTGAAGACGGTACCCGCATCAGATTACAGGGCGAAGGTGAAGCCGGTGCCCGTGGTGCCCCCCCGGGCGATCTGTATATCTTCATCGATATTGAATATCACCCCATATTCCAGCGGGATGGATCAACCATTTTCTGTCAGGTGCCCATTCCCATGACCACCGCTGTGTTGGGCGGCGAAGTGGAAGTGCCCACAGTTTGCACAGGCCGTTCGAAGGTGAAAATCACGCAAGGCACGCAACATGGCAAACAATTCCGCCTGCGTGGTAAAGGCATGCCAATCTTACAGTCTAGCCAAAAAGGTGACATGATTATTCAGGTTGCCGTGGAAACACCGGTGAACCTGACCAAAAAACAACGCGAATTGTTACGCGCCTTTGCCGAAGAATGTGGGGACGAGGTAAGCCCGGAATCAGCCGGCTTTTTCCAGAAAGTCAAAGATTTGTGGGTTGATCTGACGGACTAAAGGTCCAAAAGAATGAGTACAAAGAAGGATTATATCAAAAATGATCCTTCATCATTTTCATCCTGTTCCATCAAAGCAGAAATATCCAGGTCCATGTCGTCGGGGCCTTTGGTATTTTTGCTGAATTCCACCGGTACATAGTGACCATCTTCAACAACATATTGTTGTGGGTTTTCGATCGTCCACATGATGCGACGGTATAAAGCTTCCGGTGCCACTGGCTTGACTAGAAACTGATTAACACCAACAGAACGTGCTTCGCTGACTTTTTCAACTTCGCTGTAACCGCTGATCACAATGATCGGTGTAAAACAATGGGGATAGTTTTTCTCTGTTCTGATCATGCGGACAAATTCACGGCCGCCAACCGGCTTCATACGCCAATCTGTCAGAATAATATCCGGCACCCAGTTATCCAGCGTTTTCAGAGCCGCATCGGCACTGTAGGCAACTTTCAGATTTTGAACACCAAAAGCATTCAACATAGCACATAACAATGTCACCATATTCCGGTTATCATCAACGATCAGAATAGATAAATTACTGAGGTTATAAAACGCCACTACCTGACTTCCCGAATTCTTTTTTTCTTTATAGCTTATTTATACTAGTACAAATAGGTTATAAACCCTTAATTTTGTCTTACTAAAGCTCAATATTTTTAATCGTCATTTATTAATTTTTGGTGATTGTAACAAAAAAAACAATCCATATTGCATAACAATATTGTGATGCAAGCATAAAGAGCATATTGAGCATTTTTCACGCCCATCCATTTCGTTAAAAAAATCACCATATCAACTTGCTGCCATGGTTTCGATCCGATACCCTGTGATTATGACAGGCCACCAACTACCAGACTACATTGAACGATGGGCACATTTCGTCCGCCATGAACGTCGCCTGACTGCCCAAAAGGAAGGCTTGCAACCGGTACATATGGATGTGCTGCTTTATCTGGCCAGATGTAATAAATTTTCCAACCGTCCTTTGGCAGTAGCAGACTATTTACAGTTGACCAAAGGCACTGTTTCCCAAAGCATTAAACTCTTGGAGAAAAAAGGTTTTATTGAAAGAACTCTTAATTTCAGCGACAAACGTCAGGTCCATTTATTTCTGACACACAGGGGCCGGGAAATCGTCAAATCCCTCGATAATACTGATCAATATCAGCCCTTACTTGCCGCCCTGAACGACCGGGACCAGGCCCATTTGAAAAACATTTTTGATCATACTCTCAAGCATCATATTCAAAACAGCAATTTGACCAGCTTTGGCCTTTGTCGAACCTGTAAACACCATAGAATTCATGACAATGACGAACGATTTTGTGCGTTGGTACGCGAAAAACTGTTCCCGGAAGAAATCAATCAAATCTGCAGAGAACATGACTATTAACATCATGGCCTTCTTTTCAGAGAGATTGACGCCTCGGTGTTTTTTCCATAGTGTTTCGCCACTTACCGTTTTGTGAAAATCAAAGGGAGCTCAGCTCATGACAGGGTATGAATATACATCACTCGCCACCTTAATTTGTGCAGCCGTTTATTTCTGGACCATGATGACCGTTGGTAAAATGCGCGGCAAACATGAGGTCAAGGCACCCGACTGTACCGGACCTGATGAATTTAACAACGCCTTTCGGGTCAATGCCAATACCTTGGAACAAATGGTTCTGTTCCTGCCTTGTTTATGGCTATTTGCCGTCTATGTGGGGGACATGTGGGCTGGCATTGCGGGCATTATCTGGGCCATTGGACGCATTATTTATGCCAAAGCCTATATTGCTGAACCCAGCAAACGTGCAAAAGGTTTCCTGGTGGGTTTTGCTACTTTTGTTGTGGTCTTTATCGGCAGCCTCGTGGGCATTATCATGTCCATGAACCTGTTCTAGAAGCCATATTCTAAAAATTATGGGGCAAATCCGGGACCATGGGTTTATTCAGCCGATAAAATGTACCCCGGTATAACGCAATCTTGACACCATCCTGATTGGTCAGGACTACATCACAGACACCAGTTCTGCCCTGTTGGTGCTGAACGTCTGCAATGGCGGTAACCACATCGCCTTTGTGGGCCGGTGCCAGATAGCTGATATTGGCATTTTGCGTCACCGTGACATTATTTTCACTGTTGCTGGCAAAAGCAAAGGCCGTATCCGCCAACGCATATGTCAGCCCGCCGTGACAGATATCATATCCATTGACCATATCATCGCGCACCGTCATGGTCAGCTGGGCATATCCTGGGCGTACTTCGAGGATGGCAAAGCCCAATGACTTGGAAGCCATATCCCTTTCATACATGCTTTCGACAATTTTTTCTGCCAATTGCTGATCTGATATATTTTGCCCTGATATATTTTGCTCTGGCATTGCTTACCTCTGCATAAAGTGATACAAAATTCTTAAACAATTTAATAATAATGTAGACAATATGCCGCACGTCAAGCAACTGCAAAAACTGATTAATGATTTCCAAGACCGCCAACCCATCCGGGCAGGCTCCCTTATTATCACAGTATATGGCGATATTGTTGCCCCCCATGGTGGCAGTGTCTGGCTGGGCAGTTTGATTAATTTGCTTGAACCATTGGGCCTGAACGACCGACTGGTCAGAACCACCGTTTCCAGACTAAGTAAAGATAACTGGCTTGCCGCCACCCAGGTGGGCCGGAGAAGTTATTATGCCCTGACCAAAAGTGGTCAGCGTCGGTTCGATAGTGCCACACCACGTGTTTATGCCGGCCCACGGGTTGAATGGGATGAAACATGGTGCAGTGTTATTTTACCGGCCAGCCTGAAAACCCAGAAAGATGCCGTAAAAAAGGAACTGGGCTGGTTAGGGTTTGGCCAGATCAACACCAATGTGCTGATCCATCCCAAACCCAACATCAAGGCCATGCAGCAAACGCTGGAAGATCTGGACGTGATGAATGACGTGGTCATCCTGAGCCAGGCGGATCAGCAATTCACCACCGATGAAGCCCGTGCCCAAATGGTCAATGATTGCTGGAAGATGGATGAACTGGCAGAGCGGTATCAGGATTTTCTGGATATCTTCCAGCCTGTGGCCGATGAAATCAGCAATAGTACACGGCCAGATTTGCTGAGCAGTACATTGCTGCGCATTTTGCTGGTTCATGAATATCGTAAAATCCTGCTGCGGGATCCGTTACTGCCTTTGCAGCTGTTACCGGATAACTGGCAAGGCACCGCCGCGCATCAATTGTGCAAAGACCTTTATCGTCAGGTTCTGGATGATTCGGAAAAGCACTTAAATGAGGCTCTGGAAACCGAAGAAGGTAGCCTGCCCAAACCTTCCAAAGACTTTTACGATCGTTTCGGCGGGCTTTAAGACCTTAAAAATAAACAATAAATTCCACATACCTCAAAGTGATACATTTTTTATTGATTTTTTATTTTTTTTGTTACATATTAATCTCACTTTCATGGATATATTCGGAGACAGCAAATGTATGGCGACACGTCGATTCAAAAGGCGATCAAACTTGTAGAACCCGGCAGTGAAGAAGAAAAAAAACTACAGGCCGAGTTCGATCGCAAAATCGCGGAAGATATCAAAATTGAACCTCAGGACTGGATGCCGGAACCTTACCGAAAAACGCTGGTCCGTCAGATGTCCCAACATGCGCACTCTGAAGTGATCGGTATGCAGCCGGAAGGAAACTGGATCACCCGCGCCCCGTCTTTGCGCCGTAAAGCAATTCTGCTGGCCAAAGTTCAGGACGAAGGCGGTCACGGTCTTTATATTTACAGCGGTGCTGAAACATTGGGCACATCACGCGATGAAATGATCGAAGCCCTGCATTCCGGCAAAGCCAAATATTCATCGATCTTTAATTACCCGGCACTGACATGGGCAGACATCGGCACCATTGGCTGGCTGGTGGATGGCGCGGCCATTACCAACCAGGTGGCCTTGTCCCGTTGTTCTTATGGCCCTTACAGCCGGGCGATGATCCGGGTCTGTAAAGAAGAAAGTTTCCACCAGCGTCAGGGTTATGAATTACTGTTGTCTTTGAGCCGTGGTTCAGAAGAGCAAAAAGCCATGGTTCAGGAATCCGTTAATCGTTTCTGGTGGCCATCCCTGATGATGTTTGGCCCCAACGACGCCGACAGCCCCCACACTGAACAGTCCATGAAATGGGGTCTGAAAAAGAAAACCAATGACCAGTTGCGTCAGGAATTTGTTGATGCCACCGTACCACAGGCCGAAGTATTGGGCATTACCCTGCCTGATCCGGAACTGAAGTGGAATGAAGAACGCGGTCATCACGACTTTGGCGAAATTGACTGGGAAGAATTCCATAATGTCATTCGCGGCAACGGCCCATGTAACAAGCAGCGTCTGGATACCCATATCAAAGCCCACAAAGATGGCGAATGGGTGCGCGAAGCGGCGGCCGCTTATGCCGAAAAACAACGTAAAAAACAATCTGCAGCCTAATTGAATAACAACCTGGGCGAAGCAAAAGCAAACAGAGGATAAAATCATGACCGATACATCATGGCCCCTATACGAAGTTTTCATCCGCAGCAGAGCGGGACTGGACCACAAACATGCTGGCAGTGTGCATGCCACGGACCCTGAAATGGCCCTGCAGGCGGCACGGGATATCTATACCCGCCGCAACGAAGGTGTCAGCATCTGGGTGGTGCCGTCCAATGAAATCACGGCGTCTAAACCGGAAGATAAAGACAGCCTGTTCGAGCCGGCCGATAACAAGATTTATCGTCACCCGACTTTTTATGACATCCCCAAAGAAGCGGGCAAAATGTAATTCTGACTGATCCTGGCTATGGAGATCAACATGACTGACAACAATACAAAAAATGCGCTGGTGGCTTATACGTCACATATCGCCGATAACAGCCTGATCATTGGACACCGTATGTCCGAATGGTGTTACAAGGCTCCGGCTCTGGAAATGGAACTGGCGCTGATCAACTGTGCACTGGATTATATTGGCCAGGCCACACAGCTTTATACCTATGCCGCCGAAGTGGAAGGCAAAGGTCGTAACGAAGATGATTTTGCTTATAACAAAGATGAACAGGATTATCGCAATCTGTTGCTGACCGAACTGCCTAAAGGCGATTGGGGTTACAGCATTGCCCGCCTGTTTTTCTTCAGTGCCTTTGCGAAACTGTTTTATGAAAAACTGATGGATTCTTCCGATGAGACATTAGCCGGTATCGCCGGTAAAGCCGTCAAGGAAGTGGCGTATCACTTACGTTTCAGCGGTGAATGGCTGATCCGTCTGGGGGACGGAACAGAAGAAAGTCATGAGCGTGTTCAGCAGTCCGTCAATGATCTGTGGCCGTTTGTCGGTGAAATGTTCACCATGACCGACATGGAAAAAGCCCTGTTGGAAGAAGGCATTGCCGTCGACACCACTGCCCTGAAAGCAGACTGGGACGAGATCATCAATCAGGGCCTGGCCCAGGCCACCCTGACCCGTCCGGAAAATGACTGGGCCCAAACAGGCGGTAAAGAAACCGGTCACCATACGGAACATATGGGCTTTATCCTGACTGATCTGCATTATATGCAGCGTCGTTATCCAGGTCTTGAGTGGTAATCATGTCTGCGCTGGCTTCATCCAAGGATACACAACCGATTTGGGATCTTCTTGCAAATGTGGAAGATCCCGACATCCCGGTTCTGTCGATTGTTGACCTGGGCATTGTCCGCGATGTGGTCTGGCAGGATGATGGCCAGTTACAGGTTGTCATCACGCCCAGCTATTCCGGCTGTCCTGCCGTACAATTGTTCCAGGATGACATCCGTAAAAGCTTGGTCGAAGAAGGCTATGACAATCACGAGATCAAAACCGTGCTTAGCCCAGCCTGGACCACGGACTGGATGACCGACGAAGCGCGGGAAAAACTGCGGGCATATGGGATTGCCCCACCAGAAAAAACAACCAGCAATAAAACGGTCTTATTTGGCGGACAAAAGGAAGTCACTTGTCCACAATGCGGCTCTACACACACTGAACAAATCAGCGAATTTGGCTCTACGGCCTGTAAAGCGCTCTATCGGTGTCTGAGCTGTCATGAACCGTTCGATTATTTTAAATGCATTTAGGGAATCAGGAATGCCAACTTTTCATAAATTAAAAATTTCTGACGTCTGTCAGGAAACAGACGATTCAGTTTCCATTGCCTTTGACGTGCCTGAGGATCTGAAAGAGGGATATCAATATATTCAGGGTCAATATCTGACTGTGAAAGCCCTCATCGATGGTGAAGATGTCAGACGCTCTTATTCCATCTGCACCGGACTGTTTGACAATGAACTGCGCGTGGCGGTGAAAAAGGTCAAAGGCGGTCTGTTTTCCATCTTTGCCAATGAAAAATTAAAAGTCGGCGACGAAATGGACGTGATGACGCCCATGGGGAATTTTTATACCGACCTGGATAAAGACAATGCCAAACATTATGTGGGGTTTGCCGCCGGTAGTGGCATCACGCCGCTGATGTCCATCATCCGTACCATTCTGGTGCTGGAGAAAAACAGCCGCTTTACACTGTTTTACGGCAATAAAAACCGGTCAAGCATCATCTTCCGTGAGAACCTGGTGGATATGAAAAACACCTTCATGGATCGTTTTAATCTGGTCAATATCCTGTCCCGGGAAAATCAGGACATTGATTTGTTCAATGGCCGTATTGACGGGGAAAAAGCTTCTGATCTGCTGGATAAAATGCTGCCCAAAGATGGCGCCGATGACTTTTACCTCTGTGGTCCCGAAGTGATGATCATGGATGTCAAAGACACGTTGGAAGCCCGCGGTGTTGATAAAGGCAATATCCACTTCGAATTGTTCACCTCACCTTCCGTACAAAAAGGCGAACAAAAAGCCGTCGAAGAAATACCGGAAGAGCTGAAAGGCAAAAAAGCCGATGTGACCGTGATTGTCGATGGTAACCAGACTGATTTCGATCTGGCCATGGATGGTGGCAATATTCTTGATGCCGCTCTGGAACAGGGTGCAGACCTGCCCTTTGCCTGTAAAGGCGGTGTATGTTGTACCTGCCGGGCCAAATTGGTCGAAGGCAAGGTCAGCATGGATGTGAATTATTCCCTGGAACAGGAAGAACTGGACCGTGGTTTCATTCTGACCTGTCAGGCCCACCCCCTGACCGAAAAAGTTGTGGTGGATTTCGACCACCGCTAGATTTTCTAATCAGTATTAATACGCAGCGCTGCGGCCGTGACCCATGGCACCAGCGCGATGCAGCCTGTAGTCAGTCCCGCCAATAAAAGCAGATTGTCCATCATCGGTTGATTTGCAAGGGCCGCCTCAACGGCCAACACCCCAAAAATCAACACCGGGATATAAAGCGGTAAAATCAGCAATGAGACCAGGATACCTGCCCGGCGCAGACTAAGCGTCAACGCCGCACCAATGGCGCCAATGAAACTGAGTGCCGGAGAGCCCAATAACAACACCCCCATCATCGGCAACATGGCTTCATTGGGTAAATGCAGCAACGTGCCCAATAGTGGCGTGATCACCACCAGAGGCAAAGCTGTTGTCAGCCAATGGGCCAAGACTTTGGCAAACACGACGCCTTCCAGCGATAAAGGGCACAACATTAACTGATCCAAGGTGCCGTCTTCCCAGTCAGCCTGAAAAATGCGGTCCAGTGATAACAGAGACGCCAACAGCCCCGTCACCCACAAAACCCCGATGGACACCCGCGATAACAGGTCCGCTTCCGGCCCCACCCCAAAAGAAAATAGCGAGATCACCATCACGCAGAAGGAAATCACCATGATGCTGGCCCCGCCCTGACGCCAGGATAAAGCCACATCGCGTTTTAAGATTGACCAGAACACATTCATGAGCTGGCCCCCAATCGCAACACATCAAATGTACCGTCGCTCAATCCCAAATCCACATGGGTGGCCACCATCAGCAGACCATTGTTTGCCAAGTGATCGGTCAGTAATTGCTGCAACATCTCACAACTGACATCATCCAATCCCACTGTGGGTTCGTCCAATAACCAGACTTTGGCAGGATGGATCAGTAACCGTGCCAACGCCGCCCGCCGACCCTGTCCAGAAGACAGATACCCTGCG
>Ga0207422_1004109_pt1 | contig 12692 bp, 12 predicted proteins | sample MarCyaLeptolynsp_FD_187757 | JGI IMG/M metagenome (GOLD analysis project Ga0207422, IMG submission 187757) | Marine cyanobacterial communities from Panama - species 1 Leptolyngbya sp. (SPAdes) | ecosystem: Environmental > Aquatic > Marine > Unclassified | place: Panama: Panama City | collected...
CGCAGACCGCACAGGAAGAGCGGGCCCGCGAGCAGGGGGCAGACCATATCATGACGCTCGCAACAGCCTACGTGCTGGGTGCGTCGCGCAGCTATCCGATCATGCAGCTTGACCTGAAGGAGAACATCCAGAACGCAACCAACGGCAAGGTCTACGTCAAACTCGCCCCTGGCGGACAGCTCGGCGCCGGCGGTGCACTTGCCCAGGCCGTGCAGGGCGGCACCATTCAGGCGGCCCAGCATTCGCTGTCCAATTTTGCGCCTTTCGCGTCGGCTGTCGACCTCATCAACATGCCGTATTTCTGCGGGTCCAATCAGCGGTTCACCAACCTTGTGACGTCTGAAGCCTGGAAGAAGGAAGTTCACCCCAAGATCGAAGCCTCCGGCTTCAAGGCGCTGTTTTATGTGGTGATCGACCCGCGCGTGGTTGCCGTGCGCAAGGGCGGTAACAAGGTGATTACACCGGGCGACCTCTCCGGCGTGAAGTTCCGCGTACCGGGATCCGCCATGTTGCAGCAATACTACCGCATGGTCGGTGCCAACCCGACGCCTGTGGCTTGGGGCGAAACCCCGTCCGCGATCAAGCAGGGTGTTGCCGATGCGCTCGATCCGTCCGTCGGCGCGCTCTACGTCTTCGGCTTCAAGGATATCCTGAGCAACGTCACCTTCACCCAGGCGGTGCCGGACAGTCAGGTCTATTCCATGAACCTGGAGTGGTTCAATTCGCTGCCGGCAGATGTGCAGGAAGGCATCGAGTTTGCCGGTGAAATCACCGCGCAGCAAAACCTGGCCAAGGTTCCGGCGGCACGGGCTTACGCAATGTCCGAGCTTGTGAAGTCTGGCGTGGAATTCCATTCACTGACGGAAGATCAGCTGAACGAATGGAAGGCAGCCGGTGGTTATCAGCGCGAAGAATGGGATCAGTTCAAGGTTGAACTGGCCGGTTCGATGGAAGCGTTCGGCCGCCTTGAAGAAGCCGCCAACACCATGGGCCGCTACTACGTCCACGACGCATAAGCCTCGCGTCAACCGGCCGGCGCCCTCCGGCGCCGGTACCGGACCTGATTTCAATCATCCAATTCGCGCGACCGCCGCATCAGACCCGCGTCTGATGGGAACGGCAGAGGAGTGCCCATGTCGAATGTCATTCAAGCCCTGGACCGGAACGGTGAACGTTGGCTGTTGCTGGTCTTCTACGTCATGCTCGTCATGACCATGTTCGTTGAAGTGGTCCGGCGCGAAGTCTTTGCGTATTCGTCGATCTGGGGCGAGGAAATCGTCCGCTACTCCTTCATTTACCTGGCCTGGATCGGCGCGGCGGCGGCGGTCAAGGAGCGTGGGCACATCCGCATCGACGTCCTGATGCAATATGTCGGGCCGCGCGTGAAAGCCCTGCTTTACATTTTCGGCGACCTCGTCATGGCCTTCGTCGCAGTGATCGCCTTCTACTGGTCACTGGAAACCGTTCTGGTCTCCGCAAAATTCGGCTCCGTCACCCACGGGCTTCGGATCTCCCAGGTCTGGTTCCTTTCCGCGGTTCCCTTCGGTTTCGCCCTGGTCCTGTTCCGGCTGGCCCAGTCCCTCCTGCGCGATGTGCGCGACTTTCGTGACGGTCGTCCCGTCTACGAAGGCGACAAGCTGTTCGACTGAGGGAGGCGACGATGCTCTGGCAACAACTACAGCAACAAACAGTCGAACTGGGCTGGTCCTTTTATGCTCCCGTCCTGATCTTTGTCGGCCTTGTCGCCCTCGCAGTGCCCGTTTGGGCCGCCATCGGGGCCGCCGCCATCGCCATGCTGATGATTTCCGGCGCCCTGCCGCTTTCGCTTGTCGGCGAAAGCCTGTTCCACGGGATCGACCACTTTGCACTCACCGCGGTCCCGCTTTTCATTCTGACCGGCGATGTGCTGGTACGCACTGGCCTCAGCCGCAAGTTCCTCGACGTTGCCGAAGCGCTCACTTGCTGGGCCAAGGGTGGCTTCGGGTCTGCGACCGTCCTGGTCTGCGGCATGTTCTCCGCGATCTCGGGCTCTGATGCCGCAGGTGCGGCCGCCGTCGGCCGGATGACCATCGACAGGCTGGTGGAAAGCGGCTATCCGCGCCCCTACGCCTGTGCCCTTGTCGCCGCTGGTGCCTGTACGGGCATCCTGATCCCGCCGTCGATCGCCTACATCATTATCGGCCTGGTTCTGGGTATTTCCGCCTCGACGCTGTTTCTGGCAGCGCTGATCCCGGGCATTGCCATTCTGGTGTCCATCCTCGTGACCAATATCGTCATGAACCGGATCTACGCCTATGAGGGCGGCGGGTTGATGACGTTCGGCGAATGGGCTGCCAATCTCGGCAAAGCGCTCAAGTCCGGGTGGTATGCTTTCATCGTTCCCGGCATCATCTTCTACGGCATCTTTTCGGGACGTCTGACCCCGACAGAAGCCGGTGCCGTTGCGGTGATGATCACGATCGCGATGGGTTTCATCCTTGGAACACTGAAGCTGTCCGACTTCCCGGCGATGCTGGTGAGTTCGGCCAAGGTGAACGGCGTGATCGTGCCGATCATCGCGTTCTCGTTGCCGCTCGCCCAGGCGCTTGCGATTCTCGGCGTGCCGCAGGGTTTCGTCTACGCACTGACGTCGATCACCAATGAACCGGCGATCCTGATCCTGATGATGATCCTCATCCTGATTGCCGCCGGCTGCGTCATGGAGACAACGCCGAACATTGTGATCCTGGCGCCGATCCTCAAGCCGCTTGCCGACAATATCGGCATGAACGAGATCCAGTTCTGCATCATGATGATTACTGCACTCGGTGTCGGGTTCATCACGCCGCCGCTCGGGCTCAATCTGTTCGTGGTGTCGGGTTTGACGGGCGAGTCGATCCTCAAGATCGCTGCCAAAGCCGTTCCGTTCGTCTTCTTCATGCTGCTCGTGACGCTGCTGATCGCCTATGTTCCGGCGATCTCGACAACGCTTCTTCCCGAGATTTACAAATAGGCTCAGCCATGACTGTTGAATATCTGAAAAAAGCAGTTCGCACGTCCAAGACCGATGCCTCCGAAACGACCAAGATCGTGCAGGAAATCCTCGACACGATCGAGGCGGGGGGCGATGCGGCTGCACTCGATTATGCCGCCAAGTTCGACAAGTACGACGGCGACATTCTGCTGGACGACGCGGCGATCGAGGCAGCTTCGGCGAAGGTGCCGGAGAAGCTCAAACGCGACATAGAATTTGCGCATGCCAACGTGCAAAGGTTCGCCGAAGTCCAGAAGCAGACCTGTCAGGATGTCGAGGTCGAGATCATTCCGGGGCTTGTCGCCGGGCAAAAGAGCATCCCGGTGGAGACCGCCGGCTGCTACATCCCGGGCGGCCGTTACAGTCATATCGCGAGCGCGATCATGACCGTGACGACGGCGAAGGTCGCTGGCTGCAAGAACATCATTGCGTGTTCGCCGCCGCGTCCGGGCATCGGCATCAATCCGGCCATCATCTATGCCGCCAAGGTGTGCGGGGCCGACAGGATCCTTGCCATGGGCGGGGTGCAGGGTGTCGCCGCCATGACGTTCGGACTGTTTGGACTACCGCGTGCAAACATCCTGGTCGGGCCGGGAAACCAGTTCGTCGCCGAAGCCAAGCGGATCCTGTTCGGCCGTGTCGGCATCGACATGATCGCCGGTCCGACCGATAGTCTCATCCTTGCCGACGATACGGCAGATGCCGAAGTGGTTGCCGCCGATCTCGTCGGACAGGCAGAGCATGGCTACAACTCTCCGGTCTGGCTGGTTACAGACTCCCGGAAGCTTGCCGAAGACGTGATGGCGCTGGTGCCGGGAATGATCAACGACCTTCCGGACGTCAATCGCGACAATGCGACAGCCGCCTGGCGCGACTATGCGGAAGTCATCCTTTGCAGCGACCGCGAAGAAATGGCAGTGACCTCCGATGCCTACGCACCCGAGCATCTGACGGTGCAGGCGCAGGATCTGGACTGGTGGCTCGACAGATTGTCCTGCTATGGCTCGCTCTTCCTGGGAGAAGAAACGACGGTCGCGTTCGGCGACAAGGCGTCAGGTACCAACCATGTCCTGCCGACCTCCGGTGCCGCCAGCTATACCGGCGGGCTTTCGGTCCACAAATACATGAAGATCGTGACCTGGCAGCGTGCAACGCGCGATGGGGCGAAGCCGGTGGCTGAAGCGACAGCACGCATATCCCGACTGGAGGGAATGGAAGGACATGCACGCACAGCCGATATCCGTCTCAAGAAGTATTTTCCGGAAGAATCGTTCGATCTGACCGCCGATGCCGACGCCTGAAGACATAAGCACACTCTTTGATCTGAGCGGCAAAGTCGCCTGCGTGACCGGGGCAAGTTCCGGTCTCGGGCGTCGTGCCGCGACGGTCCTGGCGAATGCCGGCGCTTCCGTTGTCGGCGTTGCGCGGAGGTCGTCGGATCTTGAAGACTGGAGGCGGGAAGCAGGGGGCCAGACCGCAGCTGTGACAGCTGATCTTGCCGATCAGGGCGCGCTTGACAACGTTGCCGGAAACATCGCCGGGCCATTCGGGCCTCCGCAAATTCTTGTCCACGCCGCCGGCATCAACACGCGCGAGGTCGCGGACGAGGTCACGCCGGAAGGCTGGGATGTGACGCTCACCCTCAATCTGACGATCCCGTTCTTTTTGTCTCAGGCTTTTGTCCCCGCCATGCGCGAAAGGGGCTGGGGCCGGATCGTCAACTTCGCCTCGCTGCAGACCACGCGTGCTTTCCCGGGCGGGGTCGCCTACGGCGCGTCCAAGGGTGGTGTTGGCCAGATGACAAGGGCCATGGCCGAGGCCTGGTCAAAGGACGGGATCAATGCCAATGCCATCGGGCCGGGCTTTTTTCCGACTGAACTGACGGCTGCCGTTTTCGGAGACGAAGAGCGCGCGCAGCGCAACGCTGCGCAGACCTGCATCGGCCGCAACGGAAAAATGGAAGATCTCGACGGGCCGCTTCTATTTCTTTGCTCCGACGCATCTGCTTATGTGACAGGTCAGATCCTGATGGTCGACGGAGGGTTCACCGCAAAATGAAAGCGCTCGTCTATACCGGCCCGGAAGCCCAATCGTACCGGGAGGTCGCCGATCCGTCTCCCGCACACGGTGAAGCGCTCATCCGTGTTGCGCATACAGGCATCTGCGGCTCGGACATGCATGCGTTCCTGGGTCATGACGCGCGCAGGCCCGCACCGCTGATCCTCGGCCATGAGGTTGCGGGAACCGTGCTTTCCGGTTCGCTGGAAGGCAAGCGGGTCACGGTCAATCCTCTGGTGAGTTGCGGCAAATGCGAATTCTGCCTGTCCGGCCGGGACAATCTGTGCCCGGAGCGCCAGATCATCTCCATGCCGCCGCGAGAAGGCGGGTTCGCTGACTATCTGGCCATGCCGGAAGACAATCTGGTGGTTGTGCCGGACCATGTCAGCGATGCCCAGGCAGCGCTTGCCGAACCGATTGCCTGTGGTTGGCATGCCGTGCGGCTTGCCAAGCGCGCGCTCACCAGCGACCCGGAAAGAGCAAAGGCGCTTGTCTATGGCGGTGGAGCCATTGGACTGGGTGCCGCGCTCTCGCTGCAGGCACAGGGAATAGGGAATGTCCGGCTTGTGGAACCCAACGAGGAGCGGGCTCGGTTCCTTGAAAACGCCTGCGGCGTCGACGTCCTGACCCCTCAGGAGGCTGATGCAAGCGGACAGTACGATCTCATCGTTGACGGTGTTGGACATGCCGCAACACGCGCGGCAGCCTCCGCCCTCGCAAAGCCCGGCGGCGTGATTGTTCATATCGGTCTCGGCTCGGCTGAGGGCGGGCTCGATATCCGCAGGATGACCCTTCAGGAAATCACCTTCATCGGAACCTACACCTACACGGCCCAGGACTTCCGCGACACCGCCAGCGCCATGTTTGACGGTCGACTGGGTGCGCTTGACTGGACCGAAACCCGTCCCTTGTCGGACGGGTTGAAGGCCTTTGCAGACTTGCGGGCCGGGCAGGTTGCAGTTCCGAAAATTCTACTCACACCAGACACTTGAGGAGACATTCATGTCTGAAATCCCCCATCTGCTTGTCCACGAGCATGCCGACAATGTCGGGGTGGTCGTTGTGGAAGGCCTGACAGCGGGCACTGACATGCTGTGCTGTGTTACCCACGACAATTCCACTTTTCGCCTGACGGCCGGTGCCGATGTGCCGATCGGGCACAAGATTGCACTCCAGGATCTGAAGGAGGGCGACACGGCCATGAAATACGGTGAGGACATCGGCAAGATCATTGCCGATATCCCGAAGGGCGGTCACGTCCATACCCACAATTGCAAAACGAAGCGCTGGTAAGGAGCCGTCCAGATGTCCACCAAATATTCCAACATGACGGTCAAGGCCTACCGGCGCGAAAACGGCCGGGTCGGCGTCCGCAATCATGTCCTGATCCTGCCGGTTGATGACATTTCCAACGCGGCCTGCGAGGCGGTTGCGAACAACGTAAAGGGAACGCTTGCGATCCCACATGCCTATGGCCGGCTTCAGTTCGGCGAAGATCTGGAACTGCATTTCCGCACCATGATCGGTACTGGCGCAAACCCGAATGTTGCCGCCGTTGTCGTGATCGGGATCGAGCCCGGCTGGACCAAGCGGATTGCCGACGGCATCCGGGAAACCGGCAAGCCGGTCGCGGAGTTTTCCATTGAGCAGAACGGTGATTTCGAGACAATCCGCCGGGCCTCCTGGGCAGCGAAGGACTTCGTGCACAAGACGTCTGAATACCAGCGGGAAGAGTGTGCGCTGAACGAGCTCTGGATCTCGACCAAATGCGGGGAGAGTGACACGACCACCGGTCTCGGCTCCTGTCCGACCGTCGGCAACATGTACGACAAGCTCTTGCCGGAAGGCATCACGGGGTTCTTCGGCGAAACCTCCGAGATCACGGGTGCGGAGCATATCTGCCAGAAACGGGCCATCAACGAAGAGGTTGGCGAGCGCTGGTACAAGATGTGGAAGGCCTATCAGGACGATGTCATCTTCGCCCACCAGACCGACGATCTTTCCGACAGCCAGCCGACCAAGGGCAACATCGAGGGCGGTCTGACAACCATCGAGGAAAAGGCGCTCGGCAATCTGGAAAAGATTGGACGGACAAGCCAATACATCGACATTCTCGATCCCGCGGAAGCCCCGCAATCCGGAAAGGGGCTCTACTTCATGGATTCCTCGTCTGCGGCCGCTGAGTGTGTAACCCTGATGGCTGCCGGAGGTGCCGTCATCCATACCTTCCCCACTGGGCAGGGCAATGTGGTCGGCAACCCGATTGTTCCGGTGATCAAGATCACCGCAAATCCGCGCACGGTTCGCACAATGAGCGAGCATGTGGATGTGGACGTTTCCGGTATCTTGCGCCGGGAGATGACAATCGACGAAGCGGGCGACGAGTTGATTGACATGATATGCCGGACTGCGAATGGCAGAAGCACTGCTGCGGAAGCCCTCGGTCACCGGGAATTCTCCATGACCAAGCTTTATCGCAGCGCTTAAGGAAACGATCCGGTGGCCGGTTTGCCGGCCACCGGGATCTGAAGGGAAATCATGCAAGCTTCCGAACGCCTCAGTCTGTCCGACGCTGAGGCCCTGATCACATCGGCTTTCGTTGCCGCAAGCGTGCCGGAGCCCGCCGCCCGTTCCGTTGCCAGGGCACTTGTTGCCGCTGAAGCGGAAGGTCAGGTCGGTCACGGGTTTTCGCGCGTCGAGGACTATATTGCGCAGGTCAAAACCGGGAAGATCAAGGCGGATGCCGTTGTCCGGATCCAAGAAGCCGGAACAACCAGCCTCCTGGCTGATGCCGGCAACGGATTTGCCTATCCGGCGCTCGATGCGGTCATCGAAAGGGGGGCAGATCTGGCCCTTCAACACGGCTGCGCCATAATGGGAATTACCCGCTCTCATCACTGCGGTGCCTTGTCCATCCAGGTGGAAAAGCTGGGACGCAAGGGTCTGGTCGCGATCATGGTGGCGAATTCCCCCGCAGCGATGGCACCCTTCGGCGCCAAGGACGCTGTCTTCGGCACTAACCCGATCGCTTTTTCCGCGCCACGCGACGGCACCGACCCGTTGGTGATCGATCTTTCGCTGTCCACGGTTGCCCGTGGCAAGGTCATGAATGCGCACAAGGCGGGCAAGCCTATTCCCGAAGGTTGGGCGCTCGACAGCGACGGCAATCCAACCACCGATGCAGCCGCTGCCCTTGCAGGGACAATGCTGCCGGTCGGTGGAGCGAAAGGCACAGGTCTTGCGCTGATGGTCGAAATTCTCGCCTCGGTCATGACCGGGGCAGCCTTCAGCAATCAGGCTTCCTCCTTCTTTAAGGCCGATGGGCCACCGCCCGGTGTCGGTCAGTTCTTGATTGCGATGAAGCCGCAGGACGTCCTCTTCGGGTCACGGCTCGAGGATTTGCTCGGACTTATCGAAAACATGGAAGGCGCGCGGCTGCCGGGCACACGGAGGGCTACCGCCATCCAGGAAGCGGTCGGGAATGGCATAGACGTGCCAAAACGATATCTGGATGCGATCCGGCCGCTTGCAGGCGGTCCTGGGTGAGCAGCCAGCGGAACAGAAGGGTTTTGAACCGATGTACAAGCATATCCTCATTCCTGTCGCGCTTGATCATGAAACACTGATTGCCCGAAAGCTGGATATTGCGCGTCACCTTCTGGCCGACGACGGTCAGATTACGCTGCTCACCGTTCTGGAGAACATCCCAGGGTTTGTTTCGGAATTTGTTGATCTGAAGATTGACAATCATCTGACGAAGAAGATCGAAGACAAGTTGCGCAATGCGGTCGGAAATGACGGCAAGACAGCGTGCGAAGTCGTTCAGGGAAAGCCCGGCGTGGAGATCGCAAGGTTTGCCGAAAACAAGCACGCCGATCTCATCATCGTCGGCTCGCACCATCCCTCCGCGCAGGACTATTTTCTCGGCTCAACTGCTTCAAGGGTGGTGCGGCGGTCCGGTTGTTCCGTCTTCGTGGTCAGAGACTGATCTGCAGCGCGAGACAGGTTGAAGCAGCAGGCGGCAATTGCGGCCTGCTGCTTTTTTGTAGCGCTTGGCGTCAGCGATCTGCCTGTTCTGCGATCAGGTCCCGGCCCATTTGCTGAAAGAGATCCAGATAGTCGAGCAGAACCCAGTTCTCCATAATCTTTCCACCTGCGCAGCGGTAGAAATCCATGACGCGAAGGGTCAGCGACTTGCCGGAGGCCGGAACGCCCAGATAGTCCGCCTGGTGGGTCATGGTCATGGATGGCCAGCCGCTGACCGCTGCGTAGTTTCCATCACCGATCCGGCAGTAATGATTGCCGCCGATACGGTCCGGAAACGCGGTCAGGAAAGCTGCCCGATGATCCTTTTCAAAGCCGCTCCAGCGATAGTTCGAACCGATCCCGCCCGGACCATACCAGAGCATGTCATCGTGCCAGTAGCCGTCTTCGCCGGTCTGCTTGTTCGATGTGAAGGTCTTTGGGTCGTAGTTCTTGAGGTCCGCGAGCATGGCCTCGCACAGGTCGAGCGTTTTTTCGCCATCGCCCTGTCCGGACGGCAGAACACCGTCATGCGTTGCCGGCCCTGGAAACAGCATTTCAGTGCCGAGTATTCGGGGTAGGGGAAACCGGCCGGCCTGACGCATGAGGTCGATGAGGTCGATGATGATCTTGGCTTCCGAAATCCGGCCGTCCGGTTCGATGCGGTAGAACTCTCCCGACCTTAGAAAGGTGAGATGATTTGACGGCTGGATGCCAAAGAGAGATTTTTCGAAGTTGCCGACGTAGTGAGCGACGCTGGTAACCCAGTGTCCACCGGGAGCGCGCCGGTTGGGCCCGCCGATGAAGATCTCGTCCCGGCGGCGGACATGACTCAGAGCCTCTTTCAGGGGAGCAAAAAAGCTCTCCCGAACGCTCTGCCGGCCAGTCAATCGATTGACGGGATGAGCGACGTCCCAGATGACGTCTTCGGTTAAGTGACTGGAAATCAGGTCTTCTTCTTCTGCTGCCGTCGCCGTTAGTATGGCGCTGAGGAAGCTGTGCGGCACTTGCCGGAAATCGGACATTTTGAACCTTGTGGGGTTTATGGAGATCTACGTATAGCAACAATCTTGCATTCGTATGCAAAAAATCATTGCCAAAGTCATTTCTCTGTGTCTAGCTAATTTGCATAGGAATGCAAAATTTGGCTCGCGGACAGTCGAGGAGGGGACGCTGTGGCTGAAATCCAGCTAAGAAATGTGTCGAAACGCTGGGGGTCTTTTGTCGGTGTCGACAACTTCGACCTGACCATCGCTGACCGCGAATTTCTGGTTTTGCTTGGACCGTCCGGATGCGGCAAGACAACGACCATGCGCATGATCGCCGGTCTGGAAGATGCCACGGGCGGTGAGATCGTCATCGGTGACAGGGTTGTCAATGATCTCGACCCCAAAGACCGGGACATCGCCATGGTGTTCCAGTCCTACGGTCTTTATCCGAATATGAATGTTTACGAGAATATCCGCTTTCCGCTGAAGGTTCGGAAGGTAGATCCTGCGACCCACGACGAGAGGGTGCGCCGGGCGAGTGCGATGGTCGAGCTTGACGAATTCCTGCACCGCAAGCCCGCAGAGCTTTCCGGTGGTCAGCGCCAGCGCGTGGCGCTTGCGCGCGCGATCGTTCGCGAGCCGAACGTCTTCCTGATGGATGAGCCGCTGTCCAACCTCGATGCCAAATTGCGGGTATCGACGCGGGCGCAGATCAAAAACCTTCAGCATGAACTACAGGTCACAACGATTTACGTCACCCATGACCAAATCGAAGCGATGACGCTCGCCGATCGGGTCGTGGTGATGCAGCGTGGCATCGTGCAGCAGGTTGGTTCCCCGACAGAGATTTACGACCGGCCTGCAAACACCTTCGTTGCCAGCTTTATCGGCTCACCCGCCATGAACCTGATGGAAGGCACCTTGTCGGGTGGAACCTTCACCGGCGAAAACGTGACCATCAACGGTCTCAACGGACCGGACGGCCCGATAACGCTGGGCTTCCGCGCCGAAGATGCTGCTGTCGCCGCGAGCAGCGCGGAAGCGGAAATCAGCGCTCCCGTCTACACCATGGAACTGCTTGGCGACGCCACCATGATCACGGTGAAGGCTGGTGGCGCATTGGTGTCCGTGAAGGCAAACAAGGACTTCCGGATCGAAATCGACGAGACGGTCGGTTTGCATATTCCAGCTGATATTTGCCATCTTTTCAATCACGAGACAGGCGCGCGCATTGACGCGTAAACCCGTCCGGACCCGGCACTTTGCCGAAAAAACCAGAGCTGCGCCCTTCGGCGCATGGAACAGCAGGGAGACCTGACAGATGTTGAAGAAACTGCTTCTTGCCGGCGCGATGTCGCTGGCGGTCACCGGTGCGGCAAGCGCCTGTGATTTCGAGAACACCACACCGGTGAAATCCCTTTCCGCAGGCTTTGAGGCCTGGAAAGCCGTTACCTCCTTCATGGCAAAGTGCGGCGATTTCGAAGCCGAGCTTGACCAGGAATTCCGCACCAAGCAACCGGCCGCCTTTGCAGCAGATCCTTCGCTTTACCAGATCGGGGGCGTCGCCAACGGCACTCTGGTTCCGCTGATGAACGAGGGCACCGTTCGTCCGCTCGATGGTCTGGTAGAGAAATACGGTCAGAACCTCACTCCGAACCAGCTCATCAAGATCAACGGCGAAACCATGGCGATTGCCATGATGGTGAACGCTCAGCACCTGATGTACCGTGAGGATATTCTGACCGAACTGGGCATTCCGGTTCCCAAGACCTATGACGAGGTTCTGGCAGCCGCGGCAAAGATCAAGGACGCCGGTGTCGTCGAATATCCGATTGGCGCAACCATGAAGACCGGCTGGAACCTCGGCCAGGAATTCGTGAACATGTATCTGGGCATGGGCGGTGAGTTCTTCGGCCCGGACAATGAAGCGACAATTGAAAACGAGCAGGGCGTCGCTTCCCTTGAGATGCTCAAGAAGCTGACCGAGTACATGGATCCGGAATATCTCGTTTCCGATTCCACCTACGTTCAGCAGCAGTTCCAGCAGGGCAAGATTGCGATGGCGAACCTTTGGGCGAGCCGCGCAGGTGCCATGGATGATGCCAACGAATCCCAGGTTGTCGGCAAGGTGAAGATGGCCGGCGCCCCGACCGCGGACGCACGTGCCGCTTCGACGATCTGGTGGGACGGTATCGTTATTGCCAACAACACGTCCGATGAAGAAGCTGAAGCGGCTTTCCGTGTCGCCATGAACGGCATGACGCCGGAAATGGTGAAGGAAAACAACGACGTGGCCGTATGGCTGATCGAGGGTTACGTGCCCGGTCCGCTTGCGCTTGGTGTTGTGCAGACGGCTGAAGCAGGTGCATTGCCTTATCCTGCGAGCTCGCAGATGGGCCTGATGCACACGGCGCTCGGCAATGGTGTCGCCGACTTCCTGACGGGAGCAAAAGACGCCCAGACCACTTTGAAGGACATCGCCGGCGCCTACACGACGTCGGCCAAAGAAGCTGGCCTGATCAAGTAAGCCGGCGACCGTCCTTGCGGAGGGCGTAAGCGCCCTTCGCCCTATCCAAGCACGTTTCATGGGAGGGCAGCATGAACACCAA
>Ga0207422_1004111_pt1 | contig 12685 bp, 4 predicted proteins | sample MarCyaLeptolynsp_FD_187757 | JGI IMG/M metagenome (GOLD analysis project Ga0207422, IMG submission 187757) | Marine cyanobacterial communities from Panama - species 1 Leptolyngbya sp. (SPAdes) | ecosystem: Environmental > Aquatic > Marine > Unclassified | place: Panama: Panama City | collected...
CGTCTCTCGCGGTCCGACCGCGGTCATGTCGAGAATGGCGTTGGAGCGGGTGAGCAAAAACAACGGCCGGGCATCCGCGGGCCGGAGGCGCAGGAAATCAACCAAGGCTTCCTGGGAGGCCTGATCTAGGCCCTGCTCGATCAGATCGACGACCAGTGCGGATTGGTCTCCGGTCTCCAATTCTCCGAGGAAAGCGGTCAGGGCCTGCGATTGCGTTGCTCCGTCTTCGATGAGCGCACCGGCAGCGCGACCGACACGGGCCGCCAGGGCCGGGTCGGCTTTCAACCGGTCAGCCGGACCAGAGCCTTCCAGCCGCTCCAGCCCAAGAAAGCGACCGCCGGTCAAGGACTCGGCTATCCGCCTCGCCAATTGTGTCTTCCCACTGCCCAGCGGGCCGGTGATGTAGGTCAAGGGCGCGAGGTCATGGAGAATGAAGCGCTCTCCTCCCCATGGCCACGGCAGATCGAATGAAAGGGCCGGCGCGGTCGAGGACGCCATCGCGGCGAGATCGCCTGGCGCCGGTTTCCGTCCACGGGCGAGGTCCGTGCGGAGGCTGCGCACATTGTCGATCTTTTTGGTCAGTTGCCGTGCCTGGTCTTCCAGGGCGGCCTGGTGTTTTGCAAGTGCGTCCTCCAGATATTGCGGCGCGCCGTCCAGAACCTTTGCCACCTGTGCAAGACTGAGTCCGAGCCTTCGCAGGGCGACGATCTCGGAAGCCCGCGCCATTTCAAGAGGGCCGTACGTTCGCCATCCGGCCTCGGTCCGCACTGGCGCAATCAGACCGCGCAGTTCGTAGACGCGCAAGGCCTTGGTGGAGACGCCGAGCCGATTGGCGGCCTCCGACGGGTTGAGAACTTCTTTGCTGGGGTCCACGAATCACCTCGTTGTCGGATTGACTGGCTTGTTTATCGGGGTGTCCCCGGGGGCCGGGTCAACAGCCGTTTTGCGGAAATCGTTCTTTTTCGGTGTTCCGAGATTCTGCTCATGCGTACGGAGTGCAATGCGGAACCAAATGTGATGAGATCAGGATCGGAACCGGATACCGTTGCATTGGGATTCATGCACCTGTTGCCGGCCTGCGCGGATCAGGTCCCGGAAATGGGTGTAACAGGCATGACACTTGTCCTTGCCCTGCGAGGGTTGGTGCCGGAGTTCGGACGCCCATGACAGTTGGCGTATTGTTCGGGCTGTATCCGGATTGTGATCTAGCTGCGGCGAAAGCGCCTCTTCAGGGACCATGATGCCGCCATTCAGCGGGATTAACTTACCCCCGCTGAAGGGGACCGCATCAAGCAAACTGATGCAGGCCATGCTCCCACAACCGGTCACCCAACGGCCAGATCCGCCTGCGTTCCGTCCCCATCGAGGACCACGTGGATCGTTTCTCCGATCATAATTCCGTTTATGACCGCGATATCGATCCATTCGTTGCCGTCTCCGTCCGTATCAACCACGACCCTGGCCGCGCCGGTATCGGTCTGGGTGATCCGTACATAGTCCGATGCGGCCGATTCATCGACGGAACCGCCTATGTCGCCGAAGGATGCTTCCAGCAACCGGCTGATGTCGATGACGTCGTTTTCGGGGTCGTCGTCGTTTGACACGTCAAAATCCTCGATCAGCTTGAACGCGCTTGCCAGCTCATCGAACAGATAGGTTTCGCCGGTCGTGCCATTGCCGAGGGCGTCCGATGCGAGGCCTTCGGCGAGCAGGTCTTCGTCAATGCCCTCATCCGGGGTCGCACCGCCTGATGACTCATCCTGCTCCGGGCTTTCCGGCGCCACGGCGAAATCAACGGCCACATAGGAGCGGGTATCCCCGCTCCCCAGGGTGAAGCTGCCTTCGGCAAGGATGTTTTGCCCATCGATCTGGATAGTGCGGTTGGCGGCGTCTAGGGCGATGGATGCGATCCCGTTTTCGGCAAGGCTGGTGATTTCCTGCGCCTGGCTGACCCCGTCATTGTTTTCATCGACCCAGACCAACAGGTCGGCAAATGCCGCGTCGGCGTCGTCGATCAGGCCGTCGCCATTTCCGTCGAGGGACGCAAGGGCCTCCAGGGAAGAGGCGAAATTGCCTCCGCCGAAGGTGGGCGTGAACAGTTCACCGCCGTCTTCGATCGCGCCGGAACCGTCGAGGTCGATCGCCAACAGACCGTCCTCGCCATTGGTCCAGGCAATGGTGTCGGATTGCCCGTCTGAATCGAGATCGAAATCGACGCCGTTTTCCGCTGTTGCAAACGAATACCCTTCCGTGCCGAGATCGAGGACGATGGGATCTATGAGGTTGGTGATGCTTATGACGCCTGCGACAACCGAGTAGTTGAAGGAAATCGTTCGCGCTTCGTAATTGTGAAAGCCGATATAATCGCTGTCTGAGGCATAGGACTGGATTTCGGTGCTGGTTGCGCCGGATTGCAGGGAAAATACCGGCCCCTCGCCATGATTGACGCGCCCGAGCGGGAAGAATCCGAAGGCAAGCACATCGAAGGCTGAATAGTCGAACGTCAGGCTGATCGTGCCGCTGGGTGGCGCCGCGTCAGACAGTTGCAGTTCGATGAACCGAGTGCCTTCTCCGGTGTCGAATTCGAAGCCGTCGGAGGTAATGCTCGTGACATTGTCGCTGTTGACGACGTTGATTTCGACCGGCGCATTGTTGAGCGTCAATTCCCAGCCCTCGAAGAACAAACGGTCGACCGGCAGGAAAGAGTGGATCTGGTCGGCGCCGTTCTGCTCGATCCGCAGAATCAGCGGAATCGCGTCTCCGCCATCTTCATCGATGCCCTGGATCGCGATATCGATCTCGTGGGTCGTGCCGTCAGCCGTCTGAACGGTGATTGTGTCGGTAAGGCTTTCCCCGTCGTTCAGCGCCTGGACCGCGGCAAGGTCATTGTCCAGCATATAGGTCCAGTTGCCGTTTGCGTCGATATCGAGCGTTCCGAACGCGCCGGCCAATCCACTGGCGGCGATGAAAACGGCCTCTCCTGGATCCGGATCGGTCACCGTGAGAACGCCGGAAACGTTGAGTGTCGTGTCCTCGACGACAATACCGCTGTCGTCACCCGCGACAATGGCCGGTGTGTTCTGCCCGTCGCCTGTAACGGTGATCGAAACGGTGGCGGTATCGAGACCGCCGTTCCGGTCCGTGAGCGTGTAGGTGAAGGTGTCGATCACCTGTTCGCCGGCTGCGAGACTGAAACCGCTTGCTGTATATTGCAGCGTATTGCTGGCATCGTCGAAGAAGACGCTCCCGGTGGTGCCGGTCGTATCGATGCCGACGATATCAATCGGATCCCCGTTCGGATCGGAATCGTTGGTTAGAAGCAGAGCGTGCAGGTTTGCCGACGTGGTGTTGACATCGACGGCGATGACACGGTCGGTGGTGAAATCGAAGCTGAAGGTCGAAACGCCGGCGACCAGGTTCGACTGATTCAGGATGACGTTCAGGTTGCCGGTAGCCCCGATGGATACACTGACAACCGGGGCAAGGTTGCCTGTCGGCGCCGAGAAACCGGTAAAGGCGGAGACGGCATCGATAGTCCAGACGAAGAAGTTGTTAAATCCGCTGCTCGGTGCAGTGAAAGTAATGCGACCGGATGAGATATCGAAGCCGGAATTCGGCAATTCAATTTCGGTGTCGCTGATTGTCCCGGTAAAGTTTGCGTTGGGTATCGGAGATTGAAAAGCCCCGCTGCCGGTGATCGATACGGATTCACCGCCGATTCCAGGGTCGTCGACCGCTACCGGGGGCTGACCGCCTGCGGGCGAATTCACTGTCACGACATAATCGCCGCTGTTCAGGGGAATGGTGTCCCCATCGGTGTCCGTGACGTCGATCAGCGGCCCGAAATCCAGATCGAGCTGCGGTCCGAGATTGTGGTCCAGTTCCTCAAGCAGCGTGAAAACAGCCTCGCCCTGCGGGCTCAGCGTGAGCGTAAAGACTTCAGTATCGCCGGCGTCAAGATCACCGGGGGCGTTTCCGGTGTCGACAAAGGCCGTCAGAGTGGTGCCATCGGAGATGATCCTGACCTGTTGACCGCCAAACGCCGTTATCGCGCCAAAGTCGAGAGCGTCGAACGTTTTCAGGGCAAAGCCGGCCGGTTCGTCCGCGCCATCGGCAATGAGGCCGGAAAGATCCTGTGAATCGATTGCCGGCGTGCCCGATACACCCGGAAACGTGACGCTGACATTATCGACAACAGCATGAAAGCTGCCGGAAAAAGCAATCTCGAGCCGGTCGATCGGGACATTCTCAAACGGCGTCCCGACTGGGTTAAAAATGCCGGTCGGTGCGCTGCCGAAGGTCGAGTTGGTAAAGATCGACTGGCTCGCCACGAGATTTCCGGCAGCATCGTATCCGAGGAAGGTCGCGGTTCCGGGACTGAAAACTCCAGAAATGAACAGGGAATTCAGAATGAAGGGCCGTCCGTCATCGTTAGAATTGATGACAATATTTTCCGACTCTGCCTGTACCACTCCCCCGCCTCGCGCGAAACGTACATTGGTATCGTGCGTGACCGTGAAATCCGGGCCGCCGAGATCGGAGGGGTCTGTGAAAAGCAGCGTTTGATTTTCGGGCGGAATGTCCGCCAGGACGGTTTCGTCCACGGTCCCGAGAACCGGAGCGCCGGTCACCGCCGGACTATCGTCGTCGACGCTGACAGTGAACGCGCCGTCGGCGCTGTCGCCGTCACTGTCGGTCGCGGTGAAGCCGAAGGTGAAATTCAGATTGTCCTCGAAGGCATCGTCGCCACCGCCGTCCGGATCGTCCTGCAGCGGATGGTCGAGTTTTCGCACCAGAGTGAACAGATAGGAACCGTCCAGATCGTCTGAGAGCGCAACATGGAAGACGACGCTCGCTTCACCGACAGATGTCGGTGGAACAGAACCCGTGAAGGCCACGATGGTCTGGCCATCGATCAGCGCAAAACTGACCGGATCGCCATCCGAGGTCAGATCGCCGCCGCCAAGATCGAGCGGCATACCGTCGGAATCCGTCACGGCGACATTGTTGACGGCGTTTGCAAGGTCACTGAACGCCACCGCACGGTTTCCAGGCCCTGCGACAACGGTTTCGTCGTTGCCGTTATCCGCGCCCCAGGCGATATCAAGCGAGCCGCCGACGGTGGTGGCAATGCCGTCGTTCTCGAAGCTGACGGTATCGTCGTCTCCCGCGGCCATGTCGCCGACGCCATCGGGCAGGTCATCTTCGTCGACCAGGGTTGACGCCGGCAACCCGATCACGGGCGCATCGTCGTTCACCGTTACGGAAAATGCCGAACTGGCGGTGTCGCCGTCGCTGTCGGTCGCGGTGAACCGTATGAAAAACTCCAGGTCGTCCTCGACATCAGTTCCCGAATGATCGAGATGGCCGATCAGGCCGAAATCGTATGATCCGGAACCGTCATCAAAAAGCTGGACTGAAAAAATGAACGGCCCGCCTGCTCCGGCATTTGCACTCAGAACCGTGCCGTCGTTGGAAATGGTATAGACAAGCGGGACGCCATTCGACGTCAGGACCAGCGGGTCGCCATTGCTGTCCGTCACATTGTTTGCCGCCGTTGCGAAGTCGGCAAACGTCACTGAACGATTACCTGCTTCACCCGGCATGTCCTGGCCGTCAATGTCACGTCTGTCGCCATCGTCAGCGCCCCAGGCAATGTTCAGCGATCCGCCGACGAACCTGTTTTCTCCGGCAAGATCGCCAGCCAAACCTTGCCCGGAAAAAGGATCCGGATAGCTGTCGCCCGGATTGCCTGTCAACGACCCTTCCTCGTCGACAAAAGCCGATTGCGAAGCGCCTATCACGGGAAGGTCGTCGTCAATATCGATCGCAAATCTTCCGGTTGCCGTATCACCGTCGGAATCAGAGACGATATAGTCAAAGGTCAGAAAGATGTTGTCTTCGGTTCCTTCAAGGGGATGATCGAGGGCATCGTTCAGGTCAAAGACGTAAGAGCCGGTCTCCTGGTCCGACAGCGTCGCGGTGAATATGGTTCGTGCCCCGGCACTGGCGGTCAGGACTGTGCCTTCGCCGGAGAGGACGTAGGTGACCGGATCTCCGTGCGATGTCAGTCCGCGCAGTTCAAGCGAGGCAATAAGTTCGGGGGAAAACGTTACCGACCGATCGCCATTGCCGGCTGAAAAACCGCCATCGACAATGCTGTTGCCATCGTCAGCGCCAAAATCGATGCCGAGATTTCCGCGGACTGTCGTCGGGTCGCTATCGCCGGCTGCCGTTTCGAGGTCGGCATTGGTTCGAGGATCATCATCACCTTCGGCATTGTCCGTATTGCCGTCGGCTTCATCGTTCTGCGGTCCACCGGTCGCCAGATCGTCCTCGTCGACACGCGCGGCCTCGGCGTCACCCGTCCTTGGAAGATCGTCATCGACGGTGATGTCGAAACTCGATGTCGCACTGTCTCCATCGGAATCCGTCACTGTGAAACCGAAGGTCAGGACGATATTGTCTTCCGTGTCCGGAGTGGTGTGATCCAGCACGTCGTTCAGATCGAACGCATAGGAGCCGGTTTCCTGATCCGACAGAACGACCGTGAAAATGGTGCGCCCACCGGCCGTCGCAGTCAGGACCGCATTGTTGCCGGACAGCGCGTAGGTCAAGGCCTGGCCGTGAGATGTCAGGCCAAGCGCTTCCAATGCCGCAATGGCGCCAGCCGAAAATATCACTGACCGATCGCCATTGCCGGCGGAAATACCGCCGTCGACAATGCTGTTGCCGTCATCGGCGCCGAAATCGATCGCGAGACCGCCGTGCACTGTGGACGGGTCGGCATCGCCGGCCGCGGCTTCAAGATCGGCGCTGGTTATCGTGTCGTCGTCGCCGGCGGCACTGTCGCCAACGCCGTCGGCCTCGTCATTCTGCGGATTGCCGGTTGCAAGGTCGTCCTCGTCGACAAGGGCGGATTCAGGCTCTCCGATGACCGGGAGATCGTCGTCGACAGTGATGTCAAAACTCGACGTTGCGCTGTCCCCATCGGAATCCGTTGCGGTAAAACCGAAGGTCAGGACGATATCGTCTTCCCTGTCCGATGCGGCGTGATCCAGCACATCGTTCAGATTGAACAGATAGGATCCCGTCCCCTGATCCGACAGTGTTACAGTGAAAACGGTTCGCCCGTCCGCTGTCGCGGTCAGCACTGTGCCATTGTCCGAAACCGCAAAGGTTGCCGCGACGCCCTGTGACGTAAGGGCGAGCGCTTGCAACCTGGCGACGGCGTCTTCGGAAAACGTGACCGCCCGATCACCGTTGCCGATCGACGTGCCGCCATCGACAACGCTGTTGGTGTTGTCCGCACCAAACACAATGTTGAGATTGCCCCGTACCGTCGCCGGATCGATGTCGCCGGCATCGGTTTCGAGACCGTCATCGGTAACGGTTTCATCATCCCCTGCAGCCCGATCACCAACACCGTCGGCCTTGTCGCGACCCGGTGCATTCATCGACAAGTCATCTTCGTCGACGAGCGCGGCGTCCGGATCGCCGAGAACCGGCGCGTCGTCGGTGATCGTAACGCCAAATACGGAACCGACCGTGTCGCCGTCGAAATCACCGGCGGTGAAACCAAATGAAATCAGGATCGACGCATCGTTCTGCGGCCGGATGTGATCCAGATTGTCGAACAGTGTGAATGTGAAACGGCCGCTGGCCGAACCGCTTGGAAAGAGCGTGACCGTGAACACCGTATCGCCGTCCCGGGTCGCCGTCAGGCTCTGCCCGCCATCTTCATTGTCCACGATGGAATAGGCCAGCGCGATGCCGTCCGATGTCAAATCCAGTGGAATGCCATCCAGATCGACCGGGGTTCCGGACGCCGTGACATTGAATTCAAGCGTGCGGCCAAGGGCTCCGTCTTCGGCGAAATCGATTCCGAGGTCGCCCGACACAATGAGTGGCCCATCAGCCAAAGACCCATCGGGCAGGGCGGCTTCCGCAAGGGATCCGGTATTGGCGGGAAAAGCGACCGACGGATCTGAATCGATTTCCGCGTCGGGGGCTCTATCCGGCCGGGCGCCGCCGCGACCGAATGCAGTCGGACCCAACAGGCCATGGACATCGAGGCCGGGGCCCAGATCGTCAATCACCGTGGGAAGAAAATTGGCGCCCGGTCCGTCGGGTCCCAACAGGGCATCGAGTGATGTGGTGGGGCCGGCGGCAGTTTGCAGATCTTCCACCACCCGCACGGAAGCAAGCGCGATGAACCTGTCAACCGACAGTTGGATGCCGTCACCAAGGATCAGGTTTGATACCGTTTCATCGCCGCCAAAAAAGTCTGAAATGACGATGGATGAGCCGTCGGCAAACATTATCTGCAAGGCGTCGTTGATGCGGAAAAACGCGAGCTCAGCCTGGAGAATGGCCGTAAAGTCAACGATCTGCCCGGGATAGCGGCTTGTTTGGAACGGGTCGTCTCCGTTCGGCCGGGTGACAGCGAGAACCTGCGACCCCTCGCCTGTTACGATATCGGCGTCGGTTGCTCCGATCTGTGCGAATCGAACAAATTCGTTCATGTATCCCTCCGCGTGAATGCCGGAGGAATGTGACCAAACCTTTGCCGGCGACGTGACGTCACCAGCTATTTACTTTTTCGAAAGCATTCAGAACATAATACACAGTGCAACGTTTTGTTGCATTACGTGCAAGCGCTGGAAATATCTATCGATTCGCCCTTGAATGCTGAGTGTTAACCTTAATTCCGCGCTCATGTATGACTCGCATGACGGGTCGTGTGGTTCAACAAAAATCTCATGTAATCGGCAAAATTTCCGATAAAATAGGTAATTATTCCAATGTTTTTCGATATTCCCTTTGGTTACACCGTTGTTGTTTCTCCTGTCAAAATCATGATTTGCAAACGCTCAATAGTACTTAGAAAATAATCTGAATGTTTAATCATCATTTTAATCATGTGACGAAATAATTTTTCATTATATTTCAGTGAGCATGCTGATATTTATAAGTATTGATAGTCTTATTCGACGAATATGCGAGCGCCTTGAAGCTCCCGGTGCCGACGCTCAATGGATGGGCCACCGAACGCTAGTCGTTTCGATCTGGTTGGCCCGAACAAAATAAGCATGCCGTTATGTATGTGGTGTTCAACGGTCTGCATGATCCCGAGGAGAATCCGGTCGGGAAGGACGAAAAATGCCGCGTCATGTTCTCGACATGACGGCGGGAGGTTTGCCTCGCAGCAATAGAAATTATGAATTGCGGCCCGGACCTGTGAAATGACACTGTCACTCGCAGACTTCCGATCGAGAGCACGCAACCGCGGGAATGACAGATTATGAGGCGCCGCAGGCACGTACCCTTTGACGTTTTTGCCATGCAGGTCGATGTTCCGGTCTCCATGATGGTTCGCGACGGGCATTATGGCTGGACTTGCGGCCAATGTCCGCTGGATCGTCGGGGCCGGGTCGTTGCGCCGGGCGATCTTGTCGCACAGGCGGAATTCGTCTGTGATATGGTTGAGACAGTGGTTCAGCGTGGCGGATTCGAGAATGCCGATGTCGCCAGGTTCAATATTTATTATTCGGACCCGACGTCCGAGAAAGGTCGGGCGGCGCTCCGGATTTTTCGCGACCGTTTCGCGCATGGCCCGGTGATTGTGCCGATCCGGGTACCCCATTTCTACTATGACGGCATGATGATCGAAGTCGACGTGTTTACGGAGGCTTCGATGCAAACACCAGCGACGTATCGGACCGATTCCGGGACGCTTCAGGTCACCAGGTCCGACGATTTGACCTGGGTCTGCATTGCCACGGATCTGCGAAAAACATCCTCGCTGACAGAAGGCATCCGTAAAACCGGATCGCTGCTTCTGGATCACGGGCTGAATGCTGAAAATATCATATCCGACCATTGGTTCTTGTCCGGAACCGATCAGCAGTCTTTGCGACACACCGATATCGACACTTCATTTCTGACGAATCCGCACGCCCTTGTCCTCGGCCAACCCGACGGACGTGCCGAACTGATCGGTGAGTTGACCTTCACCACGAAACCGGTGGAGCGACGCAGCGCGGACGAAAATCAGGGCACGCTCAAACTGTTCAGCCGCCGGAGTGATCCGTTTGTTTGGGTGAGTGGCGTCTGCACCGAACAATCCGCCGGCCTTGTCGAGCAGACCCGTTCGATCATGTCCGGGATCGAACACTCCTTGGAAGATCATGGCCTGTCGTTTGAGAATGTGACCAAGTTGACAGCCCACTATGTCGGTGGTGCTTCGGCTGAGGACCTGCACGACAATATGACGGTCCGGCATGGTTACTATTCGAGCCCTGGACCGGCCTCCACGGGGCTTCCGGTATACGGGCTGCTGGATTCGCGATGCGGGATATCCATTGATGCGGTTGCAATGCTGTAAAACAAAAACCGATCACGGCAGTGGTTCATTCGACGGCCGGTGCGACCTGATGTCTGTTCCATCTGGAAGCCCGCAACAGAGTCGGCATATCCATCAAGCTGTGCCAGCGCATAGTGTTTCGGGCCGCGTCACTGGTGATTGGCGGCACCGGGCTCTGTCAGGCCTGCCGTTGCCGGTCCGGTTATCTCCCGCACGAGTTTGCGGCGGATCACCGTCCTGAAATCGATAAAATCGCTCGCATTCATCAGGAACGCGCCGAAACCGCCAATAACGTGGTTCGCATAATGGGCGCGGACGTCGAGTTTCGCGAGTTCACCAAGGTCAATGTCCTCATTGTCGATAACCAGGCCATTGACCGTTATGCCCCGTGCGACAGCCCGGTCGCGGGCGGCGGCCGACCGGGCCGCATGACCGGTGCCGTCGCCGGAAACATCGATCACCTGGCGCCGACCTCGATAAGTATTGCCGGTCAGCGCGGCCGCGGAGAAATCGATAGCATCTCCGATTGCGGTCATTCCGTCGATCGACCGCGGTGCCGCGGCAATGTTCGCTGCAAACCCGGCTGCGCTTGCCGCATCGGTGATATGGGCCCAGTTCACGGACAGGTGCTGCCGCCCCTGGCCCGACCACTGGATCACGGCCACGGCTATGCCCAGATCTCCGGCGGCGCCCACCGCCCCCACGACATCCGGGTGCAGGAAGGCCTGTGACAGGCCTTGACGCTGCAATTCGAATTCGGCCGCGTCGACGCTTGTCGAGACGTCGATTGCGAGAACGAGTTCGAGATCGACGGCCTGAAGCCCCTGTGACTGCAGGATCTGCGGGGATGCAAGCGCGAGAAAGGCGAAGAGTCCGATCCGTGCCGTTCGCTTAGCCGGATTCATACCTGTCGATTCCTCATATGTCCTGCGGGTTGGGCACCCGATTCACGGCGCGCCCGGAAACCCAGGTGGTCGCGATATTGGCCCGTGTGGCACCGTTGATGATCTTCTGCAGCACATCGTCGAGACTGTCGGTGTCATCTTCGACCAGGATTGGTGCGGCCGATGCATCGGCATCGACCAGAATGGCGTCGAACCGGCATCCCGGCCGGAACCGTCCGACGGGCAGGTCCAGCACATCGGCGCCGCCGGCGGTGGCGAGATGGAACGCCTGGCGAAAATCGATCCGGCTTGCCCCGCTGCCGCGTAAATCGCCGGACAGCGCCGGGTCCACCCCTTCCTCGAGCGCCCGCGACGCGGTCACGGCATACCGTGCCGCGTCGAACATGGAGGCGCTCGGACCGCCGGAAATATCGGTTCCCAGTCCGACCCGCACGCTCTTTTCCAGCGCCCGGCGCAGGGGAAAAACCGCATTGGAGAAATAAAAGTTCGACAGCGGACAATGCGCGACTCCGGCGCCGCGTTCGGCAATCAGCTCCATGTCTGAATCAGTCAGAAAATTGGAATGCGCCAGGACACTTTGCCGTCTAAGCAGTCCGAAGTTGTCGAGTGCAGCCGTGTCGGTTCTTCCGGTCCGCTCCAGGACATATCCATGCTCCCAGTCGCTTTCGGAACAGTGGGTCTGGACATGGCACTGATAATGCGCGGCGATCTCACCCAGCCCGGCAAGCGCCTCATCCGTGCAGCTTGGAATGAAACGCGGCGTGACCACCGGACGAACCAGCCCTTCATTGCCCGGCAGGGCTCTCACATATTCGATGAAGGCCCTGGTTCCGTCGAGCGCGGCCTGCGTATCGACGTCGCGGTAATAGCCGGGACACTGGTCCGGATTGTCCATCGCCACCTTGCCGATCAGTGCGCGCTGCCCGCGGGCAAGGCAGGTTTCAGCCAGGATGCGCGTTGCCTCCTGGTGAATCGTGGCGAAATAGACCGCGGTGGTGGTGCCGTGGGCGAGCAGCGAGCTGACCAGATTGTCATAGATCCGGCTGGCGAACGCCGTATCGGCGTAGCGGGCCTCGAGTGGAAACGTGTAGGTCTGCAGCCAGACTTCCAGCGGCACGTCGAGCGCCTTGCCAAGCTGCGGCCATTGCGGCGCGTGGATGTGCAGATCGACGAAACCGGGGAGGAGATAGGACTTGTGCCCGGTTTCCACGAGGGTATTGCTGGTGCGGGCGGTTTGCAGCGCTTCGGCATGGCCAGGCTCGCCATGCGGCAGAACCGTTTCAATCGTTCCCGAAACATCGACGGTGATGAGGGCGTCCGGCAGGATCTCCACGCCGTCGGATCGCGGTGCATGCATGATCGTCGCTTTGACGGTTTTTCCGGCGAGGTCGTGCATGGCGTTCCCCTGATTCAA
>Ga0207422_1004112_pt1 | contig 12672 bp, 16 predicted proteins | sample MarCyaLeptolynsp_FD_187757 | JGI IMG/M metagenome (GOLD analysis project Ga0207422, IMG submission 187757) | Marine cyanobacterial communities from Panama - species 1 Leptolyngbya sp. (SPAdes) | ecosystem: Environmental > Aquatic > Marine > Unclassified | place: Panama: Panama City | collected...
TTCGTGTTGGAGTATCCCGATGTCTGCTGTTCCCGAACTGACCGAAGCCGAGCGTGATGCGCTGCTCGCCGCCCATCCCGAATGGAGCCTGAGCCGCGAAGGCAAGGCGATCGAGCGGACGTTTCAATTCGCCAATTTTTCCGAGGCCTGGGGGTTCATGAACCGGGTCGCGCTGTTGGCGGAAAGCCAGGATCACCACCCCGAATGGTTCAATGTCTACAACCGGGTTGAGATCACGCTGACAACGCATGATGCGGGCGGATTGTCAGCCCGCGATGTGACAATGGTGGAGAGCATAGCGAAGCTTTGAGCAGTGAGGCGACGGGATTCGAACCCGCGCGGGAACTTGACGAACCAAGTGCCCCGGAGCGCTCCAATGACGTTTTCGGCCGTCAAAGGTGGCGCCCGCATTCAGCCACTCTGCCACACCTCATCAGCTGCTCTAGCGGCGAACGATCTGTCTGTCAGTCGATGAGCGGCAAGCTAGTGATCGGTGCGATGCCTAGCCCATGAGTCAGCCGCAAGCGCGCCACCAAAAACGATCGCTGGGGACACAATCACCAGTAGGTAGAGACCGAGATTGGCGTCCCCGCCGCCGCGTATAATCGGATCCAGGACCAAGAGCCCCCAAACCAGAGCGGTCAGCGCAATGGCTGCCAGCCAAGCCATGCGGCCTGTCCAGGGGACAAAGGCAATCCCCACAAACGGCAGCACGACGAGAACAAACTGAAATGTCAGGACATAGTACATGGTCAGCGGAATTGGCATTCCCTCCAAGTAGCCAACATCAAAGTTGACTGCTGCAACAGTGATTGCGGCCAACAGAATTCCGAAAATGCTGCCAGCAATCGCCCTAACGAAATATCGAACAGAGATTGTGCTCATCTGTCCAAAATAGTTCGTTCGAAGGGCTTGTGCAATTCGGCCGCCCGCGGTCTCCTTGGTATTGATCGGTCCGATCCCTATATTGGGAGGGATCATTCAGTCCCTCTCTCATGGCTCTTTTCTCCTTCCTCCTCTTCGTCCTGCTTGTCGCCGCAGTCTATGCGCTGTGGCGCATATCCAAGCGACGCAAGCGCGAGGCGATCCTGGCCACTCCGCTGACGTCGGAGCAACGCCGGGTAGTGGCGAAGCTGGTGCCGATCGTGCGGCGTCTGCCCGATTCCCTGCGACCCAAGCTGGAAGGGAAGATCAACCTGTTTCTCGACCAGGTTACCTTTCACGGCAATCAGGGCCTCAAGATCACCGAAGAGATGAAGCTTTCGATCGCCGCCCAGGCGTGTCTGCTGATCGTCAACAGTCCGGCCTGGTACCACACGATCAGGAATGTGCTGGTCTATCCCTCGGCCTTTCGAACCCAGCGCCCCCGGCATGATGGCTTCGTGGTCCATGAGGGTGGAGGGACCTTGCTGGGCGAAAGCTGGGCACGCGGTCCGGTTGTGCTGTCATGGGCGCATGCCCTGCATGGTGGGCTGAACGAGCACGATGGGCACAATGTCGTGATCCACGAATTCGCGCACCAGCTCGACGCTTTGACCGGCCACACCAATGGCATCCCGATCCTGCGCAAGGGTCAGGCCTATGAAGGCTGGGAGAAGGCCATGCTCGAAGCCTATCAGGAGCATGTCGATCGAGTCCGGCTGGGCTATGAGACCTTGATCGATCCCTATGGCGCATCGGGCCATGAAGAATTCTTCGCCGAAGCGATTGTCAGCTTTTTCGAACAGCCACGCGAGCTGCGCCGCGAAGAGCCAGATCTATACGCGCAGCTGGCCGAATTGCTGGCGCTTGATCCTGCGCAATGGGGTTAGGCCGCTCCGCCCGGTGAGATCAGCGCTCTGATGGTGGCCGCTGTGTGACCGGAGGCAGCCTTCCGATAATGCCATCGGGACGCGCCGCGGCGAGCATGCGCTGATAGGCCGGGCGCGCGGTGACGCGCTCTTTCCAGGCAGCAATGTTGGGGAATTGGTCCACATCAACCAGGTTGAGATTGGTCGCCACGTCGAGCGGAAACAGCATCATGATATCCGCCGATGAGAAATCCGCGCCACCGAACCATTGATGCTCCGCCAGATGGTTTTCGGCGAATTGGACCACCGCTTCGCTGTCAACCAGACGCGAACGTTGGGTCGGCGGGTTTGTCCGCCAGGCGCGATAATCGCTGAACAGGCGTGCTGCGAGCGAACCCTCGGCATAATGCATCCACATCAGGTGCTTGGCATAATGCTCGCTGTCCGGCGCAGGCGCCAGCTGACCCGGCGCATAACGCGCGAGGATCAATTCGATAATTGCGCCGGATTCGACCAAAATCTCGTCTTCGATCACGACCGTCGGCACCATCGGCATTTCATGGCCCAGGGCACGCACTTGCGCCATCGATGCCATCAAATCGCCGCGAACATATTCAAGCTGATAGGGCAGGCCGAGCTCTTCCATCAGCCACACAACCCGCTCGGACCGGCGGCCTTCCAAATGGTAGATCGTGATGTCGGGTGTAGCCATGTCAGCCCCTTCCTGGCTCTGCGCACTCGCTGGGCTTGTACCAAGCGCAGCCAAAGCCATCGTAGCGAGAGCAAAACTGGTGAAAATCCTACGAAGCATTGGAGCACCTGCATGTTTGGCGTGACTGAAGCGCGAGTGTGCCAAAGATAGCCCCGCCTGTCAGCCGCAAAGCAGCGGCGGGGGCGATGCTAGGAGCTAATTCACTTGGCCGTAGCTGACCGGATAGGATGGCAGGCTCATGATCTTTGCAGCCTCGGCGGGAGTGGCGATCTTGCGTCCCAGCCGCTCAGCGAGGGCGACCACTTCTTCGACCAGTTCGACATTTGTCGGCGTGCGCGATCCAGCAAATGGCTCTAGCCCCACCTGCACATGGCCGCCGCGCCTGATCGCTTCCTCGGCCAACCCGCAGCCGACGCAATCCTCGCCGAAACTCGATACCAGCCATGGCAGCGAACTGCCCTCGATCATCTCGAGATAGGCTTCGAGCGCGGTCGCGGTGGGCGGCAGTCCGAATGACTGACTGTCAGCGCCAAAATAGAATTTGAGGATGCCGCCTTGGGGCAGTTTGCCGGCGCGCTCATGCGCCATGATGAATTTGACGAAGCCTGGTTCAAAAATCGAAATGCTCATCCCAAGCGCAAGTCGGCGGCACGCCTCAATGTAATAATGCGTGTCGTGCGCGTCATTGCGATAGACCAGCTGAGTCGGCGCGAAGCTGCCATCTGGGAGCGGGATCGTCGCATTGAAGCTGCCCGGATCGACCAGGCCCTGAGCGATCAACCCCTCTTCGGCCATGGCTTCAATATGCGCGTAGCGGGTCTCGACTGTGACGCCGGGAGGTCCTGCGGGCATGGTTGGCGTCAGGATCGCGTCGGGCCTGATCGCGAGCAGTTTGCGCCAAGCCCTTGAATAGGATTCGGCATCCATTGAGCCGGTTGTGCCAAAGACAGGATCGCGCGTGTGATTGTGAACCAGAGCCGCGCCAGCCTCCATGCATTCGACCGCCTGAGCGACGATATCGTCATCGTCATAGGGGACGCTGGGATTGGTTTCAGGCGAGGTCGAACCATTGAGAGAGACCTCAATGATCAGTGGCTGTTCCTGGGGTGCTTGCATGCGATCAGCGTGCCACAGTGATGGGCCATGTCAACGGCGCGGGGCGTCCCGCCAATCGAATGGCTTGGTCTTAGCTCCCGCCTAGCAGGCTCGCACGGTCGCGGTTTTCCTTGCGCACGCGGCCAGGCATCCAGCGCTTGGCGAAGTTGATGCGCTTGGCGGTCTTGCCCACGAGGTAGTGCAGATCGTCGCCATGGACTGCATTCCAGACGGTTTCAGCGACTTCGACCACCGGAGTGATCTCGAGGCCGGCATCGACCACGCGGTCGCGAATCTGCTCGTTAGAGCCGCGATTGCCGGTGCCGTCGAGCAGCGGCGTGTCGATGAAGCTGGGGCAGATCGAGCATGACTTGATGCCTTCAGGGGCCCACTCGGCGTCGAAGCTTTCGGCAATGCCGCGGACAGCGAACTTGCTGGCGCTGTAGACGCTCATGCCTGATCCGCCGGTGATGCCTGCTGCGCTAGCGATGTTGACGAGGGCAGAACCAGGCGCGGTCTTGCTGAGATAGGGATAGCCGGCCTGCGCGCCATAGAGCACGCCCTTGATGTTGATATCGATGCAGCGATCGATCTCTTCGACCTCAAGCTCATGGATCGCGCCGCCGGTGCCGATGCCGGCATTGTTGACGATCACGTCGATCCGGCCGCCAGCGGCGGTGGCGAAGGCTTCGAGCGCAGTGTCCCACGCCGCGCGGTCGCGGACGTCGAGCTTGTGCGCATATTTGAACCCGCCGGGGATCAGGCCAAGCGTGTCTTCCATGCCCTGGGTGTCGATATCGGCGACGCCGACAAACCAGTCCCGTTCACCGAAATATTGCGCGATGGCGCGGCCGATCCCGGATCCGCCTCCCGTGATGAAAATCGAACGGCGCTCAGCCATGTAATCCCTCTCCCAAATTCGCTTTGACCATTGCTCTATACCGGCGCGCGGCATTTGTCAGCTACTTACATCAATGTCAGTTGATCACGCGGTCGCGAGCGCGTCAGCCAGTCCTGCCACATGTTCGGCGCCTTCGAGGATCTCGGCCGTCGACTCGGCGATGGTGGTGCCAATCGGTTCGCTGCGTCCGCCCAGACATGTGGCGAGGAAGTTCTCGGTGATCGCGGTGTAGGCGATATTGTTGGTCGGCTTGGCGAAACCGTGCCCCTCATCGGGATAGAGCACATAGGTGACGGGAATTCCGGCCTCCTTCATCGCGCCGACGATCTGGTCGCTTTCGGACTGCTTGACGCGCGGATCATTGGCGCCTTGCAGGATCAGCAGCGGCTTGGTGATCTTGTCCGCTTTGTAGAGCGGACTCGCCGCCTTGAGCAGCGCGAGGCCCTCTTCGGTCTCGGGATTGCCCATCCGCTCATGGAACACTTTGACCATCGGCGCCCAATAGGGCGGGATGGTCGACAACAGCGTCTCGAGGTTGGACGGGCCAACGATATCGACTCCGCAGACAAAGGTCTCGGGCGTGAAAGTCAGCCCGGCCAGGGTCGCATAGCCGCCATAGGAGCCGCCCATGATCGCGACCTGGTCGCGCGCGGTGATGCCTTCCGAAATGGCCCACTCGACCGCATCGATCAGGTCATCATGCATCGCCAGGCCCCATTGCTTGTTGGCCGCGTTGAGGAAGGCTTTGCCGAAGCCGGTCGAGCCGCGATAGTTGACTTGCAACACCGCGTAACCGCGATTGGCGAGCCATTGCACACCGCTGGCAAAGCCATAAGTGTCGCGCGCCCACGGGCCGCCATGAACCAGCAACACCATCGGCACGGGCTGTTCGGGCCGGCCATTGGCGTCCGCATCGACGCCCGGCGGCAGCGTCAGATAGGAGGGCAGGGTCAAGCCATCGCGACTGGCGATCTCGACCGGATGCATCGGCCGCAGCGGCGCGTCTTCAAGCTCGGGCCGAGTGACATAGAACGGCGTCAGCGTGCTGGCATCGCGATCATAGATATAGGAGCACATCGGGCTCGTCAGCGCATCGTTCCAGACGATCCAGGTGCGATCATCCTCGGTCCGTGACATCACGCCCCATTGGCCCTCCAACTGGCTCTCAAGCCAATCGAACGATGCCTGCATATGCGGTGCGATCGCGTGCCAATCGGTCTTGAGGTAATTGGCTGAATAGGCCTCCACTTCGCCGGTTTCGTGATTGCGCAAAGTGCCGTTGATATCGGCCTTGTCATCTTCTGCGACCAAGGTCGTCTCGCCTGATGCGGTGTCCTGCGCAAACAATGCCGCTGTGTTGCGACCACGGCTGTCGAGCCAATAGAGGATCGAACCATCATTGTTGTATCCGGCAGGCGATGTGGTGAGCGAATCCTCCATCGCCGTGGTGACGAAGGGTTCCTCCGCCACCGCATTGTTTTCGACCCGGAAGTAATCTGTCCCGCCATCCTCATTCTGCCGCATCGCCATGCGTAGGGTAAGCGTGTCATCAGCCATGAACCCGGCATAGGAATTGTTCTCGAGCACCAGCGTCAGCTCGCCGCTGTTGAGATCCAGCAGATGGACGTCGTGGAATTGCGGATCGCGGTTGTTGAGGCCGATCAGGATCTTGTCCTTGATCGCTTCGGATGACCCGACGACATCGACCCGCGTATTCTCAAACGGGGTCAGCGTTGTTTCTTCGCCGGTCGCGACGTCGATCCGGTACATCAGGTAATTCTCGTCACCCGCCTTGTCCTGGATGTAGAGGATGCTGTTGCCATCCGGCGCCCAGAAATGTTGCGGGATCGGGCGATCATCGGCGCTGGAGATGACCTTGGCCGCGGCGAGATCGTCACGCGGCGCGAGCCAGATATTCATCACCTCATTGTGCGGAGCGAGCCAGCTGAGCCAGCGGCCATCGGGGCTGATCCGGCCTTGCGATTTGGTGGGGTTTCCAAACAGCGCTTCGCGCGGGATGAGGGGGGCATCGATCTGTGGCATGGTCTCTCCGTCCAAGGTGTCCTTGAATTTCCATGTATGTTGCCTTGTCGTGATTGCCAGACCCGAACGGCCTAAGTGTCAATCACCTCCACCAAACCCGCCACCGGTGGGATCGCCCTTGTTAAAATCATGCGTGGGAAAGCCGCTGGCCCGGTTGCTTGCTTTCAGTTTGCCCAACCCAGCGAGGACAAATATCCCGCCCACAAGGCTGAGCATTACGACGGCAAAGGTCATGACCACCGTCACCACAGTCTCGCGTTCGCCATCACCAAAGATGAGGCCATATGCGACCAATCCGGCGATCAGCAGCATGATTGATCCGAGCACCAGCCCGATTATCCGTCCAAACATTGAAATCCCCCAATTCCCTCGTCATCAAATGCTAGCGACACATGCTCAGCTCGGCAAACTGGGGCCTTGGCAGTCTAGAGCGCCGAATTGTTGTAGATGTGCCAGGAGAATATCGCCATCGCACCGCGATGGGGCTGCCATTGCTCGCCCAGCTCGCGCGTGGTCTTCTCATCTGGCTTCTCTTCGAGACCGTTGAGCTGGCCAACCGCTTTCTGCACCGCCAGGTCTCCCGCCGGCCAGATGTCTGATCGGCCTTCTGCAAACAGCAGATAGATCTCGGCTGACCATCGCCCGATCCCCTTTATCCGGGTCAGCTCTGCAATCGCCTCTTCATCGTCAGCGGGGAGGTTGTCGAAGTCGAGCTCACCACCACTCACCAGCTCGCACAGGCTGCGGGCATAACCCTGTTTCTGGCGCGACAGGCCGCAGGCGCGCAGCGTGTCAAAGTCGCGTTCGAGCACGCAGGTGGGTTTGAAGTCCGGGCCAAGCTCGGCCTCCAGCTTGTTCCACATCGATGTCGCCGCCGCGACCGAAACCTGCTGGCCGACGATGGTGCGCAACAACGTCTTGTAGCCGGTCGGGCGCCGTCGCGTTTCGGGATAGCCAACCGTCTTGAGCACGCTTTTGACGCGGCTGTCTTGAGCAGCCACAGCCTCGATATGCTGTTCCAAAACGTCTTGAGCCAGTCCCACTACCAATTCCCTTAGCTTGCCATTCGCGCAAACAGCCCCTAGCAGCGCCAATTCCAATTCGATAGAGCGCTCGACAGACGGGCAACCCAAGAGGAAACAGAATTCATGCCAAAGCTGATCGTCACCAATCGTGAAGGCGAAACAAGCGAGATCGACGTCGAAGATGGTCTGACCGTAATGGAAGCCATCCGCGACAATGGCTTTGACGAATTGCTCGCTCTGTGCGGCGGCTGCTGCTCATGCGCGACCTGCCATGTCCATATTGATGGCGGCGCTACCGGCAGCCTGCCCGCGATGAGTGAAGACGAAGATGACCTGCTGGAATCAAGCGATCATCGCACCGAAACGTCACGCCTGTCGTGTCAGATTCCGTTCACTGCGGAGCTGGACGGCCTCAAAGTGACTATCGCAGAGGAAGATTAATCTTCATTGCCCCGTCCGCGCTGACACCCTAATTCAGCGCGTATGAATATCACTCAACCTATCGGCGATACGCTCGCTTTGATCGGCAACACTCCGCTGGTGCGGCTTACCGGCCCGAGCGAGGCTGCCGGCTGTGACATTTGGGGCAAGTGCGAATTTGCCAATCCGGGCTCCTCGGTAAAGGACCGTGCCGCGCTCTATATGATCCGCGATGCGGAAGCGCGCGGTGATTTGAAGCCGGGCGGGACCGTAATTGAAGGCACTGCCGGCAATACCGGTATCGGCATTGCGCTGGTCGCCAATGCGCTGGGCTACAAGACGATCATCGTCATGCCCAACAACCAGTCCAAGGAAAAGATGGACACGCTGCGCGCTCTGGGTGCCGAATTGGTGCTGGTGCCGCCGACCAAATATGCTGATCCCTGCCACTTCCAGCACGTCTCACGCCGCATGGCTGATGAGACCGAAGGCGCGATCTGGGCTGGCCAGTTTGACAATGTCGCCAACCGCAAGGCGCATATTGAAGGCACCGCGAACGAGCTGTGGGAGCAGATGGCCGGCAAGATTGACGGTTTCACCTGCGCGGCTGGGACCGGTGGAACGATCGCAGGCGTGGGCATGGGCCTGAAAGAGAAGAACGAAGAGGTTCGCATCGCGCTGACCGATCCGCATGGCGCAGCTTTGTTCAATTACTACGCCCATGGCGAGCTTAGAGCCGAAGGATCGTCTGTCGCTGAAGGAATAGGGCAGGGACGCATCACGGCCAATCTCGAAGGCGCGCCGATCGATACGCAATTCCGCATCTCTGATGAAGAAGGAATGGTGTGGGTCGAGCGAATGCTGCGCGAGGAAGGGCTGTGCCTGGGTCTCTCGTCGGGAATCAATGTCGCGGGTGCGATCGAGCTCGGCAAGCAATTGATCGCAGAAGGTCGCGAGAACCCGCAGATCGCAACGATTCTGTGCGATACCGGCTTCCGTTATCTATCGACGCTCTACAGTGCCGAATGGCTGGCCAGCAAAGACCTGCCCGTGTTCGACTGGCTAGAAACGGCGTGATAGGGAGCCGGCATGGCCAATCGATCATTGCTCAAGCGCGAGGGAACTGAAGGCGGCACGGCCGAACGCGACGGCGCGCCGCTTGGTGGAACGCGTGCTGAGGCAACTCAGAGATTGCAAATCGGCCTGTCCGGCCTAGCCGCCATGGTCCTGTTGGTGGGGCTAGCCAACATTATTCAGGGACGGGCGCAAAGCACCGATGATACGGCTGTGCCGCAGGCCGCGCCGACCACCGAGCCGACCGAAGCGCCCCAGCAAAGCGATCCCTTGGCCGATGCCGGCATTGTCCCCGACATTGCGGCGGAGCCTGAACCCGAGCCGGCCGATCTTCCACCGCTTGAGGGCGATCCTGACGCGGCGTTGATCGAGCTGGAAGATGCGCCTGCCCCTTAAGACGTTTTCACTGATCGGAGTGCTGGCGCTGTTGGGTGGCGCTGCGCTTTGGCTGGCTTCCGAGCGGAACGCACCGGATCCCGAACCTATCGCCAAACCCGAACTCGGTCTGATGACCAGTCTGCCGCTCTATTGGCCGATCGGCGTCGGCGTTGATCAGATTGCGAGCGGTCACTTCGAACAGCCTTGGGCGCGGGAACATATTGAAGAGCGCTTTCTCATTCGCCCGCTCGACACTTTGTCGCCAATGCCCGGCCTCGGCGAGAACGATCCGGAAATCGATCCGCTTGAGGGACTAAGCCATCTGGCGGTGATCCAGCCGCGCGGCCTGAGCCCAGCAGACAATGTCGCGCTTGATCAATGGGTGCGGTCAGGTGGGACCCTGTTGATCGCGCTCGATCCAGCCCTGACCGGACACTATCCCGTTTCCTTTGCCGATCCCCGACATCCCGCCCTGTCCGTGGCCATTCCGCCGGTGATTGATCGCTGGGGCCTCGCCATCGCTTACGAAGATCACACCGGGCACGATCACGCTCTGGAGGAATCCCCAAACTCGGTTGATCTGGGTGACGGGAAACTGCCCGTGCAAATGGCGGGCGTCGTGGCGATTGGAGAGGACAGCGATTGCATCGTCGCGGCGGATCAGATTGTGGTCAGGTGCACGATAGGTGAGGGGGTCGCCGTGATTGTCGCAGATGCGGCTGTGTTTGAGTTCGATAGCGGCGATGGGGCGATCGAAAACCTGCTTGCGTTTGCGTTCGGGGCGGCCTGATTGGGGATTTCACGGGAACGATGGTGGATTTGTGAGCGAAAGCGACTCGCGACTCCAGAATTGCACTAAGATTCAGCTTGTTGAGCGCCGCGCTTGGCGCAGTTTCACGACCTGCCTAGGGTTCGATGCGCTCAGAAAATCTAGTTAAAATAGATATTTAACGGGTTATCCCGTGAAATCCCGCAAAATTCCCTTTCATCCCGCCGTTTTCCCCGATATGTACGTCTTCCATCAAACATGTCGGTTTGTGCTGCGCCACTCATTTGGGTCGGCGCGTTGCCTGCGTTCGCGCGCGGGTGACGACGGGGAAGATGTGTTTTTGGGAGGTATCCCGGCGGGGTCGGGAACCAGAGGGACTTTTGGGGAGAAAGACGGGTGTCTTTCGCTGGATATAGTGGCCAAGCTTACTCGCCTTCGGGCGATAAGGGTCGCTTTGTGCTCCCTCCACTGTTCCGCAAAGCGGTTAAGGAAAGTTCTGAAGGGCGCATTCTGTGCCTGGCCAAGCATGAGCGCTGGAAGTGCCTGATCGGTTTTGGTCTGTCGCGCCAGGTCGAGCTCGAAGATCAGCTTGATCGCGAGGAAGAGCGCGCGATCCGCACCGGCGCTGACTTCGATCGCGATCTCAGAGCGATGGATCTGTTCGGCTATGCCCAGATCCCGTTCGACGATAGCGGCCGCTTTATTATGCCCGAGCATCTGCGATCGCTCGCTGCGATTGACGACGGCCTCTATTTTCAGGGAGGGGGCCGGTTCTTTACGATCTGGAATCCGGACCAGCTCGACGCCATGGGCGAACGCTGGGAGGCTGCCCAAGCGGCCTGCGCCAGCCTGATCGCCGATGCCGCATCCAAGGGGAAGCGCAAATGAGCGACGCCCCGCACATCCCAGTTCTCCTCGACGAAGTGATTGCCGCGCTTGATCCCCAGCCCGGCGATGTGATTGTCGACGCCACGTTTGGGGCAGGTGGTTACACCCGCGCTCTGCTTGAACGTGGCGCGATTGTGCACGCTTTCGATCGCGATCCCGATGCGATCGATGAGGCTCGCGGGTGGAGTGAAGCGCGGACGTCCCCGCCGCGCCTGGTCCTCCATCCGCGGCGCTTCTCGGAAATGGTCGAGGCGCTCAGCGATGCTGGGATTGCGCAGGTTGACGGCGTGGCGATGGATATCGGCGTGTCGTCGATGCAGCTTGACCAGGCGGAGCGCGGCTTTGCGTTCTCAGCCGACGGTCCGCTCGACATGCGGATGAGCCAGCAAGGCGAAAGCGCGGCCGATTTTGTCAATTCGGCGGATGCCGGAACGATTGCAGACGTGCTCTATCAGTATGGCGAGGAGCGCCAATCGCGCAGGGTTGCGCGGGCGATCGTGGCAGCGCGGCCATTGTCGACCACTGGCGATCTTGCGCGAGTGGTGCGCAAGGCGCTTGGCCACAAGCCGCATGAGCCCAAGGATCCGGCGACCCGCAGCTTTCAGGCCATCCGCATTCATGTGAACGACGAATTGGGCGAGCTGCGCGAAGGACTCTTGTCCGCCGAGCGCTTGCTCAAAGCGGGCGGCAAGCTCGCCGTGGTCAGCTTCCACAGCCTCGAAGATCGCATCGTCAAACGCTTCCTGCGCGAAGCGAGCGGCGCTGGACGCGCTGTCTCGCGTCATCTGCCGGGCGAGCTGCCCTCCGCACCACCCGTGTTTGGCAAGGTCTCGAAAGCGATTCGTCCCGGCGCGGCCGAGATCGACCGCAATCCCCGCGCGCGCTCCTCCGTGTTGCGCCACGCCATCCGCACCGATGCTCCAGCCAGAAAGGAAGCAGCATGATCGTCTCCGGCTCCCGCTTGCGCCAGATGGGTTGGCTCGCCGCTTTGGCGATCTGTGTGGGGTTGTATCTCGCGCTGAGCTTCCGCGTGCATGCGGTCAAAAGCGAGGTGTTGCTGGCTGAGCGTCAGATCGTCGCGCTTGAACGCGAAACCATGCTGCTGGAGACCGAATTCCAGACCCGCGCCAGCCAGCGCCAATTGTCAGACTGGAACACAGTCGAATTTGGCTATGCCGCTCCGCGCGCCGATCAGTTTCTCGACAGCGAGCGGCAATTGGCCAGCTTTGGCCAGCCGATGATCCCCGGCGCCCCATCGCCGATCCGGGTCGCGCGCAACGATATGAGCGAAAGCGACCTTGCTGCCATGCGCAATCGTGAAATGGTCTCGCCGATTTCGGGTGAGCGGATCACGCTCGCCTCGGTCAATGCCGAAGACAGCGCCAGCGACATGTTCACCGACGCCTTCGGAGACCTTCTGATCGAAGCCTCACCCATCAGAGCCGCCCAGGCCCGCACGTCGCCGACTGCCCTGGCCGCCGCGGGAGACTCGGCTGAATGAGCGCCTTCGCGGCCAGCCCGGCCATTCCCGCAGGCCGCATCCAGCTCGTCAATCTGCGCTATCGCTCGCTGTTGAC
>Ga0207422_1004113_pt1 | contig 12667 bp, 14 predicted proteins | sample MarCyaLeptolynsp_FD_187757 | JGI IMG/M metagenome (GOLD analysis project Ga0207422, IMG submission 187757) | Marine cyanobacterial communities from Panama - species 1 Leptolyngbya sp. (SPAdes) | ecosystem: Environmental > Aquatic > Marine > Unclassified | place: Panama: Panama City | collected...
AGCAGAGATAATGATACCCTAAACAACTCATTTTACCACTATTTTAACTTATTTGCTTCACAGAAGGTGCGTTTCCTGAAGCACGCTACCGATGCTTTTCGCTGATTTAATATCACTTGACCAGATAGTAGCGATGTCCGCCAATGCTAATGCTGTCTGCCATTTCGACCTTTCGCTTAAAAAGCTCTCAAGTACCCAAAATGTGACAGCCAGGCATCAGGATCAATCCGGTTGGGAGCTGATCGAAGCTGGTTAAGTCTGGAAACGCTTCATAGGTGGAGACGATCTCCACACACCAACGACTGATTGGCACGCGCATGATTGTAGAAAAAACTGTAATTCTCCAGAATGTCTGCTGCTTCACGCCAATCTTTGGGACGCGTGCGCCACAAACTCTCATACTTCAGGGTCCTGTCTAGCCCCAATAGTATGTACCAACAGCTCTTGATATTATTCTTGATCTCAATTCATAAGCACTATGAAACATCAGGTACTTTTGTTGAGTTTTAACCACTCTTAGTTTATTAGAATTTGAATATATCTCAACAGGAGAACTTTATAAACGAAGTTATGTCATTAACCCGTACGTCTTCTATGTATAAATCTTATAGCAATGCCAATAATCACACCTAGCGTAATTATGCCTGTTAAAATACCCGAACCAATAATTAACGGCAATAACCAACTGGGTCTTTGTACCTCAATTGGCAATTGCTCCGGTTGCAACTCAATATCGGCTGTTGAATCACTATCAGATGTTAAGTGAGGTGTTTGTGATACTAGAAATTCTCTGCGCAAATTATAATGGACAATTTGTTCATCTTCAACTGTAGCAAAATTTCCTTCAAGTTGGTTACGTAAACTAGTTGAGAGCGCGTTTCCTGCCCATATTAAGCCTTGTTCACTGGTACCAGCCGCAACCAGAAGCGGAAGCTGGTTATTCCAAGGAGAATTTGCCAGTTGAATATAACCAACATGCTGTTCCTCAGTATAATTATAGAAAACTGGTAATGTACTTTCATCAACGATGTTGCTACCCTCTCTAAAGGGTACAGGTAGTATATCCGATAACTGGTTCATAAATGACATTTGAGTAGCATTACCGAGGATAATGAATCGATATGTCTGTAGTTCATCTTCAGAAAATTCATAGCCATCAATGAAGGTCTTTATTTGGATTGGACTATTCAAGGCACGACGACCTATCTCAGCAGCAACCTTTGCAGCTAATGTCCAAGCAACCATATCATCTTGTGGTAATACAAATGCCAAGTCGCTTAGGTCTGATGTGCGAATGAACATATTGGGATAGTTATCTAAGTCATAGATAACAGAAGATAGTTCTGCCGAATCCTCTAAAATGCTAGATTCAACTACAGGCAAATTCAAATATGAATCAGCATGAATAGTGACCCAAATAGGTATGGTGTTGGTATTTGGATCAGCACAAGGATCCGCCGAAAAAAGAAAAGTATCAATTTTCAACTCATTATTCCCATATGCTAGGGCAGCGTTAGGTATCTGGATTTGGCTTAAGTTGATGGTGTTAACGGTTTCTTCACTAAACTGTATACTACCAATTGGGCGTGTATTTAAGCGAACGACAATGCCAGATTGCTCGTAGTCGATTGCATTTGAATGACTATAAACCAAATTAAATGTTGCATTCGGTCCGATACTATCTAGATCAGTGATTGAGAAATAAAAATTGTCACCGCTCATCTCATTCATGTCATCAACTGTGATAGTTTCGTACCCTAAAGATGTGAACGTTAATAATGAGGATTGTGGAGAAGTGATAGTCTCTTCATCAACATTATTAATAAATGCTAAATTATGAGTCTCATTAGCACGAATTTGACCAGTACTTAGTGCTTTACTTGCCTTGATAACACCACTACCCGATTGCCCACTGACAATTAGAATCGCTTTTGTTGAATTCCAAGGGGATTCTGCGAGTTGTAATATACCATCATCTTCCGATCCCCTTTCTGTAATTGAGAAACCCTGATTAGACCAACTGAGTGGCAATGTGATTTCTTCAAACATTGGAAATTCAGAGGCTCTACCAACAAAGATAAGATGTGAAGCCTCTTGATAATCGCTTGTAAGCTGGTTAATTGGTACCAATGATAACGTCAAACGTCCAGAAGTTAATTTGCTCATACCAGCCATTGTTAACATAGCAGCTTCTAGTTCCTCTTGAGTTGGAGCATCAGGTATGATGAGTAAAGCTGTATCTGGCAAGAAAGATTGCTGTAAAAACGGATAGGGCAGATTTCTAATATCTAGTTCCGGCAATATAATCTCAAACGGTAAATTCAAAGTAGAGTTTGATGAAATAATGATGCCAGATTGCCGACCACTATCACATGGAAATCGACTTTCAAATTCTAAACTCAACTGATGTCGACCATCTCCACGATCAGTAATTAAAGCAGCATCTGTAATTGGGATTGTGATAGTTCTTTCTCCCAACCAATTGATGGGGGCAATGTCCAGAAATTGTCTATTAAATTCGACTCTCAAGATGCCCGCAAAATCACCGTTCGAATCGAGAGCTGCCTCGGATATATCAGAAAAAGCTGTGATGTTAAGTTGTAGCATCGCACCCGGCTGAAGTTCCCATTCTGCCGGTAAACCAAATGTGTACAAGGCTCTGCCAGATGGACCTTCAATAATATTATCTTCAGCACCTAGTAATTCTAACGGTATTGTTGCTGGACTTTCATAAACAGGGTAAGGCTCACCATCAGCGTTAAGCAATACTGGTGTTATGATAATATCAGGCTCGTCAACTGTTTGGGATAAACTATTAGCATCATGCAAGAATAAACCAACTATCAATGTGATAAAAAGAACAACAGATTTTTTTATGACCATAATGAAGGCTCTTTTCTTTTAGAATTTATTTCTTGGCTGATGTAAATATAACTTGAGGTGGTGGAGTGGCATCAGATGATGTTACTTCTTTGAACTTTGCCAACTCATATTTTGCTATATTGGGGATGGCATAAGCAATCCCTACTGCCAACCAGAAATATCGTGGATAACTATCTGATAGGAATGTGCCAGCTGCTAAATAGCCGATAAAACCAATACCAAATGCAATTACTAAATCTGCAAATTCATTATCCTTCATCTCTCGGAAATCTCGTTCAGCAGACTTAATATTTATATACATCCCGCCTATCACTATAAATTGTACTACCAACCCTAATGTGCCTTGTTCTGCTGCTATCTCTATCCAGCGATTATGTGCTGCGTTTCCTCCACGATTCCCTGTATTAATCCCTAGGGGGCGCGAATATGTCTGATAGTAATGTTTAAACTGTCCTAACCCAACTCCAAATACAGGGTAATCAGTAAACATGTTCAATCCTACAAGAAAATGACTTGTTCGCTGGCGAAATGAACCATCTTCAAATGCATGAGTATCTGAACCTGGGAGGAAGTTGGTGAGTGTGGACATGCGTTCCATAAATTGAGAAGGCACAAATGGCAACAGTAGTACGCAAATGAGTATTGTGGCTAGAATGGTTGATAATTTGGGGGGCTTCAATACAAAAATGATGAAGAACATCCCAAATAATGCCATAAATGCTCCACGTGAAAATGTCAAGATAATGGTTAGTACTATTGCTATAAAGCCCCAGCCCGCTAGTAACTTCATCAATGAAGACTTTTCATTATTAAGCCGATCAAAAGCAATTGGCACAATCAATAGCATAATTTGAGCAAAATTGTTTGGGTCACCAATAGGGCCACCTATTCGATAGCTGTCTTCAGCATCAGCCGTAATTTCTTTGACAGGTGCCTGAGCAAATCCCCAGAAGTTGTTTGCATAATCATTTGTGATATATTGCATAACAGCAATCGTGCCTAAGAAAATACCTGCCATTATCAATGCCCACATCACATATCGCAGCGTTGCTTTGTCTTTCAACAAAAATACTGCAACTAGTGCAATCAACAAGTCTTTACTGACATCAACAATCACATACTGTGTGACTCTAAATTCTATCGTATATAACAAGGACAACGACGCAACAAAGAGATAAATACTAACGACTGCTGCCACCCTTTGCCAACCCGTTGGTGCCTCTTTATACATCCACCAACGTAAAACGATAACACCCATTAAGAAAGGGACAAACAACTGGGCAACTGATGGGGCATTATGAACATGTACAATGACATCAGAAAATCTGATCCATGTGATAAACACTAAAATAACCAGCCCACCACTTGGATACTGTAAAGTCAATCCAATTATGACTAAGCCTAATACCAGAGCAATTGCAAGGATCACACTGATTTGAAAAACGATTGCCACTACAATGACCGATATTAATGAAACAATACCAGCTAGCATTAAGAAACCGCGTTGGGAGTTAAATAGATTGTTGGTTCTGTTGATTAAACTGTTGATGATCATTCGCTAACTCGATATAGTCTGCATGATATTTACAATCTACCATATTATACGTGCAATATATAAGGAATATTTACCAAGTTAGAGAACTAAAGAATATTTTACTGCAGGTGTAGCTTAAACAAATAGAGGCGAGTAGAAAATTTATAAATTTCTCACATCCTGCAATGAAGCATTGAATTAGATTCCATATATTAAGTTTAAATTCTAACAGGGGGTTTTTGTAACTCCTGAATATTTATTTCTCGTAGCTGTTCTAGTTGCTGCATGATCAAAGAAGGCTTTTCACCTGTTTGACGATAAATGATTTCTTCTGCAACATTAACTGTGATTGAGTCACTCCCTTTGTTACGATACAGTTTGGGGTTGCGCTTATCTGTTAATGTCCTACCGACAAATTCTTCAAGACGCTGATATTCTTCTTGGGTTGTCATCAGGCGACGATATTCAAGAAGAACATACTCATTAGTTGTGTTTGCAAGATAATGCAATATCTTGCTGTTATGCAATAACCATGCTTTTAGATACTTCCATGCTCTTAATAATTGTATTGGAGAGTTGTGCAGGTTTTTAAGACGATAACGCCCCCATGATTCTTTATAAGAGCGATAAATAACGATTAGCTTATGTTCTGGTAGCATTTCTTCCCAAAGTGAATAGACTAAGCAAGTTCTTGGATCTTTAAAACCCCAGTCTTCAAATCGCTCATTACAAGACTGGACAATAGATTGCATCTGTCTAATTTGATCGGATGTGGTAGTGGGGTCAGTTTTTGGGAATATGTCTATACTTTCTTTACCAAAGGCTTCAAGAATATCTTGATTTAGGTTTAAGGTAGATTCTCGCTCATACTTATTGCCTTGGTCGTAAGAGATGTTATTATCGAAGTCACCCATGTTGATCCCAGAGTAGTGCAAAATTTGAGAGGTCAATGTAGTCCCCGACTTATGCATACCGAGAATAACATAAATCATATGTAATTGCCTTCCGATCACATATTTAGTCTATAAATACGAAACAGTATCACTATCGTTAATTATTGAGTGAATACATTATATTTAAAATACTATAAAGTTAATTATTTGAGAACATATCAGTTAAATGAAAATTAAAATAGTGTTATATATTATGAGGGTCTGGTAAAATGTTCACGATTCAACCGAAACCAATGGATTTTGAGAAGAATCCTCACTATCATTCTGAATTTTAACCAACTGTAGTATCGATTGAATTTTGGCAACAACTAACAAGATACCAATCCCAAGTATAAAGCCTAATACGCCAGCAATCATTGCATCACGTTTTGGATTAGGAGCGTATGGCGTGTCAGGAACAATCGCTTCATCCAAAACACGTAGATCAAAAATCGGATATACATCTTCGATGTAAGTAATAGATTGGTAACCGACCGTATTTGCTAAATTAGCTACTAACTCCGGATTTGAGCCTGATACAAATAACTCTAGTACGTTTGATTGCGGCAGAACAACTGCTCTGTGTTCGTATTCTTCTACAACTGTTGGCTCAATATTCAAAGTCTCTATCGCTTGTGAAAAAATAGAATTACTTTGCAGTATTTCTGCATAGGTTGCCGTAAGTGACTCTTCCCTAAGTGGATTCATTGCACTCATAAAGTCGCGATATTCTAGTAAATTTTCAGTGGGTGTTACCAAAAAGCGAGCACTGGTTCGATACATAGGTGTTTCAAAATACGTAAGTGTTAACGTAATGTTGAAGGCTGCCAGTGTTGAAAGGGCTATAACCCACCAACCATTTCGAAACATTTTCAGATACTGGTATATTTCTTGCATGTGTTTTATCTAAACCCTTAATCTCTCGTGAATTTGGAATAATATATATTTCCCTCATTGTGCCACTAAATAAAATTTACTTGCTCACTAGTGTTGCGCAAAAAAGACTCCATATTTACAGTATATTCTTTGTTCAATGCAGAGTGCCATGTATTGTATTCTAAGTGAAAGTTAAAAACTCACTTACTTTAGACAATTTAGAGTCTTTTATTACCATTGATCTATGCTCATTACTTCTTGTACTCAACTAGGCATATCATAAAACAGCTAATTCGATAATTATACCATGCGAAAGTAGAGTTATTCTTGCTTGCTTTGTGCTGCATTAGGCAAATCCGGGCGTGGTGGTATCCATACAGCGAACTTCTTACCACGTATAAAGTAGACTATAGCTAATAACATAGCTGTATAAACCATATGAAAATAGTATGGCAAATTCAATAACCTGTTTTTACCCAAAGGCTGATCTCTCAACATAAAGCCTGCCAAAGCAAGACCATGGAAGATGATTTGTAAGACGAAAATAACTCTGTAAAACATCCCCGAGTTGTATAATAAAGGCGTTGTGATTGCAGCAGCTAACAAAGGCAACACAGCTATACGACGTAAAACTTTATGAGAAAATATCTGGAGTGAGTAAAATCCATATTTTGAAGGGTTGAGCAGGTGATTCATATGCGTAAGACCTGTAAAACCACGCACAGCTATACGAACCTTGCGTTTAAATTCTTTAGAGCTTTCCGCTATAGAACCTGATGCAATAGCACTAGGCTCAAATACTAAACGTAAATGTGATGAAGGAACTTGATTTGAAATATAGAAATCATCTGCTGTATCTAATGGCATCTCATGAAATAAAGTTTTGCGAATTGCAAAAAGCTGTCCTGTAACGCCATTCATACTGCCAGCAAGACTCTGCCAAATTTTAAATTGACGATCAATATTCCAATATGAACGCTCACCACCACTGCTTATATCGCCAGATGTGTAACGGAAATCACCACCAACACCACCAACATCAGGATCATTGAAAGGTGCAACTAAATTGCGTAAGGCATTTAGCTCCAACGTAGCATCAGCATCACTAAACGCTAAGATTTCACCAGTTGCATATTTGATAGCAGTATTTAAGGTCTGATTTTTGCCTTGTCGTGGTAAATCCAACAATTTGATTTTGCCTTGCTCATCAAATGGTTTTAGGATTTTAACAGTATCATCACTAGAGCCATCTGAAGCAACGATGATCTCAAGTTTATCAGCCGGATAATCAATTGATAAAACATTCTGCATCTTCTTCTCAATAACTTCTGCTTCATTATAGGCTGCAATAATCAAACTTACCCGAGGTGTTATAGGAGCTTTGTTTATCGGTTTTGCAAATAGTTTGGCTCGTATAAACAGTAAAATAGGAAATCCTATATACGTATAAAAGATCAAAGCAACCGAGACCCAAAACGTGATTAGTACTATATTATTCATATTCATCCTCAGTTAACTTTTTATACTCGATGCAGTATCTGGCATTAAGTTGTTGACAAATAAATTTGATAAAAAGCGTGAATTTGTGTTCAAATTAAATTCATCTAAAACTTTTTCTCTGCCTTGCTGGGCAAGCTGTTTTGCTAAAATTGGGTCTTCATATACTTCAACTAACGCTTGTGTTAAAGAATCAGCATCCCGTTCTGGCACCAACCAACCTGTAACACCATCAACAACTAATTCTGGTATACCTGAGATTTGTGTGCTAACAACCGGGATTTCCGTTGCAAGTGCTTCCATCAATGCAACCGGTATACCCTCTTTTTTACCCGTTTTTGTGACTACACTTGGTAACACCATAACACTAGCTTCTGCTAGTGCGTCACTAACAAATTGCCTTGGTTGTCTACCAAACAACTTTACTTCAGACTCAAGTCCTAAATTAATTATAAGTTGTTCGATTTCTGCATGTTGATCACCTTCACCAATCAACCAACACTCGAACAGTATACCTTTGGCTTTCAATTGCTTGCAAGCTTCTATAAGATAAGTTTGTCCTTTATATTCGCTCAGACTACCCACACAAACTATCCTGAAGTTCTTCTGTGATTCAAGCGTTTCACGTGGTTTGAAGAAGTTTGGATCAATCCCACAATGAATCACCTCAATCTTATTTGCGATTTCAGAACCATATAAATCAGATAATAAACGACGATTATAATCCGAAATAGCTACAATAAATGCAGCATCTTTTAACTTTTGTTCTAACATTGTTCTGTTAACATAAATATCATGAGCATGTGCCGTAACACTATAAGGAATACCCACTAGCTGGTGAATAATATATGCAGCTAATAGAGGGTGTGTTGCAAAATGTGCATGAGCATGGACGATACCAAGTTGCTCCATCTTCTTAGCAAATAGTGAAGCCAAGGGCATAATAAAAATAGCCCGCGATAAAAACTTGGGAGAGGAGATATTGCCGATGAGTACTTTGAACCATGTCATTAGATATGCAAGCGGTTTTTTGGTGAGCCAATAAAATTGTGCAGCTAGAATACGCTTAGAGAGAAATTTATGATAGTGTGCACGTTTGATTAATGATTCTGCTTCAGGATGTATTATCGATTCTTTCTCTTGTAGCAATGGAAAAATTTCTATAGGAATATCATGAGATTCTATTTCTAGAATCTCATATAAAACGAAAGTCTCTGTAACCTTTGGGAACCGCGACATTAGGTAAGCTATTTTTGCTGACACTTTTTCTCCCTATAAATAGCATAACTATGTAAGTCGTCAGCTTGATAAATTTTTAAACTATACATTACACTTTGTGATAATTTATGTATAACCATAGCTGATGTCCTTGTGACGCTTGCCCATTTTTACCCTGATTATTGTCATCGATAACCAAACTGCCTAATTTGGTAGATTTAACTAGTTTGTACAAAAATCAATCACTCTTTAGAAAAACAAACTAGACTCTATATAAGTTAATATCTATATCCACTACACTAAAAGATTTTAAACAATTTCATAGCGATTATATTAATTATAAGATAGTTTATGATGACATTTTTACTGTGTTTAGGTGAATTTTACGATCTTTACAGATATGTCGATTTTATACAGCAATTAAAACATGTGTGTGTATAAGATAATGAACAAAATATCATGATTATGAAAAATTTTTGAATTAACCACCTGATCAGTCTATAAACTAATACCAATTTTAGTTTTATCGTTAATAATAAATCAACCACAAAATTTCCTTAGATTGATTGTGATGAAAACCTAGATTCAAAACACTGTTTTTGTTTTGAATTCTTGTCAATTCAACAAATAGGAATATTGATCGGTGAAAGTAGTCTTCTGCTGTATATAAAATCATTATTGTCCATACCTTTTAGGTGACTATTGTGACAAAACATCTAAGATTTGTGCTTTTTGCTATCATATTCATCCTCATTAATATGTTTGCTTGGTATTTGATAGGCTCTGATGAGAAAAATATCTTTTCAGCACAAGGCTCCCATATATCAAATTTAGTGATTTCTGCTGAGATTACAGCAGATAATCAGATACACTTGCTATGGCAAGATGCTGTTGAATTAGATAATCCAATGCAGTTAGTCTGGTTTTATAAACCACCCAATGATGGTGATACGCTTAAGATTGCCAATAATTTCGATACGTTTATTCTGACAAAAGGTGATGAAGTAACACGCGATGAATTACGTATGATGGGTAAAGGCCCATTTCTACAATATATCCGCTTCGAAGCGATACATGATCCATGTCAGCAAGCATTAAATCCACCCGGGTCAACTTGCTCATGTGATAAAGACCCTTGGCTCAATAATGTTGGCTATTTACCGAATGATATTTGTATGATTCGTGATGAACATCCTGATTGGTTTTTGCGGAATTCTGATGGCGAGATCATCTATGAAGCGGACTATCATACTCCATTTATATACATGGATCCCGGTGCTGTTGGCTGGCGAGAATTCTGGTTGGAGCGAGCGACAGAAATGCAGGAAGATGGCTGGGATGGCGTTTTTCTTGATAACCTTGATGCATCCACTAGGCGGCATACTCGTCACAATGTAATACTAGCCAACTATGATAGCGATGAGGCTTTTCGCTCAGCTTTTCAAGAATTCTTAGCATTTATTGTGCAAGAGTATTTTGAACCAACAGGTCGTCCTGTATATGCCAATGTTACAGAGGTCAAGGATTATGAGTCAATTAGTGAATATACGATGTACTTAGATGGTCTAATGAGCGAAGCATGGGTAACGCCTTGGAACAATTCTTGGCGTAGTGTTGATAGATGGGAAGAAGATTTACAATTTGCTGAGGAACTTCAAGCGCAGGGTAAACACCTGATCCTTGTGTCACAAGGTGATCTCAATAATATTCAACGCCAGGAATTTGCATTTACTTCTTATTTATTGGTTGCTGATGGCGATGCATCATTTCGGTATGCTAATAGTGATAGCTACAATGAACCCAATCTCTACATGAATTATCAATTTAATTTAGGTGCTCCACTTGGCGAACGTTATCAGGTGGGTAATGGCTGGCAACGGGATTTTACAAAAGGCACAATATTTGTAGATCCACATAATTTGAATACTGTCATCACACAAAATCCATCAATATACATCTTGGAGCGGTCATTGAATGGCGAGGAGAAATATGAAGTGCTTTCAGTTGTTTCACCATCAACAACAACCTATATAGATGATAATTCACAGGATAATGGTGGTTGCTATCGTCTATCATATCAGCTAGACGACAAGACATTTTATAGTAATGCCATCTGTATAGCTGAATAGCCTGTGATCGAAGCCCCATAAACTCAGACAAGATGTATGTTTTTTGGCTTCAACACCTCAAACGAATCACAGACATCGTGACCTGTTATAATCACGCCCCAAAATGACTGTTTTGGGAGGTGAATAATGGAAGCGATCTGGCAAATAGATAGTATGCGCTTGTATATGCTGCGTCGGGATCATCCAGACTGGACCTTGCAGCAGCTTAACGAACATCTCAAGTACAGCCTGAGTTGGGTCAAGAAGTAGTTAAGCCATTGGAAAGCAAGTATAGTGAGATGGATCGGGACGCGCTGGCACAGCTGCGTGAACTTGAAGACAAAAATCGTCGCTTGAAGCGAATTGTTGCCCAGCAAATGCTGGCCCTCGATGAATTGAAAGATTTGCTGTCGAAAAAGTAGTGTGGATAGCTGACAAGAGACATGCCGTGTCCTACCTGCAAGGGGCTCATGAGATGTCTGAGTGCATGGCTGTGACTTGATTGGAATTGCACGTAGCACACTGCGCTATCGAACGCTGCAAGCCGAAGAGGAGGTGGAACTGACAGCCATGATTCGTGACTACGCCCATCATCATCCGCAGTATGGGTATCGACTCATCACGGGATTGCTGCTAGCCGATGGTATGGTGGTCAATCATAAGCGCGTTGAGCGCATCTGGCGGCGAGAAGGTCTGCAACAACCCAAACGGGCAGCCTGCAAGCGGCACTATGGTGAAGGCGGCGATGTGAAGCAGCGAGCAACACACATCAATCACATTTGGAGCTACGACTTCACCGAAGACCGAACAGAAAGCGGTCAACGGTTACGGATTTTAGCCGTGATGGATGAGTTCACACGACAATGCCCGATGCTCTATGCGAGTACGAGCATCCCTTCAACTGTAAAAGACGAGATGTCATCTGACACAAGCGACTTAGCTGTAAATTGCCTCAATCATCTCGCCCGGTGTGTCAAATCGATTGACATCCCCCACTTCGTGCTTCAACCGCCCATAGAAGGGCTCGATGTAGCCGTTTTGCCACGGAGCTGCCACCTCACTAACTGAGATTTGTACTCCACATTGTTCAAGGAAATCCGTACAACGTTGCGCCATGAACTCACTCCCTTGAGCCGAATGAAAAATGTGAGGTGTGTGCCCTGTCGCAATGGCTTGTTGGAGAGTCGCCAGTACGAGATGGCTATCATGCCTTTTGCCCATGCGTTTGGCAATTATCTGACGTGTGGCAACATCTTCTATTGTTGCCAGATACCAAATCGTTCCCCGATAATCGATACGACTCAAATCACTACACCAAACTTGATGAGCTTGCATAATAGGGAGATGCGGTTTGAGGAGATTCGTGTACGTATGATGCGGAGTTGCGTGTGTACAGTACCATGTCACGCATCTGCGGGGTGGGCGCAACTTGTATTTCGCCATGACACACTGCGCTCGTTTGTGATTGATGCCGAGTTCAATCGCAACGCGACGATGCCCATAGGGCTGGATGGTGACGGCAGGGTAATCGCTTCAAAATGCTGAGTATGTGATAATGAGAGCCAAAAAGGTGTGCTCTCAATGTGTGAGGAACTCAAAAATAGCATTGGTGACTGTTT
>Ga0207422_1004115_pt1 | contig 12664 bp, 11 predicted proteins | sample MarCyaLeptolynsp_FD_187757 | JGI IMG/M metagenome (GOLD analysis project Ga0207422, IMG submission 187757) | Marine cyanobacterial communities from Panama - species 1 Leptolyngbya sp. (SPAdes) | ecosystem: Environmental > Aquatic > Marine > Unclassified | place: Panama: Panama City | collected...
ACTGGTAGGAGCCGACATTCACTGGCGTGCCAGGTGTCACAGTCTGTATTTCCTCGATGCTCCAAAGCGAGGCGGCAACGACGCCGGCAGAGGCAACGGCCAGACCCAGATGACCGAGGCACAGGCCCCATGCTGAAAGCGGCAGACCGGAGAGCCTGCGCGGAAGACTTGTCCACTTGGCTGTGCCAACACCGGCACGTCGCGCAAGGTCCATAAGTGTTGCGACACCCAGGAAGACTGCGATTGCGACGCCAAAGACACTGACCGGATCGGGTATGCCAAACAGGATGAGCAGCAAAATGCCGAGAAGGGCAGTGATCAGGCTTGTCACAAGCACGTCCTTGCGCAGCTTTCGAACATTCGCCCGCTTCCAGGAGAGGAACGGGCCGATCGCTGCAAGAAGAACGACACCGGCAAAGATCGGCAGGAAAGTCCGGTTGAAGTAGGGCGCGCCGACTGTGATCTTGTCGCCGGTGGCAATGTCCAGAAAGAGCGGAAACAGCGTTCCGACAAAGACCGTCACGGTGCAGGCGCTCAGGAGAACATTGTTCATGAGCAGACCGGTTTCGCGCGAAACGGTGGCGAACGTACCGCCCTCCCTGATCTCGGAAGCCCGAAAGGCAAACAATGTCAAGGCGCCGCCGATCGCGAGAGCCAGAAGGAAGAGAATGAAAACGCCGCGTTCGGGATCATTGGCAAAGGCATGAACCGAGGACAGGATGCCGGAGCGTACCAGGAAGGTGCCGATCAGGCTGAGCGCGAAGGTCAGGATCGCAAGCAGGATTGTCCAGTTCAAAAGCGCCGCACGCTTTTCCACGACAATCGCTGAATGCAGCAAGGCTGTCCCAAGCAGCCAGGGCATGAAAGAGGCGTTTTCAACCGGGTCCCAAAACCAGAAGCCGCCCCAGCCAAGTTCATAATAGGCCCACCAGCTCCCGAGCGCGATGCCAGCCGTCAATCCAGACCAGGCCAGAAGGACCCATGGCCGCATCCAGCGTGCCCAGCTCGGGTCAACCTGACCGCGCACGAGTGCTGCAATGGCGAAGGAGAACGCGGTGGAAAAACCGACATAGCCGAGATAAAGCAGCGGCGGGTGCAACGCGACGCCGGGGTCCTGCAGCAGCGGGTTCATTCCCTGGCCGTCCAGCGGCGGGTTGGCAATGCGCTCGAACGGATTGGACGTCACCAGGATGAATGCGAGAAAACCGACGGCAATCATCGCCTGCACCGCCAGAACGACAGATCGCATGCTGACCGGGATACCTTTGCCAAAAAAGGCGATCAGCACACTGAAGAGCGTCAGGATCAGCACCCATAGCAGCATGGAACCTTCATGGTTCGCCCAAACACCCGTGACCTTGTAGAGCATGGGTTTGGCCGAGTGACTGTTGAGCGCAACGTTCAGGACCGAAAAGTCGGACACGACATAAGCGTATGTCAGGACGGCGAACGCCGTTGCTGTCGCCAGAAACTGGATCTCGGCGGCGTGGTCGGCAAAGCGCATTGCAGCGGCATTGTCGGTTCGAACCCCCCAGATCGGCACAACAGACTGAAGGACCGCAACGATCAGGGCCAGGACGAGACAGAAGTGTCCGAATTCAATGATCATGGGAGTGCTCCGTCACGCGCGAGGGAAGGCGTGTTGACCGCTGTCAGGAAGCTGCTGACATGGCTGGTTGAAGAAAAGTCGGGAATGTCGACAGGCAGGCGCCGTTCAAGCGCCTTCGGATCCGGAATGGATATCGAACTGCGTGAGGGGAACTGAACCAGCTTGTTCTTCTTCAGGCGGGAGAAGACCCGGCTAATCGTCTCCGTGTTCAGGCCCAGATAGTCGGCGATGTCCTCGCGCGTCATCGGCAGTTCAAGGTAGAGCGACTGTCCGACCGGGCGTCCCAGACGATTTGCCATGTCAACCAGAAACAGAGTTACCCGTTCCGTGCTGTCCAGCCTTCCAAGGGTGACGAGATGAGCGGAGCAGGTTTCAAGGCGCTGATGAATCACGGTGAAAAGTTCGGTGACCAGTCTTTGTCCATCTCCGCAAGGCCCGCCCGCATATGCCGGAGACACAAGGCTGGACAGATCTATTTCGCATAGAACCGTTTCTGTGAGGGCTTCGATCCAGGAGCCATTCTGGCTGCTGTTGTTCATGCCGCACATGATGTGGCCGCTTGTTTCCAGCCCGAGAATCTGCCGGCGCCCATCGGACAGGCCGAAACAGATTGCTGCCATGCCGTAAATGATAATCCAGACTTTCCGGCAGGCCCCGTCGCCCAGACTGAGCCGGTCTCCTCGCTGCAAGACCTTGTGCTTCTTGTCCAAGTGACCACCCGTGACGTGCTGGCAAAGCCGCGATCGGCACATGGCTTCACTGCATGCCAGTTTGCCACCTATTGAGATGTCGTGACTGTTCATACGCGCCCCGCTCCCGAGTGCGGCGCGGTCTCTCCCACCGGCCTGTCACTCAGCTTGTGCGGAGGGTAGGAAAGCCCGTTCAGGCGGGCCATGACCTAGATCATTTCGTGATTGTGAATATTCGCAAGTGAAACTTATGGCGGGTAATCGGACTTTCCTGCGAATTGTCAGAGAACTGGTTCTCCCTCCCGTCCTACCGTCTCAAGGCTACGACTAAGCTCAAAAGGAGTCGGGTCAGTGAGATCATTCATTCTGGCAATGGGCCTTCTGCTGTGCGGAGCAGCCCATGCACAAGAGGTTCCCGAGACGGTAGATCAAGCCGTCGCTGCGGAAAAGGGCTGCATGTCCTGCCACGAGGGGATCGAGAAATTTACTTCAGGTGCGATGATGGAAACCATCGAAGCCATGGGTCCCGATCTGGGAGACCCGGCTGGCTGCGTGGTCTGTCACGGCGGCAATCCCCAGGGGTTGACTGCTGAAGAGGCCCACAAGGGCACACCGGCGGATCTGGCCGATGCCGGAGGACCGCACACGTTTTACCCGGATCCGGGAGCGTTGTGGATCGCCGACAAGTCCTGCGGGCAGTGCCACGACGGCTATGCAGAGCGCCTGACCAAGTCTCTCATGAACACTGAGGCCGGCAAGCTGCAGGGCAACCTGTGGTCCTGGGGCGTGATCGACACCCATCGTTCTGTCTACGGCAATTATGATCTGGTCGACGAAGACGGCAATGTCCCGTCGGTTGGTACCGATGCCTACAAGGACTACATGGTTGCCTTCATCGAAGCGCATCCGGATCAGATGCCGAGTTCCATGGAACAGGTACCTGAAGTGGATGTGAATGCGATTTCCGAGCATCCGAATTTGGCCGGCATCACCTATTCACGGCAGCAGTGTCAGCGCTGCCATGTCGGTGTGACCGGACGCGAGAAACGCGGTGATTTCCGTGGTGCCGGGTGCTCGTCCTGCCATGTTCCTTATTCGAATGACGGTTTCTACGAGGGCGGCGATCCGACAATCGCGAAAGACCAGCCGGGCAAGCTCCTGACCCACCAGATGCAGGGCACGCGGAAATCCAAGGTGAAAGTCGGCGAGGTCGAGTATTCCGGCATCCCGTCGGAAACCTGTAACTCCTGCCATAACCGCGGCAAGCGGATCGGTGTGAGCTACCAGGGCATCATGGAATTCCCTTACGGGTCTCCGTACACTGAAAAAGGCGGCAAGCAACCAAAGCTGCACACCAAGAACTACGTCTACGTCAAAGACGATCTTCACCATTCCATCGAATCACGGGACGGAAACCCGGCGGGGGGTATGCTCTGCCAGGACTGTCACACCTCGATCGACATGCATGGAGATGGAAACCTGCCGGGCACGACCCTGGCCCAGGTGGAAATCGAGTGCGAGGACTGCCACGGAACCGTCTCGAAGTTCCCGTGGGAACTGCCGCTGGGCTACGGTGAAGAACATGCCACCGATATCGGCGACACGGAGCGCGGCCTGGCCGACGACGTGACAGCCGAGCAGTACATGGCGGAAGTCTACGAGCCGGAAGACGGGTATCTGCTCAGCGCACGCGGCAACCCGCTGGGCAACGTCATCCGCCGGGGTGACAAGGTCATCCTGCACTCCGCCTCCGGTCTCGACTTCGAGGTGCCGGTCCTGCGCCAGCTTGCCCTCGATGGGAACTGGAAATCGCCCAATGCGGAAGTCGCGATGATGAGCGTCGGCAAGCACATGGAAAGCATGGAATGCTACGCCTGTCACGCGGACTGGGCACCGCAATGCTACGGCTGCCACATCACCGTGGACTATTCCGAAGGCAAGACCGATGTCGACTGGATTAACAATGCCAACTCGCGCGGCGAGGATGGCCTGACCGCCGACAACGCCATGGGGACCAATGGTCTGACCAGCCCGGGCAAGGTCGCCGAGACACGCTCCTACCTGCGTTGGGAAGAGCCAACCCTCGGTATCAACGGTGAAGGCCGCGTCAGCCCGCTCATGCCTGGGTGTCAGGTGATCACGACGGTCATCGACAAGGATGGCAACACGGTCGCGCATAACGAAACCTGGATGACGCCAGATGCCGGAGGCACGAAGGGTCTCGATCATGCCGCCGTCCAGCCGCATACCGCCGGTCGAGAGGCACGGACATGCGAGAGCTGCCACAACAACCCGAAAGCACTGGGTTACGGCATCTCCGGTGGCCGGTTCATGAAGGGCTATGACAAGGGCTTTGTGGTCGATCTGGAAACGGCGACGGGTGAAATCATCCCGAACCAGACTCAGATGCAGTCGCAGGCCGTTCCGAGCCTTGATCATGATCTCAGCCGGATCGTCACGGAGGATGGCAAGCAGTTGGTCACGGTCGGATCCCATTGGCCGCTGACCGGCCCGCTGCCGCAGGACATGCGCGAGAAGATGGAGCGCACGGGACTGTGCATGGGATGCCACCAGAACATGACGGACGAGGACCTTTGGAACAAGGTCAACAGCCCGGCTTTCCTCAGCAATGAGGAACACCAGGACGTCATGGATCAGGCAGTCCACGCCCTTGGCGAGAAGAAGAGCGCGCAATGATGCGCAAACGTCTCCCGCATCTAAAGGTGCGGGAGACATTCCGGCCTATCCTTGGAGCGAACAAATGCGTTTCAAACTGATTTCTCTCATTGCAGCCACGCTGATGGCTGCACCAGCCGCAGCGGCCCCCGGGTCGGTTCTGCTCATCCACTCGAACTACACGGCCGAGGAGCTCCTGTCTCCCTGCCAGGAAGCCGACAATGATGCGCGGTGGGGGCAGGCCGCTGAAATCGAGTGTGAACAATACATAATCGGTTTCGTCGATGCCCTTGAAGTGACCGGCGCTGTCGGTGACGGCAAGGACATTTGTCTGCCGGAACAGAACATTCCGGACGAAGTGCGCTGGGCCTTCATGCGCTGGGTGCACAGCGACTTCACCAAGCGCAAGGCCATGATGGCAGGTGAGGCGCTCATGGAAACCATGAAACAGGACTTTCCCTGTAAATAATGACTGCAACAGAGAGCGGCAAAGGCGCGGTTTTTCGTTTACGGAGAACCGCGCTTTTTAGTTGCCTCCGTATTCGCGCATGTGGTCGACAAACAGTCTCAGCGGTACCATCTCGCGATAAGCGCGCGGGAAATACAGGAAAAAACCGGGAACGTTCGGCATGAACTCTGTCAGGACCGGAACGAGGTTTTCGTGACCAACATCTTCCGCGACATAGTCGTGCAAGAGATAGATCAGACCTTCGCCGCGCCGTGCTGCGTCCACCGCCACGGACAGCGAGTTCACCACCAGTGAGCCAGTGACTGCGACTTGCGAACGACCCTCAGGTTGCTCGACCTCCCACGGTGCAAAGCCGCCGGAACTGTGGAACCTGTACCGGATACACTCATGCGCCAAAAGATCCGCCGGCGTGCGCGGAACCCCCGCTTTCTCGAGATAACCTGGTGAACCAAGGACAGCAAGCCGCAGCGGTTTTGTCAGCCTGATTGCGATCATATCCTGTGCGATCAAGTCGCCCAACCGGATCCCGGCATGCAGTCCGGACTCCAGAATGTCCTCAAACGCGTCCGTGAGCGAGAGCTCGACGTGTATCTCCGGATAGGCGCTGCGGAACGAGGGCAGCACTCTTGCGACAACAAGATCGTAGGCATATTCCGGCATTGCGAGCTTCAAATTGCCTCTTGCCGCATGGCCGGTGGTCCGCGCGCTCTCGACGGCTTCCGCGATCTGCTCGAATGCCGGTGAAGTGCCGCGCAAGAGCGCGCGGCCTGCCTCGGTCAGATTGATGGTGCGTGTTGTCCTGATGAAAAGCGCAGTCCCGATGCGCTCTTCCAGGTTCTTCAACTGATGACTGACGGTTGAGGGCTTGGTCCCCAATGCTTGTGCGGCAGCCCTAAGCGATCCATGGTTTGCAATCGCAGTGAAGACTTCCAGGGTCGTGAGCGGCAGTCGCACGGAGCTGATCCTCTTCGGTCGATTATTCGTTATTCTACATTAATATAGTGAATTTGGAGGTAATTATCATCTGAGATACAGCATCATATAACTGTCTCATATTCCTTCGAACGATGCTCTTGCGCGATTTGAGCTGAACTCCAGCAGCATCGCGCCAGAGGAGTTCGATCGGCAGGGGTTTCAGTGTCTCAAGGAGAGGAACGATGAAGGCAGTCATTCAATGCGCCGTTTTTGCCGCGGTGCTGTTTGCAGGAGGTCAGGTCATGGCGGCGTCCCCGGAAGAGAACATCAAGGTGGTGCAGGACTTCTTCAAAGCCTATGGTGAAGGAGATCTTGAGGGTATTGCGGCGGTCATGGACGACAATGTCACCTGGCACATTCCAGGACGTCATCCCCTGTCCGGCACCAAACATGGCCGAGATGAGGTTCTCGCTTTCTTTTCTGAATTGGGCGTTGCAGGCTTCAAGGCCGAACCGATCTATTTCGGGGCTGACGAGACGCATGTTGTCGATATTCACCGGGGCTGGTCCAATGCGGAAGGTAAACCGAATGTCGACACGACCTGGGCGCTCGTCTATCGGATTGAGGGCGGCAAGATTGTCGAAGCCACCAATCTGAGTGCCGATCAGGATGCGGCAAACACGTTTTTCTGGTCGCAGTACCAATTGGCACCCGTGCCGGAGAGGTTGGCGCGATGAGTGGAAGGCGTGCCCTTGTCACAAGTGCGAACAGGGGGATTGGGCTGGCCATAGCGAAAGGTCTTACTGCAGCGGGTTGTCGTGTGTTTTTAGGCGTGCGCGATCTGACGGCGGCAAATAAAATCGCAGACGATATAGGCGTGCGGGCAGTTGAGCTCGACGTTTCGGACCAGACCAGCATCGATCGTGCCGTCGACGCGATCGGAACCGTCGACATTCTCGTCAACAATGCCGGCGTTCTCGGCTCGGGCAACCTGCTTGATGATCCGGAGGACTTTGAGCAATCCATGTCCGTCATGGTGCATGGACCTTACAGGCTGATGCATTTGCTCGCGCCGGCGATGGTGCGCAATCGTTACGGCAGGATCGTCAACGTCTCGTCCGGTTGGGGCGCGTTCTCGGATGGTGTGTCGGGTCCGGCTGCTTACGGTGTTGCCAAGGCTGCTTTGAATGCTTTGACCGTGGCGTCGGCCAGAACATTGCCGCAAGACGTCAAGGTGAATGCCATGTGTCCCGGTTGGGTGAGAACACGCATGGGCGGGGCAGCGGCCTCAAGATCTCCGGAAGAAGGAGCCGATACGGCCATCTGGCTTGCGACCCTTGATGCGAATGGTCCAACGGGCGGCTTCTTTCGCGACCGCAAACCGATTGACTGGTGAGACCCATTTTAGCTGATCCGCAAGCAGCAGGAAGGCTGACCACCGTTTGTGGCAATAATAAAAATCGATTTTTTCCAATTTAGTAAGATCTGCTCCAGTCAATGCGGCGTAGTGTCTCTGTAATTCAATCGACACCAGGAGTAGTTGTCATGAAAAAGAGCCTTATGGCCCTTGCGGGAGCAGTGTGTCTTTTTGCCGGTCAGGCAAATGCAAATACAATCGTAGATATCGCCGCAGGTGATGAGCGATTCAGTACTTTGGTTGCTGCAGTACAAGCTGCTGGATTGGCCGATGCACTGCAGGGACCAGGACCTTTCACTGTATTTGCTCCTGTAAATGATGCGTTTGCCGCACTTCCGGAAGGCACCGTCGAGACGCTTTTGAAGCCGGAGAACAAGGACCAGCTGACAAATGTGCTGCTGTACCACGTCGACGACCGCGAACTGACATCCAACAAGATCCCGGTCGGTTCTAACTACTTCAAGCCGCTTCTGACGAGCGAGCGTACCTGCATCACCCGTTCGGGCAGCGGTGTGGACATTGCTGATGGTACCGGGTCCACGGCCAACGTCATCATTGCAGACATCAAGGCAGACAATGGCGTGATCCATGTGATCGACAAGGTTCTGCTGCCGGGTCAGCGTCCCGACTGCCACTAAACCGAATGCCTTTGCGGTTTTGCGCCCGCACAGGCTGACTAAATCATAGCAGCTTAAACCCGCCGGCTTTCCGGCGGGTTTTTGTTTGCCCGCCTGATACTGCCGGTATCTGGTGGGGAGTGCCTGTGTTTCAGTCCAAAATATCCCGGAACACGCTTTTCAGGGTTCTTGAGATCTCGGTTTTGCGCGGATCGCTGCCGTGAAGGCTCAAGGTCACTACGGGAAGCTTTCCGAGTTTCCGGAGCGCATGCGAAACTTTCAACCCCTCTCCAAGGCATGACCGGCCGAGAACGCTGAAACCAAGTCCCGATTTGACGGCACTTCGAACGGACTGGATGCTGCTGCCGGTCAACACTTCCCGGTAAGCTGTGTCAGTCTTGGAAAGCGATTTCAGAGCCGCTTCCCTGTAAATGCAGGGCGCCTGCATCATGCAGAGCGACAGAGGCTTCCCCGATGAGTTCACCTGACTTTCGGATGAGCCGACCCAAACCAACGGGTCATCGATGACAGGAGTTGACGTTTCGCTGTCCGGATCATGTAGCGCGAGCGCAAGATCGAGCTCCCCTGCCTTGAGTGCAGACAACAGGGGACGGCTCAGACCGACACGAAAAGACAGGTCGGCGTCCGGCAGTTGACGCTGAACGGAGGCGAGCAGATCGGGAATTCTGTGCGGAGAGACATACTCCAGAAACCCGATCCTGAGACGGCCGGAAACAGCAGGCCGTGCCATTTCCGCAAGCAATCGCTCACTGTCATTCAGGATCTGCTTTGCTCTGGGATAGAGAGCTTTTCCCTTTTCAGTCAGCGTGACACCCTGATTGTTTCGCAACAGCAGTTGTCCGCCGAGCAGGTCCTCCAGTTTCTTGATCCGCACGCTGATGGCAGACTGCGACCGACCAAGCCGCGCGCCTGCAACGGTGAAGTTTCGATCGTCGGCAACGGTCACGAAACAGCGCAGCAGGTCGGTGTCCAGGTCAAGCATGTGGATTAGTCTAACGTATCCACTGTATGAAATAAATTCGTTTTAGAAATCCACGAGTCCGGTGCATAGTCTAAGTAACCAACGGAGTTCCATCATGCGCGCGATCACTTATGACCGGTTTGGACCGGCGACTGACGTCTTGACCCTTGAAGATGTGCCGGTGCCGGAGACAGGCCCGGGCCAAGTTCTGGTCCGGCTGCACATGTCCGGCGTCAATCCGTCAGACATCCGCGCGAGAGCAGGTGGGCGCCCCGGTGTTACGGAACCGCCTTTCCCAAAGATCATTCCCCATAGTGACGGTGCTGGTGTGATCGAGGCTGTAGGCGATGGTGTGCCCTCGAGCCGGGTCGGAGAACGTGTGTGGATCTGGAACGGTCAGTGGCAGCGGGCTTTCGGGACGGCGGCGGAACATATCGTCCTGCCTGCCGACCAGGCGGTAGCTTTGCCGGATCACGTTTCTTTCGAAGAAGGCGCCGTGCTCGGAATTCCCGGTCTCACCGCCTGCCACGCTGTGCTTGGCGGAGGACCGGTCGATGGACAGACGGTTCTGGTCAGCGGAGGAGCGGGGACGGTTGGGCGCCTGGCGATACAGGTTGCCGCGGCCTCTGGGGCCCGGGTGCTGTCAACGGTGCGCGGCAGCGAGGCGATGGAGACCGCGAAGAGTGCTGGTGCGGAAGACGTTTTCGACTATACGGATGAAGACCTCGCGGACCGCATTCTGGAGGCAACAGAAGGGCGAACGATCGACCGGATTGTCGAGGTTGAGTTCGGCAAGAACGCGGAGACCAACACCAGGATCATCTCCGAACGGGGCACCATCGCCGCCTTCGGGTCGGCGAAGGACATGACGCCGGTGATGCCGTTTTATCCACTCATGTTCAAGGCCGTCACGATTGATCTGGTGCTGGTTTACATCCTTTCTGATGCCGAACGGCGGGCAACACTTGCGAATCTCACGGATCTGCTCAATCGAAACGCGCTCAGCTTCCAGATATCGGATGTTTTGCCGCTTGAGGACTGTGCCAAGGCTCATGACATGATTGCGCAAGGGAACAGATCCGGGTCCGTACTTCTCAAAATCTGAACGGATTTTTGCCGGACTATGACCTTTTGGCGGAATTGCGTCGGTGTTCCGTTCGCGGCAATCTGTTTCTAGACCCAGATCAGAAACCGGCAGCTGCGTGAAATGCGCTAACCGGCCCGGCGCGAAGGAAAAGACCAATGAAAGAGATCGTGATTGCAAGTGCCGCGCGTACGGCTGTGGGCAGTTTCGGCGGTGCGCTGAAGGATAGGCCACCCTGCGACCTTGCGACGACAGCCGCAAAGGCTGCGATCGAGCGGGCTGGCATTCAGGCAGACCAGATCGAGCAGGCCTTCTTCGGCAACGTGATCCATACGGAGCCGCGCGACATGTATCTGTCCCGCGTTGCGTCGCGCCAGGCGGGCGTGCCGGACCATGCCCCGGCTCTGACAATGAACAGGCTCTGCGGCAGTGGCCTTCAGGCGGTCGTCTCGGCCGTGCAGGCCATTTCCATGGGCGATGGTGAGACAGCGCTCGTGGGCGGTGCCGAAAACATGAGCCGCGCGGGATACCAGCTGCCCGGTGCGCGCTGGGGACAGAAGATGGGCGATACGGGGATCGTCGATATGATGATTGGCGCGCTGCATGACCCGTTTGGCATTGGGCATATGGGTGTTACGGCGGAAAACGTCGCCGAGCGCTACGACATTTCCCGTGAGCGGCAAGATGCGTTTGCCGTTGAGAGCCATCGCCGGGCGAGTTCAGCCATTCAAGAGGGCCATTTCAAGGACCAGATCGTTCCAGTGACGGTCGGACGGCGCGGCAAGGAGCGTGTTTTCGATACGGATGAACATGTCCGGCACGAAGCGAAACTGGAGGATATGTCGGGGCTGCGCCCTGTCTTCAAGAAAGAGGGTATGGTGACTGCAGGCAATGCATCGGGTCTGAATGACGGGGCGGCCGCGATCATTCTTGCATCAGCTGACAAGGCAGTTGAACTCGGGCTGAAACCGCTTGCTCGCATCCGCTCTTACGGCGTTGCCGGTGTCGATCCTGCGGTAATGGGCATTGGTCCCGTACCTGCGATGCAGATTGCCATGAAGCGTGCCGGCGTCAGTGCCGATGATCTGGACGTGGTTGAATCGAACGAAGCCTTCGCCGCACAGGCCTGCGCAGTCAATGATCTCCTGGGCCTTGCTTCCGAAAAGGTGAATCCCAATGGCGGCGCGGTGGCCCTCGGCCATCCGATCGGGGCAACCGGTGCAATCCTGATGACCAAACTGGTCCACGAACTTCACCGGACCGGCAAGACGCTTGGCGCCGCGACCATGTGTATTGGCGGCGGGCAAGGGATTGCCGTTGTTGTCGAGAGCCTCGCGGGAAACAGCGCCTGAGACTGAGAGGAGCCTTTCCTCCGGCCCGCTCCAATTGACTCGTCCGCGTCAGAGACAGACACTCGCGCGAGAGAACGTTGTTGCACGGTCGCATGAATGAAGTTTAGCTCAATAAAATCAGCGCTCCCCGTCGTGATCTTCTGCGCGACGATCAATCTGGCCGGTGCCGTCGATCCGGACGACTGGGACACAAAACCGCCTGAGCCGACGCCGACCTCGAAGAAATGCGCTGATGGTGAAGCGTGGGACGACCAGTCCAAGAAGTGCATCAAGGTCGATGCGGCCGTTTTCGACGATCTGGATCGCTTTCAGGCGGCGCGAGAGCTCGCCTATGCGGGCAGGTTCGGATCAGCCGCAATGGCACTTGATGCGATCTCAGACCAGAATGATACGCGCGTCCTGACATATCGGGGCTTCCTGGCCCGCAAGTCCGGGGACTGGCAATCGGCGCAAAGTTTTTATGACCGGGCACTTTCAGCCGATCCGGACAACCTTTCGGCCCGTTCTTATCTCGGTATGGGGCTGGCCGAGAGAGGAGACTTTGGCGCGGCGCGCACACAACTGGCAGAAATCCGTTCGAGAGGAGGCCGGGAAACGTGGTCCGAACGCGCCTTGCTCATGACGCTTCGATCCGGCGGCGCAGCGTTTTACTGAGGCCCGTGACTTGCCAAAAGAGGGGCACGGTTTGGGACCCTGAACGGCCGCCCGCATGGTGAGCGAATTTTTTTCGTCGGCGATGAATAAATTCCGGACAACGGTGTCTACTGGGTATCGCGAGTTTTATTCGGGAGGAGAATGATCATGGGGGTGGCAGCCTTCATTCTGGCGTCGCTTACCGCGATCCCGTATTCGAG